>JAALOO010001350.1_pt1 | contig 17109 bp, 12 predicted proteins | sample 7257641 | NCBI WGS metagenome assembly JAALOO01 (sample SAMN14085613, study PRJNA598686) | mite metagenome | biome: ENVO:01001000; feature: ENVO:01001002; material: ENVO:01001226; isolation source: single female mite from University of Michigan culture on fish food culture... ...
TTCAGTTCAAATTCTGCTGCGCCGCGCCTGAATGAGCATTCAAGAGTGAGGCGGCGAGCGCACATTCTTCTTTTATTTCTGCCTAGTTCTGCTACTTCACTTGCAGCAGCAAAAAAGTGAAGAAAAAAGCAAGCGCCCAAAATTATGTCAAACGCTGGAAGCGAAAAATTAGCAAAAAGACTGAGACTAGTTCCAACACAGAAGAAGAAGAAGAAACAGGGAAAAATGAGATGCGAGGAGACCCGCCAATTTTTTACGACATTTTTCTCTGGAAAGATGAAATGAGAGAGAGAGAGAGAGACAAAAAGAGCACAGCTCGGGCAAAAAGATGATTTTATGAGCAACGGCAGCAAAAAAAGAAGAAGTTCTGGCAACCAAATTATTATTGAAACCTTATTTGGTAAAAAAGAAAAAAAGAGAGAAAATCATATAAATCAAAGGGCTTTTCTTCTTCCTCTTCTTCTCAATGAATATCTATTCCAGCAGCCCAAGGACCCCTCTTTCTCTCTTTTTGCCCTCAGTTTCGAATAAATAAATAAATTACCCCAAATTTTTCTTTTTCTTCTTCTTTTTCTTCTTCGTCTCCTCTTTCAAACGACAAAATAGAGTGGACCTAGTGTGAGTGAGCGAGTGAGTGAGTGAGTGAGCTGGCAAAAAAGTAAAATAAAACTAAGATGGAGTGAGAGAAAAATGGAAAAAAATATTATTATTAATAGCCAGTTCGAAGACGAAAAAACGCAAAGAAAACGACGAGATTTGAGGAGTTGCAGAAAATTTTGCGGCTGAGACTAGGACGATCACTTTTTATTTTTTTTTGGTATGTTATATGTGATCGTAATGTTGAAAGGCAAAGCTGCTGCTGAAAAGAGGCAGCGACGAATGCGAGGATATATTGCAACTGCTGAGCAGCAGCATTTGGGCAACACAAGGGCAAATAATTTGTACTTGAATGGCTGAACTACAGCAGCAGCAGCAGCAAAAAGAGAGAAAGAAAACAGAGCAATGATCTATGGGCAAAGGTGATTTATGGGAGTTTAGTGCGTAGCAAAATGAACGAAAAAGCAGAGAATTTTTCTGAAGATTTGATGCGACCTTTTGAATAGATCTTGCAAAATTTTCGCTAAAATTTTTCAACATACAAATTAGTTAACCTTTTACTGAGCATGCAATCAATTTGTCTTAATTTTTAATTAGTAAAAGTTACCTTTTAAAAAGGAGTTGCAGGCTCAAGCGGAAACTTAAAACAAAATCTAAAAAAAGTTATCCGAAAAATCTTAGGCTGCACTTTAATACCCCCACAAAATAATTTGACCTTGCACAGGAGAAAACCTGCCAAACAAAAAGTGCCTCAGAAAAGGGAAAAACGGCGGCTCAGGCCAAATGTAATAAAAAAAGCAGGAAAAATCTCTCTCTCTCTCTCTTCAAATCCAATACACACAGAGAGAATATTTGCACACAATATTACATACAAAATATACAAAAGCAAGGGCAAAGTGCGGCGACGGCTGCGGCTGCTGCTGCCGCAAAAAAAAGACGCATAAATCGATTTAATTCTCGCAACAGCTGAGAGAGGAAAGGGAAAATGTCTAAAAGGAGAGCTAGAAATATCCAAAGATGAGAAAGTCTCTCATCAAAATAAGGAAAAAGGCAAAAAAGGGGCCATATTCCTTTTTCCATATTAGCATTCTCTCTGCTTTTTTATGCAGCCTTTTTCTGGGCAATATGGTGGTGGGTGATATATTTGAAATGGTAATGCGTGCTGGTGGTTATAAGTTGAAGAAAATGGATAGCAAAATAGAGGGCAAAGTGATAATGTACATTTTCTGATTTGTAGTTTTGGTATTAATCTGTAGTAACCGTTTAAATAGCTTAACTAGAACAGAAGTCTACAAAATTTTAAACAATCTCAGCAATTAAACTAGTGTTTTTTTATGTCTAAAAGAAATGTGTAAAATACTAAAGTTTTAAAAAATACCTTTTAATACGTTTTGCTGTTTTAATCGAAAAATTGCAAAAAAAAATTATATTTTATCAGCTTTTCAATTCAAAAAAAACACAGAATTTCTTCTTTTTTCTTTCTTTTCACATTCAGACAGACAGTCACAGTCTCAGAGAGAAAAGAGAGAGCACAACAACGAGGATGACAAATTTGCTCACTTTTTCTTCTCTTTCTCTTCAACTCAATTCTCACTAGCGTCTCACTTTGAAAAGGAAAAGGAAAAGAAAGAAAAAGTGTGCACTGTGGTGCAAAAGTGTGAAAAGAGAGAAAATAAATAAATAAAAAAAATGGCGCAACAACAAAAATTTTCTTTATTCCAAAAAAAAGATTCAATTGAAGCGAAGTGAATCTGAGTAAAAAAATTGAATGAATATGAATAAAAAACAGTATATGAAAACTGTGTATCGACTAGTGATAATATAATAAAAAGACAAAAAATGAGAAAAAAGAAGCTTTACCAACTTGTAAATAAAAAGCAAACTTGACCATTTTAAAGTTCAAATGAAAAGCAGAAGGAATTAATAAAACTAAAATGAAACAATTTTTTAACCTTGTTATTAGTAGTAGCTGCATATATAATAATCTAAAAAAATCAAAAATTAAAACCACCAAACAAAGCTCCCCCAACGACTGACCAGTCCTTTTTCCGTCTGACCTCATTTTGTTCTCAGATCAGGTCGATCACAGAACCCAAACCAAAACTTGCCCGCTTCTTCATTCTCTCTCTCACAGAAAAAAAAGAGAAAAAGAAAAGCCGCACCCAAAACAACACAGCAGCACAACAAACAGAGAGAACCGAACCGAACCGAGCTGAACTGAACCGAACCGAACCAAACAACAGCTCAACTTAAACAGAGAGAGCAGAGCAGGAAAAAAATCCGCCGGAATCTTCTTATTTTCCGTCCTTTTTCTCCTCCTTCTTCGTCTTCGTCGTCGTCAGATGATGTAATTCAAAGTGAGGGCGGCTGGCTGGCTGGTTAGTTTGCCGACTGATTTGCTCAGAGAGAGAGAGAGAGAGAGTTGAGCCAGATTTTTTCCACTTGGTTAAATTCTGGCTCTCTTTTTGGTTTGGATTCTCTCTCTCTCCTTTTCTCTCTTTCCAGAATCGCACTTTGGATCATTTCGATCTCTATTCAGCGGCAGTGATTCAATTTGCCAGCAAGCAAAGGCTTTCCCTCCTTCTCTCTCTCTCTCTCCTTCTCTGTTTCTGGATCGATTCATCTATCAATAACATCCGCTGATTTAGTGCGAAAGGAGGCGGAGAAGAGTGTGATGAGGAGGAATAAAACCAAAAATAAAAACAAAAACAGAATCCAAGAGAAGCTGAGGAGCGAGAATTTGAGATTCTGCAATAGTAAAAAAAGGAATCTGCCGCCACCCCGTGATCCAGGGGATTTGCTGTGGCCAGAGAGAAAGTTGTGAGAGGTAAAAAGTGTGTGCGAGCGAGGGAATATAACCGAATTTGGGTTTTGTTTTTGCTGCTGCTGTTGTCTATCTATCTCTATTCCCAGCTCTTTTCTGCCTGGTTACCTCTGGAATCAATTTTTGAAAAGTGAAGCAAATGAGGGGGCAGAAGGAGGAGGAATGAAAAGGATTGATGAGATAAAGAAGCTGGAGGAGAATGACTGGCCTAAATGACTGAATATCACCAGTTTTGAAGGCTTGTACGACAAAAGAAGAGAAATAAAGTGATTTAATTTGAAAGCGTAAACCTTTTAGCACTTGCACTTGCACTTGCACTTGCACTTGCACTTACACTAACAAAATGGCATATTAAAATGCAAATTATAATGCTAATTTTAAAATGCCAAAATTTAGTGGATAACCTATTAAGCCGACCAATTGCAGTAACAAAACAACATGCATTTGCAAACGCTCTATTTAAAATATAAAAGATGCTAAAAATAAACTTGAAAAAAGTAAAATTAAGTTTTAAAATCTAATAATAACCTTTTAGGAGAAAAAGCCAAAAAAATAGTTAAAAATGACAACAAAAAACACTTTTTCTAAACAAGTCTTCTAGAAACTGAATCAGCTGCAGCAGAAGCAGCAACAGCAGCACATTTATGCACAAAAACTTTCCAATTACGGCGCTAATTAACGCCAAGTCGCGCTAGTAGTCATCACCACTGTTCATATAATGATTAAACATTGTGAGAGCAACTTCTTATTAACAAAACATTGTAGCAGCAGCATCTGCTTTTAAATTAAGAAAGAGTGAACACACAGTAGTGTGCCAGTCTATTAAAATCCAAATAAAAAAAAGAAAAAGAAAGATTTAGTCAATTACAATAAATTTTAATTACCATTTAGACTATGAAAGCAAGCGGAGTTTAAAAAAGCAAAATCAAACAGAAAACAACGAGAATCGAAAGGCAAAAAATAGGACAAAAAATCTAAAAGTCAAGTTTTCTCCTAATTTCAACACACACACACATTCAAAAAACACTCTAAACTTTAATTTAACCTCGTTTTAAATCTCTTCTCTTGGGCGCCTGTGAGGATTGATTCTCTCAGCTAAGCGCACATCTCATTCTGTTCACTGCTCTTTCGGCTGCTCTTTAATTTTCGATTCTAAATTTTAATAGGCAACAAAAAAGTGGCAGTAGTAGAAGAGTACTAGAAGAGAACTTCGCTTCCTCCTTTGCTGCCACTTTTTAATTTAAATTTTTTGCCACCACTTTTTTTCACTTTTTTCACTTTCTCATTCTCATTCACTTTTGCTGCCTTGATTTGCTACTCTTCTTTTCCTACTTTTTCCTACTTTTTCTTCCTCCTTTGATCGCAAACTCATTACCGCCCGTCAAAAAACGTCCTGGAAAGGTCCGCTGGGACGCGTTGAAAAGCTGAGAAAGAAAAGGAAGTGAACAAAAAAAGTTAAAAGTATTTCAGCTGCTGTTGCTGAAGTTGAAGTTGAAGCTAAAGCAGCAAAGTTGGCGTGCCAATCTTTGGGGCCAAAGTATTTAAAATGGTAAATTGCCACACTAGTTTGCTAGTGCTGCATCTGCGCTTAAGTGCTGCTCGATTATGTTTTTTTCCTCTATTCTATTCTACTGCTGTTTTGAATTTTAAATTTTAATGCCCCTAAATTGCCAACTAAAAAACGGCAACAACGGCATTGGCAACGGCAGCAGCAGCCTAACTGAATGGCTAATGAATTTTGATTTGCTGAGGGGAAAGGGTTGGGAAGGAAAGAGGAGGAAAGAAAAACAGCAAAAAAATTGATATGTAAATACCCTCGGCAAAAAAAGAGCACAGAGCACAGAGAATACTCTCAGCAGCAAAACAGCAGCAGCAAACAACGACGATATATTCAAATTATGATTATTAATGAAGGAGAAAATAAAGGCTAATATTATTAGGAAAGGGAATAAAAATACGAATTCAAAACACAAAAGGCAGAAGAAACAAATGAACGACATTTGAACGAGAGCAAAGTGCTGCTGCTGCTGCTGATGCCTGGTTTTGTCCTCCTCGATGTCCCCACTTTGTCTACTTTTTTTCTGCTGTTGTTTTGCTTTTTCAAAAAAGCTCTACTTTTTCGAGTTCTATTTTTGCAACTACTGTTGTTCAATTCAGACTTGGACCTTCTTTTTTCTGTTATTGGATCTCAAGGGGTTTGATCTGCAAAAAGCTTGAATTTTTTGTTGTATTGCTGCTGTTGTTGCTGTTGTTATTTGGAAGAGTCCAAGAACTGTTCTGCACTTCTCTTTTTTCCGGTTAACTGAGAGAAAGTGCAAAAAAAGCCAAGGGGAAACAACAAGAATACGGAATAAAAAGCAAGCTGCTGCTGCTGCTTCTTTTGCACTAATGATGGAATCAAGAATCTTCAGCAGATCCTCTTAGAAAGTAGAAAATAGAAAGCAAAAGTAGACGGCAAACTCTTCCAACTAACAATCATTCATGAGTAGAAGCAGCAGCAGCAGATGATCATCATCATCATCATCATTTATATCTTTCCGCCCCCTCTGTTTTTTAGTTTAAGTCCAAGGCAAAAGAAAACAGCAGAATTTTCCCCTTTGACCTCTCTCTCTCTTCTTTTTCCACTTCTTCCTTCTTTACAAGTCAACAGGGGAATTTTAAACTTTAGCCAACAAAACTACAGCTCAAAATACAACAAAAACTAAAATAACCGAGAATAAATAATAATAAAAAGAGGCAGAAGCAGCCATCAGTCAATCGTCAAACAACAATCTCCTCTCTTTGGCTCTTCAATAACAAACAACAGCAGCAAATTCTTGCTGGCTGGCTTTACACGAAAAAATTCCTGCATTTTTAAATAACGCTTTTTTCTGGTGGAGCCAAAGTTTAGTGGTGCTGGGAAGCAGTCAAAAGTGATAGTCAGCGCTGCATCAAAAGCAGCATCAAAAGCTGCAGCAGCAAAAAATGCAATTTTAAAATTGCTTTTCATAACTTTTAGATTATTTTTTGCTGCTGCGCTGCTCAGAGTTTTTTTCAATGTTGAAGGAAGAGGAGAAAAACAAAAGCTCTGATGATTAATCTGCTTAGCAGCAGCAGCAGCAGCATCAGCCCTAATAAAATTTAGCATCAATGTGAAAAGCTGCTGCTGCTGCTGCTCTTGTTCTAGTTCTTCACTTCCTTTTTCCCTAAAAGGCTGTAAATTTTAATATGCTAAAGGAAAAGAAAATGGAGAGCAGAAAAAGGCCGACGACGACTACGACACAAAGTAAAAGTGGAAGCAAATGATTGCTGCCTTATATTTATGGTGCAGCACAGTTTTGGACTGTGTGTGTGTGTGTGTGTGTGGGCCACCAGTCTATAAAACAATTTGTTATGCAAACGGAGGAATGAGAATGAGAATGAGAGATGGAAAAGATGAGGACGAAGATGGAGATGGAGATGGAGAAATTTCCTGAATAAGCAGAAAAAATATATAAATTCTGCTGCTGCTGCTGAGGCTGCTGCTTTTGTTGTAGTAGTAGTGGCAGTGTTGGGTAGTTAAATCAGAATAAGAAAAAACGAAAACAAAAAAGGAAAAGAGCTGAGAGTGAAACATAATAAATTTTATTAGTGTAATGTGCTTGTGAGGGCTACTTTTGTTTAAAAATAGCAGTATTTTTACCGTTTAAAAGAAAGCTTGAGTAGGGTGACAAACTAAGTAAAAATTATATAACAATTTTTTAAAATTAAGATTAAAAACGTAATTTACCTTTTACTGTAAGCCTTTTTCACTTAAAAAACTGCCTAAAAATGATCAAACAGCCTGAACAAATCGAACCAACAATAAAAAAAATTCTAAATAAAAAAAGGTCCTAAACAACTCAAGAATTAAAAAAGCAGACTCAAGTGCACTGAAAGAATCAAAGTACTATTCACTAGTGGAGAGTTCACCAGGGTGAAATGGAGAGTGAAAAAGCAAGCGAGAAAAAGAGAGTAAACAAGGCCAAAGTAAAGAATGCGTTCACAGTGGAACAGAGGAAAAGTAAAAAGTAAAAGCAAGAGGAGTAAAAAATCTCAAATCACAAATCATTCAGTTCAATGGCAGCAGCAGCAGAAAAGTCAGCAACCGAAAAGTCGCGCCAATTTACAATTGCCCCGCCAACTCAAGTGCTGCTGCTGCTGCTGCTGCTCTCAGCTACTTAAAAATACATTTTAAGGCCTAGCCAAACAAAGCAAAGCAAGGCAGAAAAAAAGTTAGCTTGGCTGGCTGGTTACACAGCGGCTCTCTCGATAATAGAGACCAAGGAGAGCAAAAAAAGTGGGAAAAAATCGGAAAATAAAAGTACAACAACAGCAAAGTTGGCCCACTTGAAAGAAGAAATCTCTCCAACTCTCCAATTGATGATGAGTCAGCGGAAAGGAATCAAAGCTGATAAAAAACTAAATAAAATACAGTACAATATAATAATAAAAAAGTACTAAAGTGTCTAGTGATAACTAGAGTTTGAGAAATCTGCTCGACAAAAAAATTCAAACTTGCACAATTTTGTTGACTTTGCCCCCCCCCTGCCTGATTTTTAATTTTGATCCCTCCTTTTTAGTAGCTGCTCCCAACAATCAAACCAAAAAGTTTCTAGTTTTCAGTTTGATCTAGTTTAGAGAGAAAGCTTTCCCTCTTTCTCTGCTGCCCACAAAAAAAATTCTGCTAGAATTGCAAAATTCTCTCAGTCTGCCCAATTCTTTCCTTCTTTCCTCCTTCCTCAAGAGTCTTTGAACTTTTGGCAGTGGTGGCAATCTCGCCACCACTTGTACTGTACTTGCACTGTTGTACAATACCTCAGGTACAGAAGTACAAAAAAAAATAATAAAAGTAGCAGCAAATAATAGCAGCAAATAAATTGGAAAGTATATTCTAGAGGCGGAAATTATGAACCTTTTTAATAGTCGATACGAAATTTACCGTCAATAGAAAAGACTACTGAATCAAAATATGCTTAGGCGTGGCTGAGTAAAATGTGCCTGCCAAAAAAGAAAGTATTGCAAGTCATGATAACCTTTTAATGCGTTAGTCAAAGATCTCAACAACAACTGCCACTTCTTCAAACTGTTAACACACCAAAAAAATTGTCATCAAGGTTAAGGAACAGTAGTAGTAGTACCAGAATCAGTACCAGTAACCGGTTCTGTTGAATTAATAATATTCAGGTGAAACAATCACCAAAACAGAACAGAAAAGAGAATTGGAGAATCGAGAATCGCACCAGACAAACAAAGAGAGTAAATTAAATAGAGATGAAAATGGAAATTAACCCAGGCTTGAAAAGAATTAATTTGTAGCACCACCGTTTGTTTGTCTGCTCTGTGTACTGCTCTGTTCGGTACTTGTAATTCAGCTCTATTTCTCTTTCATTCCCTAGCATTACAAGGGCTAATTATTGACAGATGGAAATTATGGGAATGTGAGTGTGTTTGTACATTCGTTGGTACAAAAGCTGCCGCCGCCGCTGTCAATTGAAATGTAAATTAGCTGATTAGTTACTGCTGCTGCTGCTACAAGTAAAACTCAAATTGAAAAGAGAGTGTGTAAGAAGAGAATGTGTTAATTAATGCGAGCTGCTGCTGCTGCTGTTTCAATTAGTGTTTGCTCTGTACCAATTGCTCTGGTACAACCTTGTACAAAAAAGAATTTTCTACAATGTTGTTATTGTAGCTTTGTTATTGTAGTAGTAGACCTCTTGTACTAGACTTGAGCTGGGCTGAACTGAGTTGTGAAATTGAAATAAAAAATATCTTTTTGGTAGAATTTACCTTTTTCTAACCTTCCAGCTATTGAAGTAACAAAAAAATTTAAAAAATGTTATAAATCTAACTTAAAAAGTAGCATTAAAAGAATATCTTACTGTTTTAAAATTAAACTAAAAACTTTGAAGCAGCATTAAATACGAAAATCAAATCAAATCACTTGTGCCTTGTCAGCCTCTTCAAATCAAATCAAAATTTTCTCCTAATTCTGCTCAATCCTTTCAATCTCCATTTCCTCATTTTCCTCAATCAAAAACCTTCTCCTCCTCCTCCTCAATCCCACGTTTCAAAAAGCAAGCAAACACAAACAGACAAAGTCGGATCACATCAATTTCCCCTTCCATGTAACTGTTATTTTTTTGCTATTCTGTCTGTCAATTCTGTCTCTGTCTTCTCCTCGGTTTAATCCCCTTAGCAAAACTTTTGTCTATTTTAGGAGCCTGCTCTTCTCGTTTGGATTTGCTGCGCTGTTTTTTATGCAAATGAGCTGTTGTTTATCTCTCTCTTTGATTCGATTCCTGCTCTCTCACTTTTCCATTGTCTACAGATAATCTGCTCTCTTTCTCTCTTCTACATTCTTTCTTTCTGTTTGTCTACTTGAAAATAGCAGCAGCAGCAGCGAGTGTGTTTTAGTGCAAAAGCCTAAAATAAAAGTTAATGCGATATAAAATAGAGTAGACAAGGGAGAAAGAGAGGAAGAGAAGAAGAAAAGTGGAAAAGTGAGCAAGTCAAGTGAAAGAGCAGCAGCACCGAAAAGCAGCAGCGGAAACTGCATTAATTTTCTAATCTTAAGCTTCATCTTAATTAATTAACTAATTCAACGAGCCTCGAAAATAGCACTGCAAAAAGCAGAAAAACAAAGTTACAGCGTGGTAATGTAGTGCAGAGAAGTTAGGAGAGAAGTAATGTGTGTGTGTTTGGAAGAGAAACTTCCAAAAAAGAAGTCATTGGAAAAGATGGAAATCAGAGTTGATAATAAAAAAAGGCAGGAAAACATTGACAAAAAAGTTGAGACAGAAAGAGATTGCCAATGAGGACTAATTTACTAGTTGGTCCTCCTAGTTGAGAGCACCGTTAGTGCAGATTAGAAGGCAAAAAATTGTGAAATTGGGGAAATAATACTAGTGTTTGTAAATAGTGAAGTAACTTTTAGAAAAGTAATAACCTTTTATATATTTCTATTAAAATATAAACATAAAAGAAAAAACAGCACCTACCCTTAGAAATGCTGATGATGACAACGAGGTGGGCGAGGTGAAAGTTGTTGAGTTGAGGTAATTGAGGTGGTGAGCAAAGTTGAAGAGTTGAGGTGCCGTTGCAGTGATGATGGTGATGATGAAAATGATGAAGAAGAGGTGGTGATTGTGATGATTGTGATGGAGATCTAGGTCTTGATAAAAAAAATTAGTCCAAAATTTATAGGTTCAATTGTTGATGATAAGGTCGAAGTTAAAGAGAGAGTGGAAAATGATGATGAAGATCGAGCCAGAAAAGTTTGTTCTGAAAAAAAATAAAAACCAGTTAATTTCATGAGAACACAAAAACAGGCACAATTTTCAAGCAAGCAAACTAAGACTCAGACCAAGTTGCCTGAACTCAAGCAAACTCAGCAAGTAAAAAAAACTTTAAAAAAATAATCAGTTTCAGAAAGCTTAACAAAAATAATAAACGGCAGTGATTGGTAGTGCAAACATTAGCAAACTGAAAAAAGCGAAAAACGCCGCACACACACAGAGTACGTAAAAAATGAAAAATCGGAAAATGCTAATTTAGCAGCACAGTACCAAAAGAGCCGGAGACAGATTTGTGGAGCTAAACTTTATTAGTTTATTCAATAAAGTAAGCGACAGCAGCGGTAGCAGCAGTAATATTATACACACACACGCAAACTAAACTTGAGCAGAAAGATGGAGAGAGAGAATTTTCTTTCAAAAGAGAGGTTTTTTGCTAGCAAAAAACTTGCAACAACATTCAAACGAGCGAAAACGAGCGAAAAAGAAAGAAAGAGAAAGAAAAGGAACGTGACAAACATCTTTCCTTTCAGTTTTCAGCTTTCAGAGCTTGAACTGGAGCATATGTTGTTGTTGCTGTTTTTTGAAAATAAAACCCGAAAAGAAAGTGTTTGTCTGCGTTGTTGTTGCCAATGTGCACTGTATGTTTTTCAGACCCTGGCAACAGCAGCAGCAAAAAATAAAGCTGAAAACAGCGAAATTGAATTAAACAGTGGGTGCAACAACTACGGCAACAGCAGCAGCAGCAACTGCGGCAAATTCTTTTTTCGTTTGCACTGGTGATAAATAAATAAAAAAGAGCCAAATCAAAGTCAAATAAGAAATACTGCAGTCAATACTGCATGGGCAACTAACTAAAAATACAAATTAAAGTAATTTAAAGTATAGTGAGATGGTTACCAGTTTTTAAAAGTAAGAGAAATTTTCTACTAAAATTTCAAAAATCACCAAACTTCTAAACTCCTTTTTAAAGTTTAAACATAATTTTGCAAAAAAAACTAAACCTAAATAAAAATACAAAACACACACAGAATTTCACCTTTCTCAATTAAAAAGGTGCAACCACCACCACCACCACCACTTGCTCTCTCCTCTTTTTGCTGCCTTTTTCAGGAATACAGAATATTCTCTTCTCTTCTTCTCGGTAATTACCCGAGTTTAGTCGGGCGTGGTTGTTGCGGCGGCGGCGACGGTGACATCATCAGCGCCCTTATCATTATCAAAATCATCAGCAGCAGCAGCTACCACCACAACCACCTTAAATTCTTCTTCACCTTCACGTGTCCAACTTCAATCACCATCAGCAGAATTCACCAGCAACAGAATATAACAGAATTCAGAACCTAGTCAGAATCGTTAGAATGAAAAAAGGAGAAAAAATCAAGCAGTCACGCAATACATGTCATTGCTTCATTACCAAAACTTGCTCTTCTTCTTCTTCTTCTCAAACATTTACCGCCGCCGCCAAGGCTGTCAATGTCGTGCAAAAAGAGACACTTTGTTGCCATTTGCATTTTCTAAGAATATACGGGGAAAAATCAGCAGAAAGAAGCAAATCACGTCAAACTGCTGCTGCTGCCGTTTTTGTTGGCTGGTTCAGTGCAAAGAAGGGACAGCGAAGAAGAAGAGGAAGAAGAATGTGAAAAAAGAGAAACAGAAAATAATAATATAATGCGAGAATTCACTTCACTACGAAAAAGGCGGCTGTGTTGTACTACAGAGTGTACTCTAACAGACAGCTACTGACATAAATAAAAGTGTATTTGGTGAAATTTAAAATAAAATTGAAACAAAGTTATTATTACCTTTTAGAAAGATTGTCCGATATGTCCATTTCGAGCAAAACAAATTTAAAAAAAACTTTACTACTAAAATGAGCATTAAAAAAAGTTAACCAGTTAATCAACAAGCAAATCCCAATTTAACCCAATCAAATTTTTTTTTCTAATAATTCACCAACTAAAATAAAAATACTACCACCACCACCAACAACAACAACAATTCGTAATGATAAACAAATGACGTAAAAGAGAAGAGAAAAGAAAAAAGTACAAAAATAATAACCAGTACAAAAGCTCTATTCGAGATAATTCGTAGAAGAAAAGTAAATAATGGTCAGCGTAAGGACCAAGGCGGAAAGCAAAGCTAGCCTAAACCCTAAATCAAGACCCCAAAAAAGGACAAAAAACGATGATGATGATCATTCTGTTGATGATGTACTAATGAATGGAATTGAGCAAAAAGAGAGAGGGAAGACAGGAAAAAGGCAAGTGCAAGTGCGAGTGCAAACAAACAACAACAAAATAGGCAAACAGTCAAAGTAATGCAGAGAAGAAAAAGTAAGTAACCGGAGATCAAAACGAGAGAACTGGCAAAGAAAGAAGTCCACTGCGTGATTTCATAATTTGTGACCGCTCACGAAAAGAAGAAAGACGGAAGCAAAGGACGGACACAAACAACAAAAAACAAAAAGTGAATCATTAACTCTGACTGGGGATTAGAAAAGGAGAAAGAAAAAGACAAAAAATCAGCTAAAAACTGCTTACGATGGCGACTTTTAATTTCAGCACAACAGCAGAAAGCAAAAGCTAGTTCTGTGTGTCTGAAGTTATTAGTTTTTGATTAGAAGAGGAGAAGAAAAGAGAGAAGGGAAAAAGTAGTTGTTTTTTTTGGCAACCAGTTCTAATTTAGAGCGGGGTGAAATCGCCCAAAATAATAATAGCCACTAAAAGGGAGTTCATTAAATTTCAGTTTAGCAGTTTTGAGATTTTGCTTTTGTTTTTCGTTTTTTCATTTCAGTCGTTAGTTTTTAGTCTATCGTCTGGAAAAGATGGCCTCAAAAGATTAGTGTGCTGTGTGCTGGGAAAATGAGGGCATCCCCAGACGATAGAAAACGATAATGGTAGAAATTAATTGAAAATTATTGTTATTGGTGGGAGCTCTTGAAAAAAAGAAGCAAAAAGAAGTGTGTGTACAAAAAAAATCTAACTGAAAAAGTGTTTGACCTGTTTGAAAGGTAGTCGGGGAAATTCCCCCAACTAGAAAAAGTATCACAGTTTTGCTTAAAACTATTTTTTTGAATAAAAGTTCAAACAAAAAAACAGCTCAAAATTAAAAATCAAGTATACAAACTTAGGTGAATTACAACAAAAATAATAAAATCTTTAAAAGTTGAAAATTATTTACCTATTTTAAAAGGCCGCAAAAGAAAAATTTAAAAATATAGCTCAATTTAGCTGTACAGAAAAAAGAAAACTTTTTAGTGCAACAAAAAGGTGACGAGTTGAATTTTCTCAAAAAGTTTGTTTGCAAAAGTGTTTCATTTTTAGACAACTGCTGCTGCTGTTCAAAGTTCAGCCAGCTGAAGAAGTACTCTGCACACAAACACACACACACACTCTAAACTTAAAATATAATAATGAAAAACTAAAGTAAAATAAAAAGTAAAGCTAAGTGCAAATATAACAAAAAAGGCAGTCTACAAACAACACTGGTTCAAGGTACAAGATATGTTTGCTCCCTGTTCTCCTTGCCTTGTAGAAGATAAATTAAAATTTAATTTTGATGTCCTGTTTTGTTAGTTGAAGAGCAAATAAGAGCCAAAAAAGTTTAAGCAAATAAAAAATGCTCTCTGTGTGTATATGAGGGCAGAGTGAGAAACAGGTGTGTGTTTGTAAAACAAAACAAAACAAAACAAAAATAAGTTTAGAAAAATTGTCATTGACCTTTTATGAGTCCTAAGAGTCATGATGCGCAAAGGCAATTCATAGCTATGTAAAATCACCAAAAAAGGACAAAACTAAACCAAAATAACATCAGCCAGAAAAAAACTCCAGCCAGATTCTGTTTGCTTTGTAATTTCAACTATAAAAATAGTAGAAAAGTGGCTAAAACAAAGCAAAAGAAAAGGCAAAAAAGCTTCCGCAAAACGGAACACTTTTCATTGAAAGCAGACACGTGGCCGGAACAGAAGAATCCAAAGCTGCTCACGAGGGACTCTCATATTCTTTTCATTTAAAAAAAGAATGTGGTGTGAAAAGAATCCGTGAAAAAGCAAAAAAGCCACACTTTCACACAATGTATCACCTGAGGACATGAGAGAGATGAATGAATGAACGGATAGATACAAAAAGCAGACAACAAAACCGAAACAAAAAACCAACAACAAAAATCAAAAGCTCACAGGCTCAAAGCTCTGAGAGAAACAAAATACTCGAGCAAAACAATCCCAGCCAAAAACATGGGAAAACATCTGAAAACAGAACATTTTTTTTAGCAAAATCTCTCGCAAAAAGGGAAGGAAAGACTTTGTAGTACATTTCAGAGGAGGAAGAAGAAAAAGAGGGATATCATGAATTATGGATTCTGAGGTTTCCTCCTCCTCCTCCTCTTAGGATTCTTTAGGATTTTGTGGCTCTCTCTCTCTCATTCAGGTGCCATGATTGATTGTGTGGCTGAGCCTCGGTGTCTTTTGCAGCAAAGTAAGGACACAGGCAAAGTTTTCCCTCCGTAGATTCTTTGGCTGCTGCAGTCTGATCTAGATATTCCTCCTCCTCCTCCCATTCCAGACAGACAGAATATTATTCACTTTTTCTACTACAACTACCTCAGAGAAGAATCGAGAGAAGCAGAGGAGCAGGAATCAATCATCATCAATATCACTTTTGCTGGGAAGCAGTCAGAGAGAGACAAAGAGAAGGAGAAAGACTAAAACAAAAACACTTAAGCAGACAAAAGTGAGAATCAGAAGAGGAGAGAAAACAAAGGAATAAGAAAGAGAGGAAGTTCTAATTCCTAAATATGTACTGGACTTTATAAAAAGAGCCGCCGCCGCCGCCGCCGTTGCCGTTCATGCATGATTCATGAGAGAATTGAGCAGCCAAGAATTTCATCATCAAGTAGAAGGAGAAAAGGAAAGGAAAAGGTACGACCACCACCACAAAACCAAGGCAAAAGAATATAAAATAAAGTGAACCTACCTTTTTGTTTCCCAAAATTTCTGCTGCTGCTGCTGCGGTCCTCTTTTCTTTTCAATCAATCAAAATCTGTCCGTTCTCTTCTTCTTCTTGAATTTTAGGCCGAAAAAGAAGAAGTTCTTCTGCTGAAGAAGAAGTTGAAGTTCATGGCGCCGCTGGAGATGGCTGAACACTCACTTTTCTAAAGAACACTCCGTCCGATTTGATTGTTCACTGCAGGAGAGCAGAAAAGGAAAGACAGGTTATGAATTTAAAATGAACAAGAGCAAAAGCAACAACAGCAAACCAAACCTGTTTTATCAGAGCATCAATCAAAAACAAAAAGCCACACAGAAAAGAAAAAAACGGTAGCACAAAAGTTGTACGAAAGTTGAACTGACCGCCGTACATTTTTGCTGCTGCTTCTTTGCACGATGATTTTCAGAGGAAGAAGAAGGAAGCCAGAAAAAGAAGCCAGAAATAGAAAAGGAAAATATTCTTGCTGTTGTTGTACATTGTACGACGGCGGCAACCGAAGATGAAGACTAATGAATCGGCTGATTGGAGTTGAGCTCTCAGTGCAGTGGCCACCACCAGCAACAGCAGCTAATCGCCCTTTGATTGTGATCGATTTAGCGAATTATTAAGAAAAGAAATATAGGAAAAGTATAGGAGAATAAAAATCTAATAACTTTGCGGTTTCGGTTCGTGAGCAAAGAATCGAGAATCGAGAGAATTTCGGAGAACTTTGGCGAAGACGTGAACAAGATCGAGAGAGAGAGAGAGAGAGAGAGTGTTCTCAGCGGGTGGAAATAGGCAAAAACAGGCATGCCGCCGTCAGCCGGCACGCGTTGAGAGCCACTGAAGTTTGATTAAATTTTTATTTTTGATTAAATTGATTTGATTAAAACGCCTTGAGGAATCATCACACTCTTGTCCCCAAATCACCAATCACCAGCTAGGATTTTCTCTCTTCTTTTTGCCTAAGTAGTTGATAGTTCAGTCAGCTGAACTCTTTTCAGCTGCAGAAACAGCAGCAGCAAACCAGCTCACCGGTGTGTGTGTGCGTCTGGTAATGTGTCCCATTAATAACGGGTTGAATTCGCGGCGGCAGCGGCAACATGCAACGTGTGTGTATGTGTAAGAGGAAGCAAACAGCAAAAGTAATCGAGAAAGAGAGAGAGAGAGTGAGCACACCGCCACCAGAATCGGGTGCACATTAACGAACTGTAGTTTTGTGTCTGTTTTTCAACTCTTTCTCATTCTCTACCAATAACAAAGAATGGGCCCAAGGAGTATTTTGATATACTAGGCTTCCTGTATTACATTTTTAGTAAAAGAGGCTTTTGTAACTTTCATCATGGTTACCTTCAGACAAGAGTGACCTTTTTCTGCTATAGTGCATTGCCATTGACTTTCTCTTTCTCTTTTGCTCATTGAC
>JAALOO010001351.1_pt1 | contig 17081 bp, 13 predicted proteins | sample 7257641 | NCBI WGS metagenome assembly JAALOO01 (sample SAMN14085613, study PRJNA598686) | mite metagenome | biome: ENVO:01001000; feature: ENVO:01001002; material: ENVO:01001226; isolation source: single female mite from University of Michigan culture on fish food culture... ...
CATGTGAACCAACGCTGTCGAAATAGTCGTCTGTAACACTCGTTCAAGAGCCCCGCAGCCAGCAACAGCTGCTGCTGCAAGGTAGAAAAGAAGTGAAGCCAAAACAACAACACGATGTCCTGGTGGTCATGCTTGTTGCGAATGGGACAGCGAACCTCTCTCTCTCTCCTTTGCCAAACCATAAACGAAAGTGGTGATTTTTAAATCATCCCCCTTTAGGCGGGAAGATTCTTGTGCGTTTTAAACTAATCTTTTTTTTCAATTACATTTTATTTAGTTTGTTTACATTCAGGCAAAGGTAAATAGCCCGCATTTGTTTTTTTCCGCAGAAACTAATAGATTGATTTTGAAACGGATAAATGCCGTTGTTTCTGGTTTTCTTGTCCAGTGCAGACCCTCATGTCGGACAGTATATCGATTGTCTAAAAGATGTGTTTGGAACACTGTCTTCTATCTTCCCCTCTCTCTGCGGGTCTTCCTTTCTACCCACTGAATGCACGTGATGCTTTGAACACTGGCGATCAAAGATGAGGATGAGAAGAGAAGAATAAAAGAAAATAATTATATAAAAAAGTTTCGCCTTTACTCATTTTTTCCGTCTATTGAATTCACTCCACTGCTTCCTATTGTCAGGGTAGTCAATTGTGCCAGCTCTACTGCTGCTAAAGCTGCTGCTGGTGTCATCAAACTCTGAATGAAATGCAGGAGCCCTTCGCTCTTTGTCCGACCCATCCAAATTAGTACTGTTTCTTTTTTATTCTAGAAAACGCATGCGTTTGGGGGCTGGTCCCTCTCTATTTGCTAACAGACGACAGTTTAATTTTTCTCAGTTGATGCCAAGACAAATTTTTTACTTTTATACGCATCGATTCTATTCGACTGAAAAGGTAATTGAACCTTTTGAAAAAGTCTAATTTAATTTTTACTTTATCACATTGCTTCATTTTTGCTACTTCAAATTTTTCATTTTTATTTTTTTTGCGTAATAGTTTTTTGTCAAGCAGATTTAAAATTTCAATTTTGTAAGTTCAATGACACTAAAATTTTTTAAAATTGTTGTGCTCAACATTTGCCTGAATGAAAATACACTACATTTTAATTTGCATCCTCTTCCTTAATTGCGTAACAAAAACGCGGTAGAACCTTGAATTGCATTTTATGAAACAAAACATTTATCCTTAAATGCCCACGCTCATCTCGATTACAAAACTTGGGTAATGAAAACGCACATCACTTTACGTCATTGACTTGAAGGTTTTAATTAACAGAAAATATTTCTTTTGTGTTTTGCTAAATTAACGATCCTCTTAGAAGTACATTCATAGAATGAAAATCACCAGTGGCAGAGAGCACTTCCTGGATAAAATTCTCCTTGAACAAACCATTTTAAGCACACTCGCACACCAATTTCCTTTAGATAATGCCTCTAATCCACCGACGTGTAATATGATATAAACTAAAGTCAGCCATTACCGAGTTGAACTGAATCGAAAAATTCTGCATTTGATATCGGAAGTGAATGATTTTTTTCATTTCTCTCTTTCCGTCTTAGTGTCTCTCACTGACAGTCTTTCTCTCACCCACAACAACCTCAAATCAATGCCATTGCCACGAGGTTGAACTTTGTGTCTGCTTGCTTTGTCTCTTTATTTATAGTGAAAGTCAGTGACTGCCGCCGCCGCCACCATCGCCGGTATGCCCACTCGTTTTTGTTGGCGTCAAAGAGAGGACCACCTTGAGCAGTAGTAGGCGACAGTAAAAAAGACGGCAATTTGGCGCGCTTGTTTCAGTTCCGCGATTGTCATGATTTCTCCAATGAAGCGAAGCTGCTGTCACTACTGTACAACTGCAGTACAGAACAGTGTCACTACCCGGTCACTGGATCGTTCCTTCTCTTCAATTCTGTACGTCACCTCGAGCGAATGTGCTCTTCAGTAACCATATATAACCTTTGAGTGAGTGACCATCACCATCAAGAGCACCACCACTATCACCACCACCACCTTAGAACAGCTGTATAAATATAGCAAAGCAAAACAGAAGACAGTAGTAATCAAGTTCAGCTGTAGTGTGTGTGCTGTACTGCAGAAAGCCACCAATGTCATACATCGTACAGTACAGTTGAAGCACTGCAGCTGACAGTTGTCCAGTGGAGTTAGAACCACTGCAGCTTTTTTAGCTGCCACCTCAAATCAAAACCATCACACAATGATTAGCTCATTATCACGTAAGCGGACGGACGAAAAGAGAAAGCTTGGCTCTGCTTGACTTTTTTGAGGCGATTCATTCACGAAGCGACATTCATTTCCAAATGGTATAAAATACACAGTAGGCCAGTTCACCACAAGTTGTTTTCATAGATCACTTGCAACGAACAGGTACTTTCACTTTTCTACTCCTCTACAACTACTTTCCCCTTCCTCTGCGCGCCTTTGTGTGACTGTATTTACTTTACTTTTTGTCATTTCCGAATCTCCCCACAGCAGGTGCATCAACACCGAGGACTTTCCTCATCTTTTGTCAACCATTCCAATCGCGTGTGATCGCTGTCACACTCCTGCTTTTTCATCTCCGCTCTCTGTGGTTGACACTTTCGTTGTTTACTCTCTGCCAACAAGTGTGCTGTTTGCTCACTGATTTATTTTTTGGTTAGTAAATCACTGAACCTCTCAGTATTTTTGTTTTACCCACACGAACACGAACTTGAATGATATATGACTCCAGTTCAGATTTTTGCTTTTCAATAACTAACTAGATATCACCAGTAGTGAGCAAAAGTAAAACTGAATTTTTCGTTTTCATTTCACGCATCACATGCGACCCTAAATAAAGGCCTATACACTCTCTCTCCCAGATTTTCCCTTCAGCACTGTTTTTATCTCCCGCAACCAGTTTTTCTCTACTGACCCTGAAAAACCTCGGCAGCACATTTTTTTCACTATCACCGGCCACTTTATCACTCTTCGGCAGACCAACTTGGGCGCGTTCACTCCTCCACTACAGACATTGCCTTTGCCTTATCTCTCTTTTACTTACTACTGGTGAGTAGTTCACTGAGCAGAGTTAGAACCCTTCGATGTATTTTTCGACCATGTAAAACGACTTATCAGCGTCGTTGAAAAAGAGGATATGAGGTGATTGGCAGCGGCGGCGACATATGTTGATTTTGACTAGCAAAATAATGCCGCTTCAGTTGAACAGTAGTCGATGATCATTTTATGACTACCTCTGTCAATTTATAATGCTATTTTATTGATCAATTTCCTCTGTTCATTTAGTTTGTTAATTGAGCTGCCCAACAGTTAAACAAACGGTTGCAACCATGAAGCGCCCAGCACTCGGCCTGCTAGTCATTGTGGCCATTTGTCTTGACGTTCTTCTCGCTTCAGCACTGCCTAAAAAAGACTCCAGTAAAAGTGCCTCACAGTTGTCCAGCAAGGAGACGGTGTCCAAAGAGAAACTGTCAGCAGCTAAGAAACCATTTGGTAAGATGATCGAATTGTGTGAGTTTCATAATTTGCCAATCATTTTTATTCCCTTTAGGCTACACTCAATTTGGTGAGAGTGATCCCGAGTACTGGTATGGCATGGCTGCGGCAGACCTTCGAGAGCGCCTCGACATTCTCCGACCACTGCACAAGAAGGCGAAGAATGTAGTTTTCTTTTTAGGCGACGGAATGGGCATCTCCACAATCACTGCATCTCGCATCTTTAAGGGACAGTTGGCTGGGCACCGAGGCGAGGAAGGCTACCTCGAGTTTGACCGCTTTCCTTACTCGGCCTTCATTAAGGTTTGCGACAGGCTGAAAAGTTATCATCAAATAAGCTTCTTTCTTTCTTTGGTTGCTTTAGACGTACAACCTCGACAAGCAGGTGCCCGACTCGGCAGGCACTGCCACCGCCTACCTGACCGGGGTGAAGGCCAACTACGGAACGATTGGCGTCTCATCGAAGGTGAACCAGCAGACGATGGACTGCCACCTCATCAACTCCTCCTCCGTGTCCTCCATTCTGCAGTGGGCACTGGACGCGGGCAAGTCGGCCGGCGTAGTGACCACCACTCGCATCACCCACGCCACACCGGCCGCCAGTTACGCCCATGTGCCCGATCGAGACTGGGAGGGCTCGGCGCCGGAGGAGCTGGCCAATCAGCCCGGCTGCAAGGACATTGCCAAGCAGCTGGTGGAGGAGTACCCCGGCAACCGGCTGTCGGTGATTCTCGGCGGCGGAAGACGGGAGTTTATACCCAAAGGACAGTTTGATCCAAAGGGAACGGTGGTGAGACAAAAAAATACGCAATGATTAGGGTTTTCTATTTCACTCAATCTTTCACACACAAAACTTCTCACAGGTCCGCGGTAAGCTCGTTCCAGTGGAGGGAAATCGGGTGGATGGGCGAAATCTAATTCAGGAATGGATCAAATCAAAGTCTGTCGTGCTGGCACCCGATGAGTTTGCCTATGTGAACAGCACCTCGTCACTGAAGGCAATCGACTACACGCGAACGCGCAGTCTGCTGGGACTGTTCAACCACTCGCACATGGAGTACGACCAGCTGCGGGACAAGAGTCCCAATGGTGAGCCCAGTCTCACGGAGATGACCGAGGCGGCGATTCGCATTCTGCGCAACCAGCCTGGCAACAGGGGTTTCGTCCTGCTGGTCGAAGGCGGTCGCATCGATCACGCCCACCACGACGGCTACTCCAATCTGGCCATGTACGAGACGGTGGAGTTTGACAGGGCCATTAGAAGGGCCCGGGAGATGCTGCCCGCCGATGAAACGCTCTTTCTGGCGACGGCAGATCACTCCCACGGACTGACCATCAATGGCTATCCGAATCGAGGCAATCCGATCAATGGATGGGTTGGCGAAGATGCCGATGGCATTCCCTACACTACGCTCATGTACGCCACCGGACCGGGACATATGAGCCACGAGGAGAGGGAGCGCAGTGCCACCTTTAATACTGGTTTGTACACTGTTTTTCAAATGCTCAAATGTTTGATAACTGCCACTTTTCTTTCAAACAGAGTACTTCAAGTTCCGACCACTCGCTGCCACGTCGCATGACTCTGCTCAGCATGCTGGTGAAGATGTTGGTAAGTAGTTTGACTGATGATGATTACCACTCAGAACTGACATTTATATCTGTTGACAAAACGTAGGCGTCTTTGCCACCGGACCAATGGCGCACTTTTTCGGCGGCACCCACGAGCAGTCGTACATTGCCCATGTGGTCGGATATGCGGCCTGCATTGGCGTCTACCGAAATGAGTCTCACTGCTCACCGGAAAATGGTGGCTACCAGGGTGGATATAGTGGGCGTCGGACAGAGCAGGGTGGGAACAAAGAGTGGGAAAATGAAATAGTCATCAAGGAGCCCGGACACACACTGGCCTCCTCTCGGTCACTGAGATTGACCAAGCCGAAAAGCGGCAGTGCATCTAATGTCAACCAGCTGCAAACTGCACTGCAAGTGTTCACGCTCATCCTCAGCACTTCCTGGATTCTGGTCACATACTAGACACCTTTATCAATTTTTTACAACTTTTGTATATAGTTTTTACCGCTTTTTTACTTTTTTATGACTATTTATTAATTAAAGAAATAGAGTGTATTTTGGTGTCAGGACTATAAACCGGGTACCAAGAAAAATGAACGTTAATCTTTTTATTAGAGGAGTTAATAAGAAACAGAAGTAGCTCATTATTTATTATCAATAGCAGTGTCCACCTGTATAACACGAATCTGAGAATCGTTCACGTACGAGACGGCGGCATCATTGTGATAATCGCAAAAGTTTGAACAGCTAAAGATGGTAACGCATCGTCCACCGGCGTGGTACTTAAAGCCAGCTAAAGAGTGAAGTGGAGGAAGCTCAGATTAGTGAGTTACAAATAGGCCAGAAACCGAAAGTTACCTGGAACACATTCATGGGCTCGGATGATGTGCGAGAGGCCACTGGCGGAGAGAAAGCGCTCCACGGCGGTCTCATTGAAGAGGCAGCCAGAGTTGCGCTTGATGTTGTAGAGAAATCCATCAGGAAGGCGGACGTTGTTGACGACGGCCAGCTCCGGCTTGTTGGCCAGCAGCTCCTTGTACTCCCGGTCAGTGATCGGGTCGTTCCACAGCAGCTCACAGGCGTTGGTCACCAGGTTGGGGTCCTTCAGCAGCGGCGGAATGAGCGCCAGCTGCTCCAGCGAGGTGGAGGTGGAGGGAATGCCCCCGTGAGAGCAGAAGATCTGCTCGTCGACGATGGCCGCCAGTGGCATGACGTCGAAGACGGCGTTGAACATCTTAAAGGCGTAGTCGGCGCTGGGACCAAACCGAGCCTGAAGCTCCTTGCAAAATGTGAATTCCTTCTGAAGCTCCCGCGTCTCGTGATTTCCGCGCAGTAGAAAGACGTGATCAGGCGCGAGGACCTTCATGCAAAGCAGGTAGATCATGCACTCCACTGAGTAATCACCGCGCTGATAAAAAGATAAAAAATTGTTAGATTTCAAAACAGAATCAGCCAGTCTGGGGCACTTACATCAACGTAATCGCCCAGAAAGAGCAAATTGACCGGATTGAGTATCAGGTCACGCCAGATGGCCTGCTCAAAGACGAGCAGATCCTGGAGGTTGCCGTGAATGTCGCCCAGCAGGTAGCAGGGCGAGGCGACCTTGATGACGCGCGGCTCATTGCTGAAAAGCACCCGAGCCTCGTCGCACAGCTTGCTGATCTTGTTCTGGAGAAAGTCAACGCGCGTGCCCTGCTGCGTCCAGTCTGAGCTGGGGTCGGTGCCCGCCTTCATATTGCCCCCGTAGATGTGCACCTTGAGGGCGTAGGCGCGAATCATGTCCATGATCTTGTTGCCGACGTAGCCCTCGCGGAAGAAGCAGTCGGCCCTTGCCCGCCGGGCCTTCTTCATCAGGTGAACGTCCTTCTGCTTGGTGGGCACCGGGTCGTAGAGGACGCCCTCCAGTGAGAGCCTGGCAATGTACGGCGCCAGAGTGTATTGCTTGGCGCTGCAGTTCTCGCAGAGGAAGCGACTGTTCAACTTCGCCTCCACCGTCTTGCTGGACACCTTCACCTCCTTACGACGCACCTCGGGGTGGGCCAAGCGGAGGTGCAGCTGCTCCATCGGCGACCGGTCGGCGGTAGCGTGCTCAAAGACGGCCAGCCGATCGTGGTGGCCATGGGCGGGGTGGTTGGACGCCTTTGGCAGGTACTTCTCTGCGAGCAGCCGCGTAAATTCGGCTTTTTTCATGCCGCCGGTGCTGTGTCTGCCGGCGTCAATGTCCGCCGAGGTCATCCGACAGCCTCTAGCCGCCTGCTCCAGCTGCTCTTTGGTCAGGTGCTCTGCGGTGGAGGTGGAGGCGTAGAAGCGGAAGACAAACTCGGCCATCACCTTCATTGTGCCGGGGGAGTGGGCAATCGGAGTGGTCGAACTGCTGCAGGGAACGGTGAGTCGACCGACGATCAGCAGCCCGGTGATGAACTCCTCAAAGTTGATGAACGCCCGGCCGCGGGCGGCAAAGGCGCGAAATAGCGCCACCACGTGCTGGGTGATGTGCAGGTGGGCCCGCTTGAGGTAGTCGGCAAAGACCTCCGCCATCATGTACTGCGAGGGGGAGACCTGCTGGAGGAAGTCGCCAAAGACGCGGAGGATCTCGTCCTTCCAGTTGCCGTGCAGCCTGCCGTCTTGAAGCTCCTTCAGGTGCGGGTTCTTGAAGATGCCGGCGATGGTCACCTCGCGGCAGTTCTCCAGTTGCGCCCTGAAGGCGGTGTTCACTAGCATCGGCTCCGGGCCAAAAAGCGTCATCTTCGAGAGACTCTTGGAGAGGTCGGCGATGGAGTACCAGCCGATGACGCCGTTCTCTGCGCACAGACCTGCCTTGCAGGCTTCCGAAGTCAGCTCCACGCGATAAGTTACTCGCTGGACAAAATCAAAGTAGATGGGCAGTTGAGTGCGCAACACCTCCACTAGCACCGGTTTAGTGGTGAAAGGTATCAGAGAAGAATCTGAGGAGGAGGCAGAGGCAGAGGCCACCGACTGAAATTTGGCCCTCTCCGCCTCGCTCAGCTTGCTCACATTCTCCCGGAGCAGCTTTCCCTGGACGAAGTGGCCGACGGCGTTCTTCCACGTCTGCCCGTGGTTGATCGAGTGAAAAGGCAGAAAGAGGCCGTTCAGCTCCAGGTCGCCCACGCCGCTCAGCGCCACCTTCTGGTGCACCGGACAGGTGAGGATCACCTGGAGGGTGTCGTAGATGCGGTCGCCGTACATCAGCGAGTACATCATCGAGGGGTCGTTGCCGTCGCTGCTGTTACCGCCGCTCAGGCCGCCACTGCCCGCCACCGGTTTTGGGTGCACCACTCGGCCGACGGAGTGCTTGTAGGTGGACTTGCGAGAGGAGAGCGACTTCATGCGACTGCCCACGCCAATCGACTGGACGGACTTTCTGCTGGACGGTTTGGCCAGCTTCTTGGAGTTACTTTTGTGGTCAGAACTGGATTTTGACTTGGACTGAGACTTTGCCTTGGAGCCATGGTGGGACTTTGAGAGAGATTGCGATTTATAGTGAGATTTTGAGTGCGACTTGGAGTGGGATTTGGAGAATTTTGAAGATTTGGATTTGGATTTAGAGTTGGATTTAGATTTTGACTTTGACCTAGATTTGGGGCGAGACTTTGACTTGCTTTTGCTAGAGTTTGACTTGGCTATACTTTTCTTCAGAGAGTCTGGGCTTTTCTTTGTTTTCTTCAGCGAGTCATGTCCCTTGGGGGGAGTCATTTTGACCGAGAAGATTGTAAGTGTAAAATGACGAGATGTTAACGGCCAATGTGAGCTATGTGACGCTGGTTAAAAGCAGTCATTAGTTCGACGCAATATGATGTAATTAGTAAAACAGAACTTTTCACAATCAAACTAAACGTTTTTATTGCTCATAATCGAATTTATACAAATTGAGTTGTAAAAGGAGTATAATCCCAAATTATAACTGTTGTTGGAGCTGAGTGGTAGTGTCAACATTGCCCAAACTTATTGGATTTGAAGTAACTATAAAAAAGTAATAAAAAGTTAGTTTCAAAAGTTAAAATGTTTGTAAATACCTAAGTTGATTGCTACTATAAGCAAAAACAAAAGTTTAATTAGTAAACTCATTTTTGATAAAGAAAAATTTTAAGCACACCAGTTTGTACGCAGCTCATTTTAAATAAAAAAATAGAGAGATTGTTTGGTTACTAGATTTATCAGCAGCAAATATTCTCAAGCTCTATAGCATTACTATCTCCAGCAGCAGTAGTTTAAAGTCCCTTTTTCTGATAAGGTTTTAATTTTACCGGCAATTTGTTTTCAATTGGTTAAACGTTTGACAATTTACCCAAATAGATTGCAGTAATTGAGTTTAAAACAATTTTTATTGAAACTAATGTATATAGAAATGTGCATTTTTAATGTGAAAAGCAAACAAAAAACCAATTTGACAATTGCGCAATGGTACCTTTTTTATCGATTTTAAATGTTGCATTTTTAACATTAAAACACAATGTTCAAATTTTACTAAACTTCTTGAAATGAACGACCAAAACTTTTGTTGTCACATCATTAATTTAATTTTTAAATAAAACAAACAAAACTTGTATTTTTACATAAAATTGTAGTTAATTGCTTCAGTCAAAAACTGCTCATGCTGTTAAATTTTATTTCAAAGTAATAAAACAATATGAGTTTTTCTTCTAACCAATTTCAAAGTTTTTTACATAGATTTGAATTTTTATATTATCGAGATCTTCTCCAAACCTTTCTCCCACAAACAACACGTCAAACGGTTGCAGCTCAGGTGGCTTTGCAAAAACGGCTTAAAACTTCTAAATCACGTATTTCTAGCTCTAAATGGCACAAAAAACTTATTCATTGGGCCATGATTCTCACCTCGGGTTTGCTTTTTCTTCAGGCTCTATCACTGCACCAACGCTTCAAGCAGTACTTTTTGATAAAATTGATAACACAAAAAGTAGATCATTTTGACCATCTGCTTATTGGAATGGTGGCCGGCAACACCTTTATAGCTCTTTGTTTCTGCCCAATGCCGCTTTTTTACGTCGCCTATGACCGATTACTTTTTTGCCGACAAAAAAGTTATCCCATGTGGACGGTGGTTCATAAAATGCTCGAAATAGAGGATGAAAAGAAAGAAAGAAAAGGTTCTTTTTCAAACTCCATTTTATCTTTTTACATTTGGCAGCCTTTTAAAGAAACCTTTTTTAGTAAGTCTGAAAGCAGTAGTACCACTCTTTTAGTACCACAACAGAAAAGTTGGACTAGTTCTCTTAAGAAAACCACATTTCATAATGTGAAACAAAGATTTCAGCTTCTTTGGAAACTTAGTAGGGAAAGATGTAAAAATGACTCCACTCTCTTCACTACACTTTATCAATACCGTCCATTTGTTTCTAAACAAGTTCGAGCTCAAATGGCGCTGGTCTCAGCAGTAATGGACAAACTCGAAACCGTGTTACTGCTTGTTTATGGTAAGCAGACTTAATCATTTTTAATCAAATCACACATAAAACTAAACTCTAAGAAACTAACCTGTGTGCAGCATGTTTTCTGCTCTACCAGATGCAGTTTATAGCCCACAAACTGGTCATCCTTTGTTCAGCCTACCAACTATCTTACTCTCTTGTACAGCTGCTGTTGTATGGCTACTGCAACTTCTGCACCTTTCAAATGGTTCTACTCTCCTTTCACCTGGGCGTCTTTAGCACCACCCAGGATGTGCTTTGTCTTCAAGAGATAAACGCTCAACTTCGCCAGGTGACAACTGCTGCTCAAAGAAATCGCCGATGGAGTACGGTTTTGGGAAGTTTCACCTCTATTTCTGGCGGCATCAGTAGCAGTGGTTTTTGGCTGCTAGCTCATGTGAGCACTTTTTGTAGAAGACACCGCTTCATACTGCGGCAAATGCTCTTTGCAAACGGTGCCATTGTGGCGCCCTTCTTTGCACTCGCATTTGCCGTCAACGTTCCCTGCAGTTTGTCGCTTCACGCAATGCTCCTTAGCGGAAGTATCACTGATTTCCAGGCAGCCATGGCTTTTTCTCTTTTAGCTCTTCAACTTTTTGGCGCTATTGGAGCTGTTTTGATGATTGATCGCTTTCGAGCAGCGGTCACTTCCTCTTCCTCTGCCATCTACCATCTTCAGGGTGCTCTTGTTTCTGGTTCCGGTTCGAGTGCTCAGTGTCTGGTGGTGAAATTGCAATTGCACGATTTTTACGGACAACTCACCGGTGTTTACCGGTTAAAACTGTCCTACAGCGTCGGCTCGCTGTGGAGCATAACCAAAACCGCTTTTGCTCAGGTAAAAAGGCAGTGGTAGAAAATTTGATGATTTTAATGGTTCTTATTACAACTTCTTTTTCACTCCTCAGTTTCAACTCATGTTCTACAGTAACGTTTTTTACCTTGCAATGTTGCTCATTAAAAACAGGCATAAACACAAACTTTAGCTACTGCAAAAAGTTTACTTTCTAAGCAGCAAAAAATGTATTTGTTTTTCATTTTTGCTGCTTTAAATAAAGACCAAAATGCCAATGCACATTTTTTAAGTTTAGGGCACTCAAAACTGATCAGTTTTTATTATTTGATACATTGAATGTGTACATTTTTATTGTGATTAAAAAACACAAACCTGCAACCTTAAAAAGTTGGGTTAACGCAAATCTTCCTCTCTGGATCAAAGACCGTAGTTGGTGGACACTTGAAGTCACTGCCGAAGCCAGCATGGCACTGGTGAAAAACCGTTTTATCCTTCGGATCGGGGTACATGCCGTCGGGCTTGTTAGTGCAGTCAAAGTTGGAACCAGGCGTCTTCGGATCACGCGTCGGCCTCACCGTGGAAGCGTGAGGGTCAAAGTCGCAGATGTGCTTCTCCTGGTTGAAGATGAGGCTGTGCGGACAGGTGAACTTGTAGGCGAGTCCGCGGCCGTTGCACTCGTAGTACACGTGCGGGTCCTTCGGGTCGATGATGTACTCGCCCTCCTTGTGGCCCTTGCAGATGGTCGTGTTCGCCGGTCGAACGGGCGGCACGGTGGTCGGCCCGGTGTAGATGGTCGTTGGAGCTGTCTCGTGGTTGGTGTGAGGAGGGGTGGTCGGTGGCTCACTTTGGTGGGTGGTAGATGGGTGAGTGCTCGCCTCACTGTGGGTTGCTGGATGAGTGCTTGGCTCACTTTGGTGGGTCACTGGGCTCGTTGGAGCGGCAGTCGGATGGGTGGCGGCATGGGTCGGCTCAGTATCCGCTGCAAAGGCTATTTAAAGTATTAAAAGCTGTCCATTTGTTTGTGCTTATCATAGTGCTTACCCAAAGCAGTGAACAGCACGACAAAGGCTGAATTAATTAGAATGTTCATGTTTCTCTTCTCTTTCTCAGGCTATATTTTGCGCTCAGTATATACAGGTGCTCTCCGGTGGTCCCGTTCATTCTGCAGAATAGCTTAAATAGCTACTTCAGAGCTAATCAGGCAATAATTTGGTCACCACCTGGCAACTAAATGGGCTTTTTTATCATTCAAAAGAGGAAAGTGATTGAAGGTGCAATCTTAAATCCGGGATCACGCCAGTAATGCTGCAATGCATTCTGAGCACTTTAAAGTAAGTAGTGATTAGTCTGATAATCCCGATATCAATTAAACTTTGTTTAGCATGTAAAACAATGTCGGTTAATAAGAAGAAAATCTATTTTTAATTTTGGCACTACCTTGACAACAGCAGCGCTCCATTATTTTTTAAAAAGTAGCTAACTTGACGACTAATGTCAGTGTGAAAATGTTCAGCTTTTTAAGATAACATTTAATGCAGTCGTTTGTCTCAAAGTTCAACAAAGATCCTGATTTTGTTTCCGCATTTGCAGACACAGATTCATTTATGCGATCCGCTTCCTCTTTGGTTGATACTTTCTAAGCTCTTTTCAGTAGACACCCAACAAGTAATGTAGGTGACATTTTTGAAAAGTGAATCGCCAAGGAACAGTGTATTCCCACTAGAGGGCAGAGTAGGGAGCAGGAAAACAAAACAGAAGAAAAAATGCATCTTGCAGCTGAATCTGAGATGCTGACTCGAGATCCGGCTCATCAACAAGTAACAAGTAAACAACACTCACATTTCATCAAGGTTCATGGTCACTATCAGCCCCTTTTCCACGAAGATCTGTTCACGGTATGTCCCTTTTCAGTTTGTTACAGTTGACAGCATCTGCAGTGCACATGGTCGGCTGCGAATGAGTGCACACGCTGACTTTGTCGGCATAGTTTTGCCAATTTGTAAAAAAATTAATATTTTAAGTTTTTTACTCGGTTTTAGTGGCTTTCAAATGGTTGGTTTTAGTGGTGACACCCTTGCAATGATCAACCGCAAACTTTTGTTTGCTGTTTTTAACCTTTAATCATCGCGCTTCTAAGGTGACAACAGTGAGTAAAGTTTATATAAGTGCCTTTCTTTCTTCTGCATGAAAGTCTGTTTCTCTTTTCTCTTTTGGCTGTATCTCTATCTAACAACAGTACGTTTTTGCACTCACCAAGTTTTATCTTTATCTCTCTTCCGCTCTAATTTTATTAAAAGAAATTGCAATCAAATAACTAACTTGTATATTTCATTTTTATTTTAGTGACGAAAGAGGATCGACGCTCGTCTACTCCTGAAAGTTTGCAGTGCAAAGATTATAAGTATTCAAACCGAAATGGCGCAGTTTGGAATGATTTTAAGGACTCCTTTCAGCAAAAGTATGCTTCTCAGCTGAAGCCTACTGACGAGGATGAGAAGAATTATCTAGAGAAGCTAAAGAATTACCGTGCCAAGTATAGGGATCGATTCAATCCACTTCATCTGCCGTACTATTTGAAAAGTTTTGAAAATTATATGCTTGGAAAGTTACATATTTCTCATCGAGGAAACAAGGAGTATCTTCATGCGCTTGAGATATACAATTTTGACAATCTCAGCAGATCGCGCTCCAACTCCAGCTCATCGCGTTCTGATTCTACTACTACTGGTTCTAGCAGTGACAGTCTTCATAGACACTACCGTCGATCTCGCTCTCGATCTCGTTCCCAACCTAAGCGCAAAAAAAGTCGCTCTAAGTCGCCTTCTCGATCTTCCAAAACATCAAAATACACTGGCGCCAATCGAAATCGGTCTCGATCTCCAAAGTCGTCCAAGCATAAACGCACCAAAAGTCGGTCCATATCTCCGTCACGTTCATCCAAATCATCAAAAGAAACTCAGTCTCGATCTTCGACAAAATCAGCCAAAGATAGACGCGCTAAAAGTCGGTCAACGTCTCCGACTAAAAATTCCAAACAGTCTCGAACCAAATCATCGGAGCGGAACAGTATTAAAACTAATTCGAAAACATGTAAACCTAACGGGCACTCAACTTCGCCTGGTAATAGCAAAAAAAGTGTAAAAAGGGAAGTCACTTCTTCACCTAAGAAAGACATGAACACTTCAAAAGATAAGCTGATCACCAATTCACTACCAGCAGCAGCTGATCAAGTTTCAGCAGAAAATAGCACTCTTCATTTAAAAATTAGTATGGAAGATTTTGAGCCTTCAGTTATGAATGGCAAGTTTCTTAAAAAAGAGTTCAAAATATACTTCACACCCTGCTTCAGAAAGCTAGTTTTCAACATAAGGGACGTTTTGGCAGAGTATACACGCTTTGAAGAGTTGAAAGCAGAATTTGCTAAAGTGTTTATTTACGAAGATCAAATAATAGTTTTGCGCTCTCTAGAAGCGGCCGCCTTATTACTTTGTGGCCAAAGCTTAATTTCTTCCGTTAAAACGATTCATGGAGCATCAGATGTTTGCACGCCACTTGAAAGTCAAACTTTTACCATTCTTCGCCCACTGGGCTTACTTGTCTCACAGTACGGAGAAGTACAAAGCGACTCTGGTGTACATTTATGCTCAGTGGATCATCATTCAGATATTCGAGCGATTATTCGAATTGCAGACCAGTTTTTGCCAAACTTCGGAGAAGGAGCAACTGACGAGGAATCAGCGAACATCGCCAAACGATCCTGGTTGCCAACTTCAAATACTGACAGGCGTTTTCAATGGATTCTTGCTTGCCGAATCAACGAGCTGATGAATCGGAAAATCGGATATGCCCCACCGCCGCACACAATAGTGAAGGCTTTTCAGCAAAGCAAAAAGCCATCATGGTGGGATTCTCAACTTCCTTACTGCTTGGGCAGCGACAAAACGACGAGTTTTTTGGACTTTCTCTTTACGAAGAACTGGACCGAGGAGACTTTCTATGTTAACTTTGGCCTCAATGAAGACAGTTTATTGAAGCAGTTAAATTTAGACTGGATCGATCCTTTGCCTGACCATCTTGGATGGAACATTGATGCAGACTGTGCAATTGATAAGGTGGTCAGCACTTTTAATGAAATTTCGGGATGTTATGGCACAGTTCCTTTGATGCAGCAAACGTTTCCCAGTGGCCACCAAGGCTCCTGGCACCAGATTCAACAGAAAGATGAAGAAACAAGCGATGGCCAGATTGTTTACTTTGGAATCGGAGAAGCTGATTCCAGTAAAGTGGAACTAGGCATAAGATTCCCGCCGCGAGCACTTACCGAACCGCTCTCCTCGTTTTACAAAGATTTGTGAACAAAACCAGTGAAACATCTCGATTCTCTCATCTCGCTTATATTTTCATCAAAAACTCTCATCACTTTACTTTTTGTCTTTAATAATAAAACTGTTTAAAAACTGCCGTTTAACTTTTTTTTGTTTTGCAAATCTCAGCAAACTGCCGCCGTTTGTTTTGCTGAACCAAAGCGCAAACCGGTTTGTTGTTTTATTTTACTTCTGCCTTCCTTCAGTGGCGGCAGCTTCCCTCGTCAGTGTCCCCCAGTGTCCCCAAGCGCCGTGCACTCCAACACACGCATTGAGGGAACATTCTGGAGCGATTTGGGCGGCAGCGACCATCGGCCGCCTCTTCTGAAGACGGAAGCCCTTCTTCTTCTCTTGGTCTGGGCGATGTGCGTCGTTGTTTTGATCTCCCATCTGACAGTCTGTTCTGTTAGCAGCCGCAGTCGCAGTCGAGCGGACAGCATCACACAGAGTAGATGATTCCCCCCGCTCTGAGCGAGTTGATTTGAGACTGTCTCACCATCACCATCGCCATCATCGCCATCACCATCAGCGTCATCAGCAGGGCGATGAACACACAGGCACTCGATTGAGAGAAGATTGGAAGATACCACCGGCGAGCAACAGCAGTGACTGAAAGCGACCATTATCTCCCGATCGCTTCTATTCTTATCACTTCTCTTTCTGGCCAGCACACACTCATGGCACAGTCTGACCAGCTGCTGAACATTGTTTTGCTTTTTCGAAGTGCACCGCCGTGACGTAGACCACCACCGCATCTTCAGATTCTGATGAGCTAACTTCACTTCTCGGTAACAATTCTTCCTCTAACCTCCTCCGCATCAATTGACGACCGCAGGATAGGTGTAAATAGCGTAAACAAAAAAAAACGATGGGGAGACGATTTTTCTTCCCCACACAAAACAGTGCAAAACAGGCCATTTTCAAAAATTTTTTTAGCGGTGTTCCCACAATCGGATTTTTTTGAACAAAAACTCATTTTACTCAGAAAGACTTCTAGTTTAACATATAATTTTCTCAAAACTTTTCCCTAACTGTAACTAGATCAAAACGGTGATTAAAAAGTTTGTTTTAATTGAATTTTTCGATGGCAGCGCCATCTCGCGGCAAAAGTTAAAGTTTTGGTTAGTTTTTAAAATTGCTGATTTTTTGCTTTTTTCTGCTGTAAACAAAGCTCTCAACAAACGTGCGCAAGACTACAACTTTTGCCTCGAGATGGCGCAGCCATCGAAAATTCAATCAAAACAAACTTTTTAATCTCTGTTTTGATCTAGTTACAGTTGGGGAAAAGTTTTGAGAAAATTATATGTTAAACTAGAAGCCTTTCTGAGTAAAATGAGTCTTTGTTCAAAAAAAACGGATTGTGGGAACACCGCTAAAAAAATTTTTGAAAATGGCCTGTTTTGCACTGTTT
>JAALOO010001352.1_pt1 | contig 17080 bp, 17 predicted proteins | sample 7257641 | NCBI WGS metagenome assembly JAALOO01 (sample SAMN14085613, study PRJNA598686) | mite metagenome | biome: ENVO:01001000; feature: ENVO:01001002; material: ENVO:01001226; isolation source: single female mite from University of Michigan culture on fish food culture... ...
TATAAGCAGCTACTCTTTGCCATTAAAGTCAGTCTGGACTACGTATGCTTGTGTTTACTCTCACTCAACGCTTCTTTAGAAAGTTTTTAAAATTTTTGAAATAAAAAGAATAAGTTAAGTAGAGCACAGTTGAGCAGCTCCCCAGTGATGTGTGCCAAGTTCAAGCAGTGCCAGCAAGTGACCGGAATTGGCCTCAATTGCCTGGCCACATAGTCAGACAGAGAAGAGGCAAATGAAGAAAAACGTTTATGATAGTGTACGGGGTAAGGCTGCTGAATCAGTTTGCTTTAAATGCCAATGGTGTGCGTTGTTTGTCAGTGTAGGGCAATTTTGGTATATAGTGTGTGACTGGTGCCGTTTGCAAACACCAACAAATGGCCAAAAAGGCAAGTCGGGCCAGTTGGATCAAACTGTTTAAGTGAATCGCAACACTGCCCCCATTCTCCAAGAAAAGTCAGTGTCCTCTCAAACGCTGATATTTGAGAAGCAACGGTGCAAACTAATACGAGACTTGAATTCAATCACGCTTTGACAAGTTTGATTTCAATTGCTTCTTGGTATCAAAGGTTCTGATTTAATGACTGTTTTTTTTGTTTTAGCATTTTTTAATTTTTCCAAAGAAAGTCTTTAATTTGTGTGTTTGGCAAATCAGTTTTAGTTAACCGTGAACTTTAAATACACTTTTAAGTTGCCTGAAACTAGGGTTCATAAAAAACAATCGGTTTTTTGTTTTAGTTTTTGTTAACTAAAAATAGTTTTATCAAGTTAAAAAAGTTTAAAAAAACTGACAAAAATAACCACATTTAATAAATAAGTTTTAGTTAGACACCGTAAAACTAAGCACAAAAATAATTAAATACTTGTACTTTTCAAAAAATGTATCAAAAACAGTTCTAGTTGATCTGGATCACAATTAAAATTAAATAAATTTAATAATACTTTAAACCGTACCTTGACAATTTGTTACATTTTTTAAATTGTATCTATTGGTGATTTTTTTCTCAAACTTATTATATTTTTTGTTCAAGTTTTTATTTGATTGGGCGCCTTTTCATTGCATTGCGGCCTCAGTATGGCTTTAAGCACATTTTCTCACCAGCAAATTTAGCAGTGTATTGGGTAATGGCCAGCCCGCCACTAACTGAATACCACTGAACAGTCAGCCAACGATGCCCAGTTTTTTGGGCCAGAACTGGAACAGAATGGCAGAGGCACAAAGGGCAACTGCTGTTCAATAGAACCTTGGAAGCTGCAGCAGCAGCAGTAAGAACGACTGCTAAAGTTAAAACCGAAAATTGAGCAGACTGCCTTGCCACTGTGCCACTCTCACTCTCAATTTAGCTGTTCACCAAGTCAAGCAGTTCCGTTAGTTGCAAAAACTTGTGTGTACCTTGTCTCACATCTTGCTTCATTTGGTTTTGGCGCCTTTTGGAACACACACACACACATACACACATCTTGTTATCGATTTAATTCAAGTGGTTTATAACCTTCCTTAACAGTTTGATTATGCTTGTGAAAGTGTGCTTAACAAAATTACACATTTAAATTGTTGTCAAAGTTCAAATATTGTGTATATTTTTTTCTTTTTCATATACACTGTTTGTATTTTTTGCAATTCAAAAGTTAAATGCCAAAAACCTGTTTTAAATTTTTCATTTAAGTGCATTTACGTGTAAATCATCTCAACAAAAATGTATTTTTTATAATTTATTGTTGATGTTTTTGTTAATTTTAAGGTTGTCAACAACGCAAAACAGGTAAAATTTAAATTAATTATATAAATGTTTGAACATATTATTTTTTGGTGTCAACATTTGCATGTCAATCATACAAAAATAACAAAATGATAAGCAACTATAACAGTTTAAATAATAATTTTGTATGTTTTAATGTTTTCAACTAATCTAATAATCCAATTTGTATAACTTTGCAGAATATGGCAAAACTACAGAATTTCCAAATCACTAATAGGCTTATCTAAAATTTATGTTAACAACCAGTCACGCGTTTTAACTTTGTTACTTTTTTAATTTACTTTAATGAAAACATGTTAAGAAAAATCTATTAACAACGTTTTATTTCATATCACAAAAAATTTAAAACTTTATTTAGTTTGTTACCTAAACAAAAAAACTAAAACAATTCAAAAAATTGCTCAATTTTGTTTTATTTTTTAAATTTAAACATATTATTAGAACAACTTTATTGTAATTACATTTTAAAACACTTGTAATGCAATTTTTGTTTTCATATGTAAATTTTTTTGAATAGTAATTGTAACTTATTAATTCATGTTTCATTAGCAAAACAAAAAATGGCAGCAAGAAACTACAATGAAGATTTAGATGACATCGCATTTGCTGAACAACGGTAAGTTTTTTTTAAAATTGTAACTGAAAACAGCGTAAAAAATAGATTTTGTGTTAATTTTTTATTTTATTTAAATTAAAAAACAAATTACAAAATGATTTGTTAGTATAAAAAACTAATTTTTTCAAACACGCATTTTCAGTCGCCATCGCCAAATGGGCTTCACACGTGGCTATTCAGTAGGTGAAGAGGCAGGCTGGCGTGATGGATACATTTTTGGAATGCGAAAAGGAGCTCAATTGTCGGCTGAAATTGGTTACTACCAGGGCTTTGCCCATGCCTGGATCTCCCTGCTTGAACGTGAAGACAGCAACAAACAGCGCAAACTGAATGCCCTACACTCACTGCTGGACATGACGCGGGCCTTTCCAAAGACAAATAACCTTCTGGAGGATGACACCATTCAGAAGTTGGCTCGCATACGAGCCAAGTTCAAGCAGGTCAACGCTTTGATCCTCGGAACCGGCGCCAGCTTTGTGATCTCGGGCGGAGGGAACGTCCCGTCAGGCAGCGCCGGCGTCGCCGGCCACCCGGGCGTCTTCCGAGGCGCCAGCTGGACCAGTCAGGACTCCGGCGCCGGCTCCTATGGGACTGCCTCAATGCGAGGCACTTCGCCCAATCCTCAAAGCGGATCATATGTTCATGGCTCACACGGATTAGGGGCAGTTCCTAAAACGGAAATGTCTTTCTAACCAAAAGTGAAACTTTACTACTCATTGCAAAAAGATTTAATGCCATTTTAAATTGTTGACAAATAAATATTGTTAAACTATTTTGAATTCAAACATTGATAGATTTGTTTTTTTCAGTTTTGGAACAACGTTTTACTTTTTTAAGTTTATCTTTATGACGAACGTTTATTTAAACACACTTTTTATTGATTTTTTAAATGCAATCTATAAATTTAAAAAAATGATATCTAAATTTAAACAAACTGTTTTCTTTTTAAACTTGTTAATTTAAAAATTTTAATTTTTTGAATGAACTTTATTGTTGTGAAAATGCTGCCATTTATAAAACAAACACACTAGTAACATCAAGTCATAAATGATCTAACATTTAAAAAACATTTGTTAAAGTTTTAAAAATAAACATTTACGTTTTTGTTAAAGTTTTTGATCAAATGTTTATTTGACGCAAACACATTTTATTGTTAATTGCAAACATTTTATTGTAAAAATAAAATAAAAAAAGGTAAACGGAGTTGCTGCTTTAACAAACAATAATTTTTGCTAACAAAAAAAATATTTTTTATGTTAATTTTACTTTTTGGATATTATGCTAAAACACGTGTTTAAAAAATCATCAGTTTTAATTAATCAACATCGTTTAACAACATGATAAATTTGTCTAGTTTGCACATTTGATAACAAGTCACCTCATGATTATTTTTAGCCATTTTACATTTCAAGTTCATTTTTTACGTAACACATAAAATTCGTTTTACTGAAATAGATAATAGTTTGCAAACAATGATGAACAAGATCGAAATGAAGTTGTATTTTTATCTTTTTTGTCTTATCGTTTTTATCAAGCTGTTTATATTTTTGTTGTATCAGTTAACAGTTTTATATCAGCAAAACTCTAATTTAACTAATGCCATACAATTCGTTTGTATTGTTAAAATATATTTTTAATTTATGTTTTAGTCATAACTTATATTATTATTTTTTCATTTTTTAAATTGTTATATCATCAAAATATACAAAATTTTTTAAATAATAAAATAATGAATAACGTAATATTTTTAGCACAAATAATTGTTTTAACATTGACTATTGTGTTTCTTGCAGTTAATGTCCTTGAAAACAACTTTTCTGATAATGATTCGTAAAGTTTTTTCCCATGCTGCCATTCTTCTTGTTTTCAGTAGTTTCAGAAGTGCTTAATTTATTGTCATGATGATGTAGTCAATCGATGCAGCATCATCATCACTGCTGTCCATTAGACAATATTAGCAAGAGAGGCTGATAGGCAGTTTTTCTTCTTCAGACTGTCATTATTTGACAGCACACGGCAGGCTTCTCTGTTTACCGACCAGACACAGGTTGACATCACGCCACCAACACGCGCTCAGAGGAATAGCCTGTCAAAAGTATTAACTAAGAAAGAAAGAGAGAGCTAGTTTGATTATGTCATATTTTTGGCCAATAACACGACGACGTCTACATGCATTTGTAGTGGCAGTGCAATACTAGCACTGCTTTTATTATCTGTTATCTTTCTTTTGCCAATTAGTCGACTTCTCTGCTCTATTAATAGAATTTATTTATAAAACCGAATTCTGTGTTTGTTTGAGTATCAAAGAAGGAAACACATTTGCAAGAACAGCCGCCCACATAAGTAATAAAAATTAGTTATTTTCTGTTTAAATATTCATGAGTATTTTATGATGAAAATCACAATAGTGTGCAAAACAATATTTGCATTGTCAATGTCAATCGTCAATATTTACGTTTAAATGTTTTATCTTTAAATTACAAAAACATGTTGCAATTTCAAGAATAAGATAAATTGCTAAATTAAAAAACGATCAAATTGCTGATCACTTGCTTTTATACTGTTGTTGGCTCATTATTATCAAAATTTTTTTTATTTTTAACAATTTTGTTGAAACTTACACATCAGTGCATGGTTTTCAACTCACAGTGTTTAATTCATTCAAGTTCCGCCTCATGGCTCAATTAGACTCACTCAAAGTAAAAAAACCGCTCATGTTGTTCATTTACACTTTTTTCTGTCACTTTTTTTATCACACAAGTCAGACTTTTCATTTTCCTTTTTTTACTCTGATTTATTCCACAATTGTCGGCTGTTTGCCTATCATTCAACCGGAAACACTAGCTGTTAAGTGAACTTCCTTCTAAAAAAGCTGCCAAGTTGCCGTTTTGAATGTCAAAGCTTTATATGTTTATTACAAACTAATGCACTGAATATTTATTTGCATGCTTTTTTCTCTTTATAAGCAATCCCTAATTGGCTAATATACAACTAAATTTGTGTCAAAGATGAAGTTGTGCAAAACGCTGGCAAAATGCCGGTGCTGATGATGACTACTATTTGCAGTACAGGCCGTCGACCACGTTGGCTACTATCGATCGACTGCCAACTCGTGCGTCAGTGCGTCAACAATTAGTGTCTGTTTAGTTAACCAGTCAGTCAGTCATTCAGTTTATTAGTTAGTTAGTGAAACAAAATACGATGCCAGCATAAGGCCTTTATTTTATTTTTGTTTCACCAATTCAACACGGAAAATCAATTGTAGACGCTAGTTTACACATTGTTTGTTCTGAGCCAGCAATTAATGACTGCATTTTTTATTCAGTTATTGAGATTCTTTCCTTTTAGAAACAATGCTTTTGTTGGGAAGTGATGCAAGCGTGCACTTACAAGTGCAAGTACTGTGTGTCACGGTGTGACTGCGTGAACACAACAACAGCAGCAGCAATGGCAATCAGCAACTGGCACACTTGTCGATTGTATGCAAAAGAATGTAACTGTACTGTGGAGTGGACAGTGTGTAGTGCAGTGGCGCGCACAATGCGCTAAACCCAAAACGGTGTGGACAGGTAGTCAGAGCTAATCAGCTCATCGTACCAAATGCACTGTCTATGTTATGTACATGTTTTTTGGTTTAGTATAAGGCCAAAATATAAATAAAGATCAAGCATAGCGAGTTTCCCCGCATGGTTGTAGATGGCGCTTCGAGTGAGCTTCTTGGTTTAATGCAGACAGAAATTCGGTCCGCTTTTCTGCTGTTGCTGCACGAAAGCGCTACTGCCAGCTTTGTAACAATGCCTGAAAACTTGACCGAATTCCTGGCTTCATTAAATCAAAAGTTAATGTTTTTTTAAAGATTGAAAGTCAAAGTCCAAACGACTTTTTGCGGTTTTAACGAGATTGTGAGGTGCTTGCTCGAGACTGTTTCTGTTGCTCTTTTTGCCAAAGTTCAGTTATTGTATCGGAAGCAGTAATGAGTTTTTGCAAATCTTGTGTCTTTTTCTTGGCGCCCGGGCTCCGTAACAAACTTTGATCAAACATGATATTCTTGTACAAACTGAAAACTGCAGTTCACAGTTTGGACTTTGACTATCAATCTTTAAAAAAGCATCAACTTTTGATTTAATGCTGCCAGGAATTCGGTCAAATTTTCAGGCATTGTTACAAAGCTGGCAGTAGCGCTTTCGTGCAGCAACAGCAGAAAAGCGGACCGAATTTCTGTCTGCATTAAACCAAGAAGCTCACTCGAAGCGCCATCTACAACCATGCGGGGAAACTCGCTATGCTTGATCTTTATTTATATTTTGGCCTTATATATGATTTGGCTAATTACAATGTGCCTCCTTCTGTTATGTCACATCTTCCAAAGAGAAGTGCCGACAGTCTAATCGCAGGCGAATTTCGAACGAGTCTGTTCAATGCACATGTTATAACCTATTGACGCCGCTGCAGCTAGCACTTAAGTCCTATCTGCAGTGATTGTTCACTGTCACTGTCATTGTCAGTTGTCATTTGTTTTTGGCAAACGTTTGAAAAAACAAAAAACAAAAAATATATTCTTGACGCAGCAAACGCTGCCGCCGCCGCCGCCGTTGTTGCTGTGGGCCTGTTTTTCCTTTCTCCGTTGTCAGAGAAAAAACTGTTAAGTAATGGGCGCTCCTAGTGAAGTAAACTTGAGAATTTTCAGCTTCCTCGCCAAAACTCACAACAGCAGCAGCCTTATCGATGCTTTCTCATTCGCTGTGTGCTCAACGTTGTGTTGCAATCTAGTCAGCAGTTTACCCCCAGTCAATGAATTCACCAATTGAACCTGTTTGCCGGTTTCGATGGCACTGAGCAGTGAGCAGAGTGCACAGGCAGTTCCCTCTAAGTGCAGCCAGTTGGCAGACAGACAGTCACGGTCGCGCGTGCTGCAAAATCTGTTGCTCTTTCTCTCTCTCTCTCTTTCTCCCGCTCTCTTCAGCGAGGCAGCACTTTTTGTACGCTCGCATGTGTCTAACTCACCAACTCACTGACAGCTCTCGACACACTCACAGTCACAGTCACAGTCACCGTCACAATCACAGTCAGTCAGTCAGTCAGAGCTGCAGCCAGCGCCAAATGTTAGGTAGGGGAAAGTGAAAGTAAAAGTGAGTGGCCAGTTCAGCAGCAGCAGCGCTTTACTGTCAGTCAGTCAGTCAGCCAGTGAGTGAGTGAGTTAGGTAGTGTTTGTCATTTCAGCACTGACACCGGCACTGAGCAGTCACAGTCACACAAAATTTGACAAAGAGATAGAAAACACACAGAGCTAGCACCCTTTTCCACGCAAAGCTCATTATTACTACAACCAACACTAACTTCTATCACTTCTGCTGCCGACCTACCTACGTCAACTCTTTACGTACCCAACTTTCTCTCCCCTGCTCTTTGATTTAGTTGGCCTTGCTTCTTTTCAGGTAAGTCTGCACACTCGTCTTGTCAACTTTTTTTTGTTTGCTTTTCATATGAATCTTTCTGATTCTCAGGTTGTGTTTTATTTAGCTATAATTTTCTTTCTTTGTCTTTCTACTAACCTTTTAACTGCATTAGTTACTTTTTCGTTTTTTCTCGTTTGTTTTGCCCATCTACTTTTTTTTGCATAATAAATGTTCAGAGCAAACTGACACTAACTGAAGGGCTTAACTATTTAAATGGCATGTAATATATGCCCGCTTGTGAACATGAAGCAAGAAAAATAAGTGTGCAGCCTGCTAAATCTCTTAAACTTTCCTTAACCTATCGTACAAGTAGAGTACTTTCGTTTGCCTTTTCTTTCTCTCTCTCAGCTTGCCATTAATTTGATTTTGAAGTATAATAACTTTAGCAAAGTAGCGTCGTTAGTGTCGTATGGCATTATCTTACCAATTCCACAAAATATTAATGAGTACTTGGACACATTTTAATAATTGAGCAGAGAGCGGCGACTAGAGCAAGCAAACCAATGACAACACACTGCACAGTAGTTCTTAGGCTTAGGCGACAGTAGTCATTTGCATCAGTCACGTAATGGGAAAGCCTTTGCACTTCAGCCTTTTTTCTCTCTTTCTCTCTCTCTTTCCCAAACTTAACCTTAGGGAAAGCTTTCAGCTGCTCAGGGATATTTTCTGTCATTACCGACGCCAGTGAGGTAATACCTCATTTTAGCATTGCCATGCACTGCTGTTTTTTCTGCTGGTATTTCCCGGTGCTGGCTGCCACTCTCTAGACAGAAACATACACACACACAGACACACATCCATTACATCTGTTGACTGTCTACCTTTGTTGAAAGGTAGACCGAAATTTCAACTTTTGCAGTAGTCGTCATTGCTTTCTTTCTCTTTCTCTTTCTCTCTTTCTACACTTGTACAGCTTTTTCTTTTCACCCGGTGACGATCGTTTAGTCCCTGTTTTGTTTCATCGCTCACCTTTGCTTTGCGTAATCTCTTTCCCTCTCTTTTCTCTCTCTCCTTTTGCACGCTTTAACCACATGTTACTGACTTTTTCCTCTTGTCGCTGCTGTTGCGGCACTGTCAAACACTGCCTGACTGCTGCTTTGCCTGTTGCCGGCTTTTGTCTGATGATGTTCTCCTTCTCTCTGCTTACCGCTAAATTTCTTTCATATTAACCAATTGCTTGCTTGTCTTCCTTTTGTTTGCCCCCTCCCCCTCACACACTTTAACCTTTCCTTCACCTTCACTTGCCTGCCTGCCTGTTTGCCCGTGTTTGTTAACCCCAATTGCGTCAAGACAGAGATTCTGATCAGCTTCTTCTCCTCTCTCTCTCTCTCTCTTCACTTTCTCCTCCCTTTGCTCTTCACCTTTTGGTGATCGATCTGTTGTCTTTTCCCTCTACCACTCAAACCTTATACTCCATTCACGCTGGGTAACACAGTGCGCATCCGAACTCGTCGAATCCGGCAGCCAGGCGAATACGAAGACAGTGACCAGTTTCCGCCGCAGATCTATCGAAGTACCACCACTACAATGTCTCCACCAACCTCAACTTCCGTTGGCCCAGCTGCTGATGCTGGCGTCCTCGATGACAATCACTGCTGTGCCGAGGTGATCAGCATGCTCAAGGAGACGCTCAACTACCACAAGGGTGATCATCATACCTTCTTTGTTTTTGGTGCTTCGGTAAGCTTCATCTTCTTTTTTCAGCTAAATTTTTAGATCAGTTTACATATAATAGCATTAAAAGATCGCATTTATATTTATATTGCATTATGGGGGTTTTGAGGCAAATACGGTTTAACGACTAGAAGTAGACTAGATGGAATTTTTTGGGAAACAATATTTAATGTGATCGTTTTTAGCTAAATACTTTATTATGTGTAATCGAGTTTTTGAACAATAGAAAGTTTTTCTACTCTACAACACATAAATTCTACAGAGATTTGTTTACAGTTTTCTTAAATATAGAACATTCAATTAAATTTAATTCGAAATTTTGCTTTTTTACCACCACTTCTTCAGGGCGACTTGGCCATTAAAAAGATTTATCCTACACTGTGGTAAGTGCTCAGCAGCTCAGTTCGCCTTTTAATGACCTTAAATTGACTACTTTTTTGCCCAATCGTTAACCGACTCTCAATTTACTCTCAATTTATTTAATAGGGCACTTTACCGCGACGAGCTAATGCCCATGAAGACGGCCATCGTCGGCTACGCTCGTTCGCCGATTTCCGTGGCGAAGCTGCGCACCAACATCAGCAAGTACATCAAACTGAAGGACGGCGACGAGGAGGAGCTCTTTGAGCAGTTTCTGGCGCACAACGTCTACGTCCAGGGCAAGTACGACGACCCGGAGGACTTCAGGAAGCTGGTCAGCACGGTGGAGCACCTGGAGCACGCGGAGGAGGGCAGCGAGGCGGTGGCCAACAACCGCCTCTTCTACCTGGCCCTGCCGCCGTCGGTCTTTGAGCCGGTCACTAAGCTGATCCACGACTTCTGCATGAGCAAGTCGGGCTGGAACCGGGTGATCATCGAGAAGCCCTTCGGCCGGGACTACGACTCCTCGCAGAAGCTCTCCCGCCACCTGCAGGCGCTCTACAGCGAGGAGGACCTCTACCGCATTGACCACTACCTGGGCAAGGAGATGGTGCAAAACTTGATGGTCCTTCGCTTTGGCAACCGCATCTTCGGCCCAGTGTGGAACCGCGAGAACATCTCCTCCATTCAGATCTCCTTCAAGGAGCCCTTTGGGACGCAGGGTCGAGGCGGCTACTTTGACCAGTTTGGCATCATTCGCGACGTGATGCAGAATCACCTGCTGCAGATTCTCTGCCTGGTGGCAATGGAGAAGCCGGTGTCCACCAGTCCGGAGGACATTCGCGACGAGAAGGTGAAGGTGCTAAGGGCGATGAAGCCGCTGACGCTGGACGATGTCGTCCTCGGCCAGTACATCGGCAATCCCAAGCTGAAGGGTGACGCACAGCTGGGCTACCTCGATGACCCCACTGTGCCTGCCGGCTCGTTGACCTCCACCTTCGCCCTGGGCATGTGCAAAATCAACAATGAACGTTGGGACGGAGTGCCCTTCTTCATGCGATGCGGTAAGTGTGGCATTTGCAAAACAAATTTATTGTTTTTTGTACTACAAACGTTTTTTAAATTTACAGGCAAAGCCTTAAACGAGCGCAAGGCCGAGATTCGCATTCAGTTTCGCGACGTTCCCGGAGACATCTTTCAGGGCCAGTGCAAACGCAATGAGCTGGTGATTCGCGTCCAGCCCGGTGAGGCACTGTACGTCAAATTCATGACCAAGGAGCCGGGGATGACCTTCCGCTTGGCGGAGACTGAACTCGATTTGACGTACACCAACCGATACAAGGTACCTTTCAAGAATTACTTTTTCCGTATGACTTGACCAATGCTAAAAATCACTTTTTTGTATTTTGTAACAGGAGGCCGTTTTGCCGGACGCCTACGAGCGCCTGATCATGGACGTCTTTGCCGGCTCACAGATGCACTTTGTCCGTTCTGATGAACTGGCCGAGGCGTGGCGCATCTTCACTCCACTGTTGCATGAAATTGAAAACAAAAAAGTGGCCCCACTGCCCTATCTGCACTCCTCTCGTGGCCCTAAGCAGGCAGACGACTTTTGCATTGCTCGCGGTTTCAAGTTCTACGGCACCTACCGGTGGCACTTTCCCGATCTGGAACAGGGCAACGGCAACAACGGCGAGGATAATGGAAAGGCGGTCAATGGCACCAAGTAAAAACTGTGGTCCAGAGAATTAGAAGTTCATTCTCTGCAAACAATCAAGCAAGTGCATTAGTGTTCAATTGTTTCCGAATTGAACACCCAGAAACATAGCATTGAAAACACACACACTGTATTACTACTACCTTATATTATTCAAACTTGATGTCGAAACGCAATTCTCTTCCCCTTCACATTTCCTTTGCTTGTCGCATTTTCCTGGTGATCACCCCCTCAGATTTTCCACCCCTTTCCCCTTCTTTTGAGCTTAAAAACTCACTTTTGTTTCTGTTTACTAAATGTGTTACTTTAAATGCTGCATTCATTTCTTTATTGTTATGTGTCGGGTGTACGTGTTGTTGTTAACTAAAAAAGAAGAAACAAAGGTTTTGTTGTTATTAAAGTAATAAAGATTAATAAGGATGAAATATAATCAATAACAGTTGACGTTGATGTCATGTTGGTGGCAAAACAACAACAACGTTTTCGGTGTTGTTGTTGTTTTGCTTTGTTTGCTTTGTTATGTTTAATTTTTTGTCCTATTAATGAACCCCATTGCCGTTGGTGATTTGATTGATAAAGTGCGGCCAAAGAAGGCTCAGTTGATTGCCATTTCGCTTGAACATCACCACCGATTGGCCGCTGCCCTCCACGCGAAGCACCTTCTCACCGTTGCCGTAGCAGCAGTGCAGCACCTCACTAACTGTCACGGACAGTTCTTTGCGTTTTAGCCTTCAATCAAAGGAAAACAAGAAAAACATTGGTATTAACATTTTTGGTTGCTCATTAGAACAAAAAAATCAATGTTTGTTTGTATATTACCGGAAATACTGTCGCAAAATGATGGCCAGGAACTCGCCCACTCGGTTGACCGCCTTAGAGGCGGGCTCGGTGCTGTCCACCAGCGCAAAAATGAAGTCATTTCCGCCGCGCACCTGCACCACCATCAGCTGGTCGCTGCCCTTTGAGAGGCCGATGCCGGCCAGCTCGCCAATGGCGACGCCCTTCGGGTTGATGAAGTTCATCTTCACGGGATCGGCGTTGAAGATGAACTCCTCGGTTACGATCAACTGAAAACAAGTTTGTGGTTAAAATTGAAGTTAAAGCTCACAGCCTGCTCCTAAAAACCCTAAACCCTAATAGAAGCATACCAAACGGTCGGCGCTCTTCTTGAACAGACTGTTTGACGCCTTGCAGATGCGACTGCTGAAGAGGACCGTCTGCCCGGGGGGCAGCTTCTGGCGAATGCTGTTTGCAAAGACATTTGAACTGCCCGCGTTGAACTCCGACATGGCCAGGTAGTTGCCGTGCCACTTCTCCGCCAGGCCGTAGCTGGCCCGTTTTCCGGCCAGCGCCCCCGCGGCGATCACCTTCAGGCGGAACTCCGGCCAGTTGTCGCGGGGAATGCGCCGGAGGAGGAGCCAGGCCTTCCACCGGCGGTACACCCGCCGAATGGTGGCCACCACGCTTGTCAGCGTTTTCGGCGGCTGGGGCCAGTTCTCCAGGGACGCCCTCTGCTGGGCGGTGATTGGCTGGTTGTGCTGGTAGAGGCGGCGAGTTTCCACGCCGATGGCGTGCAGCTGCTGCAGGTACATGCGCAGTTTGTAGCGGCGGTAGTACTGCGTGATGGTGATGGCGGCGCGAATCTTCTTCATGCGCATGCGCACTAGGGTGCCGCGCCATACCTGGAGGTGGAAAAAGTGGACGAAAAAAAGAGTTAACAGATTCACTATTTTTAAAAATGGTTTTTGGTACCTTTTGCAGGAGAACGATGATCAGACTGAGGTAGTACTCTCGGTCCTGTTCCAGCTTGACGATAGTTTGCGGCGAGCGAATGAACAGCTTCGTCTTGCCGTACTTGACGTCATCGTCGAAGCCTTTCTCGTTGACGATCTCTCGACAAGCCATCTGGCTTCCACCCCCTCCATAGTAGTTGGGCCACGTCTTACCGGAAATCATTTTGTAGCGTTTCAAGAAGCGCTCATACTCGGCTCGGTAGGCAAAGCCAGCTCGCCGAACTCTGACGTTCTCCACCAGCCCCAAGTACTCCACCTGATGTGAGACCACTTGTTCGTCAAACTTTGCGGGCGACTTCTCTGAGTTGGGCTTGATGCAGCGAACGTAGAAGGGCACTTTCTGCTTTAGGTTGTCAATCAGCTCGTTCATTGACGCCTTGAAAATCTGCCCGGCAGTCACCGGCCGTCGACTGACTTCAGTCACAGATTTTGCCCCTTCAGGCCACATTACTTTGTGGATTAAAAAATGAAAATAAGTTATGTGACCAAACTCAAGTGTTTGTGAACAAAATAAGTACCTGAAATGACCTTGTTTTTGCTTGAATAAAGCAACCGCTTAAAGTCCTGGAAAAGCGTGTCCCGATTCTTCTCAATAAAGCCCGTCACATCGTAGGTGACCGGCCCGGCGTAGTGGCGGATGCGAAAGTGCTGACTGTGCACTAGCGTCTTATCTGCCGGCGACTTCCTCCTCGAATCATAGTGCTTATCGCCCTTAAATCGGCCATCCATCGACTCCAGCAGCAGATTATCATCAATCTTGCCCACCGCCAGACAAGAATCGTCCAGCGCCGCAAGAATGCCATTCTTTTGACTGTCCACCAGTGAGCATATGGGCGCATTGTCGAAGTACTCAATGTGCGACCACTCGATGCCCTCCTTCGCGTACTCCTCCTGCTCCTGCTTCAGCACTAGACTAATGAACAGCTGTTGCAGCCGCTCATTGCAGTAGTTGATGCAAAACTGCTCAAAGCTGTTACTCTCCAGCACCTCAAAGCCGTAAATGTCTACAAAAGAGTAGCGGAGGAAGGTCCGCTTGCCGCCGAAGCTGCGCCGACTTTGCGCGCTAATGTTGCTGCCGTCCATGGTCAACGCCCGGTTGACGCCCTCCACGACCTTGTTGAAGAGGCGCTCGTAGATGGCCTTGGCGAAGGCGTCACGACCTGATTCGGCCTGCTGGACCGTATGCTCTTTGCGCATCACCTCACGATTCGCCGAGATGGTCCGCGCGCAGAGTGTCTTCTCCACGCTGGCCGCCTCTACGGAGAGCAGCTTTGCCAGATTAGAAACGGCGCCCTTTGACTTTGACACGACGGCAATCGACTCAGTGTCCGCCCTGAACTCGAACTGCACATTGCCCAGGTGGATGATGGCGGCGAGGATCTGGTCGAAGGCGAGAATCTCCTCGGCACTAAATTGCAGCGTCTTCATCGCCGATTCCACCTGTTTGTAGTTGGCGCTGTCATTCAGGGCGGCTTGCTTTGGTACGTTTCCCTGCCTTAAGTAGAAGTACTGGCTGGCGTCTCGGCTCAGACTGAGCTGGCTTAGGCGTTGGTCGGTGCAGCCGTACAGCAGCTGGTAGAAGGAATGAAAGTTGCGTTCACCCTCTTGTTGGCCCACAACTCGGCACTGTTTATGAAAAAAGGGAGGGGAATGGGGGAAAAAGTAATTAGATTAATTGCTCTGACTTGAGCACTTTTTGTTTTTGGCTACAAACCTTCTCCAGAAGGTAGTTGTTTATGTGCCCGCCAAGTGGATCGCCCTTGAAATCAAAGTTGATGTCCATGTACTTGCCAAAGCGACTAGAGTTGTCATTTCGTATGGTTTTGGCGTTGCCAAAAGTCTCCAAAATGCAGTTTGATTTGAGAAGAATATTCTTTACTCTATTTTTAATAAACAAGTTTTTTATTGCTAATGTTTATGTTTAGTGTTGTGGAAAAAACTACCTTTCAATTTCTGTTTGGCCATGAACGTTAGTTATAGAGGCAACGTATCTCATGATAATTTTAGAGGCCTCTGTTTTACCGGCACCACTTTCACCTTGTGACAAACAAAGATTGTATGTCATTTTGCTGTCAAAAAACATTGGCCGCAACAATACCTGAAATGAGGATGCAAGTGTCCTTTGTTTGTTGTTTCATCGTTTTGTAGGCCGCATCTGCAATAGCAAATATGTGCGGTGTCCGCTCGAAGATTTCTCTTCCTTTGTATTCGTTAATTTGATCCTGGCCATAGATTGACAGTGTTTTGTAAGGGTTTAAAGAAATGCACACTTCTCCAATGTAGGTGTAGTAGCGACCAGCATTGTAACTGAAAACGGTTAATTATACTCATTAGACTTGCAAAAATCCTTTTAGTTATAACAAAAAAATAAACGTTTTTTATGCAACTAAATTAAAATGCCTGTCCATGTAGTTTATTTAAAATCTGGTGTTTGCCTGTGAATTTCCCTGTAAACCCAAAATTTCTTTAAATTAAATTAGCGAATTGTTTAGTCCAATACCAGTGAACAGCATGAACATTTGCATGTTTCAATCACTGCCAAGTGCAGTGTGTGTGTTTGCCATGTGCCATAAAAGGCATTGTCTCTGTGTGTCTATGTGCGCCTATGGTTGTTGCTATGAATGCCCGGCAGCAAACAGGCAAACATCAAAGTCAGTATACGCGTGGAGCACTGCATATTTCCGTCTATTAGGCAAAACATATTACATTTATTGGATATGTAAGCGACAGGCATTGGCAGGCAGTGCCTGCCTAGAGACAAGAGGCAAAATTGCTAAGAATTTAGTCTCTAAGCAGTGCTCTCTATACACGCAGTCACATATTGCCACGCTGTCAACTGAAAGAAGGCGCCAATTGACACCTTTATCAACCAATTTAGGTGGCCAATATTGCTGAGGATCGTCTGCCTGTGTTTCAAGTGGTCGGCACATCAAATCAAATTGATTGCACTGTTTGTGCTGCCTGACAGGAAGAGAAGAAAACAACAGTTGTTGGCAAACTGATAAACGGAAAAAGTAAAATGTACATGTACACTTTGCACGCACATTTTGCCTGTTTCTATTTATGACACACATTACAATTTTTAAAAAAAATTTAAACGTGTTAGCATTTTTCATGTCTATCTAGAAAACTTGTAAAACTAATGTAGATTTTAATTAAAATAAATCTGTTTGTATAGAAGAAGTGCACAACTATAATTTGCATAGCCTTTTCATGCAGCGAGCTTGTGTTAAATTAGTGGAATTAATCGAAAAGTTAACAGAATTGTAAAACAGTTCAATAAATGCAATTAAGCGAAGCAGTGTAGCAAAGCTGTTCACTGGAGCGTGCCACCAACAAAGCAATGAAATGGGTGCCATTTGCATAACAGTTGTTCCGGCAATGCTTCCAGACAAGCTCATTGTTGCCTAAACACAACACACACACAATAAGATGTTGCTGGTCAACAGTTGTGCTCAGAATAGACGGCGTTCTTTGGAAAATCATAATTTACTTTTGTAAATCACAAGACAACTTTTTAAAAGAGAACAAAAGTATAGATTTAAACAGTGGCCTATTTTAAAAAGCAAGTTTAAAAATAATTGCACTATTAATGCACTATTCAAGTTCAAATTAATTGAATTTTGTAAAAAAATACAAAAAAATATTTTATAAAGAGTGAAAATAATTTTCCATAAGCAATCCCCCCATTTTGTTCGCATACTCAA
>JAALOO010000525.1_pt1 | contig 17074 bp, 13 predicted proteins | sample 7257641 | NCBI WGS metagenome assembly JAALOO01 (sample SAMN14085613, study PRJNA598686) | mite metagenome | biome: ENVO:01001000; feature: ENVO:01001002; material: ENVO:01001226; isolation source: single female mite from University of Michigan culture on fish food culture... ...
GAGAGAGAGAGAGAGAGAGAGAGAGAGAGAGAGAGAGAGAGAGAGAGAGAGATCTCGCCGCCACTGGGCGTCACAAGTTGGGCGCCATCATCAGCGACGACAGTGAGGAAGGGGGAAGCACATGGCGTAGCGGAGGAGCAGTGCAGGAGATACAACGGTGCTTGTGCTTGTGGTGGTGGTGGTGCAGTTCTTGCACAAGCAAAGACTCGGGGAAAGGGAGCCACCAGCAGCTTGTGCATGAGCGGGACGAGGGTGCTGCACACTTTCGAAGTAGGTCACCGGTGGCACAGTGAGGAAGACACAGACACAGTAGAGCCTCTGACTGACTACTAGCTGCATGCTTGCTGTGGCAGTGGGTTAGTGCTTCCTTCTCTCTCTCACCACATCTCCCCTGGCCTCTGCCACCGACGCCAACGACGACGACGACGGCGTTGAGGAGCTAGAGAGCTAGCTCTACGACCATCGCCGACACTTTGCTGGCTGCTTTCGCCGCGATCGCACGAGTCCATCACGCCCTGGTGAACTTTATTGAGAGAAGGACTTTGCCATTTCGCCTTTCTCTCTTTCTCCCTTTCTTGCTCTACTGTTCCCTTTCGACTGACCTACCGACTGACTGTACCACCACTACCACCACCACTGACTGATACCGAGGGTTCACACTTGGCCCACACAGACCGATCTGAGCACACTCTCTTCCGGTAACCTCGATTTGCTCTTTTCGATCACGTTCAAGTTCGACTGCTGTGTTAGCACAGTGTTCCGCCGAATCTCGGCCACTGTCATTAGACCGGACGTTGTCGTCGGCAGTGGTTTTCTCCACTCTGCTGTGCTCTTTTTTTGTCTTTCTCTCTTTACTAAAGTGACAGTGTATCTCTTTTCTTGTTCTTCTGCGATACTTAGTTATCATTTTGAGCATTGACTACTCTACTCTCCCTCTTACACACGTCTTCCTCATCAGCAGGCAAGGCAACATCAACTGCACCAGCAGCCCGTCTCTGACCAGTGAAAACTGGTGACACCAACAACTCTAGTTGCCAAACATACAATAGTGCACAAAAAATGTTGAGCGGCACCGTCGTCGCACATCGACTTCCACAAACCACCCTCACATTTTCTGTGTTTCTGAATTGCGAAAGCTTCTGTCAACTGTGTAAAAAACTAAATCATCGACTGTCACTGAAAACAAATTCTTCTTTTTTGACTTTTTAACTCCTAAAAACATATTCACCTTACTTCATGTTAGTATTTTTCAACATTATGAGTGCCGTTTTAATAGAGAACGTAGTGACATTTAGTCTGGAAGCACTGCCAGACAGTTGACATTAGCCTACTGACCAAGTGACCATGTTCCCATTGCACCATTTGCCGTACAGCTGCATTTGCATTCACTGTCAACTGCGATTGGCATTAGTTTTTCCTTTTTTGTTGCTGCCACAACCTGAATAGGCACTTCCGGGGAAATCACACTAATCGCACAGCAATCGGTTGCACTGTCTGTTGCACCGTCCACGTGTCACCTTGTGCAAATATTAATAATATGTACAGAGTCGTTGATGGGTGCACCGAGGCAAAGTGACAGGAGTGCGGCAAAAGCAGGAGCAGAAAACTTCTTCTCACTCCTGCCACTGTTTAATGATTGTACTCGATGTCAGCTCATGTGTGACATTGGGTGCACTTTGGCGCCTCCGCTGGAGCAGCAGAAACCAAGCTTCAGCTAACCTTTTAGCACTTGCAAGCAGTTGCAGATGCCGGTGCTGAAGTGCCGGTGTCGGTGCTACTTCTGCTGTTGCCGAACACTCTCTTTCCCTCTCTGCATTCGCACACACCGGCAAGAGCATTGCATTGCATCGTGGCTACGTAAAAGGCATCCCATGCCTGTTTGATCGTCACAGTATCTTCATCTCTCTCTCCTGTCTCTCTGTCTGTCTCCCTGTTACCCACTGGCTTCTGACGTGTGCCGCTCGTCGTTCACGTCGGTGCAGCAGCCGGCACCACCAGTAGTCTCTGCAAGGAACTGCCAGTGTCTGCCGCCGCCGTGACGTCAACTCTGACGATGGCGTTGTACAGCAGCATTCAGCTATTCTCTCACTTTCTAGCTTTTTCTCGCACTGTACAGTGCTCGTCGACGCCAGTGCTACAAATTCCACTGGGCGCAGTGTGCTTTCCAGTCTGGGTGAGTGAGTGTATGGCGGCGCCTGCAGACACCGTACACTACTACTGCTACTGAAAAAGGCGAGAAAGAGAGAAAGAGAGAGGTGCTTGTGCTCTTCTCACTATTTCCTTCTAAAGTGCCTGGTGTAGGTTTTCTCTTTCTTTCTCTCACTTCCGAGGATCTGACTGGCAGTGCGGGGTTCTGGTTCCGGTTCCAGGAATCAGGCAGCGTCGGCGTCTCTATACTGAGCATGTGACTGCTGTACAGTAGCCACTATAGTGCGTCACTGTCGCCTGCAAGGCCACTCTGGCAAATGTCGACTACGGCCACCACTACCACTGACTGAGTTTGATCGCAACGACGCAACATTGTGTTAAATACCGACTTTCTGTCTCTCTGTCTCACAGAAAAGAGGTGCGCCTGCGACGGCATGGTCCTAGTACGTCACTTACCGGGAAACTGGTTTCCTCTCGTCTGCAGAGAGAAACCCCCGTCGCAGTTGTTGATTTGCTTGCCTTTATTGAGAATCGATTTTCCGGTGCCGCTTAATGGCCTTGCGGCGACAGACACTTCAACTTGCCACTTGAAGTGAACTGCACTGTACGGCAACTGGTACATTTCGTTCGCTGTCCTCTCATTGTCCCCTTACGATTCGTCGTCGTTGCCCTGTTTGCACTGCTCATTAACTGCTTCACACATACACACCCAAGCACTCAATGTGCCAATGTGCTAATGTCAATGGCATCAGTGTACGACGAATGCAGTGTCTTGTCAGTGTCAGTGTCATCACACTGTGTAACAATGCCCGTTCGATGCTCCATCTAACTGCCAGTACTGCGCCAACACTAGCACCAGTGGACACTGGTATTTGCAGCCCTTTGAGTGTGTCTCTTCTGTCGATTCTTTCAGTGAATACCGGCAATGCACGACGGTGACTAATGCTGCTGCTCATCATGGGGCCATTGTGATCATTAGCACCAGCACCATCACTACGGCGCACTCCATCGGTTGTCAGTGCGCAACTACTGCTGTTCCTCCTGCAGCTGCAGTCGATGCCGCTGTATGCACGCATTGCATTGTAGCCGTAGTGCAATGTAGCGGTGCTGCTGGTGGTCGTCGTCGTCGTTGTCGCCCTCTTAGTACTTTTCACTCATTCTCTCTCATCCACACCACGTGCGTCCATTGAACGTCCTTCCTTCCCCCAGTGGTAGTGGTTGTGCTGCAGAAAGAGAGAAAAAGAATACTGTTGCAATTAGTTGCACCAATCTGACGACGCTTCGTATAAATCGACGCTGTTGAATCAGTCTGACGGGCATTTCCATCGGTGTCGTTGCCGAATTTGGAGCAAAATCTAGCAAGCAAGCAGGCACACACACGCCAGTGCACACATTTGCCTTTTCCTTCATCCAAACCTTGATGGTCATTCACAGTGACTAGCTGTCATTGCTACTGCTTCTTTGTTGCTACTGTTGATCTTGAACTTCACTTTTGCTATTTGTTTCTCTCATTTTTTCTGCATTTGTTTACGTTCACTTCCCACCTTTAACCTTGCTAGGTGAGCACTACTGCACGAGCCAAGCACCACCTGCAGGTGGTCAGAGCATCAGCACATCCTCCTCCTCCTCCTCCTCTTCCACCCTTGACACTGACTCACCACCCACTGCCTGTGCTCATCGCTAGTCCCCAGTGGCGTAATATTGTCACTTAGTGCCTCTCTCAACTGCGCCAGCCTTTTTGAGTCACCTAATTGCTGGCAGTGCTTAATCTAATCGCCTACATTACATGCGGATCTTGTGATTGGCATGTCTGTGTGAGTGTACGATTAGAGTGAGTGAGAGAGCGAGCTGCGCACTAGTCGACTGCCTGACTGCCTCACTCGTTGCAACTTGTTCTACTGATCCGCTGACCTAGTGTTTTCTGCGTGTCACTGTCAGTCCTGGCAGCCCTCACCGACTAGTAGTGCCAGTGCCAGTACTGGACCTTGGTCTCTCGGTACTCGGGCACAGTTGTCACCCACGCGCTCTGCCATGCGGGTACAGAGTGAGTCTTTACAAACGCTCAGGAGTTTAGTCACACTGAGAGAGAGCATCGCTACAGATTGTAACTTTGTCGTCTTATCAGCAGCGTACTCGTCTCTGTCACAAAGACTACATGCGTAATGTATTAAGGCCAGCCAGCATTGCACGCCCGGTACACTGCTGGTACATCGTCGTAATCCGCGGCGTGGTTGCACGTTCGGTCAAACGACACTCGCAGATAAGACTAGTAGTGCTGCTGTAGCTGTAGTTGCCTTCGATATCCTGCGCCATTATCGGCGGTGTTGCCGTTCCTGTACAGTGTACACCACCATCAGCATCAGTAGCAGCAGCAGCAGTAACCAAAGTGTAGGTCTCATTTAGCTCAGTGAGAGACTTTCCTCGCTGGGGAAGTGATTATGTGGTGATGATGATGATGATGATGTCTACAGTGTCTACTACTGTCTGTTTGTTTTGTTGCCTCGCGCAATCGTCATGCTTTTGTTGTAGCCACACTCCTGGTGCCACTTGCCTCCACTGCGCCAATGACAATAGTGTCTGACAATAGCGCTCACTGCCAGAACCGCACACAAACCATTTGACAGTTGCTATTCTTGCAATGTGGCTATCAGTTTTGATTTCTAATCTAATCATTTATCGTTTTCTTTACTCCTCCTCTTCTCAGGTCCTAGACCCTACCGCATCGCCTTGACCTCTACAGTACAAATCGCTAGATGGTTCAACAGATATAATTACCCTCAGCAAGCCTCTCTCCGGAGTTAATAAAAATCGAAAGTACAAAACACAAACACTACACTTCAACGACAGGCAAAATAGATCTCACGTTTTCTAAAAAATCGAAAAATATTTAAAGAAAACTAGTACAAACAGGAACCTTTCACTTTGACTGATATAACGTTGTTGTGTTCTCTACAACTCTACAACTCAACTCAGCTGAACTCTACTTGAATTCTTCAATCACACCCGTCAACTAACCAACCAACATCACAATGTTCAGCTTTCACAAGCCAAAAATCTACCGCTCCCATATGGGATGCTGCATTTGCCGGGCTAAATCCTCCTCTTCGCGCTTCACCGACAGCAAAAAGTACGAGCCAGAGTTCGAAAAGTGTTTTCGCACTGCAGAGAAACGATCCGGCGAAATCTGCAATGCGTGCGTTCTCCTCGTGAAACGCTGGAAGAAGCTGCCCTCGGGCACCACCCGAAACTGGCAGCACGTCGTAGACGCCCGAGCCGGCCCTGGCACCAAATCTTTCAAAAACAAACCCATCTCATGCAGTGAGCCAAAAAAGCGTGTTTTCGCAAAGCCTAGCCGCCCTCTGTGTAAGGACTCCAAAAGTAAGTTTTTTCTCATTATTTAGCTAAACACTTGTCGAGCTTGTCAGAGTCTTTTATATTCTACAACAAACTCACTTCCACGACTACTACGGCAGCAACTGCAGCAATGTCAATGTCGCACGATGTCCGTCTGGTGGCCGTCAGCAGCAGCAGCACTGGCATGCCGCTAATGTACATTGCTCAAATAGGTCTACTCCAGCTCCCGCTCGCTTATCTCTTTCTCTCAGCCTCCCTCTGCCTATCCAGTGGCGTTCACCTTGATTTGCAATGTGTGTGGTGTATAGCGGGAGAGCTCATTGAAAAGAGGCAAGTGCCCACAACACTTTAGGCATTGCATTAATTACTGCCTACTGCCTGACTGCTTGCCATAACAGCATGTGTCAAGGCGAATCAAGTAAGAAAGCAGTTGGAAAACAGTAACAGTACAGTATGCAGTAATTGCAGTTACCTGCAAAGGCATTGGCCATTCCCGAAGTGGACAATAACAATAATTCGCTGTTTTTCGTCGACACAATTCAATCATAGGCGATACAACAAACGACTTTAGATTTTATGGTCAGCGTCAATGATGGACTACTGCTGATCATTGTGCTAGTGCTAGTTAATCATCGTTAAGCAATGGCGAATAGAACGGGCGAAGCCAATTAGGCCAATTATGACATTTTCGCTCATTGACGCCACAACAGTGGCTGGCAATGGCGTCAATGTGTTCACTTTACTAACAACAACAGTAAATTGAATAAATCCAGCTCAACCGGCTCAGCTGCTGCCAGGCTCATCACCGTTTTTGGGCGTAATTGAACCTGGTTTGACCTGTAATTAGATCAGCGGCGGTGATGCGCCTCTAATGAACAAGTATTGATTTGTCGGTAATCACTGCTTCAGTTTATGACTGCTTCCATTCATTAGCTGTTGCTCGCCTGTTGACCGCATTTTGTCACTGCACTAGCTAATTTAGGCGTATCAGTTGCCGTTAAGCACTGGCTATGCCACACTGATTGATAATACCTATTGATTACCTTCATGATTGAATTAACAGCCTCCGGTGGTGAGCTGCAAAAGTTGATGCAATAACAACAAAAAATAGACTGATTAATTGCAAGTGCCGACAAGAGGAATGCTGTTATTATAGCAAAAAAACTACAAAGTTCAATGGAGATAGAGACAATCAGTAATTTGGTGGTGTTGACACTGTTCTCTTATCAGTCATTGGGCACTGTTGAAGACAGACTGTCAAACTGGCAGAAGAAAAACAAACAACACAATTGAGATAATTGAGATTGTTGGACTGCATCGACAAACTGTCTTTGTGTGTGTCAACTGTTATATAAATAGAGAAGTTGAGGGGATGAGATTTGTTGTGCAGACTAAGACGAAGATGGTGTGCAAAGACAAACAAACAACGCAACCGGTTATTAGTTTTACTACTGCCAAAACTGTTTTGACTGGTACTCTTTTTATGATTCCAGGTTGCTCCTCTCAAACCTTTTCATTGCGAACCTCTTCATCGCATGCCATCTAGCAGGAGGGCGCTAAGCCTTCCCAGACCCCTGCCATATTACTTTAAGTTACAAAAAAGTTGCGATGAAATGGCTTGCGATGAAATGGCTCGCGCTGAAATGGTTGCGATGTTTGCTTACTCTTGGCAGTCAATCCTTTTTTGAGTTGATTTGTCTACTCAATCAGCTAATTTGACCTTTTTTCTAATTTGCTTCATTTAATTTTTTTCCTTCTCCTTTACCTCTTTCTTCTTCGTGTTCATCAAATCAGTTCACCTCCAACCACTGTCATCAAGTGAATCAGAATCCGAGGACGATGACGAGGAGATGATGGATGATCTGGATGGACTGGAGAACGGCAGCAACAACAGCAGCCGTATCACCGGCACTGGCATGAGCAGCAGTGCCAGCAGTCGTGGACAACGATCTCTCCGTCGATCTAACCGCCTGACGACAGGCACCCTCGGCAGCAAGCACTTCAACCGCAATGGCAACAGTGCCGGTCGATCTGTCTCTGGCACTGATCGCAACAACAACCTAAGCGGAAAAGTGAAAAACATCCCCAAGCGACGAACGCTGCTCACCCCTGAACATCTTTTCTCCTTCCTCGACACCTCTTTCTGGCAAAAGTAAGTGCTGATTTGTCTCTTTATGTTCCTGCTATCTAAAAGCACCTCTTTTCACAATAATCAGAGAGAAAGTCTGCTGTGGCGTCATCTTCAAGGGACCAAACAATGAGGTGCTCATTTACCCTGAACTGCTTGACAGTCTCTGCGGCTGTCGCAAGTCAGCCAACTTCTCCGCCTCAGTGTCGCCCAGCTCTGCAGTCTCCTCTGAGTGCGAATCTCGCCTCACTTCCTCTCCGACCTCTTCTCCGATCAAGTCTGCGCCATCAGCCTCGCCCTCCTCTCAAATACCATCACTCGTATCAGTATCTTCAGTGTTGGCAGCAGAAGCACAGCCAACATCTCTTCCGCCGCCACCACCTCCGCCACCTGCTTTCCATCAGCACAGCTCAGATGAAGCGAACAAAAGCATCAGTCAGGCTGAAGAACACCTGTTGGCCTTGAACTCGAAGAAAACCACCCTTCAGCACCAGGACTCCTTTCCCAGCTCTGACAGCAGCTCTGAGAGAGGCGGCAACAGCAGCAGCCATGAGACGGACACTGACGACCCCAGTTCAGGTGTCTCTTCAATGGCTGCCTGCGATGAGACGAGCATGCTTGTGCCCGACACTGACCACCCCAACCACCAGCTGAACCACCACCATCTGGAGCAGCTGGCGACGATGGCCCTCGCAGATCGTCACCACCTCTCCACCGTCTCCAAAGTGTGCGCCCTGATGATGGAGCACGTTGAGGATGACGATGAGGATGGCGGCAGCAGCAGCAGCAGCACCGCCTCCACCACCACCGATGACGGCCTCAATCACCACGAGATGGAGATGGAGGCCTTCTCTGAGGAGGCCTCCTCTTCCCCGGTAAAGGCATCCTCATCGGAGGCGGTGGTCGTTCTCTCCACTATGGCCACAGCTGTCGTCTAGACTGTCTCAAATGCGCTCACTTATCTTCCACCACCCGAATTGACACTGAATCAAAGCAGCCACAAGCACACAACTAGGAACATATTCTCAATTTTGCATATATACTCATCACTGGCACCTTCTTTTACTCCTTTTATTTTTTTCTCATCACTAAGTCATGGCACATTTGCAATCTTCCAATCTTTTCTCTCAAACTCACAAAATTTTCTTGCATTTGTACAAACCTTTTTTCTCTTTCTACTCATCACTTTCTCAACCTTCTCACACTTTTATTCAAGGCCGTGCAACACTGAGCAACCCAACACCTGCCACGTTCTGTGACTGATCAATCAATTTCCACAACCAAAAACTCCTCTGGACTCCTTCAACACACCTAGTGATGTTTTCCTGCAGTACAAAAAGCCCACCCAAATCAGCAGTCTCATCTGTGTCGCCTTACTTATAATCACCCTAGCTTTCTTCTCTACTCATCGACTGTCACTTGACTTTTCCTCTTTGGCTCCTGCCTCTAAAATTTTGCAGTACAAAACTTTTTTCTTTTTCTGTCATCTTTCCTCTCCACCGATCATAGTCACTACTGAAAGCAGTACAAATCTACAATTACCCAAACAGACGACAAATTGGCTGTTGCTCTTTTCCTTTCTCACTGTACCTAGGCACACATCAGTTGGCCGTTGGTGTTTTCATCCACTCTCATTGTGATTTCCTCCTTCTCTCTTCCTTTTTCCTCTTTCTCAATACTTACCACTGCAATTGCATTGTCCAATAAGTTGATCTTATATTTATTATTTTATATCTCCTCTAGACACTCCTTATTTATTTTATCACTATTTATATTTATCATCACTTTGCCTATTTATTTATTATTCACATTGTACAACTTTTTGTTTGTCTTCTCAAGTCAAATCTTTTCCCTTTTGTCTTTTTACTTTATTTTTGTTCTTTTTTGTAACTGTAATTTGTAAACGCCCACTTCTATACTTAATTTAATGACGAAAATGCTGTCTTTTGTACATAGTCATTTTCTCTTTTCTTCTTCCGGGGACGCTCTCGGTCATTGCATCCTCTTTTTCCTTTGACCACCCACCGCCCCATCTTCTCACTTTGTTTTGCATTCTCCCCCTTACCCACTCCCCATCACCACACACTCCTCTGCACTGCAGAGACAGGCGACAATTGGTGCAATGTTCCCATTCATGTTTCCTGACAGCCAGCACTGATGACGGTGTTGCTGCTGTACAGTAGCATGATGGCAATCACTGGTCACGGTTCTCCGTTTCCTCAAACCACAGACATTTTTTAACCTTATTTGATATACCACACACACACATTTATTATTATAACCTAGATCTATTTTATTCTTATTCTTCTAATTATCTTCAATTATCAATTTGTTTATTATTCTGTCTACCAATTTGCGATTGCATATTTATTATTATCTTTTCTCTATATATTCTATTCCCAATCTATATCTAGGATTTTCCAATTGACACCCACACAAACACAAACACCTCAACACACACAATTACATGCAAACCAACACTCTCACAATTTTTGCAACTACTTCTTGCAAACTTCTTGGCGCCAACTACTTTTCCAGTGGCACTACTCTTTCTCTATGTCAACCATTTTCCACTTTTTCTTTTTTCTCAATTTTACACTTAGCGTTTTCTATTTGTAACTCTCTTTTGGACATTGAGCCAGCTAATGAAATTATTTTTGCGTCTCTCTATTTATCCCATTTCGTTGTTGTCTCCTCTAAATCTCGTGATACTTCCTTTTTCTCCACCTTTTTTCTTCCTTTTCTCCTTTGCTTATATTTTTCTATACCTTCTCTCACACTTTTTTCCGGACTTTTTTCTAAAATAATATCAATTGGAATATATTTGTACGATTACTATTATTACTACCCTCTACAATTGCTATTCTTTGCACACACCTAGACACACCTTCTACCTTATCCACTTTTTTGTTTTATCGTTTATTTTCTGCTGGCTTTTATGTACCACACAAACACTGAACATTATCTAAACCCAATCAATACCTGAAACCCATTGTACGGCAGTACTACAAACACTACGGACACCACTCCCCCTTTTCATCTAGCACTTCAAAACACAGAATCACCTCGCGAGCACTTAGCACTCGCCATCAGACAAGCTACACATCACTGCCCACCTAGCTTTGAAAAAATTCTTTTCTGTCGATCAGTCCAGCACTGTTTCAAACTTAACTCTTTGACACTGTTTGAACTCCTTATCTTCTGTTTTCTTTTTACCACTAAATTGTTTCTTTTTTTCCTCTTGCTTTCGCACCTTAGAACCTCATCTAAATTGCTTCACCTGCTCGATACCTCACATTGTTTTGTCTTCTTTTGATCGTCTTGCTCCTTTTCTCACCTCATACTATGTTTTTCTTGCTAATAAATCAGCATATTTCTTTCCCTTTTTCCTGCTTCTACATGCTTCTCCTTCCTCCTCCTTCCTTTATCTTCATCTTCCCTTTCACCCGACTGAGTGCATCAATCAAATGACTCTCAAGAGTTTGAGAATCGTCAAATTGAGCAACCAAAATCAAAATCAGTGCAGTAAATCAACCAGCAAGTAATCAATACCAATTGCAGCCCTCAATACCTAGTGCCAGTGAACCACCACCGAACCCTTTCCAGTCTCTACCCCATCAAACATTAGTCAGCACCAGTACTACCAATCTCCTTTTTTCTTTCTATCCATTGATCAGCACTTAGCATCATCTTCACTCTCTTCTTGCCTCACCTTTCCACCCCATTTTCACATTACCACTCGACCACTCGAGTCAGTCTGTCGCATTCGCCCGGTGAACTGTGTGTGAACACTCGACAGTGACACTTTTCTCACTTTCTGCTCACGTCTCTCCTCAAGAATGGCCAAACGCAACGTTAGCCTGACACTGCTGAAAACTGAACATAATTCGGTTTCAGCGGCTCTTTTCCACAAACTCTACACAAACTACACACTTATAACTTTATTTTATGCTTGTATTTTTTGGCCATTTTTATTATTTGGAATCTTTCTTACTTCTATTTATATCAATCAATTACACATTTATTATTTAATAAAAAACCAATTGAAAATAATTAGTAGTTGCATGTGTAAAAGTGCGTTAAAAGTTTCTTCGGTAGTTCATAGAGCAAAAAAGATCACAGAAAACGCCTTCACCCATCATGGAGCATGTTTGCCAGCTCTTCGTTCTCAAAGATCTCACTCCTGACGTCGTCATCGCCGTGCTGCGCCGGACTGAGGTTGGTGACGTCGACGCTGTTTACTCTGACATGGCAACAGGCGGTTGCATTGCTGTGGCCTAAATAGTTCGAATTGCTGAAGATGGTGAGCACCTTCCGGTCGGAGTGGGTGTTGTAGCCCCTAACCTTCACCATACTGTCGTACTGGTGGGCGCGGATGATGTAGTTGAGTGAGTGCCGACGCAGAAAGGCGCGCACTGCCTTGTGGCCCACGACGCAGCCTATGTTGCGCTCACTATTGTCGATGAAGTACTTTCGAACGGAGAAGTTCCTCGTCTGCTCCTGTCGCTCTTCCTGCTCGGTGTCATCTGGATCGTACAGCCGCAATCGGTCGTAGTCGACGCTGCGAAAGTCATTCCACAGCAACTGCAAAGCCACCTGATGGCGCATCTCGCTGATTAGTCCTTTGGGAATCTTCGTGTTGATGTCGTCTAGTGAGTCGAGAATTCTCGGAATACCTTTTTGTAAAATGATTTTGAAATAGTAACACTGCTGTAAAGTGAAATCATACCGCCATGGCAGCAGAAAACGTTTCCGTTGAGCAGCGCCGCATAAGGCAGCATTGAGAAGCACCTATTGAAGGTTTTCCACACTTCTCTTCCATCAGCGTCAAACTTGGACTGGCACTCTCTGAGGAAGAAATTTTTGTTGAGCCACTGAATCTCGTGATTTCCCCTAATAATGGTGAAGTTTTCGGGAAAAACTAGTCGGCGTAGCATCAGGTAGAGAGCGACTTCGAAACCATGTATGCCTTTGTCGACGTAATCACCTGCGTGAGTAAAAGTACAAACAATAATTACCGAAAAAACAACCTATCTCAGGATGTACCTACCAAGAAAAACAAAATGAAATTTAGCCAGTTGAGGGCCATCTCGCCAGTAGGTATGTCGCAAGTTGACCAGATCAGTGAGCGAGCCGTGCAGATCTCCAAAGCAGATAAAGTCTCGCTGGCTCTCATTGAGACGCACCAAATTGGGCAATGGCTCCATCGTCTGAATAAATGTACCCGCTATGGTGGGCAGATGCTCGAACATGGTCGTTCGAAGCTGTCGTAATCTGGCTGCCACCTCTGTCTGGTGGGCAACGCTGGCAAAGTTTTCGTGATAGTGCTCCAGCACGGCGTCAAAGGTGCTCAACAGATCACTCATCGTCCGTGACGGTGGGGTGACCATTCTAAAGTGAAAAGCGAAAAAGTGTAAATATTTTGAAAAATAGAAAAGTTCACTTTGGCACTCACCGATTTGTAAAAGCAGCTGTTCATTGTTGACAACAATTTCCATGTCAACAAACGCTCTCATTTTAGGCAAAGCCAAACTGTTTTAAACTGCATTTTCATTCTGTTCTCAGCCCCAAAAGATGCAATTTTATCTACAGTTAAAACTCTTCATTTTGACCACTTTCATTCAGGTGATTGCAACCACCAAACAGTACAGCACCGTATCTTATGCCGAGCACTTCTGTCAGCTGTTCAACAGCACTGCAGGAAAATATCTCGAACTTCAAGCGCTGACAATCGACAATCGTCAGCTGTACTTGATGTATTCGGATAATCTCTACATTATTCCTCGTGAGAATCTCAACTCGACGGACAATGTACTCTACATGTACAACATCACCACGGGCAAACAGTATCGCCCGGTGAAGTGGTTCGAGGTGGTCGGCATTGACAAACTGAAGAGCCTGGCGGCCAAACATCAACCAAAGAATGGCCCTGGAAAACTGGCCACCTGGCAACTCTTTGCAGTGGACCGATGGCATGCTGTTCCGCCGACAAGGTACAATCTGCTGATGAGTTACGTCTTCAAGGGCGACAGTGACACTGCCTACGATGAACTGCTCATTGATAGGCTTATTGGCAGAGTGCTCTACGACTCCACCGACAACAACACTGTGGGCAATCCGAGCATCGACTACAAACTGCAGGCACGCCACCTGCCCTTCAGAGCTATCATCGACGGACAGAACAGCACCAGGGGATACCTCTTTCACTATGATAAGACGGATGCCGATGCAGCAAAGAGTAATCGACCGAAGAGGGTGCTCATCGATGTGCTCTACCGAAAGCCAAGCGCACCTGGCGCACTGGATTTTATCAACTTCCCACTAAATGACAATCAATGGAAAACCGGTGCCTACATTCAAGTGAAAAGTGAAGCTCACGCGCGGTCAGAATTTAACTTGCTCAAGTACGGTTCAGGCACAGCAAAGGGCTATAAGAATCAGGACTTTTTTCATCATTTACCACTGGGTTTTATTGGACCTCATAGTGAGGTAAGTCTTCTGAATGATTTTTGACACCTTGAAATTTGATACTTTCTTTATTATGCCACATTAGGTGTACCTTTTCAGTGAAGCTGAGCAACGTGTCTACCGAATAGACTACTTTAATCTAACGTTGGATAAAGCACTGCCCAAATTGAACATCATTGCCGACAAGCAGTGGGCGGAGTTTTTCATCTGTTCACCTAAGCAGAAGGTTAAGCGGGGCAAGGACCTGTCACCGTCAATGACCCAAGGAGAGTACCTGGTCTATGCAGACAGCTGGGAAAGACGGAATGAGGTTCATGAGGTGCATTCAATGTGGACTGCCAAGTTTATGGTTGGTTTAGTTGGTCTTGGTCTGCTTATTGCAACGGTCCTCTGTCTGACGATGCTCAGGATCCGCAAACTTCGACTTGATGAGCTGAGGGAGCAGGCTAATGCCCTGAAGATGCTATCCACTAACATGTAAGTGATGGTTGTTACTAATACGTGGTTTTGTTAATCTTATTTTTATATTTCAGTTATGAAAACACATCGACAAACACTATAGCAGCACTTACCAACAACACCTTTACCGGAGAAGATGTTACAGTTGACAAAAAATAAATCTTTTTGAAATATTTTATTCTCCGGCAGTTGCTAAACGCAAAAAAGTAAAGATACTAAAATAAAAAAATCCGCAGTGCATTGCTGCTCTGTTCAAGTTCCTGAAGAAGCAGAGCCGAACTACTGTTGTTCATTCAGAACCGCTTGCTGAAGTCCCGCTGGCATGAGCAGCTTCTCTCCGAAAGCAATCTCTCGGGCAGCACTGACGATCATCTGGTGGCCGTTGACAAAATTGACCTGCACGTTGCTGTCCCCTTCAACATCAGATTGCTGAAAGAGAGCACCTATTGGGTAAAGCGCCTCGGCAATGGCCACCTCGCGGTAGACAGCTGAAGGATAGGGCGGAGAGGCCATGAAGACGGACACCGGACGGCGAACACGACTGCCAACTTCCAACTGAAGAAGGTGGCGAAGTAGAACGTGGCTTGCTAGTTCTACTTCCTTGGTAGTGGTGGTGGTGGTGAAGAAGCCGCACTGCTTTGCAAGGTCCATCAGCTCGTCGGCTGTGCTGCACAGGCCATCAGTCAGTTTCATTTCAGACTGAGCACTGTACAGTTGACTGTACAGCGACACCAAATCAGCTGGCTCCAGACCTGAAACTTCTTGCTCATTTTTGATCGCCTGATCAATCGTCTTCAGTCCGGTGCTGAGGAGAATGCGCAGCGCCAGATGAGCACCGCTACTCAGATGATGCAGTTTCGGCAGAATGGCACACTCGAATCGGTGAAAGGCTGACCAGCTGATGTCACGGCAGGCGGACGAGCAGTAGAGCACTTGAGTGCATGTAGTACAAGGAACCACAGGACCGGCCACCTGAAGACGACCACTTTTTGGGTGAGTGCTTTCCAAATTGACGCAGCAGAAGTGACAGAAGAGCAGCTCGTACTGCTCGTACAGTGCAGCGAGGTAGGGCGCCTCCACGGAGACCACTTCGCCCTTACCGATGTGGCTGGTGGCCACCACAGCTGCAGATGAACCATTTTCTTTTCCACAGTAAATGGGCTTCACTTTGGCGCTGAGTGAGATGGCGCCAGCCGACGGCTCGTACTGTCCGCTGTTCATCAGACAAGTCACCGTCTTCAGAAGTGGATTGAAGTCAGCCTCCTCCTTCTTTGTAGAGCCATAGTTCTCTTCAAAGTAAAAGTGGAGATGCTTCAGGCGCTCCACTTGTGCACGATCCGCCTCTGGACCGGAGGGGTTTTCGATCGAGGTGAGCACCGACTCAGTGGCCCAGAGACGACGAGCTTCACTGTACTGGCCGACTGCAATGAGGCACTCCACTTTGCGAATGAGCAGTGCACGGTAGGCGAGCGATCGACCACCTGTGTACTTGTCGTCGGCTTCGATGGCACAGTCAATGTCCACTAGGCAGTCAGACCACTGGTGCAGCTGAAAGAAGACAGCGGATCGCTTCTCGTGAGCAAGTGCCAGCACTGACACTGCTGAGTCAGCAGCATTCTCCACAAAACTGCTGCTGCCTTTCAAAGGTGCGTCAGGAGCGTTAAGAATTGCCAAGGTGTACAGGTACGAAGCATCTTCAAAACGGTCCTCTTTACAGGCTTGCTCTCCCTTCTGGAGATATTCCAAAGATTTAGCAGCGTCTTTCACTGACAAAGAAGTTGCAGACTGCTGTTTTGGTAGTTCAGTAGCCAGTTTGCTTTTCACCTTTCGGTGTATCACTTGATCACCGTCATCAAGTTGTTTAGATATCAAAGGAGACTTATAGGCATCACTGATCATGTTACTTTCTTTTTCTTCTTTTTGAGTGGGCTTTTTTGTCGAATTGACGAGTAAGAAACGTTTAAACTGGCTTCGATGATCAGTGACAGTGTTCATTTTTAGGTCACTTTTCAAAAAAGAAGCTCTGCTACAAAAGCCAAGTGTGAATACTGTTTACTGATAGTCAACGTCAGCTCAAAGATAGTCTTTTCTAAATTCCAAATTAGCTCAACTTATTCTAAAATATTGTCTCAGAAAATGTTCACAATTGTACAAGAATGCTATAGAGTTGCAAATAACATGGACGTTTGTTGCCGAAAACAGGATCAGCGTTGTGATTTTGTGTTTATTAGAAAAACTGCTTTGTGAAACTAACCTTTCTGTCTGCTGAAAAATATCATTTTCACTCGAGGATGCCTCGAGAACGTCGTCCTCGTCAGGCTGCCATTGGCCGTGCCACCAATCAGTCTACCTATGGCTCTCGGCCAGCTCGAGTAACTCGAGCAGCTACTCGTCGTGCCCAATCATCGCCAAACTCAAATTCTACGGTGACGTCCGCTTCATCTGCTTCATCCACTTCATCAGCTTCACCAGCTTCTGCTGTTCTGGAGTTTTCTCAGCTATTTCCATCGTTTCACT
>JAALOO010000814.1_pt3 | contig 17052 bp, 11 predicted proteins | sample 7257641 | NCBI WGS metagenome assembly JAALOO01 (sample SAMN14085613, study PRJNA598686) | mite metagenome | biome: ENVO:01001000; feature: ENVO:01001002; material: ENVO:01001226; isolation source: single female mite from University of Michigan culture on fish food culture... ...
CAATTACACTCGGCACTAATCTGTGATCCCCAAATTTAGAATTTAGATTTATTAATTTAGAACATCGTAAGTTATTGAATTGTGATTCAAACAACAGAAATCGCGCCAAAAATCAGAATCTGAAAACTCCAATAGATATTTCCACAGTACCGGTCCCACACAAGCGATGATTGTTTTGTTGTTTCCCACAAATCAGCTGACTAAAACTTTTGGTCCAGAAACCGCATTTTGTTTTATTTTGTTTTTACAGTTCATTTGGATTTTATTTTACATCAGAACATGGAAAAGATTATTGACTTTTACTTGAACAATGAGATGGGCGAAGAGGTGGTCATTGGATGGCTTCAAGGCGCCGTCATCAGCGAGATGGAGCGACCTGAGGAGTGCATCGACTTGACGACGATATCTGCTAGCTCCTTTGCTGAACAGTTCACCGATAAACTTCATCAATCCCTCGATTGGTTCCTAAAGCAAACCGTTAATGTGCCTATCAACAGAACGCCCCTTACTGTGGTGAATAAGAAAAGCTCCACTATAAATGAAAACTTTCAGGTAAATTGTCTCCCTCATGCCGTGAAAACAGTTTCTTATTTTCATTTTGGTTTCAGAAAAGCCTCAACATTAACGACCACAATTCGTTTCCTTCTCTTGATGAGGCTAGTAGTAAATTGCAAGTCAAACCAGCCAACCAGCAAACACTCACTAAGCGAATCAAGCCGACGCTTGTTAGCCAAAGTAGTAAGTCAACTCAGTGCTCCACTGTTCACTGTTTCTAAAGTGCACGAATTCACTTTTTTCAGGAGCCGTTCCCAGTGAACAAAACAGTACATTTCAAAATGTCAACTACGGCAAAGGAAACCCTTCAACCTCTACCAGCGCTGACAGCTACAAAGAGGAAAGAGAACTACTTAAAAATGTGCGAGAGAAGCGCTTCAGCGAAAAGCCTGCAACAACTGCTGCTGCCAACTCTACCGCAACAATCTCACAATCTCAAACTTCGAGAGCACCACGAGACCCCGTGGTTAAACAACTGACTGTGATTAAGCCTAAGTACGCGGCAGCTACCTGCAAAGAGGAGATCGTCAAGCTAAAGACCCTGTACATTCAACTGCTGATGAACAATCACACCACTAGTCTACTGGAGGAGATCAAGTTCATCATTGCGGTCATCAACAAACGCGCCACCAGTGAAAGTGCCGAGCTTTTGACAACCGCTGACCGACTGCAGGGCATCTTCTCCTCCTATCACAACTGCTTCTACTTTGTGTACCTTGCATTTGAAGATCTATTCATTGAGCATCAGTTCATCAATCTACTCAGCTTCAAGGCGGTGGAGCAGATAAAGAGCAACCGCATTCTGATGGACTACCAGGTCGACGACTGCGAGGAAGACGAAATACTGGAAAACTTGAAGGAGCTGATTGAGCGGTGCTACCTGGGACAGACAACTGACGAGCAGCAGAACGCCGAGGGTCAGAACTCGACAGAAGACGATGACTTTGTGTACTTTCAGCCTGACACCGACGACAAATCGAACTTCCCCAACGACCAGTCGTTTTACGTCTTTCGCAAGCAGCGCGACGACTTCTACCGGCTGCTTAAGCGGTACACCGAGAGCAACTGGAGCGCCTCCATCGCCGGCGACCTCAAGGTCCAGGCGACCTTCACCTCCTTCATCAACGGCATCCTGGGCATGTCCAAGGACGTCGGCAACTACTACCACCTCGCTCGACTCTTCATCTCACAGTTGCTAAAGTCCTGCAGCCACCGGCAGCGGTCTTCCTCTTCGTCTTTGAAAAAGACAGCAGGCCCTGAGCAAATCAATCGTGGCGGCACAGCTCAGCTCAGCACCAACGAGGAAAAGTACCGAAAGTTGCAGGATCGCTTTGAGCGGAAACCGCGAAACAGCGGCGCGGAAAACAGCAGCAACTTCTTCGAGGAGGCCTTCACCGAGCGGGAGCGCTTCTTCAGCGACCTCATCTACTACGGCGACTCACACTGCTTCAACGAGCAGCTGAAGCTGATACTGAAGAGCCAGATACTGGCGAACACCTCGCAGGACATGAACAGCTTCGTTGAGCGGCTGCTGTTGATGGTGGGGGAGAATGATGGCGTTGATGGCGGCGACTCCGCCACCAGTCTGCTCGCCTTTCTCGGGCGCATTCACCTGCTTGCCAAGTTCTTTGGCTTTCTCGTCTTCTACCCGCTGAACACGTCGCTGAAGGTGGTGAATGAAAAAGAGGGCAACAGCTTTGCCAGCCAGCAGAAGAGCCTTCGGAGCTCGACGCCGGCGGAGAAGGCCGAGGGTGAGGCGCCCATTCACCTCGACCTGGAGTCCTATCTGCTGCGGATGATGGAGAAGCACTACCTGGTGGTGGCCGTGCCTTGGGTAGTGGAGTTTCTCACCTTCATCGACCCGATCACCCTGACGATGCCCTACTACGAGGGCGTCCTCGGCCTCCTTTGTCTCATCTACAAGTACTACCTGCCGAGGTTGAGCGCCCTGACGATGCAGCGGGGACGGCAGCAGAAATATCATAACCCGCCCTCGGTCTCCTACACCCGCCTCTTCATTCAGCTCTACCTCGAGCGGCTTTTTGCCGCGAAGAAGTTCAACGCGCCGGAGCGGCTGCAGGCGCTGGCGGAGAACACCGCCAACCCGGGCGAGGTCTGCGCGGCCATGTTTCAGTCGGCGACGGTGAAGATGATGAATGATGAAAGAGGTTCACAGTCACCATCATCATCAGGAGGGGGTCACACTACCATCTACCTCGACTTTCACAATGACATCTTCGACTTTGAGCAGATGGCCGCCTTCTTTCCGCACTTTTCCCGCCTCGTGGAGTTGCAGTTTAAGTTGCAGGCCTCCACACCTTTTGGCGGCGGCATCAACAGCATCAGCAGCAGTGAAACAGTGCGCAAGATTACGCCCACCTGCGTGACGAACAAGCCGCTGTCGGTGGCTGTGGGTAGTCGCTTCAGCAGCGCCGCCTTCACTTCATCATCGGCGAGCAGCAGCAGCCTTCCATCGTCGAATCTGCTGCTGATTCAACAGCAGGCAGAGGAGTGCTTTCTAAACACCTGCTCCAAGTCGCTGCGGAACTGCATCAAGTTTGTCATTGAACGGGTCACCTCGGCCGCCATCAAGGCGATCAAGCGGGAGGGGTATCCAAAGGCGAAGGAGGTGCACTTTGCGGCGTTTCTCCGGGAGAATGGCGATCTTTTTAACGCCGGAAAGGAGCCGTCTGAAGGAGCTAAAAAAGTTGCCCTTTTCTCGGTGGTGGTTGACGACCCTACCGCCAGGTTGGCGGCGACGATTCGCGCTGACTGCAAGGCCTTCCTCGGCGAGTACGCGGACGCCAAGCTGAAGGTCCTCCTGCCGCACGTCGTCGACCTGGAGGAGCTGGACGAGAGTGTGAGCCGCTTTTCGGTGCACGTCTGCCTGCGAGCCGTCCGCCAGACGGTGGGCAGCTGGATCGAGCTGAACCTCACCACGGAGACGGTCAACGCAGACCTGATGGCGTACGGTCGTGGTGGCGGTGGCGAAGCAGCAGCAAAGCAACCGGAAACCGCAAAAGCTTCCTCACCACCTTTCACCTCTGAGGACGTCTTCACCGCATTCGCCAAATTTGAGCGTCTGCTCTACGACCTGCGGACGGTGCTGTGCACCATCAACGGCCACTGCCCGGCCACCACCAGTTCCACCACTGCAAAACTGTTCTCCCCCGAAGGACAGTTTTCAACTTCAGCAGACAGTCTTCAGCAGGCGACCATCCTGCAGCTACTTCGCCGGGTGCAGTCCCTCCGCCGGTGTCCCCACTTCCTCCTCCTGCCGCCGGCGGCCAGCAATGCCTCGCTCCTCGACCAGCTGACCCTCGACCTCGCCCTCAGCCTGGTCGCCTTCCGGCCGCACCTGCTCACCGACGAGCTGCTGGACGGTTTCACGCGCCTCTGGGCCGCTGAGGCGGTCACCCACCGGCGGGTGCTCTGCCTGAAGACGGTCCACCTGCTGACCCGGTCTCCGGCCAGCTCCATCAGCACCTGGCTCAAGTTTGAGTTCCTCCTCAGCCGCCTGCTGGTGGCCGGCGTGGTCACCTTCTCCGAGCTGGCGGAGAGCGCCGAGGCGGTGCTGAAGGAGAGCTGGCCGCCGGCGGTGCTGGCGAAGTACGCCTCGTTGCTGCAGGCGCTGGTCGACTGCGCCCAGTCGCACGACCTCTTCGACTACGACAGCGCCGCCCACCAGCTGGTCGACTGGCTGGCGTGGTTTGTCGCGCAGAAGGAGGAGGAGGAAGGGGGCGCGCTGTTCGACCTGCCCGAGTAGAACTTATCTTCATTTGTTTTTAAAAGCAGAGCCTCGGTGTAATTATTTTTTGTTGCCCTCTTTTACTACAAATCCTTAATCTTTTTATTATTCTTTTACTTTTATGCCCCAGAGTATGATTTTGTTTGTTTGTTTGTTTGCATGAGATAGAGAAAAAAAGCAAGGCACTTTTTTGCTTTTATTTTAATTTATGAGAAGAGATGAGATGAAGTGTTTTTTGCTTATCAAAGGTAAGAAGTTGGTGGTGGTGGTGATGAGGCAGGCGGTGGTCACAGATGATAGGTCGAGGTGATGGAGGTAAAGCTTACGAATATGTGAAAAGGTTAAGAGGAGGTAGAGCTGTGCTATCGGACGCCCAGACACCTTAGATTGGAGACGACCTTGTGGATGAGCTGCACCCACTCGCGAGCCTCGCCCTCGGTGGCTGTCCGCACCTTGTAGACGGTGGTGCAGCTCTTGTCGGCCAGTGTGAAGGTGTTCCGCTTCTGATCCGCAGCAGCGTAGCCGTGGGGATCGTCGTGGTAGGCGACTGACCACTCGGTCAGTGGCAGCGTCTTCAGCGGCTTCGAGGGAAACTGAAGAGGAAAGAGCAGGAAAGAGGAGGGAGATGTTTTAAAACAAAACCAGTGAAAAAAAAGAGCACCACCTACCACTTTGGATGGAGTATTCGATTTGGAGTTGAAGAAGAGCAGCGAGTCATTGCTCAGGCCGAGGTAGTAGTTCGCCCAGAACTTCATCTGAAGGAGAAAAAGAAAAGGGGGAGATTAGAAAGAGAAGATGTCTCATGATGAACTTCCTCACCGAAGGCTTCTTCCCCACTTTGAGCACCGTCTTCCGGCTGATGTAGCCGGCGTGCACTAGTTCGCTGGCCGAGTAGGTCGTCGCCGCCCCCATCTTCCGCAGACTCTCATTCACCTCGTCCAGGCTGCTCGTGTCGGCGTCATCGGCGGTGGTAGTAGTGGAGGTGCTTCCCGTCGAGTCCAATGGAAAGCTGTGCATCGACCGGTTCTTCAGGCCGCCGCGCATCTCCAGCGAGGGCTTCCGGCTGTCGCCGCCGTGACTGTATCGGCTGTTCAGCGAACAGAGGAAGAGGTCATAGCTGGGGCTGTCGTCAATGAGATTGACCTTCATTCGGCTCATGTCCGGTTTGCTCCTTCCTCCTGCGCCACTATTTCCACACCCATTGCCGCCCAGCGAGTTGTTCTTGTTCATGTTCACCAGAATGTTGTTAATCTCCAGGCTGTTGGTCTTTCGGTGGCCCGGCTTGAAGGGCACTGTCAGCTGCTGATTTGGTTGTTGTGATTGTTGATGTTGATGATGTTGCTGCTGTTGGTGGTGGAGCAGTTGTTGGTGCTCCTGCCTGTTCAGCTGGTACTTGGTCTGGTAGAAGAGCTCCTCGTTGAGGGACTTGTTGAGCAGGTTTCGGGCGCTCTTCACGTCAAACGTCGCGTCGTACTCGTTGATGTAGAAGTGCGAGCTGATGTCGTACTGACTAGTGAAGCGATTGGCGTACAGCTTTGTCGCCTTGTTGCTGCTGTTCCTAAGCTCAATGTCGTTTGGTTCCAGTTTTAGGGAGGTTCTGGAAAAGAAAAAAGGAGAGTTTAGTTAAAAAAAAGAAGTTGCAGAATTGCTAGGAGCACTTGCTTGTAGTAGTCGTCTTGGCGGAACTTCTGCAGCTCGTCAATGTAGTTCAGCGACTTGAGGGAATCGTAAACGTTCTCCACCAGGTCGATAAAGTCTAGTGAGAGAAAAGGCTGATTAAAAAATAGGCTTTCGCCAAAAGTCCCCAAAAGTACCATAGTTTGACTGTTGACACTTCTCGATGAAGCCGTACAGCTTCTCCAGATTCTTATCACGGTTGGCATTGTTTTCCGAGTAGTTCTCCGCCACGTGGATGATGTCCCGGAGAAAGGTGGACAGATTTGGTATGCAAATGCCACCTCCGGGCCGGTTGATCGCCTCCTCCATGAACGTTCGCAGCTTGATGCTGTTTTCATTCTGTGAGAAAAGGTCGGCGATCTTATCAAACATTTGCTTGTCCTTTTTGCTGACGTACGCCCATGTTTTCTCTAGGCGGTGCAGGGGCTCGCTGGTCAGGGCGCAGAAGATGGCGTAGCTGGAGTAGAGGCTCTTCAGCGGGTCGATCAGGTGGTGGGCCACCTTGATGAAGTAGCTGATGACGTCGGCGCGTGCTTTCGGCTGTCGGTTGCAGAGCACCTCGTCGGAGATCCAAAAGGTCAGCTGAGGAGGAGAAGGATGGCAACAAAGTGTTAGTAAACAGAAATAAACAACAGATAGGGAGTTCTTCAGAGCTTACGATATTGAAGCGGCGCGTAAAGTCGACCACATTGGGCGAGAGGACGTGCTTCATCGAGCCCGTCCACTGGCCCGGCTTCAGCTCGGCCCGGGTGATCCTCGAGAAGATGGACCAGTCGATCAGCGTCAGCTGCCTGGCCAGCTCCTCCGGCGAGACTTTGCTCAGTGGCTTGAAGGACGAGGCCCCATGGCCACGACCGCTGTGGTGGTCATTGTAGTGGTGGTCCACTGAGTCGGGACTCTGTAGCATAATTGGAACAGTTTGTTTGGTTAGTGATACAGTGCCAAATGAAAACAGATCAGCAGAGTAGTTGATTTGAACACTTACCTCTAAGGTGAAGCCTTTCAGCGAGAAGAGGGTGCCCGGCGTGGAGATGCTTCGCTTCAGCGACGACGACGACGTCGATGGATAGGCGGAATTCATCATCATCATCACCCGAGAGACGCTTCATTAGGCAACCACGACACAAAGTTTTCTGTCTGGGTAACGTCAACAACGATGTAAACACCACATCAACAGACAAAAAAGAGTTTTCAAGTGGATCAAATCTACATTATCATCATCATCAACTTACCCATCTGAGTATTGGTGTAACGAGATAAAGAGGTGAAGAGGGAACGGTGGAAACTCCCGAATGAGGAGAAGGAGGAGATCCTAGTGAAGCTCGTTCGCTGCTTCTGCTCAGACGTGATGATGCTGTAGTGAAATTCTGGTGATCATTCGAAATAGAAGGCTGGCATCAATAAATTAAATTAAAGTTGGGTGGAAAGAAAGGGAACACCACCACCAGCAGCAGCAGGAGCAGCAATCATAAAAGAAAAGAATCCGTGCAATGACACAAGCGACCACAATAATAAACAACACAACACAACACAACACAAAAGCTCCCTCTTTCTCTCCTTGAGTACTCTGAGCTCAAGCAGTGGTGGGAAAGCAAACTACTGCAGCTGATGCTAATGCAGCAGCGACCAATCGGCCACTGCAAATTGCTGGTAGAGGGCACAATGCAGCGGCAGCAGCAGCTGATGACGACGGGCGTTTAGCTGGAGTGCACTCTTTATGGCTTTTTCTCTTTTTTCCTATCCCCATTTTGTACTGTTCTTTTCCACTACTGCCACGCAGCTTCGACGTCCGCTCGACGACCGAGTTACCTCGGAAGAGCATTGGGGATAGGGGATAATTGGCCTGAAGAGCAAACAATATAACAAGATTGACATTCTTCCCGCGCTTAATTGCTGCTGAAGTTTCAGAAGTGTCCCCATTTTGCGCACACTTCAACAAGCAAACGAAGAGTCTTTGCGTTTACCAGGCAGGAGTTTACACTTGAGCAAATTTCCAACAAAATTATGTAACACCAGAGAATTGTTTTTGGCTTTAGAAAAAAGATGTTCTCTACAAGTAGACAACTTCTGCTTCAAAAGTTTGTTCTAGAAGAAAAAGAAAGCGGTCAGAAAAAAAGCTTATCACTACTTCCAGCACTTACGGTCCAGTTGTAGAAGAGGTGGCAAAGCTTGTACATCAGAAGCTAACTCAGATTCCCTCTCCAGGACTCATTTCGGTGCTGCCTAGAGTGGTGGCCAGACATGATCTCAATTCGAAACGATGCGTTTTGAATGAGATTCTCTTAAAGTCTTTTGATCAGTTAAATCATAAGGTCTAGGATCACAGTGAGCTGCTATGAAAAGCAGAAGCGGATTGGAGCTAAAACAGCCGGAGCTAATCATCCTAGGCAGGCGGAAGAAGGAGCTTTCGAAGTTCCGTCAGCTCGCCGACGACGTGCTCCGAGTCGATGCCCGCTTCCTCGACCTTCAGCTGCTTGAGAAGCTTCTTGCTGACCAGGATGGCGTTTCCTCCGGCGGCCAGCGCAGGCCGGTAGTCCTTCTCCAGGCTGTCCCCCACGTGGAGGTACTCCGTTCGGGGCCGGCTGATGTGGGCCCGACTGAAGACCGCCGCGAAGATCTCCGGCGAGGGCTTCTCTGCGCCCATCTGCGCGCTGATAAAGCGATACTGGAAAAGGTGGCTGATGCCTAGCTCCGCCAGAATCACCTCGAGGCGGTCGTCGGAGTTGCTGAGGACGGCCAGCTCCACGGAAGGTCGAGCGGCGCGAAGATCAGTCAGGAGGTCCTTGGCGCCGTCCTTCAGCTTCCACGCCGATCCCCGCGAGTAGACCTTCCACAGGTGAGCCGCAGTGGCCCTGATCTTCTTTGCCTCCTCCTCACTGGAAAAGTCGAAGCCGACGTCCTCGAAAGTGCGCGCCACCAAACTCGACCACCACTGAACCGGGTTGGAGCCATTCTGGAGGCCGTAGTTGGGCTGCTCGGCGTCCAGGCGATTGAAGGCCGGTCGAAAGGCAGCAGACAGCTGGGCGACCTTTGCTGGGTCGTCGCGGACCTCGGTGGCGCCCCGCACGCCGTAGAGGGCGGCCACCTCGGCGTACTGGGCGCCGGTGTCCCGCGCCACGGTGATCAGCGTGTTCGTCGCGTCGAAGGTGATCAGGCGGAGGTGCTTGTAGACGGAGGAGGCGGCCATCATCTCTAGTCTTTAGAGAGGAAAACAGAGATATAAGAAGAGAAGAGATGGAATTAATAGAAGGAAGAAATAGAACTTTTGGGTAAAAAGTGGAGTAAATGCTAGAGAATGAAACGATGATGCAAAGAAAAATTGGTAGAGTGTAAAGATTCGGTAAAGACTGTAGAAAACTGTGTCAATATAAAAAAGGTAACGAAGAAAATAGAAAAAACCAGTGTATAAGATCTAGAGGTAGATAAAGAAGTTAAAGAATTTTAAACAAGGAACCTAAAGAGCTGACAGAATCAAAAGAAATACGAAAATCAGTTTTGTTTACATCTGACAAAGTCAGAAAAAACAGTGGCGCCCTCCAGTGACAGAATCCCGCAACCCGGCGTCCGTCATCTGCGAGTGCCGCCGACGAGCGAGCGACTCGCGTGCGCACGCCACTGCACTGCACACACACATTCTCAGCAGCAGCAAAGGCAGCAGCAGCATAGCTAGCTTTTCCGCTCCTTCCGTTCTCTCTCAACAGCCGCAGCGCAACAGCAGCATCTCGCTCTCAGTTCTCGGAGTTGGAAGATCCTCGTCGTCCAAGTCCTCGAGTTGTTCCGATTCTCCTCTGGTCTTGACCGGTAAGTACTCTAATCCTTTGGAAGACACACTGCTCTGAGTCCTGGTGACCTGGTCCAGTGAGAACCCACCAGCCGGGACTGTCTTGTCTCTAGGTCAAGCGAGACGGCTTTGGTCCTCAGTGTTGTGGTCCTCTGCTGTTGACCTTTTCCCGCTACCGCTGACTCGGGACTTCAGCTTTTGACTTTGACTTTTGCGGGTACTGATCACCACCGTCTTCTTCCTTCTCTTTGCAGAACACCCCTCACAACACCCAGACCCCAATCATGAGTGAAGACTGGACTGACGCCCCAGTGGTCGGTGCGGCCAGCGCCTCCGGTGCCGTTTCCGCCGCAGCCGCCGCCTCCGTCGTCGGCCTGCCCGACATTGCGGACATCAAGCTCTTCGGCCGCTGGTCCACCAGCGACGTCCAGGTCTCCGACATCTCCCTCACCGTAAGTGATCATCAAGCCTTTGCTTTGAAACCCGAACATTGACATTGATGTTTTGGTACTGTGCCTGACGCAACATTTCGTTGACATTTCGATTTCCAACGTGCCTTGCCTAACTCCGAGTTCTATTTCCACCCCTTACCAGGACTACATCGCCGTGAAGGAGAAGTTCGCCCGCTACCTGCCCCACTCCTCGGGACGGTACGCTCAGAAGCGCTTCCGCAAGGCGCAGTGCCCCATCGTCGAGCGCCTGACCAACTCGATGATGATGCACGGCCGCAACAACGGCAAGAAGCTGATGGCGGTGCGCATCGTCAAGCACGCCTTCGAGATCATCCACCTGCTGACCGGAGAGAATCCGCTGCAGATTCTCGTCAATGCGATCATCAACAGCGGCCCCCGTGAGGACTCCACCCGAATTGGCCGCGCCGGAACCGTCCGCCGACAGGCCGTCGACGTCTCGCCGCTGCGTCGCGTCAACCAGGCCATCTGGCTGCTGTGCACCGGATCCCGAGAAGCCGCCTTCCGCAACATCAAGACCATCGCCGAGTGTCTCGCCGACGAGCTGATCAACGCCGCAAAGGTTAGTTGATTGGAGAGCTGGAAACTTGTGATTTCGATTTGAGACTGACGATTTCTATTTCCACCCATCTCTAGGGCTCGTCAAACTCGTACGCCATCAAGAAGAAGGACGAACTGGAGCGAGTTGCCAAGAGCAACCGATAAGAAGGCGGAGGCCAGGGAAGCGAAGGGGAGTGGTGGCGCTTGTGCGGAAACCTGTCGTGTTGGATCCCCGTGGACGAGGAACATCGGCCTGCTGTCGAACTTTCACTCTCTCCCTCTCAAAACATCGTTGTCTTCTCTCTTGTCACTGGGAACACCTCGATGACCTCCTCCTCCTATCTCCCTCCTTTCCTACCTACTACTTTGTTGATCTGTGCGCGCGCGGCTTCCCGGAGGAGGCGGAGGAGGAGGTGTGGGAGAGAACCACTTTGTTCAATCCCGCTGATGTTCTACTCTCTTTATCCCTCGTAGTCCACGCTCTCTTGTTCCCCCTCGCCCCCTCCTTTCCTACCCGACCCAAACCCTTCTCTCATATAAAGCGAATATAAGCAAAAAGTAAAAATCAGTGTTTTGTATCCGCGTCTACCGTAGATTTTGAGTAGTTTCTTTTTCCGGTTCCGTAGAAGTGCTCTGGAGAGAGAGATGTGTGACCGAAAAATTGGGCGGAAAATCCGTTTACTTTTGGCGCCCTGTTTTCCTGTTTGTCAGTGTCTGTGTTTTGTGTGTTGTGTATTTTGTTTGTGTAACGTTCTGCGCAGCAGCCAGCCACAGGAGGAAATCCGCCAGGAGCAAAGTTTGATTGCTTCCCGGGAAGACTTCTCCCTGATAGCAGGCGGGAACTTCTTCCCACCTGAGGCGCCCTCTCTTGGAACTTCTAGAGATTTGCAGAAGCAGATGTGTGTTTTGTTTTGATCTTCTGCCGGCGTTTTTGAAAATCAGATAAGATTCGAGGAGATTTGTTAAAGAAGATGTCTGTCACCCTGCACACCGACTTAGGAGATCTAAAGCTGGAGCTCTTCTGCGACCGGTGCCCGAAGGCGTGTGAGGTAAGAATCTTGTTTGTTTCTGGATTTTTCGAGTTCTATTTCTCTAAAATCTTCAAATCTTTTTTTTCAGAACTTCCTCGCCCTCGCCGCCAGCGACTACTACAATGGCTGCCAATTCCACCGCAACATCAAGGGCTTCATGACGCAGACGGGCGACCCGACTAACACCGGCAAGGGCGGCCAATCGATCTGGGGCGGCAAGTTCGAGGATGAGATCTGCGAGGAGCTGCGCCACGCCTACCGGGGCGTCGTGGCCATGGCCAACAACGGCCCCAACACCAATGCCAGCCAATTTTACATTACCTACGCGAAGCAGGCCCACCTCGACCTGAAGTACACCGTCTTTGGGAAGTGAGTGATTTTTTAGTTGAGTTCTGATTTTTTTGGTACTAAAGCTTTTAATGTTTTGTTTCACCAGGGTCATCGACGGCCTCGACACGCTGGATGATCTGGAGAAGGTGCCCGTCAGTGGAAAGGCCTTCCGACCGGTCAATGACGTCCACCTCAACTATGTGACCATTCACGCGAATCCCTTTGCCGATACGAGCTTGATGGTGGGCACGACGGCGGACTAAGGAGGAGGTGGAGATTCAAGTAGGTGCATCTTTATCCTTCTTCACCTTCCTCATCTTTATCTTCATCATCATCTTCATTATCATTTTCATTTTTGTGATTGCCTTCATCTTTAAAGAAGGTAGTTCCTGAGATTTCCTGAGTTTGCCTGCTACTGTTGTTGCTGTGTGTTGGTTAGTTTGCCTCGACGCCAACAGCCGCCGCCAGAGTGGCCATTTTCACTTTTCATTTTCTTTCGTTGGCTCCGAGCTTTGAAAAGGAGAAAGAGGCGCCAGCTTGATGAGAGTTCCCCCCTAATTTGCTTGAGATTCGAGCCCCCTTCTCCCGCCGTTTCGTCTTCTGTTCAATTAAAGGCTTCACCACCACCACCACCACCACCACAATCACTTTCACTTCATTGGCCTTGAAGCACGAAGCAGTGGCGGGTACAGAGTGCACTTGCAGTGAAAGCTATCCTCACTTAATTGACGCCGAAGGATCAGTGTTTGGTCGTGGTGATAGTGGTCGTGCAGCAGTCCTTTTCTTCTTTTTATTTACAGTTTTCTTCGTCTTCTTCAGCTTCTTCATCTTCGAGAGGGGTTTGTGCCTGCTCTGAAGGGAACTCTCTTAATCCGAGGAGAGGAGAGGAGAGAACAGGTTTCCCCTTCCCTTCTTTTGCTTTTGATCGGCACCAGCCACCATGTTGCCACTGTCTGGTTGCAATCTTCTACTGCTGCTGCTGCTGCTGCTGAGTTCTCTTTCCCTCGCTTTTCGAGTGTGTTTGGGGCGATAACTGACTGACTGGAAGAAAAGCGAAAGGACTGTACAGCAGCAGCAGCAGTGGTATAGCCTTGAAGACCTCTTCTCTTCTCTCTTTCTCTTCTCGCCATTCACCTCTATTTACATTGTTGCTGTGTTTTGCTGTTGGTTGGTTGGTTGTGGATTGTGTTAGCGTGTGTTGGCCGACGCGTTCCTGTCTCGCGCCAGGGAGTGAGCGTCACTCCCTGGCGCCCACACTACACACACACAGTTGGCGTCACAAAAGCTGCAGCAGCTGCTGTTTAGGCTTTCATTTGCCGGTGATGATGATGTTGATGTTGTAGACCTCCTCTTCTTTTTACTGTCATTGACAATGGCAGTGAATAGTGAGTGGAAGAAGTTCTCTTTGCAAAAGAAGGCTCGAACTCGAAGTTGAAGTTGACTTTCTCTTTGGCAGAACAGAAATATGTCGATTATGGCGTACGACGACAAAGTGGCACATGTGCTGCTGAAGTTGAAGCCGCTGTGTCATTATTTGCACAGGCCAATAAATGTGTGTGATCGGCTGGCGGCGGCAGAGAAAATGGCCGCTGCTTTTTGCCTTCTTTTTTGTCGGCGGTTGTTTTTCGGTGGTACGTGTATTTTCTTCTCTGTGTGCTTTGTTTCAAGTAGTAGAAAGCCGGTAGTCAAGTGGAGAAAAGGTAATGAGCCCCGCAAAAAGAGCAGCCAATCATTCAGTTCATCTTCAGTCAATATTTTGCGGCGTTTCAGGTGAAAAAAGTGAGAAAGACCACTAAAAGTTCACCGATTCCGTTTTAGAGCAAAGGAAGAGCAGTTGTTTCTGCACTGGTGTGTAGACGCACTTACTTCAAAGATAACAAAGGCGGGGGCCTAATTCTAGAGGATTCCACTGTCATATGATCAGCTACTTTTTTTCAACACCAAAACGAAAGAATCCAAAATAGAAACGAGACAACCTTTATTTTTTAAAAGTTGATCCAATTTTAACAAAGATTAATTTGCTGTTAATCTGCCCTAGCTCCGCCCCTGCCGCCTCAAATTCTGTTCCCTTCGTAAACAGAGTACATAGGAAAACTTAAAAATCTGGCCTCAAAAAATGCGCGAAAAGATGAAGTCATTTTTGGTCACTTCTCCCAAATTCTCAGCCAATTTCCGTTCTGTAATTACCGAAAAGAAAAGATTTTTTGTCCTTCTCCTGCAACCGAGCACGATCGAGTCTAAATCGAATTTTTCTAGAATGATATATAAAAGCAGAGAAGGAGAATTCGGATAATTCCGCTGAATCGAATTATTTTTAGATTCACACTACTTTCCGCCGCCACCACTTTACAATTAGTGGACCGTATCTCAGAAGAAATTGTTAACCACTGCCGCACAGATAGATTTACTTTTCTCTGAAATGTCTCGGTAATTCCCTGCAAATCGTATTAATTTTAATGACGATAGAAACAGGAGCAAATTTTCTCGATCGAATTGAATTGAGGGAGGAAATTGAGACACACACACAAACTTGCGGTAACCTAGAGAAAACACATTTACACAAAAACAGAATATTCTGCCCACTTTATTTAGTAATTTGACTGGACTATATAGCAGTTGTAATTTCATTTCCATTTTCTCGTTGTCATGTGATTCGTGGAATATTCCTTCTTGGCTTTCTGGCTGAAATTCTTTTTTTTTCCCAGTGTGAGTGACTTGTTTACGACACTCACACACTTTCACGTTTTAGTCTTAAAGCATTCGAGGACGATGAACTTTGACGGAAAAGTAAAGTTTTTTTGGTTTTCAATGAAAAGCAGATTTATTAATTTTTAATGTACAAGTTTCGTCCGTTTTAGCATCAATTTAAATGGAAAATGCCTAAGAAGGTCTTTTTGGAGGGTATTTTTATATTACGGCTGAAAAGGCTAACCTGGCTTCCTATTTTTTCAAAGGTCAGCGGTGATTAAGTTTTCAAAAGGTTGAATTGAAAGTTTTTAGCTTGAAAATAGTGTGGAGCTAAAAATAGAGCCCTGTTTTAAAAAAGCTTTATCTAAGCTTACCTTTAGCTTTTAGAGCGGCAGATGTAATTTTCAATCAGCTCTATTTTGTAGTTTAAATTTAGGTTTAGCTGCTGCTGCTGCCGTTGATGCTATAAAATAGCATATAAAAACTTTTTGGTGGTATCTGGTAAAGGCTGCGGCTGCTGTCGTTGCAAAGATCATTGCCCTTGCTGCAACTGCAACTGCAGCAGTGTAATAGAAGGTGGAGTTACGTTTTTGTACGACATCAAAAGTACTTTGCACAGCGAGTACTGTTTTTACCAAAGGCCTCTTTTTCTGCTACCTTTCTGCTGCAAATAAACTATCAGAAAGATTGTCTTTTTTATTCAAAGGCAGGCACACTTGTAGCTGGAAAAAAGAAGAATAAAGCTGTCTATTTATTCAGTGAAAACGGAATTTTCCTGACAATCCTCTGCAGCAGTTCTTGTGCTTTTTTGTGCCTAATATTTATTTCACGATCAAGTTACCGTTAAAAAGAGAGAGAAGAGGGATAGATAAAATCAGTCCAACTATCTACCCAACTTTTTCTACTACTGTACAGCAGGAGAAGGAAAATAAAGAGCCAGAGAAAAAAAGCCATTTTCAAGACCATACCGTCGCCGTTGTCGTCGCATTTGCAGTCTCTTTCTCTCTATATTTATTTATACACTGCCATTGTATAAAAGAGAAAGAGAGAGAGAAAGAGAAGAGAGCTCAGTTCAATCGCCTCAGCAGTTCTGCAGAGCAGCTGTACAACATTTTTGTGGTAGAGGCAAAGACAGAAAGTACCAAAGCACTTTTCTTTCTTTCTTTCTTGATTATCAGCTCTGCTCTCCAGTCTCGTCGCTGATGCCGCTGCCGTACAATGGAGCAGTAAGCCAAGTTTTACTGATCGTGGTAGAACTACCACTACCACGGTTTTCTCATTCTCTGACGTCGAGTTTGGTTGCTCCTCGCTCGCTCATTGCCACCACCACCACCATCAACTACTGCGGCGCCATTTTAGCGCTGGCTGCTGCAAAAGGAGATCATACACAGCCTGGCTCTCACAACTTTCTCCTCTCACCTCGATCGTTTGCTTGTGCGTTAGAGTTAGTTTCACTGACTGTGTCTTTCTCTCTCTCGCCGCTCGCCTTTTTAGGTCAATGTTACTGTGTCAATGGTAGCAGCTTTGCTGAGGAGAAGAAGAAGAGACGCTTGATTTTGTATTTTTAGTATAGTTTCTGTATTTTTATTTTAGACGGCTGTGCTGCTGTGTTGTTCTTCCTTCCTCTTTCTTCCTCCCTTTCTGGTGCTCGACTTTTGAGTTGTGTTTTGCCTTTTCAATTGTTTCTTTTTTCAATTTGGTTCTGGTCCTTCCGCGTGATCTCAAGTGTGGTTCGGTGATTTTGAAAGTTTAGTTCTACCCGTTCACCTCATCTCATCTCAACTCTGCAACTCATTCACAACTCCAGAGAAGCAGAAAAAAGTATCCGGGAAGCTCACTCTGTCTGTTTGTGTCTGTTTTCTGTTTTCTCTGCTGCTGCTAAAATTTGATCTCCTCTCTTTCAACTCTGCTTTTCTCTTCTCTCTTTTACACTGTGAGTTAATAATATTTGTCTGCCTGTCCTCTCTCTCCTGCCTGCTCGCTAATTTATTTTATCTCTGTCTGTTGTACGACGGCAGCTGAAAATTAGTAGGAAAAAAGTTTAGCTGGAAAGTCAAGCTCAGCTTTTAATGCTGCTGCTGCCCGGCAGCGGCTGCCATGCTTCAAATTAAATAGTAAAAGTGGTAATAGGATTTAGGCGCTGAAGCTTTTTAGCAGAAACAGCAGCAGCCTTTGAGCGCAATAATTTAATTAAAAGCGGCTGATGAATTAGCTGGAAAGTTGACTGAAGTA
>JAALOO010001354.1_pt1 | contig 17052 bp, 7 predicted proteins | sample 7257641 | NCBI WGS metagenome assembly JAALOO01 (sample SAMN14085613, study PRJNA598686) | mite metagenome | biome: ENVO:01001000; feature: ENVO:01001002; material: ENVO:01001226; isolation source: single female mite from University of Michigan culture on fish food culture... ...
TCTCTCTCTCTCTCTCTCTCTCTCTCTCTCTCTCTCTCTCTCTCTCTCTCCGTTGTCCATAAATTACTTGCCATTTAGGTCTGCTTGCCCTGCCTTGCCTCGTCTCATTTACCCTGTCCTCAGTCCTTCTCGGTCCTTTCACTCAGTCACCCACTCGCTCTCTCACTTTCTCTCTGGTCTCTTCGATCGTTTATGCAAATGACATACACATACAGACACACTATAGACATCTTTAGCACAGTGTGTCTCACACGCTAATGACACCGACTTGCCGCTGCTGCTGCTGCTGCTGTCTCTGTTTCTTCTTCTCCTTCTTCGGAAATTGAGATTTCAAGAGGTCTCCTGCCCGCCTGCCTTCTCTCGTCGACTTTTCATTAAAGTTTAATTATCAGAGCCATCGTGGAGAGCTAACGTTGCGAGACACTGCAATGAAGAGGAGGAGGAAGAAGAAGAAGAGTGCACTGTGTGGTTGTAGCTGTGGCTGCCAGTGTGCTTCACTCAGTCCACTGTAGCTACAATTTAATTTGCAAACGGCGTTTTAAAGCAGTGCCAGCACGTTGAAAGTAACAGTGTAGCAGTCTATCAAAGTGCCGCTATTACGGTATTTGTACACACAAGCATTTCAGCAGTCGGTCGCAGTTGTACCTTTACAGCTTTTTGTTTCACACACACACAGACAAATTATTAATTTTTGTTCCAGAGAAACAAACGCAAACATACATTTTTTCGATTTTTAGTTTTCCTATTTTTGCTTGTAAAAGTTTTCCATTCCTTCTGGGCGTCGTTGTTTGCCTTGCTGTGCCTGCCGCTGCTGCTGCAGTTTAATGAGGGCAATTTAGAAGTGGTGGTAGTAGCCTTGATGACACAGACACACAGACAAACAGGGTGAATTGTGTGTGTGTGTGTGTACTCCGAGCACTGTCTTGTGGGCGGAAAGGAGTGCAGGCACTCTGAAGGAGGCAATTAATAATTGACCGCTAAAGACCGCTGCTCCTCTTTCCCCCCTTCCCTCTCCTCTCGGCTAATCAGCCATCATCGGACTCTTTAAAAGAGTCTTCTTGAGTGTGGTGGTGGTGGTATTGAGCACCAGCAGCAGCAGCCGAAGTATTTGCTGGGCGCACTCACGCAAGAAAGCGATGATTTGTTTGCTCAGGCAGACCAGCACCACCAGCAGCACTTAAGTGGTCGGTCGGCTTTCGGTGCTTTTGCTGCTGGCTGCTGCAGCCAGCCATCTTTTCTCTCTGTCGCTATTTGTGCTTCCGTCCGTAATTAGCCCTCACTAGTGAGGAGCACTCCTCCTCCTCCTCCTCCTCCTCCTTTTGCCAAAGGAGACCTACTACTCTGATTCCCAGTACCGATACACAGCTCTGCTCGGTGCTTTTCAGTGCTCTTCGGTGCCCCAAACAATAACAATGTTGTGGTGATGGATGAGATTAAGATGGCAGAGGAGATGCGGCGGCTTTTGAGGGGAGGATAACTCTTCTTTCTGCAGAGTTTGGCCAACAGTGCGGCTTTCCTTTCTTTTTGCTGGTGAAGCTCCTCAGCCGCAGCTGAAGACACCGAGAGAAGACCATAAATCACTTGCATCCAGTGAGTGAGTCTGTGTGTTTTCTAGAGACAAAAAAGTTGCTCTGTTGTGTTTTTTTCAATTTGGGTTCTGGCTCGGTTTGGTTCTGCATCATGACTCAAACATCATCATCATCATCAAGGATGAAAAAGAGAGCCAGAGATTAGATTTCAGTTTCTAAAAACGCACTGGTTTTGGCTTTTTTTCCAAAATGGAGTGTCATTTGAAGTGAGCTAAAGCAGCAGTCGTTTTGTCCAGCAGTCGGTTTCTTCTTCTTCTTCTTCTTCTTCCTTTTTGACCCAAAAGTTTGGAGTCTTTCCTCTCTCTCTTTCTAATTCAATTTCCTCTCGTTCAATTCATATCTTCACCAGCATCACCATATGGCGCCTTATTGCTCCTTTTTGATTTGCGTTTTATTTAAATTTTTTTTTTCAAGTTCCATTTTTCTCAACTTTCTTTACTTTCTGAGCTGCAGACTCTGTGTATCCCAGTGCATTATCCGGACAGAGCGAGAGCTAGAATCTGATTCTGATTCCGATTCTTTTCATTCTTTCCATTCGTTCGCTCATTCATTCATCCTTCTTCTTTTCACTGTCCAACCGCTCCAAACTTGGCCATTGCTGCTCTGTGCACTGTGCGGCACAATCTCTAAGTGGCCATTTCCGCTTACTTCATCGATTGCTGCAAACGGAAAATTTTTTTCTGTTGCCCCGTAAAAAACTTTGCTACGGTGCAAATCGGTGCGGTTGCAGTAGTAGTAGTAGTAGTAGTAGTTTACTGTTTGCAGACACTGAGACCAAGACTTGATTTGCTTTAGCCAGCACTGCTGCTGCTGCTGCTGCAAGTGATGTCAAATTGAATTATGGTGCTCTCAAGGAGAAAATAGAAATGAAACTGAGATAGGGGGAGGGGAACGAGGAACCAAACACTGCCGCCCGTCTACAGTAGCAGGATACGTCCCCCGACGTAAGTGAGTGAGACAACACAAATAATAAAACGTAAAAAAGAAGTTCAAGTTCTAGTGAATGAGAGAGAGAGCTGTCTGTGCGGGCATTAAAAGGCAATTCAGGCGGTGAAAATCGATGCCAGAAGACGAGGAGGAGGGAGTTTCGGCGTTGGTTCAGTGTGTGTGTGTTTATGCGCTCTGCTAGAGGAGAAGACAATTGCACTGGGCTGCTGCTGCTGCTGCTGCTGCCAAACAAACATTAGATCGCCCAAGGGGTCAATCTAAAGATGAGACTGAATTTAGGAGAGAGAGAGAGCAGTGAAGCCGCTCAAAGTTGAAGCACACTGCCAGCCGATGTTCGCTCTTGAATTTACCAGCATTTTGCAGTCTGAAATGTCTGCCGCCGCCTAGACCTGAAAATGGTGTGGGCACTGGTGTTTGGATGCTGCGGCTACCATTTAACCAGGTTTTTTGGGTTGTGAGGGTTGTTCAGAAGGAGAACCAGCAGCAGCAGCCGACTACTACTCGATTCACACTTCAATTAACGTCAATGGATACAGCATTGTGCTAGTCTTTGCAGCTAGCCTTACAGGTTACGTAATGTAAATGGAAAAACGATGTTCACCTCGGCTTTTCTCTCTCTTTCTCTCTTTCTCTGCAATGGGAGAGAGATTTCACTTGACATGGCAAGTTTTTGCCTCTGCCGTTCTTTCTATACTTCACACACTTACTCACTCACACACTGACTGGGGAGACGCTTAATTAAAGGCGGCAAAATGAGCGTATTTGGCGTGTTAAAGAAAGAAGAGAGAGAGGGGAGAAGTTTTTTCGGTTATGCTGCTACTGCTACTTCGGTTGAGATGCGGCACATCAACCGAAGCAATTACAGGAATTAATGCCTGCACTCTCCTTCTCCTGCTTCTTCTCTAGGCAAATGGGCCCGCTTCTTCTCTTCTCTTCTCTGCAGGCGCCGCTGTACAGTGGAGTGCCCTTCCAATGGGCGCTAATTGATAGAGTGAGGATGATGATGATGATGGCGGTGGTGGCACTTTTTCCATTTTATTTCTATTTAAAATTGACTTTGCGGTTAGCCGCCCCGGTTCATTGCAACACACACTGCAACATACATATCCATCTTGTTCTGTGCGGGGCATTTTATTAATTCAATTTGCATATAGTATCCCCTTTTTGCACTGGTAAGCCACTGCTGAATGGCATTTGCATATTTGTGTCTGTGTCTGTCTGTGTGTGTTATTTGTTGTTGCCGACTGGTCGACACTGTTTGCTGGGTCGCATCTTCAGGAATGTTCCTCTTCTTTTGTTTTGTCTGCCAGTTCTCACAGTTGACCTTATTCTCTCTCCCTTCCTTTTAGTGCTAATCAAAACTGCAAATATGCTAAAAAGTTGTTGTTTCATTTCATTGTTAATGTGTCACATATTCTGCCTTACAAAAGCGCTGAAAAATTAGTATCTGCTGTCAGGATGTGATGCTGCTTTAAATAATGAAAAAGGAAAAGAAAGCGGATACGATGCTAGTTTTGCCATTTCTAATTTTTTTTCTTTAACCATCGAGGAATTAAAGTCTTAGGCTAGTGTTTTCTTTATTGTTACAGCGGCAGCAAAAAGCTAAAAGGAAAAAACTTTAGAAAGCTAAGCTCTTTTTGCCGTCGTCGCCGCAGCCGCCGTCGTCGCCGCAGAAAACAAAAGAGAAAGAGCCCGAGTGTGAGCTGATTTCACAGCAGCAGCAAAAAATTTTAATCATTTCAAACAACGGGAGAAAAAATAGAATCAAAAGTATAATTCGAATCAATTCGGACGATTAGTTTTTCCTGTCTGTCAGAGCTGTTGTTGTTGCTGCTGTTCCCCTGCAGTACCGACTAATCTGCTGCCGTCCGAGTCTTTAAACGGACCGACAAATTATTATGACTGCGGCTGTGGAGTTGGTGGCTTTGCTCGGCTTTGACTTGACTTGCTTGTTATTAATAAAAGTCGACACCAGACGACCGCCATTACGCCACCGCGACGACCTACAGTACATTTTTTGGCTGGGCAGCATCGGTGTCAACATTAATTTAGTAATGAGCGGCAGCGGCAGCAGCGGCCACTAATGAAAGCAGTGTTCGACACAAGCGCTAGTGTCCACGGGCTGAAAGTTGGAATTAAAAGTCAGAATGTTGTAGTGCATACTGTGCTCTGTCTCTGTCTTTGTCTTTGTCTCCCCGCTTGAAGCTGTCAGAAGCTGTGAGACAAAGTGAGACATCAGCGTGAGAGAATGGTGGATGAAGTGAAGCGAGAGAACTTCTTCTTCTTCTTCTTCTTTGCCGCCACTGTCGCGGCCATTGCGGCGGCGGCATTTTGACAAATTGAACTGCCGCCTAAAGTTGACAGACAGTGGAAGACACTGCAGGGCCCAGTCAGCATTGTGTGCCCATTCTCTCTCGTCAGTGAAAACACTGTCCAAAAAAGAGGAAAAGAAATGATTTCGGCCTAGACACAAGACACTGGGAGACAACTGGCTAGCACTGGTTGCATTGCTGGCTGCACTGAACCATCAGCACTGCCCACCAAAAGAATGAGAAAGCGAAATTAATTTATATTTAAATGAGAGAGCTGTACATATTGCCAGAGGTCGGTGGTGGTGGTCCTGCTAGGTCTGACAGGTAAAAAAGAGAAAAAGAGGAGCTGAAACAAATGAAAACTGGAGGGGTTAATTATGCAAATTAGTGCTGCTGGTGTTAGTGCTGCTGCTTGTGCTGGTGATGATGGCAGCCACTGTTTCCATTTGCACCTTATTCTGCTCTGTTCTGTCTCCCCTTCTCAATTCTGACCAGATTCGGTGAATCTGTCGTCATTATCACGGTGTGAGAGCAGTGTCAGACAGTAGTGCCCACTTGCCAATTGCCCTCCTCAATTCCTCTCTTTTGTCTGACAATTACCAGCAGCAATGGCAGCAGCACTTCAGCATTACTAATGCGTTGGCAAATGAAAATGAATGAATGTTGCACTTTCGTTTTCACCAGCAGCAGCACCTTTGCAACACCGCCTGCAAGCCAGGAGACATCTTTGGGTAAGAATAAAAGGGGCGCATCGATTGCCTCCTTCTTTCTTTGCCAACATTAGCAAATCGATATTATAATGAATGAGAAAGGTCCGAGCTTTGTGTGCATGTGTGTGTGAATGTGCATCCATCGTCGCTGGATCGATTTCATTTTCAACAGCAGCAGACACACCGAGTAAAGTTGTCGTCCAGTGCACTTTTCTAGTTAGTTGCTGGTGGTTTTGTTTTCCCTCTTTTCTGCTCTTTTTTCTCAGTTTTCTATTCTCACTTTCAGTCCCTGCTGTCAGCAGGAAAGAACAAATGAATGAAAGAAAGAATGGTGTGACTGAAAGTGTACGGCAACTTTGTATAGAAGCAGAAACCCCCTCTTCTTTGTTGCCCTCTCCAAACCAATGTGCTAAAATTGAAGCAGAGGGGTTTTAAAAACTAAAAATACAGTTCAGAAATGAGTTTTAAAAATGGAGACAAATCAGCGGCTGCAAGTGGCAGCCGTTGATTTTTGTGTGTCGTCACTGTGTGCTGTGTGCCATCACTGAAAACAATTCCCCTTTACCGTTTAATTGGCACAGTGCTGTTACAGTGCTGGTGCTGGTGGTGGTGCCTGCTAATTGGGCACTAGCAGCACCAGGACACGCTTCCAGGCTTAACAAGGAAGCCGATTTTGAGCGCAAAAGGAAGAAGGCTTAGGCAGAGTTTAAATATTTTAAATCAAAGTGCACTTTCTTTTGTGGCTTCAGGGCTGATGAATTCTGCCTGCAAATTTGCAGAATGAGAGTTTGTGCATTCTCAATGGCGACGGAACTAGCAGCAGCAGCAGTGCACTTTCCGCCTGCCATTTCGTCTGCCACTTTCTTTGCAACATTTAAATGTGGCAATGCTGGGTTTCAATGTACCAAAGTTTGATGATGGTGATGATGCCCATTATGGTCACATTAGGCACACCAGATCCGCCAGATCAGATCAATTGAGAATGGCAGACCGAACGAGCAAACAAACAAGTAAGCAATGCTTTAATGCCAACAATTTGCTTTTCTTTACGTTACTGTCGAAGCGATGGAAAGAGAGAATGGCTGCCCTCAGGCAACGAAATGTTGTACGACTGCTGCTGTTGTTGCTGTACAAATACTGTTTCCTATACTACCTTACTGCAGAGCAGACATTCTTCGCAGACTGGGTGTTCCATTCCCGAGTTGGAATTGGCGGTCTAGTGTTTAATAGTGTGCAGACATCGTTTTAATAACACACAGACACTGAGACCATTTAATAGGCGAGTGTGGGTGCTGCTGCTGCTGCTGCTGATGCTGCAAGTGATGACTGTGTGTCTCATTGCCAAATGGGCATTCCTCTTCTGTGTTCATTTTTTTGGGCTGAAAAGTTTCAATTTTTACTGCTTCAGTTTCTTGCAAGACGCCTCGGGGGCCCTTTTCTTCTTCTTCTTCTCTCTCTCTCTCTTTCTGATCATCACTGGCCAGCACTGCACTGCCACTGTCACGGCGGGTAATTGTGCGGCCGAGTTTGAGTTGAAGCTGGCTGGCTGGCTGGGAGAAAAACTCTTGAACATTCGGCAGCGAGGAGACAAAACTTTCTTTTGCTGCCGTGGGAGGAGGAGAAAGTCAATTGAAAGGGAACAGAGCAAGCTGTCCGTTGTCCGATTCATCTTCATCGGGGGAAGCATCCTGAGCACAATTGAGAGCATTCAGAGAATCGGTGGAAAGGGGTAAGACGGAACAGTCAGTCCAATTGACAGCAGCTGCATCCGATGATGTGCTGCATTTGCTGCTGCTGGCCCACAAAGGCACACACACTCACACTCGGTCTGTTTGCTCAATGTTCTTGCTGTGTGCACTGCTTCCCGTTTTTCTCTTCTTGTTCTGCTCTCTAATCAATCAATCAGAACAGCGGTGGTGGTGGTGATGGCGGTGTTAATAACTGCTGCTGCTGAGTCGGTCACTGAACGGTTGCTTCCCTTATCAGAGACTCACAGACAGAATTGCAGCCAACTTGTGTGGATGTAATGGATGAGGCAAGAAGGATTCTCTCTTTCTCACTGCCAAGATTGATGCACAAAGAGAGAAAGAGGAAGAAAGTGTGCCAGTGCAATGCTAGCAAACCATTCCGATTGAAGGTGAGTGCGCAGTGTTCAGTGCACAGTTCTTTCTTTCTGCGGCATGAATTCTCTACTCTTTTAAGGAGTCTCTTCTAATTTATTACGGTGTAACTGGCCTACTGTACTGACTCTCTCATTCAGTGCCAAGTAGCCGAAAGATAAATAAATACATTTCCATGTGTGATGAAATTGTAGAAGGGCGGGCAGGCAGGCAGCAGCAGCTTCAGCAGCAGCACTGTCAAAACAATCACAATAAATAATCTAAATTAATTTCCGCTTTCTTGTCGACACAGCTAGCAGCAGCAACAGCAGTAGCTCAACTTTTAATAAGACGTACCAAAATACTTGGGACAGAGCAAACAGCAGCAGCAGTTGCAGAAGGGTAGAAGAATTTCAATTTTCAAGAGCGACATTTAAAAACACATTCCCTGCTTTTTCTTCCCCTTCCTCAGACGGAAATCAAAGTGTGATGGAGTTGTGTGTTTGTGTTCGTGAGTAAGTGCCTTCATTGGCGAGAGCACTTAGCAGCACAGGGGACAATGGCTGATTTCCCTTGTACAACTGTCCCTGTCTGCTGATATGTCTGCTGATGGTCGCTCAAATTACCAGGAATTTAGAGAAGAGAAAAGAGAACTTGGCTGCTGATGCTCGCCCTAGTAGAAAGTAGAGTCCATTCTCACATTTGCAATTTTGCAGTTAGAGTGGACAGTGTTTGCTTTTCCTCTGCCTTTCTCTCGCTCTCTTTTGAAAATATAAAATGCACAAAAAATCAAAGGGATTATCGAGCAATGGCACAAGGATCTAACGCCTCTCTCTCTCCTTTGCATGGTCGTTGCGTGGTGATATGCATTTTCCAATTGAAAACGAGTGCGCACGACTACGTCTCGCAAATGGAAGGAATGAATGGACGGTGGGTATTAGCGGCCTCGTTGATGCAGATTGATTTTACAGTGAGAATGAGTGAGAATGGAGAATGGGGACTTGCATTTTCCATTTCTCCATTGAAGTGATGCAAGTGTGTTTGCAGAATAAAGTGCAATTTGGCTCATCATTGAAAGCAGCAGAGCTCTTGAACTGTGTGTGTGTGCGTGTGTGCGCGTGAACATCAGTTGACACAAGGCAGCATCAATTATCTCGGTTTGCTGCTGCTGGTGATGGTGATAAGGAGCAGCAGCAGTCATTCACAGTGTGCAGTTTGCACATTAGCATGACAAGAGGAGAGTCAGTCAGTGAGGGTGACAGCGTCTTTGTTTTGGTGCATTCCATCTGGAATCTATCTAATCAATTCTTCTCTTCTTTTTTCTTTTTTTCTTCTCCACTAGCCCCCATGAAAGAGAGCAGGCACCTCCTGAACGGCCCTCCTGGACGACCTCGACCTCGTCGACCACTACCACTACTGCTGCTGTCCCGCCGTACTAATCATCTGTGATAATTAATCAGCCACTAGTGTGAGTGTGTGTTCAGCCACCACCATGTCCCGGTTACTGCTGCTGGTGGTAGTGGTGGTGGTGGTGATGGCTGTTGTGGCATCAGCGGCAGAATCTGCCTCCACTTTTCCAAAAGGCAGCTCATCACTTCTAAAGGAGTGGACTAGAAGAGGCCTGCTGAGAAACTCGGCATTTGATGGGGGAGGAGGTGAGGGTGATCAGGGGGACTACGAGGAGGATTTTCAGACCTTCTTCAATTCATCCTCGAACGGCATCAGCACAACACCTTCTCCAGTGCAGGATATCCTCGAAGGTGGTGGTGGTGGTGGTGGTGGTGATGACCCACTGGGCAGCCCCCAGTTCACCCTTCGCTACAACCTCTGGCTGACGGTCTTCATCGGCGTCTGCATCGCCATCTGCATCGTCATCACCATCCTCGGCAACATCCTCGTGCTGGCGGCCTTCCTCGTGGAGCGGTCCATCCGCCAGCCGTCCAACTACTTCATCGCCTCGCTGGCCGTCTCCGACCTGTGCATCGGCATCATCAGCATGCCCTTCTACGCCGTCTACGAGCTGATGGGTCGCTGGGACCTGGGCCCCATTCCCTGCGACCTCTGGCTGGCCACCGACCACACCGTCTGCCTCGTCTCCATCTACACCGTCCTCGCCATCACCGTCGACCGCTACTGCAGCGTCCGCCACCCGACCCGCTACCGAAACTGGCGCACCCGCGGCAAGGTCCTCTGGCTGATCGCCCTCACCTGGGTCATTCCCTTCTCGCTCTTCTTCACCTCCATCATGGGCTGGGAGTACTTCATCGGCTACCGGGACCTGGAGCCAGGCGAGTGCGCCGTGCAGTTCCTCAAGAAGCCGCTCTTCAACACCCTCCTCGTCATCGGCTATTTCTACATCACCATCGTCGTGCTCTTCGTCCTCTACGCGGGCATCTACCGCACCGCCAGCGACATGGCGAAGAAGGCTGATCAGAAGCAGCGGAAGATGCAGCAGTCGCTGGCGGGCACTCACGAACCGAGCACCAAGCAGACGCAGCTGGAGGTGTCGCCGCAGACGGCAGAGGGAGGAGGAGGAGGACCTGGAGGAGGAACTGGAGGAAAAGGATTGGTGGTGCTCAAGAAGCGACAAGAGGAGGAGGACTGCTCGGAGGAGTTTTGTAGTGGTCCTGGGGATGTCTATCGAAAGGCAGCCAAGTCAGCAGGCAAATCGGTGAAGGTGAGCAGCTGGCGGCCGTCCAGCAACTCCAACGAAGGCGACGAGGAGGACGACTTTGACGATGATGAAGAGGAGGAGGAGGAGGACTTTGATGATTATCATCGACATTCTGCTAAGCACGGCCCACAGCCGCACCACTCGCCACTGCCGCTGCCCATTCCTAGCTCGGCGAAGAAGGCGGCCATCATCACCACCACTACCACCACCGCCAACACCACTTCATCCTCAAAGGGCAAAGGAGGCAGCAGCAGCAAGAAGAAAGGAGGCAACAAGGAGACGACCAGCGACGACCCCGATCGTTCCAGTTCGCCCATGTTTGAGTCGGATGAGGAGTCGCCGCTGGGCCCGGACGAGGACTCCAGTGAGGTGGTCGTCGAGCGACGTCCGCCTACCAAGTCCAAGTCATCTGAACAGCGAAAGGGAAGTTGCACTGCCGGTGGTGGTGGTCGTTCCAGCACCGTCAAGTCCTCTCGCACCTTCAAGTACCTCGGTCGGAACATGCCCCTCGAGTCGATTGCGCCCACCTTTGGCGGTGTCTCCCTCGCCAAGTCGCACTCCACCGTCACCCCCAAGACTTCATCCTTGTCCTCCAAGTTCAGCTACCACCACCACCACCACCACACCCATCATCACTCCCAATCAGTTCTGCCTCCGCCAGCCCTTCCGCCGGCGCCCAACTCTACGCCCACCAAACCGCTGATTCCTCGCTCCCCCATCGTCACCTCCAACGGCCATCAGAGCTGCAAACTGGAGGACTTTCTGAGCGCCCCGCCCGGTGGGCGGTGTCCACTACTGCCGCCGACCTCTGGTGGTGCTCCGCCGCTCAAACTGGCGTCGCAGCCAAATCTGCCGGCGGTGGCAGCGTCGGACAAGGACGAGGAGGCGGTGGAAGGAAAAGAGGGTAAGTACAATAACATTTTTTGAGTTTTCGAATCAATGGAGTGTAATTGTGAAATGCAGGTGCCGAAAAAGACGTGTGCTGCACCGAGAAGACTGCCTGCCTCAGCAGCTCAGGTCACCATTCCACGGAGAGCGTTCACAGTACGGGAAATACTAGACAACAACAGCAGCAGCAGGCGAACGTCGTCGAGCGGACCAGATCACTGGGCGTGGAGATGCTCACCAAGGTGGTCGATGGACAAAGGTAAAAAGGGCGGAATTTTGTGCATTATCCTCACCACCTAACACATCCTTTTCAGTATGATCGATGGCGCCCACCAGCACGTGTTCACTCCCATCCACCCCGCCCCTGCCACCACCCTTCAACTGCTCAGCTCTCAGCGCCATCATTCCATTGCCGCGGTGACGCCCACGGCCACTCTGCTGGTCACTGCGTCCATCACCCGCTCCACCATGGTGACCACCACGGCGGCACTGTCCATTCCACCGCCACAGTCACCTCCTCACCACCTTCAGACATCACTCTCCGACGAACAGTACTCACCGCCTAGACTCGAGGAGGATTATGAAGAGGAGGAGGAGGAGGAGTGCTCTCAGCCCTTTGCCAACGCCCACACTCATCCTCATCCTCATCCTCTTCCAGATCATGACCTCCACGATCACCACGACCTCCATCACCACCATCATCACCATCACCACACTCACACTCACTTTAGCAGCAGCAAGTCGCTGACCCAGAGCGGCGGCCCTAAGGCTCCTACCAAAACCTCCACTTCATCATCGCTGAAAGCTCAGCGGTCCGGCTCGCGGGAGCTGGTGAACGGTTCTAAAGGCACGTCCACTCCGAAGGGCTCCTCCCGTTTCGGGCGAGGGGGCGGCAAAAAGTCCTCCAAGTCGAAGCTCGACTGCGGCGGAAAGCTGGTCCTCTCGACGGCGGTGAAGAAGGCCGTGGAGGCCTCGGTGCCGCGTAAGAAGTCCAAATCGGAGAACCGGGCCCGTAAGGCGCTGCGCACCATCAGCTTCATCCTGGGCGCCTTCATCATCTGCTGGACGCCCTACCATATTCTGGCGCTGTGGGAGGGCTTCTGCGGCAGCAGCGGCCCCTGCGTCAATCGACACATTTTCTACTTTACCTACTTTCTCTGCTACGCCAACAGGTAAGTGCTCAGCTCTCCTTTACTGCTAATTAGTAATCGGATTTAGCACTCCTCATTCTCTCTCACTCTCGAGCACACTTGATTGAACAGGCACACACACTTTTGCCGCGTACACAGTGATTGCCCTTCTTCTCCGCCTGACTGCACTTTTCTATCTATTTCGGAGCTGTTTATTTTGGGAATCACCAGGCAGCCAGCCAGGCAAGCAGGAAGTGTGCCTGGAAGAAGGGACCTGGCTGGGAAAAGTTACACTTGCTCTTCTCTTTCTGGCGGTAATTATTACCGTTTCAGATGTTAATTGGGGCAGTGGTGGTGGTGGCAGAACATCCAGAGTGTAATCGGTGATTAGGCCACTGCAAAAGGTCATCACCATCATCATCATCATCCTCTGGCTTTCAAAGTCTCAAAGTTTCAAAGTCGGGCGAATTTAATTTTCTCCTCCTCCTCCTCTTCCATTTAGTAGCAGTTTCATAAATTGTTGTTGTAGAGTTGGCCCACAGAGTTGACAGAGGAGTCATTGTTTAAACTCCTTTTCTGAAAACTAAGAAAGTCTGCCTGCACCGCCATAAATTCGGTGTGTGTGTCTCTCTTCTGCTGCTGCTGGCAATTAGTCGCCCGGCAGCAACCGACGATCCAGTGCCCCTATTTTTCCTCTTTTTGCAAAGTTTATTGAAGCATTTCCTCTTTCCTCGCTCTCTTTCATTCTCAATTCAAATCAATTCACCGCTGCTAATAAGGCAGGCAGGCAGGCAGAGACTCAGTGCAGCAGCAGCAGCAGCAGCTCAGTAATAAATGTCATCGTAATGAGCTTACGTTTGCCAGACTTGACACATCGGGGGACGACAACCGAGTGATGGTAGGGTGGTGACAGTGTGTCTCCGTCTCTGTTTCCCTTTGATGCGTTTCCAGGGCAAAGTATCGGCCTGGGTGCTCTTTTCTTCCTCGATTTCACCCTGAATCACGTTGTCTCTGTCCTCGTCGACCACACTCGTCGAGCACTCACTTCAAATCGTGCTTGATTCACTCTGTCTTTCTTCTTCTTCTTTTTGCTCCTCAGAACACACACACACAGTTTCAAGTATTTACCAAAATCTTTTTCTGAAATGTGATAAGCAGAAGCAGCAGTGCTGTTCCTTAGTAGTAGTCTGACCAACTAAGAATATGTGCCGCATCTGTGTTTATTCTGTGCCTGTGTGTGTGCTTGTTTGTTTGTCTGTCTGTTGAAGAAGGAGAGACAAAGGAGCAGGGAAACAACAACAAAAAGATAAAGAGAAGCGATGAATCTCTGTCCTTATCTAGTGCCCCGGTCTGCAGTCTGTTTGGGTTTGACCACCACCACCACCACCAGGGCAAAGAACTTGCAGGGACTTATGATTACTTTTAGTTGTGTCTGCAACCGTGAACTAAAACTTTTCCTCTTCTTCCTTTCTTCCTTTATTTCTCTCCTCTTCTGCAGTCCACTAAATCCGTTTTGCTACGCACTCATGAATCAGCAATTCAAGAAGACCTTCATCCGCATCCTCCGCGGACATCTACACCGAACCTAATCCCCTTGCGCCCTTTCTTTCTTTCTTTCTCCTTTTTCTCTCAGTGTCAGCTGAAGCGAACGTAAGAACGGGCAAGGGGAAGAAAGGCAACGGGGAAGTGCTGCTGCAGAAACTCACATTGCTGAAAAAGAGTGAAAGAGAGTGGCAATGCAAAAAGTGATTCTCTCTTTCTCTCTTCTAGTCTCTTTCTCTCTTCTTTTTTCTTCCCTTCCTTCTGCAATCTCTACGATGAGGTTCCAACCACACTGGCTACGAACACCCTTCTTTGCTAAGTTAACTTATCAACACACACATACACACACACACATACATACACTCATTCACTTTCAATTCTCCTCGCTCTCTGCCAAACACCGAATCCTCTCTACCTAGAATTCTCTCCTTTTCCTAGGCTCAACTAATAAATTGTACGGACATACAAAGCTCTATGACCATGTTGTTCATCTCCTCCTCCTCCTCCTCCTCCTCCTTTTCCCACGCCCACTCTACTGTTTTGCCATGCCCAACACCACCTTCACCACCTCCTTCACTACCTATCTTTCGCACCCGAATCCGTTGTTGTCTTGTCTTCTTTTCCGTTGACTTACAGATGATTACTCAAAGACGTTTTCAAACACACTTTTCTCTCTCTCTCTCTCTCTGTTAACTTTTCTCTTCCTTCTTTCCTTAACTAATAAACACCCTCTGCTCTTCTCTTGCCATTTTCTTGTCTCACTCTTTTTCATCATCACTTTTACTAATTAATTGAACGACTAATTACCACACAGGCGTCAAGTGCGTTCCAGCAGCTTCTTCTATTCTATTGTTTGCACGTGTCTCACGCAGAAGTTCCCTCGCGCGTTAGGAGAAGTTCACGTTGAAGTCAAGTCTCATGCAGATGCAGTTTGTGCCTGTGCTCCACAAAGACAAAGAATGCACACCGCTCTCTCTTGACAATGTACCCGGGAAGCCCTTTCCGTTTGATGGACACGATAGAGGGCAATGGAAGGGAATGAAGGATGGGGGAAATGCAGTGCAGTGCAGCCAGACAATCTCTTTCTCTCTTCACTGAATAATTAATGCATCACAAAGGAACTGCTCAGCCCTGCCTCAGATCAAAGGGAGCAAATCAGCGACAGGCCTGCACTACCATCACCACCACCGATGTACTACCACCGCCACAACAATCAGCACATCAGCACATCACCTCTCATCCTCAGCAGCACCACCATCATCCTCACCACTTAACCCTCTCTCTCTCTCTCTCTCTCATTTGTTCAGGGGACTACCGTCATCACCACCACCACCACCACCACCACCACCATCATCATCAGCAGCACTTTTTGTCTCTGTAAGTTTACATTTGACTTGCTTGCCGAGTTCACCACCACTGCTGTTAATTACTGACCGAGTGAGTCGGCCTCTGCTGCTGGTATTTACGCTGTACAGCCGATCAACTTGATTCCACTTGAGCTGCAGTTGCCTCAGTTGCCTCTCTCTCTCTCTCTCTCTCTCTCTCTCTCTCTCTCTCCTAATGAACTTTTGATTAGCACTCAACGGCAGCGGCATCAGTCCATTGCAGCTTGCCCTCTCTCTCTCACTCTCTCTCTTCCCTGTTCCAATTGGAACTGTCACCGACCAGGCCAGTGCTGCAGTGTCTCTCTTTGGGTGATGCCAAATTGAGCCGCGCTGTCTGATTGCCTCAGTAGACACCGACTGTAGTGGTAAATTGACTTTTAATTGGAGCATACACTGCTCGGGTGGTCTCTTTCTCTCTTTCTCCCTCTGCAAACACAAACACAGTGATGAGGAGAAGGGTCGGCTGCAGTAATTAGCAATGCGGGATTTGCGGTGGTGGTGATGACGATGATGGTGATGATGATTGAAGACTGACTGCATCATCCCAGTTGATTGTCTTGTTCTTGAAATAGTACAATGGCTGACAAAAATACAACACAACTCAACCAATCAAAGCTCTACGGCTTGGCCTTGACTCGCTTCTGTAGCTCCTCAGCGGGCGTCAGGTCAAAGGGGCCGCAGATGTACTTGCCCTTGCTGCAAAACAAAAGTCAAAAGTCAGTCAGAACTGAGGCACTAAAAAATCAGCAGTGGCATATTACCCAGTCTCGTCATTGGACGTCCAAAAGTCGTACACCAGCTCCTTGAATCGATCCGAGCTCATGGCGTTGCCGTTCTTGGCGTCTTCCTCCTGAAGTGAAGTGAATGGTGCTCAGAAATGCAAAATTAAATGATTCAGCAGTTGAGCAGCAATTAGCCACATGTGTGTCCTCCACAAGCTGTTTCAAAAACTGTCTAATTGCCTCAATTGCACTGCTACATCAAAATGCAATCACTTCTTTCTCTTACTTACATTCAACATAAAGTTAAAGTGCTCCTCAGCCTTGCTGGCGTCCATCTTCTGGCTGGCAATGTACTTCTTGTAGTCTTTCAGACAGAAGAGGCCATCCTCTAGTAGTGGGTGAAAAAACAGACAATGATAGCAGCAAAAAAACAAACAAAAAAGAGGAATTAAATTAAAGTTGTGCAGCAGCAGCAGTCCAAGTTGAATGGTTTGCAGTGGCAATTAGGAGCACTAGCAGCGGCAGCAGCAGCAGGATAGAATTGAAGAATCAGATGACGCAGCTTGAAACAAAGTCAAACGGTACAAATCTGATTTTTTCTTTTCTGATTTTTTTCTCTACTGTACATTTTCCGACTGCAATTAATAAATTAGTACAAGAGCAGCAGCACCAGAGCTAGAGAAATGTCATCGACTGGAATCGATTCGAATCGAGAAAGATGCAATTGGAGACGATCGCTTTAATCGCCTTAATGCACTCGAAATTGAGACATCCAAGGGGAGAAGGAAGAAGAGGGGAAATGACGGTCAAATGACCAGGCAAACAGATTTGCAGGAGGAGAGAGAGAGAGAGAGCAAACAAATGAGCAAAGCGAAGAAAGCATCCCAGCCAGCCAGAATGTCCCATCGACAGGACCACCACCAGCACCAGCACCATCGTAATTAGCTAATTAGCACCGAGTTGACAACACACAGCGAGCATTGCATTATTTAACAGTACACTGGCAGGATGACCTCCTGTTAAATGAACCAAACCACTTTTAATCGACGCAGA
>JAALOO010000411.1_pt3 | contig 17044 bp, 17 predicted proteins | sample 7257641 | NCBI WGS metagenome assembly JAALOO01 (sample SAMN14085613, study PRJNA598686) | mite metagenome | biome: ENVO:01001000; feature: ENVO:01001002; material: ENVO:01001226; isolation source: single female mite from University of Michigan culture on fish food culture... ...
TTCTGCTGTATGCACCAATTTAAATGCAAATGCTTGCAAGTCCACTGGAGCAGCACGTCTGGATATACTGCTGCTGCTGCTCGCTTTCACTGGACACGCATCACTGGATGCGGTCGTTGGTTGGTTGGTTGGATGCCTCCTTGTCACTTGCCTCAACTGACTGTCTATCGACCAGTGGTGGTCTCACCTTCTTCTTCTCTCCCTGCTGCATTGTTTAGCCGTGCTACACTTTTCAGTGTTTATCATCAGTTTGTTTGTTTGTTTGCCGTACCATCAGCTGCTTCTTCGGCTTCTGCTGTTGCTGCTGCTGTTTTCTGCATTCATCGTGATAAACTTGCACTCTTCAGTCTTAGTCAGCGTCACAGTATGCGAGTACACGGTGGTGTCCAGCCAGTGGCTATTCACTGTGGGGGCGACTGAAGGGAGCAAAGTGGAAGGCAGAAGTGCCGTTGATGGCGTTGGCTGATTGCGCTTTCACTGATGCTGCCTCTTTTTCTTTCTCCCCTGTGTCCGTCTTTGGTGTCACTGCCGCCTTTGACTGTGTCTGTGTGAACGGAACGTGTTTGCTCTTGAATTTCAATTCCATTTCGGTCTTTTTGTTCAGTCTTTTCTCCTTTGCTTTGCTCTTTCCTTTGTCTTTGTGTTTGAATGTGTCACTGTAATATGATTTATTTGAGTGCGCTTTCGCGCACAAATCGAGAGCGTCTGGCGAGGTGGGCGATTACGGGCAACAGCTACTCACCACCACGCTAATTAGTACGCATTCTTCCAGCAGCGTTTCTGCTCGCACACGTGCTCTGGAGCAGTGGAGGTGATGCTCATGGCGATGATGCGTCTTCTGTGTCACGAGCATCTCCATTTTCTATTCTTTTCCCCTTTCAGCTCACTCCGTTGACGGCAGTGTGTCACTGGTGTTTTTTATTGCCACTGCCGTCTATGAGTGATTTATTGTTACACTTTGTGGCCATATTTAACAGTGCATTAGTAGTGAGGAGATGTGAATTTGCGACTAATGTAGTGAGGCAATGATGTGCACTGAATAGTCATTACCGAGTGCACGCAATATTTCTTTCGCCCGCCAGTGCTTGGTGATCTGTTGTGTCTTCTCTTTCTCTCTTTCCACTGGGCGTCGTGCCTAATTAGGCGTCACATAGAAAAGCAGTAAGGTACACTGTGAAGTGATTTTGGAATGATGAGTTTGGGATTTGGGATTTTTTGTTTTGTTTATTAATTTTCAGAATTGAGATCGTCTCTTTCTCTCACTTTTTTTAATGATGACGATTTCCTTTGTTAGTGTTTGCCCTTTTCCGTTTCATGCGCTGTCTTTTTCTTTGTGTCCTTTGCTGTCCATTTTTGCTTTTGTTGCTTTTTCTGCTGATGCACCAATTACCTGGAAATGGATGTTGAAGCCTGATGGTTTTTGCTAGCCGATTGTTTTCCCTGCCACATAAATTACTGTTAGCACTGTTTTCCCCGTGTTCTCTTTTCCTCACTTTTTTCCTGCTTCTGTTGATTTTATTTAGTCATTTTACAATTTCATTTATAATTAAAGCTCACACTATTCATGTTCAAGTCTGACTAGATGACTGAATATGCGTGTGTGTGTGTGTAAGTATTAAGAGCTTAATTGTAGATGAGCACAGGCTGACTGTGCCACTGCACAAATGGACATCGATGCAAAGTGGCGCAAGGGGACGCACGTTAATTGTCGAGGAGTTCAGGGTCCATGAAAATAGGGGAAGGGAAAGGGAGACGAAGAAGAAGATGATGATAATGGCTCCATTGAATCATCAGCAGTGAACATACATACAGAGCATCACCATCATTACCACCACTTGATGCCATTTGCTCTAATTGGTCCAGTTGTAATGATGGTGCTGATGATGGCTGTGGACTTTCCAAGATCAAGCCTTTCAATAGATAACTGACGCTGCTGCCACGTGCTACCGTTTGAGAATGTCAGAACTTTTTTCTCTTGTCATCAACGGCGCCTGTTGTAATCAGTGTTGCTTTTGTTTTTGTTGTTTTTTCTCTATCATCTTTTCCCCAATACCTGACATTTTCTACAGCTTTCAGACTGACAATCGGCGACGCTGATTGAATCACACACTGTGACTCGGTCGGAGGTGTTCACAAGAACACACCACTTGGCACCTAAATTACTGCCTGTCGACTGCTGCTGCTTAAAGACAAAGTGGCAATGAGCAGCAATACTCTGGAACCACTACTGTGTATGATGAATCCATTTGTAATTAATAATAATTAGTGATTGCAAAACACACATAAAGGTGCCACTATGAACTGACTGCATCACTGACTGGCTGACAAGCAGCGGACAATCGCCGTGTGAAAGTGCACGCATTTGTGGCTTCGTTTGTGAACACACTGAATTCTGTCTACACCGCCACATCAATGACCGTCATCGCTGTCGTACACTGTCAAGTGAGCTCTTCACAGCTTTTCTTAGATACACTGCACTGCACTTTCACTGCTCTGCGCTCTGATGATGAAGAACATGCTGTTGCTGTGCATGTTTCTATTCAGCAATGTCCACACCGTTAGATTAGAGCATGCTGCTGCTGCTGCTGCCAGTGTCTGATCGAGTGCAATCTGAAAATTTTAATAATAGGCTTGCTTTCTTTTATGTCCTGAGAGTGATGTGTGAATGTCTTAGGATGACGACGACGACAAGAGTGGACAGTGTTAGCAGAAGTGATCCCAAAATGGACATTCGCACGAGTGCGACGAAGTGTGTTCAAGGCAACCACAAGACTACTGTGTCCATTGCCATAGAGCACACACACACACTCGTTTACTTGCTCCCAGACAGACGACTGGGATCTCATTTAATTAAAACAATGCGCCATTGTGATCTGCTAGAGAGAAAGAGAGAGAGCGCAGCGACAGCTTTTCTGTTGCTGAGATCACCAGCAGCTAGGCGATATGCTGCGATACACCGTTGCTTGTAGTATTATTTTCCCCTATTGATCGTATCTCCTCGTTTTGGCTGTCGTCGTGTTCTCTCTCTTTTTTCAGTAAAGCACACCGTTGATGGTCAAGGTTACTACTGCTTAGACACTGCTGTCGCTTCAAACTGTCCTACCAAAAGACTACTGAGCAGTGTCTCGCAATCGCCGGGCGCCATTTCCGCTTTTTCGACGCTTGTTCTCACCGACTTTAGCGCCTACAAACAGGCAGATAGACAGGCAGGCATTTTTACAGACAGCGCTCAGCAGCACAAACGCTGACTTCTGATCGCCGGAAAATGGCCAGTCTAACCTCGAGTGCAGTGTTATGCTGCACCTGTCATTGGGCAACATTTAGTAGCATTTAGTAGGAACAGTCTTCTCCTCCTTGCTTATTCTTTCCCAGTACCTGCTGGTCTATCACTGGACTGCTGTTGTAAGTACCGCCAATTAAGACGGTGTTTCTTTTTCTTTCTGTTTTTGTGTTCACCAGTTTGTACATAATTTTTTCCCTGATTTTGATTTCCGCTCTTAATGACAGCACTGAACTGCACAGCCTGCAACACAACCTCGTCGACGGTTGAAACTGCAACTGTTACTGCTCCTACTGCCATGCTTTTGCATTCAATTAAATATAATCACACAGACGCATTACTTTTTGATTAGGTGATCGCGTTTCAGAGGACGCATCTAGATTAGTCAGTAGGCCTCTTTGCCTGATGGTCGGTGGCCATTGCAACAGTGTATATTATTTTTTGTTATTGATGCTATTTGCAGTGGACTACCACCACTTGTCTTTAGTGCAGACTCACTTTCATTTTGCACTTCATTTTTCTCATTCTAAGGTCGACGTCATCATTTAGCTCCAAGCTCACACTGCCTTTGCTTCTGTTTCGGTTTTGTTTCTTTTGCAGAAAGTGTCCGTTTCTAAACTGAAACTGTGCGCTCGTTATCCTCACTAATGGGCACAGTTTTATTGGCACAGCTCGTTATCCTGCCTTTACTGCTTTTATGAAGTTTTATATTTGCATGAGCAAAAACTAGCTAGTGAACGACAATAAACAACGCATTTAGTGGCGGTGACAGAAAAAATTTTCATTTGATGGTTAGTTTTTAACTTCATCACCAAGTATTACATTTAATTTTTGTTCATTTTTACTTTACTTCCACCAGTAATTGGAATATAACAGTCGGTGATTTGCTCAATGGCATTGAGTGCAGTGTTGATTCTGATGCACCATTGTCCTGCAATCTTCTTTCTTTTCTATTTTCTTTTGAGTGGTCAAGTCCAAAAGTGTAAAAAAATACGGAGCAAAGTGTTTTCTCTAATGACAGCGTTAATGTCTCTGTTTCCTCAATGGTAACGATCGCACCTGTGCTTTGCTTGCAGAGACGCTTGAAGAGGGAAAAAAGTTCCGCACACGTTTGTACACAACCTTTGCAGTGCTTCGTGATGACTTTGAAGCTAATCTAAATATACGCAAGCGAAAATGAGAAACTGTTTTACTCTCCTTTGGCTAGTTTGCTTCCCTTTCCGCTGTCTCTCACTCTATTTCAGTCTTCTTCTACTCCACTGAAAAGTGTAGCAGACAGCTATTAGTAGTGCTGCTGCAGGTATGTCCATCAGCAACCACTCTCACTCACTTGCTCTCCTACACTTGACATTGACTTTGTCAACAGACACACACTGCCGTTCCATTGCCGCCAGTGTGTCAGTCAGTCAGTCAGTTTGATCGGAGCCGTCGATCAGTGGAGCAGCCGTTCTCAGCCACTGACTACCGTGCATAAATAGACCTGCTGCCTCAAATAACGGGGGATTTTGCCACCGTCGTCGCCGTTGGGAAAGTTGCAGTTGCGGTGCAGCGACTGTTTTTTGGAGCCTCTGGGCAGTTGCTGCTGCTACAAGCGCACTTGTTGTCGTCCATTCATTCACCCATCAAATTGCACAGTGATTGCTGCTCCTGGTGCTGCTGCTGCAGCAACACTGTGGCAAAGTAAATTATAACTTTTCTCCGTCAGTTGCTGCAACTGCTCTCACAGGTGAAGTGAAAGTAAAGTTGTTATTATTTTATGCTTTTTGTTTTACTTTGCATAGCGGTGATTGGCAGTTACAAAACACATCCACTTGACTGAACTGGTAGTGGTTATGGTGGTGCCCACTCAAACACTGTAAGAGGGTTTGAGGTTGCTTGTACGTAGGTGAAAATGGTTGACTAGCTTGCTGTGAAAATTGAATCTCAATTGACATGGTGACGGTCGCTGCATGCTGTCAGCCACTTTCTGTGCACTCATGAAACAAAAACAGTGCCAGAGGTGGCACTTTTTTTGAACTTTTATTCAGGCAGTCACATGAAAAAAGAAAAAGATTAGATTGGTGAGATGATGTGTGCCATTGTGTTCCGTGTACAGTAGTGCGGCAACCAGCGACGACTCGTTGAAGGTGTTTGATTTTGCCAAGGCTGCCAGTAGTCAGTGGGTGCGTTTGTGGAGCAAATTGAGAGAAAAAGAGAGAGAGAGGATGATTTATTTGAAAGCAGAACTGCTGTTCATCGATGCTAATGAACAGCAGTTGGGGCATTCTTTTTCAGTAGTTTCCCTTTTCATTATCACGGCATTTGCATATCACAGATATTTAGTCTTTGCACCAACAAAGACAACAACAACGATGATGATGATGATGGTGATTCTGCCTCCTTGTCTGTCTGTCTGTCTGTTTCTTCTCTTTTCCTCCATTGCCTCGACCTTGTAGTTGATCTTGAATCACTCTTGCTTTTAAAATCAGTGCGTGTCTCCTCTCTGCTGTGAATGTATGTTTGTTCACTCTTTCTTTATTTTCTTTGTCACTCAGTGTCTCCTCTTTCTCCCAGCCACTACCACTTCTCAAGACAATGTTTGATTGTCTCTGCTAACCACCACCACCACCACCGCCACCACCTTCCATTACGTTAATTGTCTCCACGCAATTCAGAAAAACACACAGTCGCATTTGGTTTGTTCGATAATTTGCCCTAATCGAATCCCGTACTTTTGCTTTCCCTTTGTTTTCTGTTTGTTTCGCGAGAAAGTAAGATCGGTGGCCACACTTTACCACCACCATCATTTCAGCCACCGGTTGAATCTCCAATTTCCTTGCCATCCATTTCTGAGCACAATGACTCAATGCCGGTGTCTGTTTGTTTCTCTGACTGCTCATTCCACTTGTCCATTAGTGTCCAACTGTACGGCTATTGTCTGTCCAGCATGAGCAAGTACGTGCACATCATCCTCTGTACAGCGGCAGAGTAATGTGCTGGTAGTGTTTGTGGTGGTTATTTAAGGCAATCTACTGCCTTTGCTGCTGCTGCTTCTGATGGAGTGCAATCACAGCCAGCCATCACCGAGTGGAAGAATCACTGACTGTGCTAGCTGTGTCTTTGTCTGACTGCTATTCTTTGTACTCTGCATTGTCTATCTGTCTCGCTAGCCTTGTTATGTCGTGCGCTCAACACTGCCACGCTCTCTTGTACAGCAGAAGCAGCAGCAGCTCACTCACTACACTTTTCATCTTGACCACTTGTTGATCCACTCTGGTTTCACTGCTGCTGCTGCTCTCAGTCAGCAGGAACTACCACTACTGCTTTACTACCACAGGTAGTTGATTCCACATGCTCATTGCCTTGTCTGTATTTTCCTAAGCCAAAGGCATGATCGTGAATCACACTTCTTCTTCTTCCATTCTGGTGGCAATTGCAGCAACAGCAGCAGCGTTGCACTCCACTTTCAGTGTTGGTTGCACTGCTGCACTGCATCAGTTCACCAGTGGGGCAGGCACACTATTTTGCCTGACTGCCATAACAATCAACTCGTGTTCAGTGAAGTTGGCTGGCTGGTTGCCGCCGCCGCTTCTACCACTACTCACTCGCTCACCTGTAGTCAACCTTGAAAGTGACGACTCACTGGCCGAGTGATACTCTCCACCAGCAGCAGTGGCAGTGGGAGCCGTCCTGTCGTGCCAGCATCTCAGCACCGGCTGCCAGCGTCCAACATCGGCGTCGTCCATTAGCGTCAGTGATGATGATGAGAGCTGCAGAGCTTGAACGCGTGCACAGATTCTCGATGGCGTCCAAGTTGCAGTGCACTGCGCCAGTTGGCCTGTGTGTGCGACTGTTCTGAGCACTTCAACAATTCTCTTTCTTTTTCCCCAACCCTTTCTGCTTAACCCTACCCTGCAACCTGAGTGACGGGCGCAATCTCACGCACAGTCGCAACACTCAATTTCACTTTCACTGGCTGCTCCATTGTTCTGCTTCGCTCCCTGACGCCCCCGTTACTGCCAATCGACTGGTCTGGTCGTGGTGGTGAGGATGGTGACTGGGCTGGTAATGACGGCGCACTGATTGTGATGATGGCAAAGAAGAGGAGAAGAAACAGTGGCAGTCATTGAAGTCACTCGCTCAAACAGGCGCCATTGATGATTGCAGGCAGGCAGGCGCCATTGAGCAGCAGACAATGCGTGCAACAAGTCACTTCACATACGGCAAACCCTGCTGCTGCTGCTGCTGTTCACCCCACTGCTCCACCGACACACATTTGCACACGAGCACAACCAGGCACACGTCTAAAGACAATTTACCTTTTTTCCTCCCATTCACTTTCACCAAATAGCGCAGACACTCATTTTCGGCTCTAATTGCCCTTGCTATTCGAGTACATGATGTACTGATGCTGCTGCTGGTGCTGACGGCGACAGCTGTAGGCGGCTAAAAGACTTAAGATTCTCGTACTTTCTCTGCTTTATTCATCAGTACATCTTTAGAAGGGATACAACAAAAGCAGCCAATTTTCACGGTCTACAGCTTTTGCATCGGCTGGTTAAGATTAAGCCTTTTCCCTTTCTCCTTTATCAGCTCCTATCTTCTGATCGACTTGTCAGAACAGTGGCAATGTCAATCTTTCTCTACTCCTTTCTTTCTGCCGGCTAATTACTAGCACTTAAATTCAGTAGGCTGGTGACGTTGCTCATTAGCGTGCATAATTGCCAAGATGACGATCATTGGCGATCATCGAGCTCGGCTCGAACCTTCACTCCTGTTTTCACTCGTTGTTGTCTTCAACAGCAGCAGCTCTAATTGGTCATGGACATCCGAGTCGAGTTGGACATTTCTTCTCCGTTTTGGTGTGCATTGTGTGAGCTCGTGGTTGTGTGTGTGTTACCGTTAGCACTGAACGTTGTTTTGTTTGTTTGCACCTCTCCTGCTGTCGCGTCGGTGTCCATCACTGACATCAGTGTGTGTGGCTGTGTCGTCGTTGGTCATTGTCACCACCATTGGCGACATTCATAGTGTGTCAGTTTTGCCTTGAGTTTGTGTTTTAGCGAGTATCTTTTTGTGTGCAGTGGCAGTACAATGACTACCATACAGTATGGCCGTACGTTGCCCGAATACTAATGTCGTCTCCTGCTTGTTTGCCTGCTGTAGCACACTGACACACAGGCAGCTTGAAGCTGTTGGCCATTGTTGGTCAGGAAGAACTCGATCAGGACTTGAAGAAAGCAAAATCGTCTCTTTAGCGAAGCACAAATTGCTGTTTGTGATGCACACGCGCAGGCAATTGTGCGCAGAGATACACTCTCTTTCGGTGATTGGCTGATTGGTGATGCTCTCAATGCTGACCAGCACTACTATGGTGGCCAGCAGCAACGACCACGACCAGACTTATAAACTGATGGGTTTATCGAGATGCTTGCCAGTCTTCTTGTCTGTCTGTCTGCCAGCTTGTCTGACTAATCGAGTCAATTTAAAATCGATCAGATCTCGGTCAAACCGACCACTGATAATGACAGCTGTGATGGTTGTGCAAGCTTCCATCCATCCATCCATCCATCCCCTTTCTCCCTCTTCATTCTCTTGTCAGAGAGACATTAATTCGATTTATCGCCAATCAAGCAGGAAATTGGCATTGAAAGTAGTGCAGTGTGGTCGCCACTGTTTGACGATAAATGATGAACACATTGAGTAAAGGAAATGGTGGTTGTGGTGATGGTGGTGGTGGCCACTATGACCACCAGAATGGTGCAAAAACAACCACCATTTTGACATTGTGTCACTGTGGACGGACTACAAAGTGTTCAAAAATGGTGACCTTACCTTTCATCGATTGCCTTTCCCTTCACTCAACGCCATCTCCCATTATCGCCCATTACGATGCTAATTTCTGGCTCTCTTTTTCTCTCTTTTCCCCTATCTGCTTTTGACTGAGCCATTCAGCCATTCAGTTAGTTTCAAGATCGCCCATTTTGCTGGCAATTGGTTCGAAACAATGTTTTTTGCGGCCCACTACCTCAACTGCCTGCTACTGTCTGTCGACTGCAGCCACCACCACCACCACCACCGTAGTAGCATCCATTGTTCGCCGTGGTCGTCTTTCTCTCCTCATTGTCCACTTATTGAATTAGATTGCTCCCAAATCGATCTAATCGCGCCAGCAACGGCAACAGTAGCAACAGGAGCAGCCGATCGATCGAGTTGCCGCTTGCTGCTGCTGCCTCTACACTACTTCTTTTTCTTCAGCTTTTCTTGCCTTCTTTTGCTTTCTTCTTCTGCTGTCGGTGATTGATTTGTGATTTGCGGCATCGTGGTCGCATACTGGCAGCAGTACTGTTCTCTTGCCTACTGGCTAGCGTAGGCAACAATGCTCGTATGTGTCTGTGTGATGCGGGCACTCGTGCAGTCCAGAGCGCACGGTGAGCACACTTCTTTTTAACTTTACCTGCCGTACACACAGGTTGCAGAAAAAACAGTAGCAACATTTTTGGCAGTGCTCTAAAATTTTTTTTGTTAACTGCAAAGACCTTCCTTTCTGCTGCAGATGTTGCTGATGCTGTTGTTTTGATTGATCGAAAACCAATTGAACGCGTTTGTTCACTTCTAATCAAAGTCGCCATCAAAAGGCGCAGTGCTTGCTGTTGCTGCTGCTGCCTTTGCCACTGGTTTTGAGCACTGCAACACTTTATCTGCGCCTGGCTGTCACATTGCACAGTTAAAAAACTGCTGCTGAGAACAAAGTCGCTAACTCACTCATCTCCATTAGTTTGCATCCTTTCCCTCTCGTGTCAGTCTGTCAGTGTGTACCTGCTAATACCTGCAGCCGCACTTGTTATTGTTTAAACGATAGCAGCAGCAGCAGCAGCAGCAGTAGCAGCTAATCATAATCATGCACATACTCAAGGCCAATGAGATTTAAATTGATTTTGAGTTGTTCCTCCTGGTTGGGAATATTCTCTTGCTGATGCCTCTGCAGTGGTACTTTTTCCCTGTGTAGAGTGCACGTGCGAGCACGTATACCTGTAGTCTGTTTGCTGTTAGCAGCCTTTCTTTCTGATGGTGTCGCACTGATGGAAATACCATCATTACTGGCCCTCACTCAAGGTTAATTGAAGGCACTCACAGGCAGAGAAACCAGCGTCAGCGGCAATCACCAGCGCTCATTTACCTCTTGCTTCACTTCTTCGATTGCCTTCTCTGTCTACACCACTGCAGTAGTCCACGTTTTGTCGCACGGAACGCTCCAATCGACAGCGACCAAATTTATGCGTGATGGTCAGTGCTGCTGCAGCAATTTTACAGCAGTAGAACAGTGGAACAGAAAGCTAACAGAGACTCACTTTTGCTGTCCACTGCGCCATCCAGCGCGATGACATTGAACAGATGTGCAAGCAGCAGCAGCAACTGGTGGTCAGCACCGCCGATTTGTGACTTTTCTGCCTTGATTTGATGCGGCATTCTTTTTGTTTGTTCTTTGTTGTCATCCTTAACATCACTTGTCCTTTCAACATTGTTGATTCAATTGTTGTCTTCTGCTTCCAAAGACACAAACACACACATCACAATTTTCAATAATAACAGGGAAACACAGTTTTTGTTGTCTACTTATATTTTGCAAACATTTTTTTCTGTTTCTCAGCATCGCCAGCATCGATCATATGGGTAATTTCACTAAGAGCCTGCCTGACTGTCTTTGATCGATCTTTTGGGGCACTTTGCTTTTTTCTAGTTCAAAACTTGAGCTCAATCGTTTGTGGAATCGGTCAATTAAAGTGTATATACGAGCAAAGGAAGCAATGCTGATCCCCCATTTTTTGTCTGTTGCCCGGTGTGATGCCTTCTGCCGGTAATCGATTTTGATGGAGCACAGAGCTAAAGAGATGTGTCTACAGTTTTGGCCTGAGCAGTGATCAATAGTCAGACGGGGATGACATAGACAGGAAAATGCTGTGTGTCATGATCTCCATCCTTCTTATTTTTGGTGATTTTTTTCAGTATCAGTTCACGCAGTAATATGCTCACAGGTTAATTGATTCACGTTGACGACGTGCATGGCTTTCTTGAACTTGTGCGCAATGCTCCTCAGCCCTGCGTTATTCAACATTTTTTGCTGATTTGTTTTTTCAACTGATGACCCGTTTGGTAATGGGATTTCACTCAATGAAGTCACTATTCAATATTTGCCAATGTTGAGTAGAATATACTAAATAACAACGTTTCTGTTGTTGGCCCCTAAAAAGTATAATCAACAAATACGCACACACACACTTTGTGTTGTGTGATTAATAGACTTGTTAGCAGTGAAGACGGCCTGGTGTTTGTCATTAGCCAAATTGAGAAGGATTTGGTTTCCAGTAAAGGATGATGCTTATTGCCGTCCACTGCGAGCTTTTGATTGATCGACATGCGCAATATTCTTCTGTATTTGCCTGAAATGAAAATTCAATATGTTGTTGCTGCAAAAACCGATAACCGCTTACTTTGGCTGCTAATTAATCACTGGCTCTGTGTCACTGGCTTTAACCGTAAAGGGTGCCTCTTTCTTGATCTTCTTTTCCTTTATTTTTTTTGTTTATTTTCTCATTGCGGACCCTCATTTGCCTTTTCTTATTTGCAGTTAGGCGAATGCATCAACACAGCACCTCTGTAAATATCTGTGTGTTTTGTCGGTTAACAAATTTGATTTACAAACCCCAACTGACTGAGTGTGTGCATCAACTCATTAGCCGTGTGCTCGCATTTGTGGCCTCTACCTTACCTCAAAGTGAGTGGTTTTCTTTCACCTCGACGTACTTTTCCTTTTGCCGGTGTGAGCACATTTTATTATTTCTTTTTGTTTGCTGCCCATTCTGTCTGTTTTGCCATACATGCTACACTTTGTTGTGCAGCCAATGTAGAGCAAGGCCAGAAAGAAGAAGTGCAGAGTGCAGCACATCGTGACTGACTGTGGTCAGTGGCGGTAGTACACGTATCCGTTTGTTTATGGTGATGGTGATGATGCGGCAGACAGGCAGGCAGTCACTGAGCATCACTCTTGAACCATATCGGTGAGTGAGGGAAAGGCAGTGCAGAGCACTAATCGCGCACTTTTAGACAGGCAAGCAGGCGAAGAGTCTACAACAAAACCGTCTCTCGTCGTGATAAACTTCGACATGGACATGGACACCGTTCTTCTTCTTCTTCATCTTCTTATTCTCCTAAAGTCGATCATGCACACTTGCCATGTGATTCCACTGACTGGGCATTCATTACCCGAAGAGCAGGCACTCTCTGACTTTTTTCAGCACACTTTTATTATGTGTGTTTGAGTATCATTCGATTGCACATTTCATTGCTGCGTTTGCTTTTGTCCTCTACGTCATGTTCAGTCGTGTGTGGTTTACCTGCTGTTTTCCTTCTTTCTTTCCATCATCAACGACTGATGATGATGCTCTGTGATCTGTCACAAAGCCAATACCTCATGAGAGTGAGTTTTCTTTCTTTCACTGCTTCCTTTTCGCTCTCACGGGGAACGTTCTGCACTGTTCGGCGCACTGCTCTGCTCTGGAAAGGGTCAACGATAAGAGCCAAGCGCGCGTAAGCACACACAGTAGATCACCGAAATGTGCAGTATGTGCAGTTTTCCGCACCTGTTGCTGGTGAATGCACATTCAATTGGCAAACAGTGCCTGAGCAGAGCAACGGCGGCGGCGGTGTTTGGCAATTACTGCGCCGTCATTGCTGCTGGTGGTGCCGCTGCCGATTCAGCAGTTGTTGATGCAGCCAAATGCCGGGCACCGAGTGTTATGATTTATTTTTAATTCGTGCACACTCGATTATGGCTCTAGCCATTTGAGCGCACTTGACTGTGGTTGTAAGCTGCCTTTCATCCTCTTCTTCCACTGCGAACACACACTTCTTCATTTTCCTCTTCATCTCTGCAGACAGTTTGTTCTGGTTTGCTCACTCACATACTACATTTTTCTGCTAATCGGGTTAGCCGAAGAGCAAAAAATGATGCTCGCGTTTTTGTCGATTTATGCTCGAGTCGCTCTCTTTTGGCGGTTGCCTATGGTCAGATCATAAGTCTCCATTCCTTTCCTACTTTTCTCAAAAGAGGACATACTCTGAGTGTGCTCACTAGTTTTGAGAAGTTGTGCATGTGATGAATGGCTGTCGTCTTTTTGGACAAGTTCAGTTTGCTTTGCTTAAACTGACAGTCACTACTGGTTCAGGTCAGTCAGTATATGTGTCTTATGTTTTTTTAGCTTGCCGGTAAACGCATTATTTATTTGCCTATTCACCACAACGGCCATCACTTTTGCAACTAATCACCACCACCACATTGTTTTATCCTGTGCTCTTCATTTAAATTAATGTACTCGGATACAGCATTCACTCTTCTGCTCTTTTGACATTAACTGTGCTGTACCAATTTAGAAAACTGCAGACTGTGTGCTTGATGAATAGTAGTCATAGTGCACTGACCATCCTTTTGCCATCGATTACCAGTATTAATATAATAATCGAAAAGAATTGTGAGGCGGCGAGCTGCATCATCATCAGAGCTAATAGTGCCGACGCCGCGTGTCTGACGTCCTTTCTTGTATTCTCTTGGCAAAGCGTATCACGTTCATTGAATTAATGCACTCAATGGTTGACTGTGCAGGAATCAAAATAGCAAACTCGTGATGTGTAGACACCAATGCCTGCACTTGGCGCCATTGACTACCTATCGATGATCTACGATTACCTGTGCTCAAAGCTGGAGCCATTCTTTTCTTCAGCTCAATGCAATTCACTCTCTTTCTCTCCCTCTTCTACGACCACACAGACACTTTCAGTTGCACCATTGGCATCATCATTTTTAGTCAGCGAGCTCTTGATTCTTTGTAGCCACGGTAGGCAAGGGAGTAGCAAGTAGAATATTCAATTAGTGGTCAGTGGTGGTGGTGGTGATGCGGCAGTCGCCATTTGTGTTGGCCATTTACTCGAAGCGCCCATTAGGTGGGTGATTGATGCTCAGTGCGATGCTGATGCTATGGTGGCTAAAAGACTGCATTGGTTTGCCTATTGATGATGATGATGATGATGATAGTGTCCTCCTCTCTACTGCCAATTAATTTATTGCCTAATTGCCTGGCGTCAATCTATTAATGACTGCACCACGAGAGATCACACCGATCAGCAGTCATCGGTCAGTGGTCACAATTTTCCTGCACTTTACAATATTTACAACAATTGTTTTCTCGTTGTCCATTTGCATGCCTTTTCTTAAAGAGTGTATTTTACTGAATTATGCGTCACTGGAAGATCTTTATGCGTTTGGAATCATATCTGGTTGCCAGGCGCGTGCTTTATAGGTGCTGCTGATGTGCACGAGTGGTCGATATGGTGCACTGAACTATATATGTGGCCGCCAAAGTACTCTCTACTCTTCACTGGTACATCACCATCATCACTACCAGTGCACTTGCAATGCCTGTGTTGTGGCAGTCACTTCTCTTTCCAGTGACAGCAGCAACAGGAGCAGTACTTTACTGTGACAGTAGACTTTAGACAGAGTGTGCTGATTAGCACAATCAGTGCCAGTTCGCAGCTTTGTCCAATCTACTTCTTGTGAGGCCCTGGGCAGTCTCTCACCACCACCACCACCATCAACACTTGCTCTGAGTTTTCGTAGTCGCTTTAGCTGGACTTTCTGTCGCCGCATCGTCAATTGCCGTTGTTTTCATCGTCTTTGTCTTGACAGGCTGAATGTGTGTTCATTGCTCCCTTTTATCGGCTCTCTTTGCAGTTGCCTGCTTGTTTGTTCACTGTCCACTTGCTCTCCCTCTTCTTCTTTCACTTTGTCTACCTGTAGTTGTGTGGTGTGCATCTGTTTGTGTTGGTATGGGAAAGCAAACAGAGCAGAATGCGATTAGCTCGAACCAATTGGCCAGGGATGAGGTGGTGAAGAAGGTGAAAAAGGTCTTGACTCACACTGAGACATCAGGGCAAACACACACTAAGCACTCTGCAGCCTGTGCACATATGACTGTCGTCGGCAGACACTGGCCGCATCTAATTTGCGGCTGCTGGTGGTGCTGCCTCACACTGATCGACTGGCCATCACCTGAATGACTTTGTGGTGACTGGAAAGTAGATGACACGGTCGCAAATTGCATTTTCCAGTGCACTGCAACCGCAACTGTTTCAGCAGTTCTCTCCTTCTTTTGGTCGGTGATTCCATTTGTCCAATTACCGAAAACTGACGTGAATTGTAATTAATTCGACAGTCTGTGGTGATGGCACTGGCGGTCTTCACAGTAACACCACCATCCTCAACCAGACTTCGTTCACAGCTATGCGACTAGTCGACTATGTAGCCCTTTTTGGCACTGTGGTCATCATCATCATTTTTTTATCTTTTTCATTTGTCTCTCTGACTTGAGCACCACTCGTCTCCACTTCTACTCTCAATCGATGATTTATTACCCACTCTCCTGCGGCTGGGCATCTCAATTAGGATTCTAATTGTCTGCTAATGCTAATTGCAAAGTCGGTCGCTCACCGACAATGCTCATTCTCAGTCTCTTTACCTGTCAGCGCGTCTATCTCTCTTTCTCCCCCTTCTTTCTCCCTCTACTGCTCCACATCATTACAGAGCAAGTTGTGGCACATAAGAGTGTCATATTTCTTGAGAGATGTTGGTGGTACTGCAAGGTTTACTAGTGCTGTCTGCCAGTACTGGCCTTTTTGGAGACAAAATTCAGCTGAAGACGGAGTGCTGATTAGCATAAATTGCCTTTTGCCGGCACAGTTTGCTTGTGTGAATGTGTGTCTCGTGTCTGTGCGTCTGTCTCGTTGTGTTCTCATAAATTAACGCACACGGCCAGGTTCACCAGGTTCTTCCAAGGTATCTAGGCTGCTCACTAGGTCCGCTTTTCGCTTTCGGTTGAATTCACATTTTTTCCTCAACTTTTTTTGGTTTTCGCTCAATTTCACTCCATCTTGCCTGACCACTACAGGTGCGCAGGTACACTTTGGTCTGCTCTTCACTTCTTTTTTATTACCGCTCTCGTTCTCGTGTTTGCGCGCCATTATTTGCGCACTTGTTCAAGCAGTGAACCATCTTCTACTTCTTCTACTTTTTCTTCATCTTTTACCATCCAGTGGCAATCAACTCAAGTTCGTCTCATTAGCTGTTGCTGCACTCCTTTAGCTGACTCCATTGTCTTTGTCCAGCAGTTTACTTCGGTTGCGAAGTGACTCTCTTTCTGTGTGCTTTGTGAACACACCGACACATTCTCAAGTCTTGGTGCATTTTAGAGTACCAGCAAAGTGAGTGTCAGTATCGTAGCCTTTTTCCTCTCTTTCTCTGTCGGCATGATCGCACTCGGTGCTCGACAAATTGGCTCATAAAAGTGAGCGAGTCTTCTGCTAGTGAAGGACAAATTGTTGTTGCTGCTGCTATGGTTGTTGCTTGACTACCACTCAGCGGCAATTTCAGTTGAGTGGTAGAGCAGACAAAGGTGCCAATGTCAGTCATCAGGAGAAATTCGATCTCGATTTTGAAGTGGCGTGATGGCGTCACTTTGCTAATGCACACACACACAAGGAGACCAGGATCTTCCGCTGTAAGGTGAGATGGATGGCAAGAAGACCTGGTGGTGGTGATGGTAGTGTTTGCCAACCAACTACTACTACTACTACTACACAGTTAGCTGTGCTCTACAATAGGACTCGGCAATGGAGAGCGCATCTCACTGCACTGGTCGATCCATCACAGCGTTTGCACACACACACACACACACA
>JAALOO010000485.1_pt2 | contig 17043 bp, 11 predicted proteins | sample 7257641 | NCBI WGS metagenome assembly JAALOO01 (sample SAMN14085613, study PRJNA598686) | mite metagenome | biome: ENVO:01001000; feature: ENVO:01001002; material: ENVO:01001226; isolation source: single female mite from University of Michigan culture on fish food culture... ...
AGAGAGAGAGAGAGAAAGAGATAGATAGGTCCAAAGAGGAAACGGTATTTTCATATATATATAAGCAACTCTGTGTTAGTAAAATAAGGAAACATTTTGAAAGCAAGTTGAAGGTTGTAGTGGAAGACTTCAGTGGAAGAAGATTGTTCGGTTAAAAGTTTGGAAGACTTGATTGCGTTTTCTGTAAAGTCCATCGGCGAGACTTTACAGCTGTGATATGGAGAGAGTGTCTAGTGACCAGGTGATGGTCAGTCTTATTGGAACTACAGTTGGAAGACTTTGGAAGAGTTTGGAAGACATTTAGAGGCATCAAAGTTAGTGTGTGGTAGTTGATGGGGGCGCCCAGTGGGCTGAGCCAGTGCGCTCAGTGCGAGCAGAGTCACTGAGCAGAGTGGACCGTTGAGGCACGCTGTGGGCGCCAGTGAAGAGGTGGACCTCGCAGGGTGCGGACAGTACGGGCTTCAGCTAAGCAGTGTCCGCCCCTCCTCAGTCCTGGGAGATGTGTGTACTGAGGCGGCAAATGAAATGAAATGAAAGTGTGAGGGAGTGTTCGATGTGTGTGCTTGCAGTGACTGCAGTGCTGCAATGATGGCCATTGACATTTGGGCAAAGGATGATAACGGGTGAATAAATGCAATAATAAAGCAACAATAACTTATAAAAAATTTCCGAGATTTAACAAAAAAGCCCTATGAAAAAGAGAGAGATGAAAATTGGCTGAATGAATGGGGTAAACAATAACAAAATATCAGTTTATGATTTTACATGTCAGGGCGAATGTTTGCGTGGAAGGTGGCGCCCGACTCGCTCTACTGAACTCGACCGCCAACAGATTCACCCAACGGCCTAGAATGCGGCTGCTCATTCGAATCGTGGTCCTTCCTTTCGGCCGTCAAATCTCATTGTGTCGGTCCTGCGGAGAACAAGTCTAAGAGGTTTTTAACTGCTCTGAGAGACTATATTCCACTGGACCAGCGTAAAGGCATCCATTGTAGTGCAATCGGAAAGTGGGCCCAGTGGAACGGCGGTTTGAATGCGTCAGTTATCAGATATGAGTTAAGTTAATCGAGGTTAACGAAAAGGAACGGCAAAAAGATGCCTGGAAATGGAAGACTGGAGTTGCCAGGGCGAAGGGACTTGGGAAAAGGGTGTCGGAGAAGGGGATGAACAGAGAGTGAGAGAAAGAGAGAATGTGCAGAGTTTGATGATTCAGAAGCGTCGTTTGCTGAGCCTTGATGCGTCAGTGTTTACTCAATGATTGAGAACTTTGGTGTTTCTTCTTTTCAAAACTGGGTTCATTTCTGTTCGAAAAGCTGTTCAGTTGCAGTGAGGCTCGCAGCAATCGTTCGAGGCAGGATTGGCGGTGAAAGACTAGCCAATGAGGACTCTAACAGAAACACGGCTATCTCTTTGAAGATTCTGGTGTCAAGTTTTAGCACTATCGATGGCGGAAACGGTCTTTTCTAGATACGTGGTGCATGGCGGTAGATGGTATGAGCTTCAGTGAATCCTTATCTGAAGTGGGCTGATTCCTGAAGCCTAAACTTGAGTCACAGAGGTCGTCGCCATGTCTTTTAATGATCGTTGGCGAATCTCCTCTTCAATCTCTGGAATGTCCGGCCGGAACATGATTTTCATTCTCTGTAATTTAGCAAAAACAGCACAAAGCATTAAAAAGTTTTAAAAAGTGCCATTTCACATGAGCATACTTCACTGAACGTGCCAGGTGTGACAAGGTACATGTAGATGGCATAAGCAGGAACGCAAATCATTGAAGATATGGCCAAGAACCAGCCGACACCTTCGCCCCACCAGGGAAACACATAACCAACGTAGTCTATTGGCTTGTGCTGGTATAAGCTAAATAAGAATACAAACTGCAGATGGGACAATCATTAGTCACCGACAATATCAAGTTAAGCCTCAGTGTCAGACAGTTGGGGAAAACTTACAAAGCACAGTGCCGGAGTAAAGATGAACCAGCACAGTTTCCACCAAATGCACAGTTCGTACTTCAGCATGGTGTTCATGTTGGTATAGTAGCGATTTACACCTGTACAAAAATGTGCAAGTAATCCAGTTATTAAAATGATTGTTCGTAAAGACCACATACCATAAGACCATGAGATGGCCACCACTTCAAAAAATATCAGGTAGAGCAAAGCAAAACCTGATGCCGCATAACTGTCAAATATTTGAAACCAGTACATTCCGCCCTAGAGCAAAGTAGACGGTTGAGAGCTCATTTGTTCATTTAAATTTCATTTGCAATTGAATACCTGCACCACGAAGAAGAATCCAATAAAGTAGGACAGCGTGCATATTCCTAGAATAAACAGCTCCTTGTAGGGTCTGAGAACACGTGGCCACTCATCGATGATTGCAGTGAAGAACCCTTCCATTGTGCAAAACTAAGTGATATGCAAATTAGTACTATATAGTAAAATAGCCAGACATTCATAGCTAGGCACTAACCTGACTATCCAAGCCTAGCATGATGATCATTAGGAAGAAGAGCATTGCCCAGAGTGGGGAGAAAGGCAACTTGAGAGTTGCGCTTGGATAAGCCAGAAATGCCAGTCCGGAGCCTAGAAAGGAACACAGAGTTTGCCAATTACAAATAAAATAATCTTTTTGTAAAAAGACTCACCAGAAACGGCCACATCTTCAATGGCTTTATTTTGCGCTTTCGCCATGAAGCCAACGATGCTGAAGACGACAAATCCAGCAAACATTGAAGTGCCGCTGTTGACGCACGAAATAATCAGCGCATCTCTGAGCAAACACAATATAACAAATAAAGACTGAATACAATCCATGAGCAGAAAAAACACATACCGGTGGACATTATTGTGAAAACGATTGTAACTGCCCAGTGCGATCCAGGCGCCAAGTCCAAGTCCGTAAGAGAAGAAAATCTGCGTGGCCGCATCCTTCCAGACCTAGATGAACGGATGGATGGATGGATGGATGAATGAGGAAAATGGAAAAAATGCATTCATAGTGCGCGCACAGTGCACACTGTCACTCATCGGCGCTTACCAGAGCGTCGTACAGTTTTGATGTGTTAGGGGTGATGTAGTACATTATGCCGTCCCAAGCACCATCCAGCGTAATGCCTCGAATTAGCAAAATGAACAAGCACACATAGGGAAAGATGGCGGTGAAGTAGACGATCTAGTGGTGGAAAGGACGATTAGTGCTGCCTCAGTGCTTACCACTTGGGAGAGGAATAGGGAGAAAGGGAGGAAGAGAGGGAAAGAGAGGGCAGACTAGGCTTGAAAGCCGCTCTGTGGCCAGCTCACCTTTCCAGTCCACTTGACGCCTTTGAAGATGGCAAAGTAGCACAGGATCCAGCTGATGAGGAGAGTTAAGGCAAGTGGCCAGCGAACCTCGCCAAAGTCGCTTATGTCAGATGTGATCTGCAGTACGTTGTTCCTGAAAGGAGGAGAGAGGAGGAGAGTAGCAATTAGAAGTTGGCAGTGGTCGTCAGTGGGCTGTCAAGTGCACGTACTCCCAGTACTCCTTCACCGGACTGGTGTACAGTGACGAGTTCACTTTGCAGGTGTGGTCATGCGATCCACGGTCAATGTAGCAGCGACGCTCCTCATCGGCCAGGTCGTACTCTGACCGGCAGCGACCAGTGTTCCACCAGTTGTTGCAGCCTCTCCAGGGCACATCAGCGGCAATTGAATTGTAAAAGTAGTACATCGCCCAAGCAAGCACTACGATGTAGTAAACGTTGAGCCAGAAGGCCATGACAGCGGCCGCATAACCGACACCTGCACCATCACAAATGGCCGAAAGTTTGCTAAAGTTAGTCGTCCGGTGACTCGGCGCTTCGCGTCGCTGCGCTGTTACCTTTGAAGACTGGGCAAATTCGCCACACGCCGAGCCCACCGATGCCTAAATACTGACCCAGCGATGCTTCCAAGAAGAACGCGGGTATGCCAGCGAGAATGAGGCAGAACAAGTACGGGACTAGGAAGGCGCCTGCAAGCAAAACAAATACCGTTAGGCGAATTAATTGCCCTTACCACTAACTGCGAGCTAACTACCGAACGGGCAACAAAAAAAGTCTCACAAACTGGTCTTCAATTTAGCTACATTTAATCCTCAGTATTAGAGCTAGCGCCACGGAACTTTAAAATGGCAGTTAATCTAGTGCACTAGACGTCAATCGAGTTTCCCTCAAACGCTCTCTTTGTTGTTTGCTTTCACTGATTAGATTCACTTGTGTTTGTTCATGTGCAATTTAAGCTTTTTATACAGAAAAGCAGCAAAGTGAGCCTATCTAAAAAATAAAGCAATTTTTTCTATATTTGAGAAAATATCAACAATGTTAAAACCAAGTCTATCACTACAGCCTAGCTGTGCTCAAATGCATTAGTTGAGATGTGCAAGCCTGTGTGTGTGTGTGTGATATCCGCCACAGATGGTAACATGTCACTGCTGCCACTGACGTTACACAGTGTGCCATTGACACTTGCTTCCCAGTGCTGATTTGATTAGCCTTGAATTTATTTATTGATTAATGAACGTTAATTTGAACGAAATTTGTAACTATGGCTTTTTTCTAGCATCATCAGCAGAAAAACCCAGCTGGTGCCAAGTAAAAGCTGGACAAACAAAGCGATAATACGTTGAACTAGTTTTGAAACAAAAACTTTTACAAACAAATGCACAGCTTTGTCTATTACAAAAATAGGTCACTCGTAATGAAAGCAAAATTAAATGAGTACACCTGGATTGAGCGCAGAAAATGAAAATCACTGCAGCAAAGCTACAAAGAAAAATGATTTTCGTTAGTCAGGCTGACAGTAGTACTGGAGGTGCACTAGAAGTCAGTGAAGTGCAGCTGTGCACCTGATGGCAAAAGAATGCAGAGGAATGCTGCATTCAGAAAGCAAACGCAGGCATTCGATCTCTCTAAAAAATTCAATCTTGCAGTCCAGCAAAAATGACTGCATCTGTCACAACTGCAAAATGAAGGAGAAAAAGTAATAAAACAGCTACATGATTAACAGTGCTTACCAATGATGATCCACTGACACAGTTGGCCAAGAATGGGCAAGTACAAAAGTGGTCACAGTTGTGGTCTGAGGTAATTCCAAGCATCTTTTGGATTTCCCAGCCACTTTTCCAAATCACATTCAGCTCTGAATATCAGTTTTGTCTATTAAAAATGTCTTGAAAAAATGAGCCATTTATGGTTAATTAATTGTCAACTTTGGTGTTTTGAGCATTGAACATCATTCTTTGTGAGAATGAGACTTACAGCCCAATAGTGCGCGCGTTGCCAATTGCGGCAGAAAGTAATTCAGTTGGCGGTCTATTAAGTGAATTAAGTGCCACAACTTGTGGTCTAACGATTTCCTTTCCATTCATTGCTCACTCTAACCACTCAACGCTTTGACGTTGGCATTCGCTCAACTGGACGATTTTCAAAGCTGCCGCGGTCGCCGCACACAAAAATGAGGCTTTTTCGATTGCGGCTTATTTTTTTCGCTTTTTTAAAACTGTTCAACTTTAAATTTGACTCGGCAGTTGTTGAAAGTCACATGCGGCAAAATGCAGTACACGCACATTTGCTGCTCATTCAACTGTTACGAAGTGATAAGAAACGTTTAAGAGATAATAAGCAATTGGGAGGCCAATTGGTTAGTAGCAGCGGTAACGCTGCTGATGCTACTGCTGATGCTAACTTTCACTGACAAAGCAATGGCAAAGAATGTAACGGTGCCAATCATGTAGCTTTTTCAGTTTGTTTAGTTTTTCAAATTAATTCACATTCTAAAGTTACTGCTCTCGGAATTCGCCATTCTTATAATGCTGAAAGTGTTTTGAAAAGAAAGAATGAAGGCACCTGAAAAGTGAGTTGAGACTCAAGTTGAAGTGAATAGACACTTGATGTTCACACAAATATGCACTGGTTAAAGCAAATGTCCGGTTATTGAGAGAGAAGCAAGTAAGGGTACTTGTTCTGAATTGTTCCAACTTGAGCAGTGGTGACATTGAAAAGGGAGCACAACTTGAAGTGCATCGATTATGCAAACTTTGTCCCACTTGCAAATATAGTCATTTTTGCGGTTCACTTTTCACTATGAAGGCTATGAAAGCATGCGCAGAACTGATTCGGTTTTAAAGTGTGTCCATTAACTGACCAGTTGTGTAGCATGCAGTAGTCTATTAGGTGCAAAAACAACACACTACAAGCAAGGAGCATTTGCATATCATCAAAATGCTGAAAAGTTAGGCTTCACAAGTAAAGCAGGCAGTGCGTGCTGCCACTTACCTCCTCCGTTTTTGTAGCATAAATAGGGAAATCGCCACACATTGCCCAATCCAATAGCGTAGCCAATGCAGGACATGATAAAGTCCAACTTGCCGGTCCATTGCCCACGATCGGGCAAATTATCATTCGTTAACTTCACTTCCGTCGGTACACCGGAGGCGCCTGTGGGTCTGCTGTTGTTGGCCTGATGGCCCCCTGCGCCGTCGAAACTGTTCATCTCGACCTTGTTGCCAGCCATTTCTTGTAAATTGATGTCTGCCGCCTAGGCGAAAGACATTACCGTTAGTTTCGATTGCCACTCTGATCACTCTGATGATTGTGGCCTAGAACTACACCCTGACTGTGGTCTACTTTTCAGCAGTACATGGCCTTCTGATTGAATTCTCGGCGATGCCCTAGTCATTTGGTCATTTGCATCGTCGAGAATGTGTAATGTAAAATGCAAATGCATGACAATGCGCCAGAAAAATGATGTTCTGAGCCAGCGAAGCAGAGTACCGACACGCAGGGATTAGGAGAGGCAGGCTGAAGAAAAAGAAGAAAGCTCATCACAGCAGCAGTGAGACTTGTTTGAATAATTGAGTGCACAAATTTGCCGCCGTTTTGCTAATCGCAGGGTGATCTCCGTCTGCTTATGTCGCTGCAGAGCACTTTGGGTATTATCTCACTGGCCAGGTCATATATCACCGCTATATATATTATGGTCTAATTACTAGGCAATGAAACATTTAAATAATATTTGGTTACAACGTGCCGCCTGTCAGCGGGTGAGTGTTGGAATAAAGTATAAGGCATTCTCAAAGGCAATAAAACAGACGACTGACTTACTGCTTACGGAGCAAGTGAGCAATATTGATGTGCGATATTTCCGTGTAATATAATATGCTAATCGAGGTGACCTTTAATTGTCGGTGCCGTCGTTGTTGTCGTCGTCGTCGTCGTGGCGGTGGATACTTTCTCTTGCCGGCGCACAATTCTCTGTTCCCTTCTTACTTGCTTGTTTCGAATTTCAAAGCACATTTATCATCTAGCATAGGCAAACAGTGTCCGGAGGACGTCGCGTCGTGTGGCCTGAGCACTTTGACGGTTGTTTACACTGAAGATGCTGCCGATGTTTTGCCACACTCTCGGTGTTCACTCCAAAACAGCTCACCGCTGATGTTTGGTGCTCCACCAGTCGGTACTCGGCTGATGTTGATTAGTTTTTCTCTGTTTACTGATATGCGCTGATATGTTTGATGGCTTGTAGAAAAATAAAATTGATAAAACAGATTACAGAAAAAGAAAGAGAGAACGAGAAAAAAAGGGAAAGTGAAGGTGACTGAATTGATGAGAAAGATTGGTGAGGAGGGGATCACAATGCAAAAGAAGCGACCGATGAAGTTGGCCCGAATGATCGAGCGGAAGACTGCTGGTAATGGGAAATGATGGGGAGAGGTGGTGGGGGTGGTGAGGGTGGTAGTGACGCGCCGAGTATCCAAGTTTCAGCGAGTCACCGCGTTAGTGAGGCACGGAGAGCACATCGTGGCTGGCATGGTGGGCGCGAGGCGATCGTAGCACACCACTGTAAGCAGCAGCAGCACCAGTGAGCACCAGGGAACAGCAAATGATGCTGATGCTGGTCAGCTATGTTGAACGGATGTTGAGCGCTGACTGATGCTCTGTCGCGCGCGGCTGTGGTGCACTGCACTGCACTGGCCCTTCACTGCTTCGCCTACTGCTTCTCTCCAATGCCGTCTGCTGTATTTTTACACAATGACTGTGACCAGAAGGAAGAAGAAGAAGAAGATGATGATGATGAAGGCAGCAGTGAAATATGCAGTGCAAACGACAAACGAGCCAGGCAGCATCTATTGATGCTATTGGTGCTAGGCGGCTGGACGGCCATCGTGTTTGACTTGGCTCTAAAGTCAGCGGCTCACACAGCATTAGCCGCACACTTGCCCACTGCCTGCCTGCTTTTCCTGCTTTCCTGCTTTCCTGCCTTTCTGTCTTCCTGCCTTCCTTTCTCTCTCACCCTCTTCTTCCCTTTCTTTTCCCTTCCTTTGCTTGCCTTTTACCGCCGAGAAGAACCTTTGATGCCCGACTCGGCGTTGGCAAAGTAGATGCTAGAGAGAAAATGTGTTCGGATGTGGCCAGACTGTGTTCCTGAAGCCTTCCTTTCTTTTCCCGTGCCATATATGAAAGCGGTGTTTTCTGTGCCAGTCGTATAGCATATAGCAGCAAGGATGAAGGTCGCCCGGCCGTGATTTGAGGCCTCTTTCTCTCACTCTCTCTAACTCAACCACTTTCTTTGCCAACGGCAAGGATCGCATTCGTTGCATCCGTGTTTCCTCGGACGGCGCATTGCCGCTGACTTGGCTAGGCCAGAATGCTTTGCCGCAAAGTGCGACCACACTACCACCACCACCACCACCACCACCACCACGACTATCAACATTAGGAAAAGCAGTAGGAGGCATGTAGTGTTCGATTTAAAAGCAATTTAAACGTCACTTTGCTGGGTCTGATCTGCAATTGCTGCCTACAGGGCTTGTGAGAAAGAAGAGCACACTGAGAAGAAAGTCATAACAGAGAAAGAGAAAGAGAGGAAGAGAGGGGTTTGTTGGGAAAGAAAGGACAGCAAGCCTTTGAACATGATGATGCCGGGCCGGTCGAGTGATCGCATTCCGCACCGTTCTCCGCTACCCGATTCTGGCCTTTGCCTGATAGTGCACCCAAATTGAATAATAGTGTCAGGCTATATAGGCAATCACCCTCGTTCTCTCGCTCTTTCGTTCTCTCAACCCGACCCAGTGGCAAATTACAAATTGAATTAAATCGAGCCTACGTGTGGCCAGGAGACAATTGTCGGCGAGGCAGACAGCTTCAAGATAAGTGCTAATTGACACCAAACACCAACAGCAGAACACTGGCCGGACAATTGACTGCTCGCACTCGTTGGCGCACTCACAGCACCGCCAGCACTCCTCTACCCAGCTGCTGGAGCATTGGAGACAAGCGGAAAGCAGTTCACTCTTTCACTCGCCATCAATCGGTGGCAAGTCAAATTGCCAATTAGATGTGCCCTAATTTTTGTTTGCTCTTGTAAGACAATTTGCCACAATATATTACAAGTGCCGATCAGGGTACAAGGAGGGGGAGGTCAGAGACAGTGTTTTTCTCCGTAGACAGAAGGGAATAATTAATGTCAATAAGGAGTGACCCAGTTCTGATCCCTTACACTGCTGCCGCACGACACTACACACATTTTTTTGTGGCAGCCGATAATGTGCATACCGTACACGTCTATATGCTTCTGTGGGCGCAATTAGCAGACTCACATGCCATTGTTCGATGGCAGGCTTACCTGTCCGTTGCTGCCAAAGCATGCCCAGAACTAACGTGCCATTGTCCACAAATCGATGCCTACTGTTTCACTGGGACGGATTGTCTGTGCAAGCTGTGCGACCCAATTCACCACAGTCGGTGCAGTCGTGCTCACAGACACTTTTGTTGGGCATTTTCGTACATTTTTTTCAAAAATATTCTCTAGAAATGTCTTCAGAAAGCTCCGCCTCTGAACAGTTTCGCAGAAATGTCCTTTTGCAGAAACGGCACTTGTTTTGAAACTGACAGCCACAATTTGTTGTCTACAAATCAGTCGTCTGCTCTCATTTAAATGAGCCGAAGAGAATGACTATAGTGATTTTAAATCTTTTATACACGCAAGACAGCCTAAAGATTATCAGCAAAATATGATTTTTTAAAATATTTTAATTGAGTCAAGATGATTTGTTTGGATAAAGCTTGATGTCACTCTCTGGAGCAATTTCTACTGACATCTTTCAACAAAATCACTAAAAATGTCTTCTTTTGATTATTTAAAGTACATCGTGCATCCAGAGGGATTGCGAAAGTTGCAAAGTTTTGATTTTGTGATCCCTCCGGCAATCCTTCTGTTGACATTTTACTTTTCAACATTTGGCCTTCTCTTCACCTTACTCTTTCTCTTTGTCATCTTGCCTGTCATTTTTGCCATTTTGCAAGCTCGCATCTACTGTGGCAACAAGATCAACTCAAGTTTTTATATTTCCTGGACCGTTTCGTCCTTGTTGATTTTGTTGTAAGTTGTTTAGGTGCGTTTTTATGATTGTTACTCAACTATTTTTTCAACAGATATGTTTTTGAATTCGTAGTGGTGTCATTTTTAGAGATCACGATCAAAGAGAACTATCTGGAGTTGACCTTTGTTTCAATAAGTGTGGGTATTGTGTGTTTTCTCCGATATAAAAACAAATGTGATTTAAACATTGACGACAAACCCAACCGCCTTCTTTACTACAACCAATGGATTGGCACCAATGTTCACCTGGAGCACGCCAAGCTCTACTTATTAAGTCTAGTCATGATAAACTGCGCATTGATTTTCGGATCGTACCTCAGCGTCACTACCATTTGTCACACTTTCCAATTCGGTGTGGTTCTGGTTCCCGACGACTGTTCAGAAATTTATTTCGATGCAAAGTGAGAGCCTTTATTTTTGTAAATATATTTATTTTCACTGACTTGTACCTTTTTCCCCTACAGCTTGTCGATAAGCTTCGTCTCAGCTCTCTATGCAGGAATGCTTGCCTGTGTTATTTTATACTCCAGTCTCAAATTGCTTTATACCCTTACAAAGAGAGCGCATTTTTACAATCTTGTCTCGTCAACTTGAAAACATTATTTGATGTAACATATTTACAGCTATGTAATAAAATGGTTTTTTATTCATTGTTGTGCCTCGGTGTCCCAGGCAACGAGGCACTGCGATTCAGACGAAATTTTAATCAACATTTTAAAGGCAAGACAAAGAAGAGAGGCAACCGTTTCTTCCCAGACAAAAGCTTCATGTGTCGTGTTGTTTGCGTATTCCTTAGTCCGGAACTTGAAGTGATCGATGACAATGGCAGCAACGGCGGCGGCAGTGGCGGTAGAAAGTTCCAATGAGGTTTCCATACCAATTGACTGCATTTTTTGCATAAACACCCCAGTCCATTCAGGGCAGAAAGTTGTACAATTGCCCAGATAATTGATAAGCAGTTGAGTTGGGATGATTGCAGAGTGCTACAGAGGTGGTTACCGAGCTGAGAATGAGAATGAAGTGCAAAGGAGAGAGCGAAAGAAAGAGATTCACTTTAAATGTGCGCTCAAGCAAATCGATTAATCAATTAATCAATATTTGCTCATGAAGCGCACTTTCCATGTGCCGAGTCATGCACTTTATTCGCTGTATATTCATGTTTGTTTTAGACTAGCGTGTGTGAGTGTATGTAACCTCTCACTTTTAGAGAGAAAAACATTTAGAGCAATTGTGAGAACTCGGCCAAGATCAGGACACAGGAAAGAAAGAGAGCCTGCTGTGTGAATCAATCAGTTTGCTGTCAGCGGTTGTTGTTTGTCGAGCAACAATGATCAAATCGAATAATCTCAGTCTGGACGTTCAAAGTCATCTTCCCCCTATCTCTCCGCCATGTCGAAGTCCACTAGAGGGCAAACTTCCCTCAGCAAAGTGAGCTCTTAAACCTGATTTTGTTTGCTTTAAAATCATCCTACATTTAAGGTACACAAAACTGTCGGAAATACTTCGCAAGACTACAAATAGCCAACTTCAGTGTTCTATGTTTTGCGGGTAAGTGGACTGCTTGTTAGAAATGTCAATTAATTTTTGTGCAAAAATCAGAGGCAAAAACTGTAAATTTGAAAAACAATCAAACTGGTCAAATGAAGAAAAAGCTATACCGGGCTTATACTCGCACTGGTAATTATTATTTCATAACCCAATGTTAAAACTAACTTATCATTTAGGGTAACCGAGGACATAATCGCCATGGCAAGGCCAAACAATGACATTATCAAAGAGTACAATTTGATACAGATATTTAAAGAGTAGTTTTTTGTGAGTAGACAACTTTTATCAGAACTAAATAATTTTTGTTTTCAGTAAAAACATCAAGACAATTATAAACCTACAAGAGCCCGGAGAACATAGCAGTTGCGGACCACCATTAGATTCAAGTTTTAAATTTTCATATTCGCCCAAACTTTTTATGGATAATCAAAGTATTCCGTGAACCAATCTTTTTTCACATCAAAATAATTTTTTTATTTTTAGTATTTTTCAACAACTTTCCGTGGAAGGTAATTTGAGTTAATAGAATTTATCTATTGTACAAGTATTGTGGAAACTAAATGCACAAATTTCGCTTAAATCCATAACCATTTACCCACTGTTGATAGGATTATTCTGGTGTTAGCCCTGCTGTCCTTTTAGACATTGTTAAGGTAAATTTTTTTGCTTTGTGAAATTATGTTTTGACAATTACTTTATAGGTTGTAACCTTTGCAGTTACACAGGGAAATGTAAGGAACAAAAATGCTTTTAAAAAGGATCCATAATGTCAATTTAATCTTTTAGATTGCAATTCATTGCCACGCCGGTCTTGGTAGAACTGGAGTGCTCATTGCGGGCTACTTGATTTTTACCTACAGGTAGGCTGGTTGTGACTTGTGACTGCTCTCTTTGACACATTCTTCCCTTCAGGTGTGATGCACCTAGCGCTATTGCCTTTGTTCGACTGAGAAGGTAAGCAGATTCGGTTAAAATGACATTTTATATGACTTGCCTTCACTGCAGACCAAACTCTATTCAATCTCGAGGCCAAATTCTGTCTCTCTTCAAGTTTGCCAACTACATTTCACCATGTTTCATTGTGTACAAATCAGTGTAAGAGTTAAACATTCTGTTGTTTTTGTTATGTAAAAATGTGCAAATTAATTAACGCAATGATTGATAGTTCTTCCAAACAAATTTCCGTCACTTTGACAGATTTTCTTCAGAGACAACGCGTTCTGCTGCACGGTTTTGAGCTGCGATGCCTTCGATACATTCCCAAGGTTAGCAGCACTTATTTTCTGATCATATTCTACAACTAGCACATCTAAATTTTAGATAGTTTTCATTATTTGCGAAAAACTCATAAAAATTGCTGGAAAGGCGAGCATTTTAAAGATACGAGAATGTGACCATGAAGACGATCTCAATGAGTACAACTTTACTCGGCACTACCTCAGCAGTAGAAAGTGTAAAGATGTTCAGTCAAAAGCTCACTCGGAAGAAAGTGATTCGGAAAGTGAAGGCGATGAAGATTCAAAAGATGACGAACATGACTCGATGGAAACGTTCGACCCCGACTACAATCTACAGTATGAAATAGACAACTTTGAAGTGGACACGGAAAAGGAAAATGAAGAAGAAAAGAAACTAATCGATTTGCTAGATGAACCGAATGGTGTAAAAGAAATGGATTTCCTCAAACCAGAAACTTTAGCCAGGCACCGACCTAGCTTTCAGGTACTACAACAGTCACTTCTGGATAATATTGAGTGCACGGCGCCACCCGAGGTGATCATCACCGTACTGACTTGTGAGCCAAAAACGGACAATGATTTCAGCCAAACGATATACAACTACCAGGTAAATTAGAGAAATCCCAATTGAGCATTTAAAAAATCCACTCATTCCACAGAAAGCAATCAACAACACACCCAACGGGTGGGAGAAGCTTTGCGAGGAAAGAGACCTGGAGACTCTGGTCACACTGCTTTGGACTTGGTTTGAAAACTTGGACGTAAGTTTCAGTAATTGGACCCGACTTCCGACTGCTGCTAAACTTTTTTGTTCGTCTTTTCAGAGTCCTATCCTTAACACTGAAACACTTGGCCTAATTGCTGAAACTAAAGAAGATTTTGAGAAGTGCTTCTTTAGCATGAACATGGTGAGCTGGTGAGACTTGATGTTGACGGCGATTGACGACCATTTCCATGTCGTACACTAGGAAACGAGGTTCACTTTGGAGTACCTTGTTCGTTTTGTCATGAGACTCTGCGAGGACCAAGAGGAGGGTAAGCGGCGAGTGGTGGCTCGACTGGTCGCTGCACTCACCATCAAACGCGTTCAAATGGACGGAGGGGAGAGCATTCCCAGACAGGTGAGCCCCGTACTAAGGTGGACGTTGTCCTTGCTACTACTCACACACCTTTTCCACTACTGCAGAAGCAAACCTGGTTGGCGCTCTCCAGTCGCAGCAGAGAGGCAGTGTTCAACTTGATCCATTCTCTCATGCAACTCATTGAAAGTAATACTCCACCGTTGTAAATCCACAACGACAACTTGTGTAACAGATTAGCTTTTATGTAGTTGGTATCATTAGCATACTAGAGAATATGTAAAATGAATATTGTAATGAGATAGAGTAAATGACAAAACATATCTACATAACAAACACTTTCTCCACTTCCTTGAAATCATACTGGTTGCCAGTTCGGGGACAAATCACTTTGTTGCCATTTTCCAAAGACATCTTCTTCAGTGCCTTTTCACCGTAGACGTATCCATTGGGAAGCATCAACGGCTGATTATGTTCATTCATAGCATCGCCGGAAATGTAGCAGACCAATCGGCTTTGGGAGCAGTGAGCGCAAGGAAGAGTAGCCGCAAGTTTGTTCAGCAGCTCGGAGCAAACTGGACATTCGTTATTTCGAGCAGTAGCATCTTTGCGGTAGCATTGAGGTGTTTTAAGGGAAGAGAGACCAGCTTGCAGAGTGATGGAAAATATGGAAGCATTGGTCAGCTGGTAGAGCCTAAAGTTTTCGGCTCTGAACTGCTCCACGAGTCGTTGCCATCGCTTCGCATCAAAGAGAATTCTGTATCGTTCCACCTTTGTGTCTGGAGTGCAGGCCAACAAGCCCATCACTTTCTCAAGCTCCGTTTGTGCAGGAGTGCCGACAATTTCTTCAAAAGTACTGAAATATTTTTGAGCGTACTTAACTGCTTCCATTCGCTGGTCAGCTCGAACCAGTTCAATAAACTCTTGCTGACGCAGGCTAAACTCCAAGGTTGATTTGACTTTGCGCAATTTGGATCGATTATCATGGCACCAGGTCAGGCATCGAGATGTTTCGTGATTGGCAAGTGAATCTTCAATATCGCGGCAAACGAGAAAAATGTCTATATTTGTTAGAGGCTCAATTTTGGAGCATTTGGCCAGATGGATTGCAGTATCGTAGAAGCCTGATCGCAGACAGTGGTCGACAATCATTCGATCCATTCGCTGACGCTTCCAGGTGGCTAGCCAAGGGTCAGTAGGCTCATGAACTGAAGGTGGCTCAGGAGTCACCTTGCTGCAGTATTCCTTCAGATGCTCCAGCCGCCTCTTGCACACATTTACAGCGTCAATCTCTTCGGAAATGCATTCAAATGATTTGCGTTTTAGGACATTCAGCCGGCCAACTACACCAATGAGCAGCTCGTTGATTTTTCCTACAGTAACTGGCTCATTTTGAGATGACTCTTCCGAGGGCTTGGTGTTGACAGCCTTTTCCAGTTCGTTTATTGAACTCTGAACGTGAGATCCTTCTCGGTCAATGTTCTTTTGGGCAATACGAAACTTTTTGTTTAGAAGTTCGTAGGGAACTTTAAGCGTCTGGTGCTCTAGAGCACGAATATCAGAAATACTGCTCATTGTGTTGCGTGAGTGTGATAGAAGTCTGGAGGTGCCGTTCGCCAGGAGACTTTCACTTTGCAGTATACTTGATACGGAAATTCCGCTAATGAGATTTGAAACAGCGGCCACTAGCGAGTTGGAGAGCTCTCGCGAGTTATCATTCAGAGAATTGGATAGACGGAGAATTTCGAGAGCATTCAGGTTTCCACTTGCCATAACTTTAGGGTAGAGAAGAGAAAAGTGGGAGCAGATGGAAGGGAACTCTTAAAGGGCCTTGTGGTGGGCCATTTAAGGCGAGAAGAAGAGTGAGGCAGCTGAGGGTCAAGTACTAGCGGTATATTGGTCCAGAAGGGCGAGTCAGAGGAAGGGAGCGATTTGGAAATGAGACGCAACTGCGTTTCATGGGCACTGCTGCTGCGGAACAATGTCTGCCGTCTGCTCACAAAAAAATAAACACGCCAAGTGGAGTGAGTGCAATTCAGCGCCCCTAGCGGCCTACGGCGCTTATCATAGAAACAAGCGATTTACGCGAAAAATAACTCCTTCCAGTGTAGTGCACCTAGAAACTTGATCTTGCTTTTGAAATGTACCTGAAAGGCTCTTTGTCAATCATATGGAAACGTTTTGAGCAATATGATTTGTCAACTTGTTTTATTAAAATTTTAAGTTCAACTGCCTGAGCATGACAACTTCTTATGCTTACAAAAAGCAATATTTGTTAAAAGTACTTTTGTACAATTGTTAGGCATTTTTTCAGTTACATTTTAAACAAAGATTAGATTTTTAAACACATTATCATAGAAAAATTTATTCTTTTTTTTATGCACAGAAAACGTTATGAGGAAATAGGGGTCGCCAAAAATGACACCACCTAGTGGATACCCAGGATAATTGCAAAGTTTTTAAAAGGACAATTTAAAAATTTTATTTGTTAATAAGTGAATCAAATAAACAAATTGCTTGCACCACCCGGCAAATCTAGTTGAGAAACTCCTCAAGTTCACTCTTGGAGAGTTGCTTGGAAGACTGAGAAGACTGATGGTTTGTCGAAACGTTGTTTGCAAACGAACTGATGCTTGGAGCACCAACTGTGCTCTTCATTGCATTTAAACTCTGCCCAGTGATTCGGCTTTGACCTGAGTTCAGAATTACCAACGAGTCGAGTGAAGACATGTTGGGTTTGCTGTTGCTACTGATGCTATTGTTAGTCAATTGAGTACT
>JAALOO010001358.1_pt1 | contig 16969 bp, 12 predicted proteins | sample 7257641 | NCBI WGS metagenome assembly JAALOO01 (sample SAMN14085613, study PRJNA598686) | mite metagenome | biome: ENVO:01001000; feature: ENVO:01001002; material: ENVO:01001226; isolation source: single female mite from University of Michigan culture on fish food culture... ...
TTGTGCAAAACGCCAAAAGACGCTGCACCAATTTTTGACGTAGTGTGAGTTTTAGTTGTACATTGATTTTACTGCATCAAAGGCAGTACTTATTTTCTGTCACTTTTTTACGTAAAAAATAAATAAAAACATTTTTTTCGGAAAAATAGCAGTGGAGTGCCACCGCACTAGTTACCACAGTTCATCCACATTGACTCACGTTTGACTCACACTCACTCTCATGTTCACCTCTCACTTACCCTTACTCATTTCCTCACACAGACAGACACCCATGAATATAAGCCTACCTCATGTAAGCACACTCTCTCTCTCTCTCTCTCTTTCTCTCTCTCTCTTTCTCTCTCTCTCTCTCTTTCTCTTTCTCTCTCTTTCTTTCTCTCTGTCTGCCTGTCTTTTTCCCCATCTCATCTCCAGTTTTTATCCCCATTAAACCAGCCTCAACATCGGCACCACATTGGTGAGCCGGACTGGATCGCTCCTTCAACATCCCCTCTTCTTCGCAAGACGGAACACATCTTCTTCTTCTCAACCGTCCACCTAGATGTCCGACAACTCGGGCAACGGCCAACGCGGACGCCAACTTCTGAAGAAGAAGGAGCCATCAACAACAACAGACAGCAGCCCAGCAATGGAGCAGCTTTCCAACTGAGCATCCTCTCACCGAGCCATCAACAGCTTGCGACTCCTGAAACGAGTCCCTGCTCAACCCCTTCTTTGCCGCTCCGTCATCATCATCGTCGTCTGCCAACATGGGCGACAACACTCTCTCTCTCTCTCTCTGTCTGCCTGTCTTTTTCCTCATTTCATCTCCCATCATCATCAACATCGGCACCACAACAGCATTTTATTAATGTACTACAAAAATGATGAACAGCTGTAGTGTTTGCACTTTGATATTTACACAATTTATTGCTATTTCAACTAGTACACTCTTTCCAAATGGTTTGTAGATGCAGTCGTACTTTTTAATTAGGATTTAAAAATTACTCACCTACAAAAAGTTATAAATGTCAAACTAATTTTCATTTCAAGATAAATAAACCTGCGAGAACTTTCCAGTATTCACTTGCTATCATCTGTTCACAAGTAAAAGACGCCATTTTTCAGCTAACAAAGATAAAACAACAACGTGAGCAACTTTTGTTGTGTCTCACTAAAGCTTATCGGCATGAAAATGAGTCGTTCTGTGCTTGTGATTTTTGTTCTTTTTACCATCCTGCCAACTGCAGAGCCCTTGTTGGGCGGAGGCCCCGCTTCACACTGGGATGACTCAATCTTTCGCATTGGAGAAGATGTAGTTGATACTTTGTGGCACAAGCATGAGCTTGTGTTTCCCAACTGCTGCACTGCCACCTTCATCTCATACCAAGTTCTGATTACAGCCAAACACTGTTTGTAAGTTTAAACAACTTGATTGTATTGTAATACGAGAAAAGTAAAAACGTATTTTTACATCTAGTCATTCTGAAGGACCAAATGTTCGCGTGAAGTTGATTCGATATAATGGCAAGGAGTATACTTTGGCAGCAACGATTTACTCTCCGGAATCTGAATACCGAGGTGATCTGGCAATTGTGGTTTTAAAGCATGCTCTACCTCGATCAGAAAACATTGATCCTATGCCTATTAATGGCAGTGCCGTTGCATGCGGCGAAGACGTAGTAGTGTACGGTTATGGCTTCAGTGATACACGACATGGCACATTTTTTGGATACTTAGCAACACGATGGGATCAACTGACCAGTGTTAATTATCAATTTTTGCGAACAAAAATCATTGAGAGGAATTGTTTCAAAGAAGACTATCTAATCACTCAAACTTCTACTGGCACTGCATGCTTTGTAAGTAGACTTTTCAAAAACTAAACATTTGTATTGAAAATTTGAATTTTTAGGGTGATTCGGGAGGCCCACTGGTGAAAAAGGGATTCATTGTTGGAATTTTGAGTAATGCAAAATTACTAACAGAAGAAATCGTTTGTACTAATGGGATGGAAAATTATTTTGTTCGATTAAGTGAATACTTGGATTTTATTGAAAACTTTGTTCACGTGTACAAATAAGTGCTCAAGTGGGTGTCGAGGAGCTCGTAGATCGATAAAGCACACGCAAAACTATCAAAATCTCAATCGAACATGGTCATCATCCTCTGCATCCTCGACACAAATCTTTTTAAAACCTTTTTTCCATCTTCTCCCTCAATCTTCTACATACACTGTCTGTTTTCATTTCCCCTTGTGGCTGAAACCTTTATTCTCAATACATAAAAACTTACGCCAATTTCATCTTTTGTCTGTTGATAGAAGATAGATGCGCAACTACTCACATACTTGAGGCGGTGGCAAATCCATCTGTTTAAAATATTATAAATTTTGTAATTAGAAAAGCATCAGCCACTTAAGCACAACATTTTTAACCTTTACTAACGATTCACTCCAGCTGTCGATAATTGTAACCACTTGTCACGGAATTTCTTCCTTGAAATGAGAGAGATGAGAAAGGGAGAAATGAGCTCGGGCGCTGGTGTTGGTCCGGTGTAGAAAGAGAGACGCGGGCGCAGATAATGGTCGAAAGATTTAATCGATGGGAGGAGAAGAAGGGTAAGGGAGGGTAACAGGGAAGAAGAAGAAGTGGTGGGAGCCTCTCAGGGCGAATGGGCGCAGGGTTCAGGAGTCCAAAGACGGAAGGGTTTGGGCACGGCAAACTGCCGGCGATGATGGGCGCGCACTGGGCAGCCGGTCCGCTGAGCGACTGCTAGAGAGACGGTGTTTGGGCGACTGACTCTACGGCACCCACTGACTGACTGACTGACTCTCCGACCGTCTGGGCGCCGCAGGCTTATATGCCTTCTAGCGAGGGTGGGGCACGGGGGGGGGGGAGGGGGTGGTGAGACGTCGCGAGGGGTCGCCCCGCTCACGTTCACGTCGTCCGATTGCTCACGGGCGAGGGGCTCGGCAGCTTGGCGATAAGCCGGCCAGCGTACGCTCCTCGCGCTGGAACCTTCTCGAACGGCCTCGTCAGAGATGGCCATCACCTCAAGGAAATTTCCTTGACACCACTAAATATTAAAAAAAACTACTTGAACGCCTCTTGATAGATTTTATTGTCTTTCATTTTCTCTGTTTTAATAACAATAAAGGCATCTGCCCAATTTCTAAAACTATGCATAGCACTAGATTCACAGCATAGCATTGTCACCATAAAATGTATGCGTCATTAATTTCTAAACCAGCTTAATCCGTTTTATGAAAACACATTTTTCAGATTGTGTGAATGCTTAAAATTTTCGTCAATTGTATAAAAGGAAACCGTGCAGTGCTTTCTTTTTTGTTAGTTCTAATGATAGTCACAGTAAAACTTGTTTCCCGCTTTGGTTCTGCATTAATTTTTTTAATCACTACATTTCAATTTTAAGTTTTTATCATCTTTTAGTTGTTTGAAAAACTAAAAAACTCTTCATCATGTCGACTCTCCAAATCTTTGCAGGCGTTATCTTTTTGGCAGCAATCACCTTCTTGCCAAACTACAGTCACAGCGACGACAACCTACCTACCACCCAGAAGAGCAGAGATTCATTTGCAACCTGCAAAATGACTAGCAAGAAAGGCATGGCTTTCTGGAACTGCTCAGCCTTGCTCGAGGCGGAGATAGAGAAAGAGCGCTTTGGCAGGTTTCCTCGAATCAAGGTTAGCCTTTTCTTTGTTTGTACATTACTATTACTGCACAAACCTTCTTGTCAATTTTTTAACTATTTAACTTTATGGCATCTTTTTCTTTTTGTTTTTCAGAAATGCTGCAGTTTCATAGCCTACCGTGAGTGTGTTGTGGAGACCGCCGAAGAGCACTGCCTGGACAAGCAGGATCGAGCCGGCCTGATCCACTACCTGACACACCACATGGAGATTCAAATGGGCATGAAGATCAGCACTGACACGACGATGGTCTTCGACGAGTTCTGCGAGGAGTACCTGGACAGCAAAACGCCCACCCTCGACTGCCTCCAGCCACAGGTGCTGTACGGTGGTGTATTTGCCCTCATCACGGCTTCATTCCTCATCATGCTCGTTTTTTACATTGTTTACAAAATTGCACGGAAGAAAATGCTAAAAGAAACAGTGGAGGACCAACAGGCGCTTCATCCAAAAAATCAGTCTATTAGTTTAACTAACAGCGTAAAAAGTGTGAGCAAATTATAGCTTAAGATGATTTTAAAAAATTAGTTATTATCAGAAGTGAGCAAAAGTTTAACCAAATACGCGTCAATGCTTAATGTACAAGTTGTTTTTTGAATAAACCTTGCATTTCATTCTTGCCATATTTGTCACAACATTCACATTCATTCAATTGAAAACAGTAATCAAAACGTTTAAAAATGTTAGTTTTTTTATTTTTTGCCGGAAATTAAACACAGCCTTTTTTTGTTGATAATAAGCTTTTGTTTCAATAAACGCTGTTAGTAACAGTATTAGTAGGAATGGTAGTAGTAGTGGTAGTAGATCACTTTGTTAGTAGCGCCTAGATTACATTTTTTTGCTTCAACATATCTTTTTAAGCAGAAATGTCAGAAATGTCAGAGTTATGACAGTAATGACAGAGAGTGCTTAGTGTTTAGATTGCTTGTTAGTTTTGCAGTCAAAATTGATGCAAGGGGTAGAAAGAATACTACCACTAGTAGTAGTAGTAGTGGGGTGAGCATGCAGGAAATTTTTTCATTTTCATCTTCATCATCATCATCTGCCTCATCACACTGCCTCCTCCTCCTCCTCCTCCTCCTCTGTTTTCGGCTGTTTCTTCGCCCTCCTTACCGAGGGCGGCGGCGGGACGCCGTGCAGCATCGCCAGGTGCATCTTCAGACTGTCCCTCGTCTTGAAGGGCCGCTTGCAGCTCTCCACCGGACAGGCGTGCGCCCGCTTCTCACTGTGGACCAGCTTGTGGCGCGTCAGGTTGCTGCTCTGGCGGAAGGACTTCCCGCAGAGGGTGCACTCGTAGGGGCGGGCGCCGGTGTGGCGCAGCTCGTGCTTCTTCAGGTTGTCCCGCCCTTTGAAGAAGGCCGGGCAGAAGGTGCACTCGTGCACCTTGACGCCGTCCCGGAGCACCGGCGGCCGCGCCGGCTGGTAGCCCTGGTAGTCGGTGCTCTCCACGGGCGGAAAGGCGGTCGGCTCGGTCAGCCCCTCGATTGGGCGGACGCCACTGTTGGCGCCTTTTCCGACCACGCCCAGCTTGTCCTTGAAGACGTGCTTGCAGACGACGCTGCGCTCCATGTGGCGGCGGAGGACGGAGGGAAAGGAGAAGTACTTGCCGCAGTTCTCGCAGGGAAAGCGCTTTTCGTACTTCTTCCGTCGGTACTGCCGCGTGTAGCTCACTGAGTAGGGAAATCCCAGTGACTGGGAGGAGGAGTCCTCGGAAGAGGAGGAGGAGGAGTTCCAGGAAGAGGTAGAGTCATGACGCACCCGGGAGGAGTGGAAAGATGAAAGGAGGGACAGATCGGCAGGCAAATTGGCCGAAGACTGAGAAGCATCCGAGGTGTTCAGCTTCTGACCAGGGCTCACTTTGGCTTGCTTCCTGCTCACTAGGGTCAGCTCGCTTCGAGATGGAACTGTGGGTTTTTAGGTGAAAAGATAAACCAAGAAAGAAGGTGTGAGTGATTGGGAATGACAGTAAAAGCAAAAAGCTGAATCAAAACAACAGCAAAATAACTCACCGTATTCGCTATCACTGCTGTCATCACTGGGGCTGGTGCTGCTGCTGCTGCTGCCCTCAACATATTCGTAATCTTTATCATCCTCCTTATTATTCTTATTATTCTCAACATGATCGCGATCAGTGGTGATGGTTGCTTCGCTGTCGTAGTCACCCGCGCCGAGTTGTTTGTCGCCTTGCTTGCTGCTGACAGCAGCTAACACCTCAGTCTGCTTCTTTAATCCTGGAACAAAGAAGTTCTCCATCTTTTTGAGCTGATCCACTGGCTCATCCTGAGCATGTTCAACTTCAGGGCTGCTGCCGCCACTTTCGCTGCCGCCGCCCATACTGAGCAGCTTAAAGGGAATGTCGTCAAAGCGGCCGTCCTCACTGTACTCCTCCTCATTCTCGTCTAAATGGGCGTCAAATTGATCGGACGACGCAGCTGAAGAGTGCTCTGTTTGGGGAAACAAACAAAAAGGAGTAAGTGTGAGTACAGTTTAAGCAAAAGATAAACAAGGCAGCAGTTTCCACTACCGGTCCACTTACCACTGTCATCATCACCATCAGAGCGAAGGAAGTAGGCGCTGAAGGAGGAGGAGGCGGTGGCTCCCACTCCCACACCCACGCCCATTTCAGGCATCTTCAGCAGACCTGGTGCACCACGAGGGTGACCACCACGTGCGTGCTCGGACTTGGCTCCACAGTCGAAGAATCCTCGCAACGTGGCAGTGTCCATGTTGTTGTTGTTGTGGTTGTTGTTGCTGTTGCTAACCGTTCCGAGAAGCGTACAGCAGTGACAACAAGAGAGAGAGAGAGTGAGTAGTGCCGGAAAGACGGAACTTGGCTCTAGAGCTGATGGCTAGGGCCGGGGACAGGGACAGGGACACAAGTGGTGACGTGGGTGACTAAGCGAGAGTGAGCAAGTAAACGAGCCAGCAAATGAGTGAATGCAATTGACTGAGTGAGTATGCGGAGAAGGGTGCTCACACACTGAGACTGAGGATTACCCTGCAGACCCTGCTGAGAGGCCTGGCCGAGGTGGCCGTTGGGAAAAAACCAGTCCTGAAGGGATTATAGGCTGAAAGCGACGGCGACGACGCAGTAGCAGCAATGGTTTACAGCAATGGTCGACAGCAATGGTTGACAGCAGTGGTTGAACGCGCGAGAATCGTTTGACCTACCCCAAATAGGTCAAAGCTTCAAGTTTTTGGCGCGCGCGCGTTTTTCTCTGGGGATTTTTTTTTTCGTTTCTATCTTTTGCCCTGTTAGCAGGTTGTGAGTTACCTACCGATCGAAAGTTACCACTGACTGCAGTGTGTTATTCAGTGGCAGTTGCATCATTGCTTTCTCTCTCTGTGTGTGTGTGTGTCATTTGAGTTGATAAGAGAGAAAACGACTAGAGAGTCTGGTTTTTTGGCCATCAGCTTAGATGTGTGAGTGCTGTGATAGAACTATTACTTACAAAGTTACCAAACTACTAGACAAAGTGGTCTAACAAGATCAAAGCATTACTGAGCAACTGTACAACAATTACAGTACACTGCAACTAAAATCAAGTACACATTCAAAATTGCTGGCTTTAAATGCTGGTGTTTTATTAGTACAAAATAAATCAAAATGGGGGATATAAAATGCAATCCAATCAGTCGTTTAGTGTAATGGAAAAAGTTAAAGTAAAAGTTATGATAATGAGACGGCTGAAGATGAAGGCGACCGCTCAAGAACTGAACTGCTGCTGTTCACTTTTTGCCCTTAGCAGCTCCAGCGGCGGTAGCGCTGCGAATCGCCTCGGCGCTCTTCCAGTTGACCGAGCTGCTGCGCACGGCGTAGCGGTTGCGCACCGGCAGGCCCATCTCATCCAGCGGCACCGGAAGCAGCGAGGCGGTGAAGAGGCGCTCCGTCTGGGCGGCCAGCTCCGAGTAGCTCTGGCGGAACTGCTTGTGCAAAGCGGAGAGAAAGGACTTCCCGGTGGCCCAGGCGGGAATGCGCTTCCCGGAGGCGGCCTCCTCGTGGCGCTGCTGCTCCTCCTCGTCGTCCGAGTCAATGTACCGGCTGATGTCGTAGTTGTCGGCGGGCTCCACCGCCGGCGGGGGCGTCATCTCGTACTGCGTGCACAGCTCGGCCTTGTTCTTTCCGCTGCCACTTCCTTTTTTGCCGCCACCGCCACCGCCACCGCCACCGCCTCCGCTTCCTCCCGATCCCTTGGGCGTCAGCAGCTTCTTGGCCATGTTGAAGGGCGAGCTGTTGGTGGTGGTGCTGCCGTTATCATTCTGCTTTGGATCAGTGCTGTTCCCCGCCTTGTTCGACTTAGGAGTTCCCACTCGACCACCCTCCGGCGGAATGGCCGGCACGGCAAAGGTCACCTGGTCGGAGGTGGAGGCGGAGGCGGCCACCTCTGCAACAAAGGTAGAATGAGCTGGAGTGGCGCCTGAAGCCTCCAGGGTGCTCTTGCTGGAAAAGAACCAGCCCGTCTGCATGTTGTACACCGAGGTGGGATTGTCGCGAAGGTCGCTGTAGATGACCTGACCGGGCCAGTTGGCGGCGGCCGTCGCCTGAAAGCGGGTCATCGTTGCAGTGGTCGCCGTTGTTGTGGTTGATGATGATGAAGAGCCGGCGGAGAAGGTGGCAGTAATGGTAGTGCACTTTTTGGAGGCAGTGACCTTTTCTTTGACACCTGATGGGCCGCTGGGTGGCTGAATCGTCTCCTGGAGGACCGCCTCCGTGGTGAAGGTCTCATTGAGGCGGGTGTTGATGCCGTCGGGCAGTTGGCCGTCGGCGCCGGCCACCTTGGCGATCGGCGAAAGAGTGGCCACCGGTTTGGTGGAGGGAATCGGCGGTGGCATCTTCTTCTTCTGATTCGCTCCACTGCCGCCACCATCACGTTCATCCTCTACATCATCATCATCATCATCATCAGCGAAGAGCTTTCGTTTGCCGCCTGAGGTAGTGGTGGCTGAAGATGCTGCTGAAGCAGAAGAAGAAGAGGAAGCAGTGCCTGACTTGCCGCCCTTTCCTCCTGCTGCAGTGGCTTTTTTATTTCGAGAGTTCTTGACAGTGGAACTTTCCTTTTTGGCAGCAGCAGCGGCAGCAGCTGTTTCCTTTTTTGCAAAACTGACCAAACTGTCCGAGGCCGCGGCCGCGGCTGCTTTCTGCGCGGCTCGAGTGTTGGCAGCATTTCGGGCGGCTCGAGTTTTGGGCTTCGACTCGGACAGATCCAGTACGGGCTGAGCAATGACCGACTCCAGGGCGGCACGACGACGGGCGTTGACGCGAGATGAGGTCAGGTGGGCTGCAGGTTTGGTGACCGGCTTCGAGGCCGAGCAGAGGACCTCCCTGTTCTTCGCCTCATTCTGCCGCTTCAGCGCCAGCTTGTTCTCGCGAATCTTCTCCATGCGAGCGTCGCGCTCCTCCTTCAGCCGTGCCGCTCGCAGCTCCAGCATGTCCTTCTTCTTCTCGTCGGCCTTCTTCCGCTTGTCCTCCGAGAGGAGCAGCTTCTCCTGACGAGCTCGCTCCTGCTCGGCTCGACGCAGGTTGCTCGCAGTGGAGGAGGAGGAGGAGGAGGGCGTGCCCGGGGCGGCGTTGGAGCAGGTGGAGGAGGCCATCGAGGAGACGGAGCCAGAGTGGCCGTGGCCGCCGTGTTTGAAGGGCGTCGACGGCTTGGTGAGCGCAGCTCTGCCACGGCCATTTCCGCCCGCCTCATTGGTGACGCTCACCGAGGAGAGGTCAATGACGTTTCGGCCGGCGCCACTTCGAAGAGGCGTCGCATTGCGAAGCTTCGAAGTGGTAGAGTCCTCTTTGCTGACAAAGTTTCCGCCTCGAGGCTGGCGACCTCCTCCTCCTGTTCCTCGAGAGGGAGTAGTGTAGCCACTTTGACGAGCTCTAGGCTCTTCATCAGCAGCAGCAGCAGCTTTACGGGATCGAGTGCTCTTTGAGGCGCTGCCGAAAGCGTTTGAAGAGGCCACCTTTACCGCCGATGGCTGCTGCTGCTTGATGGCAGTGGCCGAGGCGAGCAGACGAGCCTGAGCTCGAGTTCGAGGAATCACCGAGGTGGAGGTGTTTGAGGAGGCCACCGAGGCGTCAACCAGATTGTTTGCTCCCTGCTGGTGATGACCACCACTGCCTCCATCAATGGACTGCTCCACGGCAATGAACGGCTTGGCCTGCTGTTTAGAGGCGGCATTGCGCGGCTTGAGAGCTCCACTGCCTCGACCTTCATGGCTGTCAACAACGTCCTTGTTGTTGCTGTTGTTCTTAGTCTCAAAGAGCTGCTTGCGACCACGACTTGAGGAGAGGATAGTTCCAGCAGCATTTGAAGTGCTGCAGGCAGCCTGGTTGTTGTGCTGTTCAGCAGCAGTGGTACTGCTTCCGCTGCCTCGTTTGGCTCGAAAGAGAATGACCTTGTTCACTGAAGAGGAGCCAGGAGCGGGGCGCTTGCTGGACGCCTGCTGTCCAGCTCTGTTTGCGTGCTTAGAAGGCGTCACGGCGTTCAGAGCGACGGTGGCTGCCGCAGACTGGGCGCCACTTGTTTTGCTCGTTTCTCTGGAAGAAGGATAACAAAGGTTGTCGTTAGCTCAAAGATGTTCAAGTTTTAGAAACAGCTAATTTGGAAAAAGTGCACTTACAGCTCCTCGGCCTGCAGCTCGTGCAGGATGGCCAGCATGGTGCGGTTGAACTTCTCGTCGAGGGCCTTCATTCGGTCGAAGGACTCCTGCCAGAGGGCGGCGATCGTCTGACTGCGCCCGATGTCCACGTAGTAGTGCTCGTCGTCCTCGCGAAACTGCACGTACTCAGAGGCGAGGGCGACGTCCTGCAGATTGAGGTGGGCGGCCAGTTCGGCGGCCACCGAGGCGGCCACGGGCTTTGTGGTGCTGTCGATGCCCATGGTTTGGGTGTTTGGTGTGTTAGATGTGGTGGTGATAGTGAAAGGGGGATAATAAGATGGTAATTGTGATTACACACACGGTGGTGGTGGTGGTGTTGGTGGTGGTAATGATGAAGAACTGGCTGCAATATCAACAACAACAACAACAACAGCAGCAGCAACAGATGCAACTCTAGAGGAAGGCAATGTTTACTGGGTCACTTCTATCAACACCAAGCAAGCTTAGGTGCTAAGTGAATCGGTAAAGTGTTTTGAAGTTGAAGTGGCAATGGCAAAAAGAGTTGAAAACAGGAGACCTAAGTCCAAGGTCCTAGAAGAAAGAGAAAGGGAAAGAGAAAGAGGGCAAAGATTGCGGCCGTTTAAGTCAACGGCTGAAGAACAAGTGCGTGTCTCAGGAGAGAGAGAAAGAAAGATACGCGCGCGCTGCTTTTCACTCAAATCCAACGGTCGTCGTTCACAGCGTTCACTGTGGAAAGGGAGAGAGCGGCAGTGCCCTTCTGGTGTCAATCGCAAATGGCGTGACAATGTAAAGTGACTGAGCGAGTGGGGCGCCCAGGGTGGCGGTACTGTGCACAGAAGACGTGCCAAAATACAAAACAATTTTTTTCTAAATGATTACAATGTTTTGAGTGCTTTTAGAACTTTGGGTCAGGAATTTTTCCACAACGTTTAACAATAGCAGCGGTTATTCTCCTCCTTAGCAACTGCCCTACTTTTATGGTCAAAGTCAAAAGGGCAAAGGAAGGCTGAAAATACACTAAAATGACAAGAAGAAAGAAGAAAATACCTCAAGCGACCTTAGAAACTAAAGTATTTTTGTCTAAAATTAAAGTGCTCTGAAACGTCGGAATGCCTTTCGATAAAAGCAGAGATAAAACAAAAAGCAAAATGGTTTATAAAAGCCTTTGGAAAAGTCAGCATTTGGCAACATTTGGCATCATCATCAACATCATCATCATCGCTGCTGAATGGAAACACTCTAAACACTTAGGCTTAGAAGATGATGACAATGAAAAGAAGTGCGTTTTGTCTGACATTTGTTTTGCTGGCAGTTGGCCTAGTGGCCAACTGCGTTAAGATTGAACTAGAAAACCTGCCTGAACGATGCGACTTTCGCAAGTGTACAGCGCCTGATCCAAAGAGGCTGAACGTGCATCTAATTCCTCATTCTCATGACGTAAGTCAAAGTGAAATAAGTCCATTAAAGTCATTTAAAGTTACTAAAGGTGCTCTTTTTAACAGGACGTCGGATGGCTGAAGTCAGTCGATCAGGTAAACAATCAGAAGGATAACTTTAGTTATCAACAAATGCTAATAAAACCCACTGTTTTGGCAGTACTTCTACGGCTCCCGATCAAACATCCAGAAAGCAGGCGTCCAGTACACTATTGACTCGGTCATCGAGGAGCTGATTCGCGACAAGGACCGCCGCTTCATTCAAGTGGAGACGGCCTTCTTTTGGATGTGGTGGCAGGAGCAGGGCGAGGAACAACGGTCAATCGTCCGAGAGCTGGTCAAGTCGGGTGTGTTACCACCTTCTTTCTTTAAACTTTTTAAAAGTGATAAAACAACTTTAACTTATCATCATCATCATCATCATCATCAGGTCAACTGGAGTTCATCGGCGGCGGCTGGTCGATGAACGACGAGGCCACCACAACTTACCTGTCCACCATCGACCAGATGACCTGGGGCCACCGACGACTGGTGGACACCTTTGGTCGGTGTGCCGTGCCAAAGGTCGCCTGGCAGCTGGACCCTTTCGGCCATTCAAAGGAGATGGCCGCTCTCTTTGCCGGCATGGGCTTCGATGCGCTCTTCTTTGCCCGCCAGGACTACCAGGACATTGCCCAGCGGGTGAAGACCAACACTCTGGAGCACATGTGGCAGGCGAGCGAGGAGCTCGGTACTAGAGGCGACCTGCTGACGGGCATGATGAAGGATCACTACGGTTTGTTAAGGGAATGCTTTTGCTGTCTGAACATCTGTCTGAACTAAACCCATCTTCTGCTTAAACCCTCAGGCCCGCTGCCCGGTCTCCGCTGGGACCTGGTGGACAACGACGACGACCCGATCGTCGACAACCCCGACTCGGAGGAGTACAATCTGGTGCGCTTTCTGGAAACTTTTGAAAAGAACGCCAACGCCTACGCCGTCGGCTACCCAACGCGAAACATCCTCATTCCGATGGGAGAGGACTTTCAGTACATGGCCGCCCATCCCTTCTACAAGAACATGGACAAGCTAATTCACTGGATGGCTCACTCCACTAAGTTCAAGGTCTTCTACTCGACGCCGAGCTGCTACGCAAAGGCCCTCTCCGATGCGGCCAATGTCACCTTCGCCTCAAAAACTGACGACTTCTTTCCCTACGCCAGCGACCCGCACAGCTACTGGACGGGCTACTTTACCTCACGAGCAGCCTTGAAGTTGCAGGAGCGGGTCGGTGCAAGCATTCTGCAAACGGGGAAAATCGTCGAGGTCCTCTCCAAGCCGCCGCACACCTTCAACCGGCAGCTGATTGCCCTCAAGGAGGAGATGGGCATCATGCAGCACCACGACGCTGTGGCCGGTAAGAAAAAGTGGATTAGGAGTTAGGAAAAGCGAAAATTAACTGTACAACAACATCTTTTTTTTTCAATTTCCTCTCTCCACCAGGCACTGAGAAGCAGCACGTCTCCGATGACTACTCAAAACGACTGACCAAGGCCGTTTCCGGCGTTCAGCAGGGCATCGCCCAGGCACTCCGCGTTCTCTACAATGGCACCGCCGTCGGTGGCACCTTCTGTCCGCAGCTGAACGCCAGCAGCTGTCCAATTACCGAAACGGCGGCCAACTTTACCGTGACGCTGATCAACCCGCTGGCGATGGAGCTGGCCAACCAGACGGTGCGCTTTCCGGTAAAGGAGGGCGTCCGGTACACGGTCACCGATCTGGCGACGCCTTCAGCCAAGATTCCCTTTGCAGTGGTGGACATTCCGGAGCCGGTGCAGAAGCTGGCGGAGAGGAAAGGAGGAAAAGCCAAGGTCGAACTGGTAGTTCGGCTTCCCTTGATTCCACCGCTAAGCCTGGTAAACCTTGCCGTCCAGGAGTTGGAAAAGTCCCAAGAGACGTCTCAGAAAAAGACCTCCGCCGCAAACGCCGTCCTCAAGGGCCGACACATGTCGGTGCACTTTGACGACAAGGGGGCGATTTCTAAGGTGACGCTGGCCGATGGAACAACCTCGGTCAGCTTCAAAAACGAGTTCCACTTCTACAAGGGCATTGAGGATCGGGCACGCAACTCGGGCGCTTACATCTTCCGCCCTGCAGAGCAGAAGCCAACGCCGGCGGCCCACGTCGTCGAGGCGACGCTGCACGGCACCGCGGAGTTCACCGAGGTCCACCAGACCTTCTCCGTGGACTGGATCAGCCAGGTGGTTCGACTGGTGCCCAGTGTTGACGGCACCGAGGACGTGCTGGAGTTTGAGTGGATCGTCGGGCCGATCCCGGTGGCGGTGGACCACATCGGCAAGGAGCTGGTCACCCGGTACGTCACTGACCTGAACTCGGCGAACCGCTTCAAGACGGACGCCAACGCGCGACAGCTGCTCACCCGTCAGGTAGACTTCCGACCGAGCTGGAAACTCGAGGTCACCGAACCGGTGTCGGGCAACTACTACCCGGTCAACTCGATGATCGTCCTGGAGGACGCCCAGAAGAAGCTCTCCATGGCTGTCCTGGTAGATCGCTCTCAGGGCGGCACCAGCATGGCGCCGGGCGTCGCCGAGCTGATGCTCCACCGACGCCTGCTCCACGACGACGGCAAGGGCGTCGGTGAGCCGCTCAGCGAGCCGGGCGTCGACGGCCGCGGCCTGGTCGTTCGAGGTCGTCACCAGGTGGTGATCGCCCCCACCGGCAAGCTGGCCCGGCAAACTCGACCGCTGACGCTGAAGAACCTCCTCCCGCCGGTGATCAGCTTTTCGCCCAGCAGTGACGCCCAGCGGAGGGTGATCACCGGGGCGGGCGCCATCTCCAGTCTAGCGAAAGGAGCCGCCAGCTTTTCCAAAAATGTCCACCTCCTGACGCTGGAGCAGTGGCGATCAGAGGATGAGGTTCTCCTCCGTCTGGAGCACTTCTACCAGAAGGGAGAAGATGCAGTGCTCAGCGCTCCGGCCACTGTCAGCCTCCGAAATCTCTTTGAGGAGTTTGAGATTGTCCAGGCGAAGGAGATGACCCTCTCTGCGCATTCGCCCGTTGAGCAGCTCAAAGAACGGCTAAGGTTTGCCTACAAGCCCATTGGAAACGTGTCCACGCCGGCGTCCACTCCCGTCGATCCGACCAAACTGGAGGTCATTCTGCACCCGATGGAAATCCGGACCTTTGTAGTAAAGATTAAGCGACACTAGCTAAAAGTTAATTTAATTAAAGCGACAGTTTAAAAAACTGTCTGTTTTAGATAATTAAAAACTTTATATCGTTCAGAGCATTTGTGATATAATGACGCATTGCTTTTGACATATTAAATCAAAAGTTTTTAATTAGTTTTGTGCATCATCAACCACAACATTTCGCTTGTGGCTGCATTTACTGCCAAAAGTATAACACGTATACGCTTGAGCTTTCTACGACCAAGTAAATGCGCACTTTTAGATTTTGGAATCACCCGCTCTCCCTCTTTTTCCCGCGTACATTTTTGCTGCCGACAAAGAGCAGCCGGCAGTTCGTTCCAGCAGCGTTGGAACACCGGCAGTGCTATATAGCGCCCAACGCCTGGGTCATTTTGGCTGCAGCGTTTCAGTGTTCGGCGGCTGCTCACTGCTCGGCCGCGGTGTGCTTTTGTGATTTGGGTCAAAAGCTGTTCCAGCTGTTTGGAGCCACTTCTGAACTGCTGCTTCTTTTGGTCAGGTCTTCAGATTGAAACAACCGCATCAGCAGCACATCGCAGTTGGCATCAAAAGCCGTCATCTTCTGCTTTGATTTCAACTTTAGCGAAATCTTAAGCAGCAGAAGTAGTCATTTGTTGTTGTTGTTCTTCTTCTTCTTCCGCCACAATGGACTCGTCCTCGTCACCCATTCAGTCCTCTACGTCACCCTCTTCTCAATCGCCATCAGCCCTGCTTCCGATGCAGCCCTCAACTAGTCCTTCACCACCACCACCATTACCACCACCACCTCAGCCGCCGGCCTCAGTTTCACCCTCACCCCCTCCGCCACAACCTCCCTCACAATCATCTCCGCAACAGCAGGTGGACAACAGCAGCACCACCACCGCTGAGAACATTGTCAAAGTTGTACCGCTCAACATGAAGCAGATCCGCGAGCTGGAGCGGGCCGTCAAGCTGAACCAGACGGTGAAGAGCACCTGCAGCCGAGAGGTGTACGAGGCCTTTCACGAACGACTGAAGGCCTTCCGCCACGACCAGGCCGACTCGAAGGAGGTCATTCAGGACATCTGCCGCCTCTTCACCGACCGCCCCGCCCTCCTCAAGGGCTTCAAGTACTTCGTTCCCGAGTGGTACCTCCAGCCGGACGACTATGTACCGCTGGAGGAAGAGGAGGATTACGATGGTGATGATGATGATGATGAGGAGGAGGAGGAGGATCATGATAAGGATGAAGATGATAATGGAGGTAGTGGTGGTGCACAGGATCGCTCTGAGGGTGACAACAAAAACGATAATAGTGGCCCTTCTATGGACGTTGATGGCGGTGGTGATGGGAGTGGCAATCTTGGCAATCTGGCAGCAGGTTCTGCCAGTGCCAATTGTGCCGGCAATTCAACTGCAACTGATGCTGTTCCTCATGTGGAGAAGAAAAATGTTATTGGTGAAGATGATGTTGACAAGAATGGGCTATCGGCTGAAGATCGTGAGCTTGATGCAATTTGCTATGCTGCTCTTACCAATACTGACGACATTGACTTTGATAAGCTATGTGCAGAGATTTGAAGAGTTGTTGCAGAACGATTGATTTGAAATAACATCATTTTTCTTTTAATTTCAAAACATTAACTTACTTCTGAGTTTAAGTTATCATGTCCTTTTCAGCATGCAATCTTTCTGTTTTATTGTCTTTTTCTCAAATGAAAATCATTTTTCTGTTTAGCATTTTTAATTCTTGAAGTTTTTAAAATCAGTAACAATTATTTCATCAAAACTTTTATACTTTTTTTAACTTTATAAACAATTTTGTTGTGCTATTTATGTACTTTTTCATTTATTAAAAATTAAAAACACATTTGATAATGCTATTTAATTAGTTTCATTTAAATAAACAATTTAAGTGTTTTTTGACAAAATTCAATCGTTTTTTGTTAATTTTAATGCAAAAATCAAAAATAAAAACAATTTTAAATAAGTTTAAATTTTAAAACAGTAATTCTTAAATTAAATTAATTTTTTGTTTTCTTAAATGAAATTTTCAT
>JAALOO010001359.1_pt1 | contig 16953 bp, 12 predicted proteins | sample 7257641 | NCBI WGS metagenome assembly JAALOO01 (sample SAMN14085613, study PRJNA598686) | mite metagenome | biome: ENVO:01001000; feature: ENVO:01001002; material: ENVO:01001226; isolation source: single female mite from University of Michigan culture on fish food culture... ...
GTGACTTTGGAAGACTCTCGTGAGGTCTTGCCTCGGTGAGTGTAAGATCCGAAGTCAGGTGAAAAGTGTGTCTGTGTGTCGGTTATAAGGGAAAATGTGCACGCTGTCAGGGGGCCGCTCGTAGATGACGGTCCGCCTGGAGCGGCTGGTGAAGGATTATGTGTTTGTGTGGGGGAAATGAGTGAAAGAATAAGAATATGTGAAGAATATTGTGTGAAAGATAAAATGGTAAAGTAATAATAATAATGGTTAGATTTGGCTTGCCACACATAGCCCACACAAATTATCTCTGATTTTCTCGTAATTGAAGTCCTCATTACACTCTGGGTCTACTTCTTTGGTCAGTCATGTTCGTCGTTGATTAGATAAGAGGCACACATCGGTGTCTGTTATGGCTCCTTGTGCATTCCAGTGCTGCTGTTGTACATGATGAGTGTTCTTGCCTGCCATCACTTGCCACTGCTGCCAATCGATCGATTTCACTTGCGGTCAATTTGGAATTATCAAAGACTTCTTTGCATGCAGCTCAAGTGGTTTCCCGTTGAAAAATCAGCAAGTATGGTCAGTTGTCAGTTGACCAACAGGAAAAGTGACCGCATCGCAATTACTGCAATTAGCATCTTCTCCCTGCCTGCATCTGACAGACTGAGCACTTCACTTTCTCAGTGATTGTGTTTGGTTGCCGTTTACTCTTTCTCTCTTTTCTCTCTTTTTCTGTCTCAGCTGGTGATGTCTCACTTTGATTAATACAACGACGACGACGACGATCAATTGAATCGATGCACCATTATGAGTGCCTGTAATTTGCATATACCTCATCAGATTGTTCAATCATACACGCACAGGGCACTGTGTTTTGTGTCAGGGAAAGAGCAGAAGCAACTGTATGCCATTGCATCTTTTGTGTGTCCTTAATCGGCTCACAAGTTTGTCTGGGGCAGTGTTTCTCAAATAGATGAGTCGGCTTTATGATCACTTGGCACTCAGCACCCGTGTCCTAAGCAGCACTGCCTCCCCCATTCTGGGGACATGCAGCAATTATACAGGATGCAATTACGACGCTTACGTTCATTTGAGTCATCCCTGCATTATGCAATTCTATTGCTTATCAGATCTCAGATCATCCCCACGTTTGGCTGGTGTGTTACACACACACTCACCAGTGTTGCCCTTGTCAACTGCAGACTATCCGAGTGTGCCATTGTCCAATTAGTTTGCTTCATCCTTAAACAACTCAACATTGGTAAAAAGTAATTCTATTTCTCCTAAGAGAGGAGCACACAGTTTGTGTCCATTTATGATTATCAATGGCGCTGACAAGCGGTCGCAACACGTATACGTGCCTGCGGATGTCATCATTTGGCAGTGAGTGCTGCTGCTGCTGGTGCCACTGAATTAAAACTCTGGTGATAAGATCTAGAATTGGTGTAGCTGAGCAGTGTAATGACCACTGCTCTAACTAATTTGTCTCCAAAGATATTGTCAATGTACGCCCCTGAGCATCACCGAAAGAGCCTGTAACCGCTGAGGGTTTTCATTGTTGTAGAGTACTTCTTTTCTTTTATGAAGTGAAAACGGTGCTGAGTCGTTGGGAATGGAGAAGCACTCCAAGGTAAGATGATGATGCCTCTGCTGATAGAGCCGTGACCATGGGTTGCAGGACAAGAGAACAAGTGAACAACAGCCTGACTACAGCTTCCTGCCTTCTCTTTCTGAGTGTGTGTGTGATAGTGATTCGTTTGTTTATGGCTAATTTGAATGAGGTAATGGCCGTTGATGGCCCCTTCCCCTCTGCTCGTCTGAATTATCAAATTGTCGCTGTCAATAGCAACTGCTGTTGCTGCAGCTACTTCAATTGTCTAGTGTGTTTGTGCCCTGACAGACAGCGGTCAGTGTCATCATTGTGGCCCATCAACACTTCTATGCATTGGCCAGCAGTTAAATCTCCTCTCATCACCATACCACTTGCTGCACACACACACTCTACTCTAATGACACTGCCGATGGTGATTACGCTCATTAATTTTTGATATTAAGTTATTATCTAGGCAAAGAGAGAGGACATGCAACGGTCGGTGCCAGCGCACAGTGTGTCCAGCGTGGAATGTGTGCCCTCTCTGCAACACACACACACTGACCATGAGACAGATCAAGAGCAAAGACATTGGGCCATTAATTTGCAGAGCTATGCTAATGCAGGTAGCACCACTTTGGTGACAATGTCAGTGTTTGTTTGTTGGCAGTGAGTGTCGGTGTCAGTTTTGCTCGCAGTTGGTCTGGCGCTGCTAGGCTGCTGCTGACAAATCACCTGGCTACTGGGCACAGAGAGTGCACTGCACTCTTTACAACCTTCTCTGAGCACTTGCAGAAGTGGGAAGTGAAAAGAGCCTATTTCGAATAGGAGAAAAAAGAGACACATTCGTTACATTATATTAAATTGCTATTAAATTGAACAGCACAGTGATGCTTTTCTGTTCAGCAGTCTGGCAATTGAGAAGAGAATTGCCGAGCGTAATTGCCAAAAGAGTGAACAAACTGTGAACTGACGCACTATCCTGTGAGATGGACACAAATCATCAAAGTTTAATTTACGATCAATGTTGGAGACCACTCTTGGTGGGGCAACCACAACAACAGCAACAACAGTTGGAGAACTTCCTTGCCTCATCACTTCATTATGTAATTTACATCTTTGTTTGCTTTGTTGTTCTTTTTCTCCCTCTTTTTTATCGGACAACGTCGCTCTCAATACCCGTTGACTCATTGGCAATTTTTCGACTGGCGATTGATTTACTGCTGACCACTTAATTTCATGTCACAGACAGGCCAACTTTCTGGCTGCGAGCAACTTTGCTCTACTGCTCTATTGCTCTTTTTGCTCTTGCGTCCAAACTGAGCCATTAATTGGTAGAAGCATCGATTTGTTCGCTATAAATTTTCTTTCCTTGTCCAATTCTCCGGCGTTGATTGTCTGTCTGTCTGACTGTTTCCTCTGCTGGCAGTGAAGCAATGGAGCGCTATTTTTAAACTGGAGCCTCTCATAAATCTGTTCAAACTGCAGCTTTCTCTCAGCATCGGCTTTGGTCGGTTTTGTCGTGAGATGTTTATACCTCGCTCCGAGTGTCAGTGAACATTGGTGGTGGCCCCATTCTGATGCTGCTTTTTGTTGCTGCTGCTGCAGACGACAGTCCAATTGGCTGATGTTGATGCTGCTTACCAGTAAATCTTAAAGCCGATGCTATCACAGGCATCATCCGCCGAGAGTACCAAAAAAAGCAGTGTTCACTATCCCTTCCGCTCACTCGCTTAGTGGCATTTTTGGTGCGCTCTTGTCTTCCCTTGTCTTCTCTTATACAGTGCCTGCCACTGTCATTGAAGCAATGTTTTGGCCATTTTACGATGATAATTAAGTCTAGACACGCGTCTATCAAGAAGTCACTCGACTTCTCTAGGGCTTTGCTCGATATTCTCAACCACCAAAAAAGGGAACGAGAAATAGAAAGCAAAGACGTTAGAGTGTGGCAGCAAAGAGCATCAGGCACTTCAGCAGTTTCAGTCACTCAAGCCCAATCTGACATTAATCACGTTTATTCGTTGACTAATAAGTGCCATTAATTTTGCTATTCTCGACTACATTCTACAAATGTTGCCATCACTAGAAGATGTCGACGGCGGTATAAAAAAGAATATAATAATAAAAATTCTGTAGACACAGATTTATTAGCCAGAATTTGTGCGAATTAGCATGCAAAGGAGTGCCTGAATGGCACACTGGCCGAGTTTGAGTGCTGCTGAGGATCATGATAGGCTCAGGATGAAGATAAGAAGTGCTGCTGCTGTACAGGCACACATCTTCCCTGCTGACATGTCACTCAGTGTGCTAAGTGATCGATATGAGTTTGCAGCTTTTGTCATGTTTTTTGCAGTTGCAGTTTACTCTTCTTCATTTTTTTAGCTTGTAAAAAATAAAGATTTGCTAAAAAGTGTGCAGGCCACATGGTCAGCATTTCATTGAGTCTGGACATCATTTGCCAGTGACACCCCCTCCTCTCACCGGTGGTGGCCAGTCATTGCCCACTGCAGTGCACCAGCGGACACTGACTTTGCCTTTCGTTTACAGCTTACACCGACAGCATTATCAGCCTAATGGTCAGCTGTTGTACAGTGGCCACTACTGCTACTACTACTGCCTGCCGCTACCCTCACAGCGCGCTAATGAGAATTTATTTGAGCAGTGCAGTGGAAAGCAGCAGCAGCAGCCTACATTTGGATCGATGCACACAGGCACCCAGGCATTCCTACACACACAGGTCCAAGCCAACAGTCGAGCTCGCCATTTTGTCTGCTACAGTTTTGTGCTGGATGCTAAATATTTAATCGTAATTGTTAGCAACAGCAACCAGCAGTATCAGCATCACTCTGCACTTGGCAAATTGCACTTACTTTTCCTTTTTATTGCCCTCATATCATGTTTTATTTATGTTTATAAGCAGTTGAGCATTATTTAACTTTAAAGTTCATAAACAATTGCATCAGAAAATCAACTATTTATTTGCTAGACATTCCCATTGTTGTACCCCGTCCCTTGTGACGTTTTCGAGTGCAGCATCACAATGAAAGAAAGAATAGAAGAATTGAGAATGCAGCTTTTAATTGTTGGCGGAATCTTTTTTTTAAATCTCTCGATATGATGCCATCGATTTGAAGTAGAGCCGCACTAGCGGTATTGGCCAAAAAGTAGCAGTGCTCCGGATGATTTATGAAGTTCATTAAATGAAATTATCAAAATCTATATGCGAGCAACGACCTTGCCTACTTTTTTGCTGCTTTTGCCGTTGCTGCCGTACAGAGTCTATTACGGCAATTTTCTACTTTCTAATTTTATTTGTGTAGATTGTTTCACTTGAAAATGAGTCCAATTATAATAAAAGAATCTAGCGAGAGTATGTGTGCCCTGTCTGGCGCCAAAGTAGCACAGACAGACAGACAGACGCACACTGACTCAGCCGAGCTGTCATGGCGCCCTGCGTCACCGTACGTGGCTACTAATGTAGTGTGCATTGTGTGTGCACATTGTGCCTAGAAGCGTCTCCTAGTTGGCCTGCCTCAATTAGACCGTGCTCACAAAATTTAAATTCAGATTGACCTGCAGTGCTAGACTGTGTAACAACTGCTACAACTGCCGCAAACATTAGCTACGGTGATTAATTGCGTCAGTACGGCAGAGCTTCTCAGTGCTCTCATTTGGTCAGAATTTATCAATTTATTTTGTCATCAATTCTACGTCTTCTTTTTTCGGCAGAGCATTTTCCATTTCTTTTTCTTTTTCAGCATACAGTCAGGCGCACTCGTTCGGCACTGAGCAATACGATAAATGGCGCCAATTTATCATCAACACTAGCAGACAAACGCTGGCGCTTTATTATTTGCCTTTAGTTTGCAGTAATTGTCTGTCTTTCTCTCTCAGCAGTGTCTGCCTCTATTTGTTTATGTCTTTTCTTTGTTGTTGCGGCTGCAGCTTTTGGTGGGAGCATTGGTCGGCACTATGGTCGGCTCTGGTCAGAACTGTGGCTAGAACTGTGGAGCTGGGTTGTCCGGCCAATCTGGCTAACCTCCACTGACTGCGGACACACGGGCAAATAAATCAACACACGCACAAGTAAAGACTGCTGAAAGAGAATTAGGCACTTTGAGCACTAGCACTAGTACTAATGAATCGAATCGACGCCTCAGCCATTGCCACTGAACTGCCTGGGACCAATTTGTATAATTCGATTACAATCCATCACAAAGTACACGAGGATGTGCGACTGCTGTTCTCCGCAAACCGATTTGCTGACGGCTGTGGCTGGTGGGACTGATAGCTCTTTATTTTGTGGTGTCGTTGTTGATGCACTTGTTTGCCATTGGCAACTCTTGGCAGCAAATCTATTGACCAGTCCAGTTCAGTTGAGTGTGTTTAGCGCATGGCAGGACACTGCACGTTGCAAATCCGCATGTTTATTTGTTGTGAGTGTTTCAGTAATTTGGTTTCTTATTGCTCCTGTTTCGCCGCAATGGTGATCTCTTTTCTCTGTTTTTCTTTCGGTTTTTCTCTATTGACCGATGGCATCTCCTTGTGTGCGCGAGGTAATGATGATTTATTTGCTTTTAATTGAACTGTCTCTTCTATTGTGTCCTGCAGTCCAAGACGATGGTGATTCAATGGTGGAATACTACACTTTTACTACTACTACTACCACTACAAATGGACACTGACCGGGGCCAGTCTCTGCCCTGCTCTAATTGCCGCCCAGGCACGAGTCAGTAGTACTGCTGTTGAGTTTTGCTCTCAAGTGGCATCTTTTTTCGATTTCATATCGAGCATCGTTTTTGGTGCGACTTTGTACCATTATTCTATCACTTGCTACTTTTCGCCTGAAGCCAGTCAGTTTGTGTGTTTTGCCATTGTTCGCCAGCAGTGAGCTTGGCTTGTTATTACCGGCCGCCTTTCATTACGTGATGCTACTTCTGCTGCTTATTATCTGCCAATAGCTTCGATTCATTTCACTTGCAGTCCACTGAGAGACAGACACTCAGTTTGCGTCTTTACTGCTGGTGAATTGCAATCTAACAATCGTTCACTCGCCACTCGAATTTCTATCCGCTCGTTCTCTGCAAGGTGCCAAAGCGGGGCAATTTTCAAATTCATTCACTCACCGTCCTCTGACTGCGAGTCTGACTGTCTGTTTTCTCTTCTTTGCTTTCCTTCGACCATAGCACCTCATTGCAATGTCGACCAAAGGTCAGTCAAATGAGGTTCTACTACTTCTACTTCTTTGACGATGGTGATGCGCTGCATGAAGCGTTGGACGGACGCAGACAAATCTGACAATGCACAAATGATGCATACAGAGAATGCAGAGAGACACAGACACAAACAGACCGACTGAGAACATCAGCAACATCGAGCAGTGAGTGAAGTGAATGGAAAACGAAAGGGAACGTTGACTCTGTCTCTGACTCGTGGCCACTTTTGCCGTTGCCGCCGTTGCTTGGACAATCTCGACGAGTGCCATTGCCGGTGAGCAGTGAGCGTAACCACAAAATTGAGAACGTCGATTCTTCGGTGCTCCTCACAATGAAATGCTTCTCTTTTTGCTCCAAGTGTCTGTGTTTGTGAGTTGCTGCACTCTTTGCACCGCTTGCACCTCGGTGAACGTGCTAACCGAAGCGCTACAAACGAGAATTTGGTGTCGAGCAGAAGGCACCGCCGAATACCGACTGACTGATTGAGGTGATCACTGCCGGCAGCTTCAGCAGCACAGGCAGTGAATGTGTGCACTGTCCTAAACAGGAACACAACACTGACTGCTCACTCTTTGGTGCAGCACTGTATCATGCTCATTCTCTTTCGCTCTCTTCCGAGTAGGATAAACAATTGCCAGCATTATGTCACGCTCCTATCGGGCAATTGCCTTCGATTGGAGTTTCTTCTTCGGCTTCTTCTCCATTTGAGCGTGTACACATGCGATGCCATTTGCCCGGAGATGTCAACCACTACTGACTGCTACTAAGCTACCACCACCACTCTCTCGTCTAGGTGGCAGGGTTCACAGTCGTTGGCCAGGTCGGTGTCTTCTTCTTAAGCTTCTTCTTTAGTCAGTCAGTCAGTTAGACTACTTCCACCACAGGCACCATCATTCACCAGCTTCCACCACTGTCAATCGAATCGAATCGAGGCAACACACAGACAGTCAGACAGACACAAACACTGACGAGGTGTCCAAATAGATTTGCAGCTAAACTTGATTTCCTCTGTCCGCTACCAACTGCCACTCGTTGCACTTTGCTTGCTTGCTTTCAGGTTGAAGAGGATGAAGAGACTGCGAGCGTGACCAAATGCTTTACCTCTCTTCTTCTCCTGCTCAACCAAACTGGCACCGCTGGACGAAGGCAGCAACACCGAGGACTGTCCTTAGACCAGTGCACTGTTTACAGCAGCAGCAACAACTTTGCTTCCAACTCGTCGTTGCCCGGGAAAACGCTGCCGAGAAGCAGCACTCTACGACGCTGCTGCACATGTAGAGACGGTGCACTTCTGCTTTCCAAGAACTGAATGCCAGTTTGTAAATAAATATATATATCGAAGTGCTCAGTCCGGCAGTGTGTGTAAATCTTGCGTCTGGACAAATGGCAAATTAGAGCGGTAATCCAATTAAAGGAAAATACGCCTTTGGTGTTTGCAAACAAACACACTGCAGTGAGTGCGGCTCAAATGAAAACGTTTCCTTCGATTGATGTGCTCCCTTCTTCACTGACGCTTCCTCTTCTTCTTCTTGTGAAAAACTGCGACTGCCAGTGATCGGCACCAAGCGGGCACTGGAAGATGATGATGCCAGTGGCTGCCTGGCTGAGTTTCCTCTTTCTCACCAGGCGTCCACCAGGACAACTGCTGGCAACGGTACCCGGTAGACGGTGCTAGGCAATCGGTCATTCGGCCGAGTGACACGAACTGGCTCCACTGCCTGAGATGCTGAGGCTGAGGCTGAGGCTGCCGCTGCCGCCGCCGCCGACTAATCGAATCGCACACACATAGCCGCTGTTCTAATGCAATTTGCGAGAGACTTGCCAGGCAAATCCATAAATTATTTCGCGCTCTTTGCCACTTTGTGCGGTCACCTTGCTCAGGTTAATTCGGCCGATTGTCTCTCTCACCGATGTTCAATGCGCACAGACATAGTCGCACAAGGAGAGAGAAGGAGACAGTATTCACTGCAGCATTTCTCTTCACTTTCCATCACCGTTGTCGTGGTGTCCTCTTCTTCTGCTCAGCTGCCAACATGGTAGATGAAGTGATAGCAGCAGCACTGGCTACTAACTGCCGCACTGAAACTGGCGACTGTCTCATGCTGTCCAGACTGTCCGAAGTGTTCACTGCTGATTGAGTAGGAACACCAGCACCGAGAGGGAGAGGGAGCGCATCCCCAACAGTATTTCACAATTTAATTTATTTGTCCAAAACTTATGATTAGCATTTTTATGATTATTGCAAGTGCAAGATCTGCAGAGCTTGAGTCTCGTTAGCCACTGCAGCAGAATCAGAACTGGCGAAGGTGCAGCGGGCGCGATTTGCTTCATTGTGCAAGACCACAAAACCATAAATTGTGAATGTGTGTGTCGGTGGCAGTGACAAGAACGGTGGCAATCACCGGTTACTTCTGGGGCCCCTTGTTCCCTCTTTTCTCCTGCAGTGTCACTGGGCCATTTACATGGTGTCTTCCTCCTGCCTCAGCGGTGCTCGCCTCATTAGCAGCAATTGGACAGGCACCGTCTAATCGAATTGTTGCCAATCTGAGCGCCTTTATCCGCTGCCATCATTGCCATCATGGCTGATGCTCATCAGCTGCTCTCTTCTTTCTTCTCATCAATTTACTGTCTCCTCTTCGGTGTTAGGTAGTTGCACGGGGCTCCTCTTTGCTTTACTTTCCTTTTCTCCGAGCAAACACTGGAAGCTCCATCAATTGACGCCACTTAGGCCTCCTGTCTGGAGCATGTTTCACTTGACAAAATTATTAAATTTGTCTTTGCAACACACACATACAAATTGTGGCTTGCTCGCTGGCTTTGCAACTCTGTTCACCACTCTGTACAACTGTGCTCTCTTTACCAACGTGAGCGCCCATGTGCCGTTTGTTGTTCCTTTTGTGCATTTTAGACGCGCCAATTTTTAAGCTCAATTCCTTTCTGCCAAAAGAGTCTTACTATTTGCTATTCTCTTTTTTCCTTCTTCGGCTGCTGTTTATTAATGCAATGCAATTCAATTCAATTCAGCCTACACCAGCAGCCGCAAATTTATATTATTAAATTTATTACAATTTATTATGTGCGAGGGTCTGCGGGTTTGTGTTTGGGTGTTTTCATGTCTGTGCCAGCAGTCTTTTTTGGGTACCGTTTCAAACGAATGGCGCCACCAAAGAGGCACCACAAACCGTAGTCGCTCACTCACTGTATACACTTGTGTAAGAAAATAGGAAAAAAAGTACCCCAAAGACGAACTGGAGGAATATTTAAAATATTCTTTGCACAAATGGAGGCGATGTGGGCAGCGATGACCATAGGAAAAGGAAAAGTGAGCGATGATGAATTTGCAGCAAGTTCACTGGCGACCACATTACTTGATGTGCCGGGCACGGGCTCACCCTAGACAGCCCGAATTTGTGTGTGCAAGCTGCTGGCGCCCAAACTGCCCCTCAGTCCTGCCAGTCATTCATGTCCCTTTCTCTTGTTTTTCTTCCTACTACCACCACCAGCACCACCACTACTGTTGGCCTGTGAATTTGCGTTGAGGAGAATTCTGACAAGACTTTTATGTATGCTAAATTTAAAATTGGACCGCATGTGCTTGAAAACGATAAACATTTTATGTACACACGTTTTGCTTTATATATTTTAAGTACATACACAGTGCTTCTTAAACAAAAGGAAAAGAGAGAAAGTCCACATTTTGATTGCCCTCAGTGCACACACACACTGCCCTAAACACACTGATTTGTTTGATGATAATTTGACAGCAATGAAAAAAACTGGATGAACTACTGTTTTGTTTCTAATTTTTATTGTAGCAATTGAAAAGTGTCATTGTGGATTTATTGCTCATTTCTCCGCAATCGCATGTACCTGTTTGCTTTAAAATTTATACTCGCTCTAGACTAGCACTGAATTGATCATCATTTACTACCACTGACTTCAGTTATTTATTGCTTTATTATTTTCCAAGTTGCGAATTTGTCAACACAACTGAAGTTGCAAACTTTTCAATCTGTCGACTGACTCTGCAAAGCGAGTGACTGTTTCCAGTGACACTGCTGGCAAGGCACGTCGCAGTGCAGCACTGTGCGGACGGTTGCCAAGCTGCTGACGGTGCACAAAATATTCTGTTGACTGTGTGTGTCCCAACCACTGGCGACTGGTAGCCAACGATTTGTTGCTTCTTCAGCTTCTTCAATTTGTCTGTCGACTGTTTCGCTCGATTACAGCTCCCATCTTTGCTCTAATTTATTTGCCTCTAATCCATATGGATTTGACAGTTCTGTATGCAAAGAACGGTGGCTTCTTCACCCGAAACAGCAGCCCAGCAGTTCACCAGCATTCACTAATGCATCTGCCAAGCACACATGGCAACGCACACTAATGCATCGTCACTGTCTTCTTTCTCAGTGATGTCTTTCCTCTTCAGGCACTGCTTGTCGATGCTGCTATAGCTATCATCTGATAGTGGCTGCTGTACTGCGGTGCAATGGTATGATTAAGGCCTGCGAATAAGGAGAAGAAGCAGAAAAAGACGGCCATTCGGTTTAATCTCGTTCGCATATATTCTCCGTTTTTTGCCGTGTGTGTGTCTGTGTGTGGTATTGTAATGAGATTCTAATCGATGGACATCATGCTGCATCGATGCTGCTGCTGCTACTGCTCAGAGACTTTGTCACTGCGCACACAATTTCAGGCCTCATGGCATCTGCTGTGAGGCACTACCACTCTCTCCCTCTACTTTTCCTTTTTCCATTTGGTAATGCGTGAACACGGTGCCAATTAATAAAGCATCTTCAGGAGGGTAGTCAGCTGTGCTGCTGATGTTATGTACAATGATGACTACATTCAATTCGTGCATCTGCTGACCACTGTTTACACTGTGCTCTCTCTCTCTCTCTTTCTCTTCTGCTAATTGCGCCGTGAGTTAGGAAGTGGACACACCTTCAGTTTGTGCGCTCTATCGACTCATCCGCACCCTCTTTCCCTTTCCTTTCCTTTTTCCTTGCGACAACATGGCAATTCTTTACTTCTGCTTCTGCTGTCTTTATTGCTGGCTGCACATCTTTTAATTGCTGCCCTTCTTGGCTCGGTATTCTTTTATTCGTTTAAATAATTAGCTGCAAAGAAACAGCCAGCGAAACTGCCAGAGAGGCAGAGTCACATCTGCTCATCTCTGATCGGGTTAATTAATTTGTGCTTTTTTCTTTTTTTTTCTTCAGTTTGCTTTCTTCATCTGTGCATCCTCATTTGAGTTGGTTATCCTGGTAATTGTCAAATATTTACCCACTCAGGGGCACACACAGTGCGCTCAAAGACATTAGCTTGGCGGAAATGTGCCCTGTAAATGTCGGAATGCGAAAGGGGAAACAGTATTTTGTTTTTTTTCTATTCTATTCTCCATTCTGCAGTGTTCACTTCCCGTGGTGCACTTTTGTTGTCCTCTCCCTGTTGTGTACCGGCGGATTTATTAGCGCAAATTAATTCAGCATTCTTCCTTTCCTGCCTGCATCGTTTACTTTCTCTTTCTTCTTGCGTGCATTTGACAGAGTCTTGTTGACATTGCTCCTGCAGCACTGGCTTTCCTTAATTCTTGTCTGGTCGCCTAATACACATCCCTAGCGCCTCACCCTCTCCTCTCCCCTGCCCCTCCATCACTTGGATTTATTTAACTTCAAAGCCGTTCTCTGGCATCTTTTGCTCGCCCACCACCACCACCATCACCACCATCGCCATTTACCCTCACCATCACCACTCGCTTTCTCGCCATTGTCAGCTATTTGCTTTCTCTCTTCTTTTGGATAATTACAAATCCGGCACCGAGTGTCAATATTGACGTTGAACATTCGTTCTCTTTTTCTCTCTTTCTATTCTTTTCCAGTCTTCTTCTTCTTCTCGCTTCATCAGGGAGCCACAGCCCGACTATTCTGTTGATGAGCCAGGCTGCATCAGACTGCTTCAGCATCTTTCCCCATCTCGGTCAAAGATGCTGCTGACAGTTACTCTCTACTTTGTAGCAACTTTTAGCAAACTTGGCCTATTGCCTACTTTTACACAGCACTTTTCCTGCTGCAAAACTTTGATTACTCATTCGTTTTCACTATCTAAAAGCAAAGCAATCAGCAATTGCTGTTCAGTAATCAAATTCGTTTTGTTTGTTTTAAGCACGGTGACAATGAAAGCTATCTATCGGTGCAAAACTGCGCCTTTCTCCTAAAGACTACTTTATTATTTAATTACAGACTCATTTTTTAGCTTCAGAATGATATAAATTTTTTTCAGATCAATGTTAATGTTTATTGCCGAATGGTATTTGATATTTCATTGAGCCATTGAATTTCCAATGTGATCTCCTTTTCTTTTCTTTTTGGGCCATCACTTCTCGTCGTCGACTATAATTAGTGCTGTGTCATTTGCGGTCACTCGCATCGATTACCAACAGCGAATGGGCAATTATCATTACGCACTCTAATTGGCTAATGACATAATCATGGCACTGTGCTCGAGCTTGAATTTTTCCTTGAATTTGGTACTTTTTCAGCTGCAGCAACAGCAGCAGCAGAAGAAAAGGCTCTCTGCTTGAGCATAACTGTTCGGCATTCGCGATTGAATGAAATTGGCATCTGCACTACGACTACTATTGCTATTACTATTACTATTGACACTATTCTCGCATTAGATGGGTAATGGAACGCCGAAATGGACAACAAAGTCACTACTGCTAAGGCCGACCGTACATTTGCTTGCTGTGCTGCCTTATTCGAGAAAACGGACTGACACTTTTTTCCTCTTTTCCCCAGTTAATTCATTCTTGATCAGGCCAATGTACACGCTGAGGGTTTCACAGAAGAGAGAAAAAAGAAAAAACAAGAGCAGAATGAGCTTTGCAAAGTGCACTAGTGCAAGTCAGCCAGCCAGCTAGCCCAGGCAGTCGCTTGGTGAGTTCAGTACTCCTTTTTATGGGCACTTTGAGTCGATTGTTGTGCACTCTCACCTAGACCTGAACACACTCTTCTGCTGCTGCCGCCGCCTTTAGCGTCTTCAGCTTCCTCAACGTGAAGTTGCCTTGCTTCGATTCACTAATGAAGCGTCGATTTGTTCGTCAAGTCATTAATTCCAAATTGTGTGATTCAATTTGGCGGGCGCCGAGTTGTGAGTGTGAAGACACTGTGTGTAGACACTGGCGCCTGTCGTAATAAGTCTCCTGGCACTCTCTGCACTTTTTTCTACTCGATCTTTTTCCTTTCAACTGCCTTCACATGCCTTTTTCCTTCTTGCACTTCCTTTTGCTTTTGCTCTCACTTACCCAGTCAATACTGTTTTCTCCAGTTTGGTGTTTTCTAATCTTCAGTGCAAATTATAATTAATTGATTGAAAGTGTTAACTCTCGCTCAGCGCCCAAATGAGCCTTGCACTTACTAGCTTTAATTTTTTTGGTGCAACACCTCGCCAGCCAGCCATTCATTCAAATTGGCGCTAAATTAACACTTGGGCAAATAAAAATTGAAATTTATTACCACTTCTTTCTTGCAAAGTTGTAATCAATGAGAAAATATTTGGCTGTTCAGCCGTTCTCTTTTTAAAAGTTGCTTTGTATAGCTATCCGCCTCTGGTAATGAGTGAATCAGTTTCAAGCTTTACTCATTAGCAAACTTTTGTGCCCTTCTTAGGCACCGACAAAGCTGATCGCTTAAATTCGGCAAAACATGCCCTCTCATGTGAGGCAAATTGGCACACAGACACACACACTCAGACCATTCATGATCATGGTATTCATTGCAGACGTTCACTGTTCTTTGAACCTCATTAATTCACTTGACTACGGTTTTTAGGTGCATCCTAGAAACACAGAGTCCCAATCATTTATTGCACACATTTAACATTTGCACTTTGCCCCGGGCACAACGGTTCTAGCGTTTTTGTTTCCTAGCTTACCATTTACTGCATAGCATTCCTACTCTCTAACAACGCATTTTTACTAATTGTCATTTAAACCATCTCAGTAGAGCGTCTCATTAATTTGTCATGTTTTTGTTTTTCCCTTGCAGGCAGCCGACTCGCTCCCTCTCGTTTCACCCATCAGTGCCAATCGTCGAGCCAGTCAACAGTGGCAGCACTCGATCATCACTCACTTTGTCACCCTCTTCTCTCTCCTTCTGCTTCTCCTGGTAATTTTTCAACGTTTACGTAACCCTTTAGCAGTTATCATTCTGCAATTATGGCGCAGCCACTACTGTTGGCACTACTGTTGGTGCCTTCACTGAACATTTTCAATGCTTTTTCGGAGTTTTGTTCGGAGTCTTAATACTTGGATTTCCGCAACATTTCTGTGAACTGCGACACACAGGCACACAGGCGCAGATAAACAGAGGCAAACCGAGATATCACCAAAACATGCTGAAGCCCCACCGGCAGGCACAAACGAAAAAAAGCAAGAGCGAAATGATTTATCAGAGTGCCACATCGGTCTAGGCAAAGACAAATTGCTGCCACCACTGCTGGTCGCCAGTTTGGGTTTTTTCTGCAGTCATTCGTTTCTACTCAGCTTTTTGCCCTTTTTCTTCTTCTACTTTTTCTTCTTCTTCATCTCTCCTGTCTTGTACTATTCGGCTTTTTGGCGCTGATTTCTTTGCCGTCTGTGCAAATGCCGCGCGTGAAGTCGTTGGCTGGCTTTCTCTTTCTCTCTCCCTTTTCGCTGACGTTGCCGAGTGGTCGAGTGTTTGGTACGGGCTAATGAACTTGCTGCTGAACGTTTTCTTGCTCTCTTTCTGGTGCCCGTTCTGGCGGTTTCTGCTTTGCTCTTCTTCTTTTCTACCGCACGGGATGGAACGCACCCGATGGGCGCATCAACTTGGTCTCCCTCTTTCTTTTTCTTTTTGGGTACTTCTGTCATGTTCAGTAGCTGGAAAGTCTTTTTCGATGGCTATCTCTCTCTCTCCCTCTCCTGCCTTGTTGGATCTGCCTGACGATGTATCGAATGCATTTAGAGCCGCATCTTTCCCCTTCCTTTGCCATGTGACGGGAACAGCCCCTATCTCTACGCCTGCCACGGGAGCAGTGATTCTTAATGAATCTTATCGTCACTGCTCCATTTTGTCTCTAATTAATGTCAATTTCAATTGACACTACCGACTAAAAGGATCTGACTGCTGCTGCGTCTACTTTTGACTCTAATGCTGTCGGTTTCACACGAATTAGCCGCCCTGGTGCTCTTTTTAAACTCTATCTGCATGAACGCTTTTTCAGCTTTTTTGGCGCACTTTGCTCCGCCGCTAAAACACGTGTCAACGATTGCCCTTCTCGGCAATGGGTCGCTGGAAAGCAGCCGTGTCCTCGTGAAAATCACACACTTGCTAGACATGCAAGAAGCACTGACACGGCATCACTTGATTTATCAGTAGCCTATTCTTAGCGCAACTTTTTTCTCTTCAGTACCACTAGCGATGATTTGCTTCTGGCGAATGTAAGATAGAGGGCCGGATATAACTCTCTACAGTGAGTGGCACTACTGAAAGCACCAACCAAATGAAAGTGGACGTCTTGAAACATTTGATGCTAGTAAATGCTGCTCAGAGCTGATTGCGCAATAATTCACGGCTAGCTTTAATTGTCATTTCAAACTTCTGTGCTTTCATTTTAGCTTTTCTTTTCTCTTTTTTGCTCATTAACCAGTTTGGATACAAAAAAAGGACAGTTCTGCTCAATCAAAGAAAGGTTCTGCACATGTGCTGCTCTGATTTATTGCTCCACCAGAGCAGTAGTACCAGTACAAGAGCTTTACTGCCTGTGAAACGACGCTGCACCGGCTGTTGTTCTGCAGTGTTCACTGTCGCTGATGCCATTGTGTTTGAGCCAACTTTAATTATTAAGGCATCCCAATTAAATGGCACTCACAGCGCTGCCACTCGAGGCTGCTGACCAGAAGACAGTGAGATCTGTTTTTTACGACCTGCTTTTACCAGCTCAGCAGCACCTCACAAATCTTTGACTGGCACATTCTTTACACTTTTTTTATTTTTTCTCTCCCATATGGTCAGCAGCAGTAGTGTGAACAAGCCAACAGCAACCAGTCACAACAGTGTCAATTGGCCAGTGAGCATAAAATGCAAATGCTGAGAGAGAGAGAGAGAGAGAGAGAGAGAGAGAGAGAGAGAGAGAGAGAGA
>JAALOO010001360.1_pt1 | contig 16946 bp, 17 predicted proteins | sample 7257641 | NCBI WGS metagenome assembly JAALOO01 (sample SAMN14085613, study PRJNA598686) | mite metagenome | biome: ENVO:01001000; feature: ENVO:01001002; material: ENVO:01001226; isolation source: single female mite from University of Michigan culture on fish food culture... ...
GAGAGAGAGAGAGAGAGAGAGAGAGAGAGAGAGAGAGAGAAAGAGAGAGAGAAAGGTGAGGGGCACAAGGTGCTCGGTAGCATTTGATTGCTGCCTGCGACGGCAGATGTTTTTTGAGACAGAGGAGGAGGAAAAAGTGATCCAGGACTGAAATGAGACGGGGCAAGGTGGTGAAAAGCGCGCCAAAATGTTTGCCACTTGTCGCGTGGCAGTCGGGCAATTACAGGCCAATTACTTGTTAAAACATTGATACTTTGATTAGAAAAATTGAAAATTGAAGCTTTCATTACAAGTGCACTGAAAATGTTTTTTTTCTGTTTCAGAGGCCACCCAGTGGTCAGTGGTCAAGGGGAGAAGGAAAAAGTTGTTGTCTGAGTCTAAGTTATTGACCAATTTACCTGGGCAAATAAAACCATCAACTGTAAGAAGAAGTAGCGTGCTACTGATTCAGACCACTGTCAAACTGTGTTTAGTTGTCAGTGGAGCATGGCCAATTAAAAAGTGCTTTTGGCTGCAATTTTATTATTTTCAGTAGTGGTTGAGGAAAACTGGCGACGACCACCTCAGAAAACTGTAGACAGCAGTAGTCTTCATAGTTGTCAAACCTCACTGTCATAGTACGAGCTTATCTTGATATCTTGTCATCTCTATCTCCAGTTCACCTTCTTTCACCAAAGCATAACCTTAACTTTAATTGCCAACTCTGTCTCTCAACTCTGTCCTTCTTCATGCCCTAATCACGAAATGACACCAAATGACGAAACGGTACTTAAACCAGTCACTGCTGCAAAGTAAGAGATCAACTGATAGTTGATCTTAGCAAAAATAAAAAGAAGAAAAAGAAATTACAACTGTCAAAAAGTGAGAGAGGGTAAAAGTCAAAGTCAAAGTTCTGCTAAAGACTGTCTCAGTAGTCAGTGCCCAGTAGCAGTGAAAACGACTTTTTAATTTGTCTCGTGCCAGCTCAGACGCGAGTCAGTCTCGAGACTGAGCCTCAAGCTCAACAAGAAGAAGAAGACAGTGAGGTCTTACCTTTTAGCCACTACTGCTAAATGGTTTTGCCTGGATAGAAGAAGAAGCCAAAAAAGCTGAAGAAGAAGAAGAAGAAGGCCAGTGGCCTGCAGCAGCAGCCGAAGTCACGGCACTTTAGTGCGCGGCAGATGTCTTTTGCTGCTGCTGTCGTTGACCGTAGTGTTCTTTCTCCTTTTCTTATAGTCAGTCAGTCATCTGTCCAGTAAGTGTGCGCACTCTTTCTTTCTTTTCAAAAGCCTTCTGCTTCTTCTTCGTCTTCTGGTGCTTATTCCTAAGCAAATAGCCAGCGGGAAGCAGAAGCCGACGACGTCTGGCCGGACTTGCTGCTCACTGACCTCACAGTAAGAGAGTTCTCCTATTCTCCTTCTTTCTCTTTCATTTCTTGAACTCGGAACACGACTTTCTCCGAGTGCCCCTTTCACTCGTCTTTGGTCATCTGCTGCTGCTGCTGCTGTTTCCTTAGTTAATAGTGGCACGTGCCTGTTTCGCACGTTTGACTCCTGCTTTTTTCGGCGACTGAAGAAAGGGGAAAAGGGGAGAAAAGAAAGAAAAGTGTGCTCAAGAAACTAAAAAAGAGCTAAAAGGGTCAATGACAAGGGACAATAGTGATGAGGAAGTTTTTTGTGTATTTTTCTCCAAAAACGGATATTGATCAGAAAATAAAAACGGAAACAGCTCAAGTCGGGTCAAAACAGAATTTCTTTATTTGCTGCTGTAGTTGAGGAGTAAGAGGAGGAGGTGGTGCTGTGTTGTTGCTGATGGAGAGGAAGAGGAGGAGGAAAAACCGATCAAACGCTGGAAAACATCGCACATTGTGTAAGTGAGTGTGTGTTTGTGTTGGAAAAATAGAAAACATCTTTACGAGGATCTGACATGATGAAGTACTGGAAGGAAGGAAGGAAGGAAAGTGTGTGAGGAGAGTTTGCAACAGTGTGAGAGAGAAAGAGATAACGGAATAAAATGCATCTTTCTGTTGATCAGAAGGGAGCGAAAAAGAAAGAGAGGTTTTTCTTTGCTAAAATGTTCTGTGCTGGTTGTGCTGGTGGAGTTCAAGAGGGTGTTTTAGGAGTTTGATGTTCAATTCATGAACATGGGCGTCGTCTCGATCATGTCAAATTTGACCACCTTCTGGCCGGCGTCAAATTGACAGACGTAGAAAGAACGACCATCGTGGGCTACAGTCAAATCATGAGCTTGATGGAAAGCCGAGCCGTTTGCCGGGGCCCAAGTGTCCACGATTTGTTCAGTGGCCAGGTCAACGCTCAAACCTTTGGTTTGGTCGGCGCCGCCGTTCAGTGCGAGGATGACGTCACCTAGAATTGAAAAAAAGTTAAAATTTTTGGATTTTTTAAATTCTCAAAAACTAACCAATATGCCCAATGGCGTACAGCTTTTGGGCGGGGTTCTGCGAGGGCGTCACCTCGAAGAGCAACTTTCCGACGTCTCGGTAGTTGGCCAGGCCGGCGTTGTAGCAGAGGATGCGGCCGTTTTCTGGAACAAAAAGGAAGGATTTTAATTAGCAAAAAATTTTTAACTTTTAAAGGAAAGTTTAGTACTACCTCGATCAGCCACGCAGAGGAGGTCTTCAATCTCCAGCAGTGACATGCTGTGCGGAATTAGCATCTTATCTGCAAAATGATAAGCTTTCGATGATAAGGTTTTTTTTATTATTATCATTTACTTACCATTGTGTCCAATTTCAGTGAGGTACGCGCCTCGGGCAGAGAAGATGGCCACTCGAGAGTTGCAGTAGCCGTCGCTGACGTAGACGACTCCAGTAGAGGAGATGGCGACATCCTATGGGCAAAATTAGAGGATTTTCGGATTTATAAATTGAACATTCAAAAAGTTTTGCAAACATTTAAAAAGTTAAAGGTAAAGTACTTTGATTCTAATGACCATTTTTAAACAAAACCCAAAACCTCGTAAAAAGTTTTTACATTTGGCTAAAGTTCAACGAGCGGAAGCTGAAAATAATCTTTATCAGACAGACTAATTATCACAAAAAAAGAATACTTTAGCTAAACTTTTAATTTTGTTTACTTTTTGCCAAAATGTAATCTACTAGTTTGAACTCTACTTTCACCTCATCATTGTTAGCTGAGTTTCTAATTAAATCGGTCAAACTAATAACTCTGAAGTGAAGTGAAGGTCTTCTGTACAATGTGCATTATTAATGCCTGCAAAACAGCAGCTTTCCCCGTTCCGCCTACTAATTAACAAGCATAGTTTGTGGCAACAAATAAATGAGTGCCATTTCATTACCATTCTTTGCACCTGGGAATTGACTGACTGTCTGCCAAAAGTTACCGACCGAAAAGCTGCTTACCAAAAACAAAGTACCCAGCTCTGCTTTCATTTAAATAACTGAATAGCGAATACCAATCTCCACTACCAAATCTTTAGCATTATCCTCTTCAAAGCATTTCAGTATCTATTTGTTCTTACCGTAGGCTTGCAAAAGTGTTTCTCATCCGATCCAGGAACGAAACGTTCTCCAAGAACCAAATCAGCAACATCAAAGTTGTTCTTCTTGAAGCGGAATGCCTGATGAAGGGCCACATCGGTCAGCCAAATGTTGCCCTGAGGGTCGACGCTGATGCCGTGGGGCATGTAAAAGCTAAGAAAAAAAATTCAAAAATTTAGTTAGCAAAAGAATTCTCAATTTAGAATTCTCAAATGATTTCACCTGTTATTGCCCCAGGCAAACATTTCCTCCCCAGTAACGGGATCCAGCGCCACAACAGTATTTGCTGCTATTGGTTTGTTCTGGTAATTGTAGACGTTCGTTTCAGGGTTAAAGGAGCTGATAAAAAAGGTTTAAAATCAGTTAATTCTGAATAGATCTAGGAATCACATTTTTTACTCAGTACCTATCATTCCACTGAACACCGCCTCGGTGGAAGGCAAAAAGACAGTCAGCCGAGGCGGCCACTCCTGCCACCTGACCGTACTTGGCCAAACTTCCGGCGCTCAGCTTCGCCCACTCGATATTTTCCTGTGCTCGGCTGGAGACGAGCAGCGCATTCTTCACGCTGAAGCTCAGTCCGTCGGGCATCTATTGCAAAACAAAACAAAATTTTTATCTTCAAGATCCTCAAATTTTCCTCCAAAAAAACCTTACCTCATCATCAACAATGGCCGGCTGGTCGAGACTGCCTTCCAGTGCAGAGATAGGAACATTTCCGTTTCCATTGCCTCCATTTGGAAGACTGCCATCGATGTCAAAGAGGTCTTGATCTTGAAGAAGTTGCTGCTGTTGGGCATCAGGACCACCAAAGTAGCGTCCGTGGACCACAACAGAGCTTGCCAGCAGCAGCAGACTGCAGAGGCTGATCAGCAGACGTGGTTTGGTGGTGGTCATGGTCATCTTGATCTTCAGATGATAATGATCTGAAAACTAAAAGAAAAACAAAGATCGAGACAGCTCGATCAGCACAGCTCGAGCCAAGAGGACCACTGCTGCTGCTGATTGGATTGCAGTGTTGGATCGTAGCGTTGGATTCAGGCTTTCTCTCTCACTTTCATTTGTTGGATTCTGCGCCTATCCGATTTTTATGCTCGCTCTTTCTTTTCGATTGACGTCAGCAGCAACGCTGGCGCTCTTGAAAAGAGTGAAAATGAAGTACAGTGTTCCAAATGGAACTAAAGGTGCTGCTATATACCGTCCAACTAAAAACCTCTCAATGTACAGAACTGATCGACCCAAAACCACTAGATAGAGGTAATTATTTTTAGAGCTTTCTCGCTCTCAGCCTACGCGGTTAATAAAAAACAGTTTCTTCTAAGAAGTAGAAGAAGCAAAAAGATGGTCAACAAAAGCCTCTTTTTCTTCTGCTGATGACAGGTTCCCATTGAATTGATCCAAAAGAGAGCGAGAGCACACAAAACAAAATTATCCCACCGAAAATAGCAGTTGCAAAGTTGCAAACTTCTGCACTTCATCCTAACTAACTAACTAGCTAACTCGATCGTTAGTTACACACAGCTGCAGCAGCAGAAGCAGCAGCAGAATATTCTGCATCTAATTAAAAATAAACTTTGCGTAGGCGAAATGGGGAAAAAATGAAGGTGAAAATGAAAAGGGGTTAGGTAAATAGACTGTGTGTGTGTGTGTGTATTTGAGTAAGGGTAAAAATAGGAAAACAGAGGATCTTCAGCGTTAACTTTAACAGGGAGAGGAATTAACACAGTAAAAAAGTAGTAGTCGGTGCATTTGTACTTTGAGAATGAAAGGGTTCAGTTTGTGTGTATATGAGCAGGTGGTAACGGTAGAAACGGTGAAGAAAAAGACATCATTGTACAAAATGAACAGTTTGTAGCGGTAGTAGTAGTGAATAGACAGCAGCAGCGGAAATTCGACTCACTTACCGAAAAAAAACAATGAGGGTAGGTGTACATCACTGGGATAAACGCACTCAAGTTCACACCAAAATTCAATAATATCACAAAAGCAAAACTTTGCCTAAAAGTTCCTAGAGCTAAAAACCAAATCGCTGCTCACACTTCGAGAAGACCTTCAGCGCCTGGTGGAACTGACTGAGGGTGAGCCAGCGAAGGGGCGGCAGGAAGACCGTCTCGGTGAGGCGAATCTGCCAACAGGGAAAGCCGTGGTAGATTCGACAGTCGCCAAAGAGGAGCAGCAGCTCCGGATCGGGGTGAGGGTAGTGGTGGGTGGTGAGGTACTGGGAGATGGCCTCGGGGGTGATCATCGTCGGCTGGTCATCACCCTCCTTATCACCATCCTTGGTAGTGGTGGTGATCAGGTACCGGGCCGCCTCCACCAGGCTCTGCCGGCCGGCGGTGAAGGGGAGAAAGGCCACCTTGAAGTCCTTCTTCTGCAGGTCATCGTGGTTCGAAATGGTAGTGGTGGCAATAGCCAGCTGCTTCTGAAGGCGGTCTCGGAGTTTCGAAAAGGATGAGGGTGAGGGTGAACTTCCATCACCCTCACCTCCTTCCTCCTCCTCGCCCTCCATAGAGTACGGATGGTAGACGGTGACGGTGGTAATGGTGGGCACGCGGCGACACCAGCCAATCAGCTGCACCAGCCGCTCCACCTCTAGCGTGGGCGTGTTGATGCCCAGGGCGACGTTCCGGGGAATGTTCGGCAGGCGGCGGAGGCTCGCCTCGTAGCGGGTCGCCTCCCAGCGGCTGAGGGCGAGGTGGTAGGCGTAGCGAAGGAGGCGCCCGCCGGTGAGGGCCGTCCACAAGAGGAGGTGAAGAAGGAGCAGAAGGAGTGAAAAGAGCGGGTCGAGGAGACGGACCGGCTGGACGTGCGGTTCGATTAGTGGTTTCACCGGGGAGCGGTTTGCTGGCTCGGTGGAATCGATGGAATCATTTGAGTAATCAGAATCTGAGGAGGAGGAATTTGAGGAAGAATTGTCGGCGGTGGATTCTTTTGTGCTTCGGTTGTTGTTGTTGTTTTTGTGGTGGTGGCTGTGGTTGTGATTGTTGTTGTTATTGTTGTTATTGTGGTGGTGGTGGTGTTTACTGAAGAGGAGCTCGCCGTCGCAGGTGTCCTCGTTGGTGTCCTGAAGAGTAGGAAAACTTAAGAATACATTCAAGAATCTCCTCAGAATCGTCCCACTTACCATGACGACGATCACCGGTGTGATCAACTGCTGCTGTCAAATCAAATCAGCTGTTTATGAAAAGCAGTGCAAATCTTGTCAGGTGGTTACGGTCAGGGCAGCAATCAGAAAAGCATCTTTGTTTCAGTTTTCAGAAAAGGGGATAAACTGCTTCAAGTCTTTGGCTTTCAAGAAACTCAAGAAGAACACATCATCACTCTTCTCTTCTCTTCTCGGTGGTGATGTTAGCATTGCATTACACATGTGACGCAATCATCGCAATCATCACCAAAACTTTAAGCGCTCGCATGGGAGTTCTATTTTGGAGCATTTGGCATCATTCGTAAAGGGCGATTGGTTACAGTGTTCGCTGTGTGGATGCGTTTGCGGTGGTGCCTGTTGCCCACCGCTCGTCAGAGTAGCCGGCGCCCCTGCTACAACAGTGCTGTAGCCAGGTGTGATTTTTCGCCAATAGGTACCGCCAAAGATTCTATAAATCTGGTAAATAAAATTCAAAGTTTAAAATCAAAATAAAAACCATAAATTTTTTATTTTAACTTTTACAATGTCATTGCTTTTATAGTATAAAAATATAAAAATTTTTGTATGAGTGTTTGCTGGCGTTCTATTTTATTGTATGTGATAACCTTGTTTAGTTGCCCTGCCAACGACATCTGAATAAAATTTTTTGTTGTTGCCTATGGTTTTGTGTGCTCCATCATTTGTGTTGATGCTGTTATAACAAAATTTGAGTTTAAATTGTTTTTTATTTATTCAAGCATTTATTTTAAAACTAAATGGAAGATTACTTCATTGAGAATTTTGAAAAGGTAAATGATAGCAATTAAATTTTTTTAAACATAATTTTTTAAATAATTTTTAACAATGTAACTTTAGTTTTGGCCTGATCACAAAATTTTATTTTATAATCTTGATTTTCAAATAATTTATAAAATAGTTTTATCTGAAAAATTAAATAATGGAAATCCACACACTGTCTGGCAAGTGATGCACGATTGGATGGAAGTTGATACATCTAATAGATTGACGTATTTTAAACAATTTTTTATAAACTGTTTTCAATTTGATCGTTTACCACATCAGTTTGTTGAGAGTAACATTTATCAAAGTAATATATTCAAACTGCTCCCAGTTAATTTTCAAAATGAATTAAAAATATTTGCAAACAAACTAACAGAAAAGCTGCTTGTTTGCTTTGACTCAAGATATGGTTCAAATGAGTTCTACGATTCTCAGCACAAAAGTTGGCACTCATCACCAGTATCATTACAACCGCCAAGTAAACAATATTATTCTCAATTAGCAGTGCTTGGCAGTATGTTGTACGCATTTGGTGGTTTAAATGATAGCAATAATGCTCTCAATTTGATGTGGAGTCGTGACCTGAGTGATCCCTCGTCTCAGTGGACAGCCAGGGCAAACATGAAACAAAGCAGAAAGGAGTTTTGCAGTGTCGTCCTCAATGACACCATCTACGCTCTGGGTGGGATGAGCAAAAACAATAACTTTCTTCGTAGTTGTGAACGCTACTGCAGTCAACTGAATGAGTGGTCAAGAGTGGCAAACATGAAATTTGGCCGTGTTGGTGCTTCAGCAGCAGTCATCAATGGATGCATCTATGTTGCTGGAAAAACAAATAAAAAAAGAGCTGATAAGTCAGTTTCAAAGTACTGCTCTCAAACTGACACCTGGAGGGAGGTGGCACCGATGACCACTGAACGCTACCTCTTTGCCCTAACCCCCTTTGCCGGTCGTCTCTGGGCCATAGGGGGTTTGGGTGGTAACGGTCAGTTATTGAGCAGTTGTGAGTCCTACGACCCAGTGACTGGCACCTGGCGAGAGGAGGCACCGATGAAGGGGTGGAGATGTGGACATGCAGCAATTGAATTCAATGGGGAACTGTATGTCGTCGGTGGGGAGAGGGATGATGGTAAGGTTGAATTAATGAGATAAATGTTCGGTATCGTTTATCTTGTTTGCATTCAGTACATTCTTAAAAAACAAATGCTTGAATTACTAACAGTTTTATTACATTTTTCTTAGACTCAACAGTTGTAGAAAAATATGTACCAACTACTGGATGGGTAGAGGACAGTTCTACAAATGATTTAATGCAAAATCACCATTTGCTCATATTGCCTAAATACTATTTGCCCTATTTCAATGATTCCTTATAATTTAACAACCAAAACTTTACTCAGCTTGTTCACAGTATAACTTTTATTCAGTAACTGCTGATAATTTGTATTTTGGTGTGTGTATGTGTTTTTGTTCATAAAAATAATAATATCAACGATAATTGGTAGGCAGCAAAATAATGAAAATAATAATTAGATGCCAAATAAAAATAAAATCAAAGATCCCCGTTGTTAATCTTTTTCATTTTTGTTTGTTGCCGGTTAATTGCCGCCCCTCTGCAGTTGTTTAATAACTATCAGTACGTATGTGTGTGTCTGGGTGTTGACTTTTAGTAAATGGGAAAAATGAGGAGAAGGAAGAGGAAAGGTAAAAAGAAAATAAAAACAAAAAATGAAAAGGAGGAGGAGAAGGAGGAGGAAATGCAGCAAGAGGAGTTTTTACTGTTTCTGTGTGGAATAGATAATTTGTAATTTGGAAACCAATCAATCGGTGTTATCAAACAAAAAGTCCCACTATTCTTTTGTTTGGCCACTAAAATTCCTAGCACTCCTTCAGCTTGTGCCACTCTGCGATCTGCCGTCTTGGCGATCGGATCACCTCGTGCCAGTGCTTCTCCGTCGCCGGACTGCCCGGCGTCCGTCCGCTGATGTCCACCTTGCCAATCAGCTCATTCCGCGTCACCCGATCGTGGTCAAACACCTGAAACTGCAGCGAAATGTTCTCCAGGCCCTCCTCCGGCGGAATGTCAAAAACGAAGCTTTCATTGAAGACCGGGCTGAGTGTGCGCTTCTTCACGTGCGTTCGCTTCTTGAAGAGGCGGACGCCGTTGTGGAAGACGTACAGCTTTACGTACGGGTCTAAAAAAAGGTTTTAAAATTAAAAAATTTTTAATTTTAGAAACCCTAATTCTTGATCACTTACCACAAAGTCCAGTCAAATCCATCTTCGGGAGATTTCGCGCCTTTAGCACCACCACAGTCAGTCGGTTGGCAATCGGCTGGTAGCACAGAGAAACCAGCAGTTCTCCTAGTTCTTGGATCTTAAGCTAAAATTTGAAAATTAGAATTTTGAACTTATTTTCAAAAAATTTAGAAAATTTTACCTTATTTCCCCTCGGCGCAATCTCTCGCGTCAGGCTGATCTGCTTTTCCAGGGCGTCAAACTCCAGCTGATTCACCTTACAGACTACTTCGCCGAGAATCTCGTCCCGGGCAAAACGGTCAAAGTTCAGCACCACAAAGTGCACCACCAGGTTGTCCAGGCTGCTGGCGGCGATGCCGAGGAAGGTGAACTCTTCGTTGTACACCGGGGAGACGGTCTTCCGGAGGACGCGGGTTTTGGCCTAAGGATTTTGATTATTAAAAACTTCCAAATCACATTATTTTTTTGCATTACCTTGTGTTGTTTTTCGGGCAGCAGCTGCAACTTCACATACGGATCCAACAGTCCAGAACCAGAACTTCCGCCATCAGCTTTATTCGAAGACTGCAGTCCCTCACAACGGACAACCACAACGCTGAGAGATCGCTTTTCATAGCTGTACTTCAACTTAAAATGAAGCTGACCAAGGTTTCCGCCATCAAGTGAGTTCTTCTTTGATGACGATGAGAGGCTTCCTTCCTTTTTCTTTGATGCACCAGAAATGTTTGCTTCATCATGGAGGTTTTCCAGCGAGCTGAGGACCTAGAAGTTAAACGATGATTAATTAGTACCGGAAAACGAGTGTGGTCATTAATTTAATTTAACAGCTACCTTTGTTTTGCTGGGCATTTTCTCTTCTCCGCTATTGTTGTTGTTAATTTCCGCCGCTTTTGACTGTTTCTGATGATGGTGCTCTTCGGTAATTGGCGCTCCTAATGTTCAGAAAATAAAATTAATCATCAAAAAGTCATAATCATCAAAAAACTTTTCAGTTTACCAAAACCATGCCCCACTGAAGAGCTGGAAACGGAAGCGGTAGCACTCGTCGGACTGGGACTCTTCTTCTGAAAGGGATTCACCTGTCCTGAACTGGGACTTCGAACTGCTCGAGTCTGCGACTGTTTAGCACTTCCGGGAACTCCCGTTGGAGTTCCGGAACCAGAATTTGTAGCTCCAGCATTAGCAGCAGCAGCAGCAGCGGCGGCAGTAGCAGAGGCCGCCGCCGAGCTGTAGCTGCTAATGAAGAAGCCCTTATCAAGGTGGCCGGGGATGATCAGTTCGCTCTTCTTCACGAGGAGGACCTTGTGGCTGGAGCCACTGCCGAAGCCTCGGAACCAGTTTCCCAGTCCACCACCACCACCACCAATTCCACTTCCGGTCCAAGATGATCGCCTCTTCTGGTGATAATAATAGAAAGTGGTTCCCAACAACGCTAGCAGCATGAAGGCGCTGGAGAGGCTGACGAGGAGGACCAGGGAACCGGAAGCTCCTCCATTTCCTACATTTCCTCCAGCTACCACCGAGTTGACCTTTGAAGAGTAGGAGCTTTGCTGATGAGAAGCAGTGTGATCTGATGGAAAAGTAGAAGTAAAGTTGAATAGATAATTAAAATCGGGGATGTTTTTCAGCGAGTTGTCAACTTTCTCCGGTGCAGAGAGAACTCCCATGAGGGCTCAAGTGTTCAAAGAAAGAAGCGAGTTTTGTATCACTTTGAACTAGGAGTGAAACCATTTCACTTTGTGGTGATTCAAACACGCACGCACGCACAAAAACAAAAGCCCACACATACTAAGAAATAATATTTTGCAGCCCGGCAACCATCATCATCACCATCACGAGGTCTGTCAGTTTGTCTGTCTGTTTGTCTGACTGTTTACCGAGAAACATTCAGTTGTTGTACAAACAAGAGATAGAGAGAGAGAAGGGCTACAGTTCACCGGCTGTTGTTTCACTCTACACAGTCTGATTCTATCGTGTGTTTGAAAAGAAATGATGATGATGAAAAGAGCAGCAAAAAAGACAGTTGAAAGGGCAAAATTCTAGGAAGCAGCTCAACTCATGTTGCCTGGCATTTTGTTTGCTCTTTGGATGGCTGGATGGTTGCTCTGTTGGTTGGTTGGCATCAACTGAACCAGAAGAGGAAAAAAGTGCCTGTACCAAAAAACCAACTTTGTTTGCCCATCGCCAAATAATATTATTATTACTGCCGACTGTCAGCTGAAAAGCAAACACAGGAAAAAGTTCACAAGGTTCATTCCTTCTTGTTCATTGTTTCAATAAAAGATAAAGATGTCCAGCTACTAAATGCAATAAACACACGATTGCTTGCTCAAATTCAATATTCTTTTCTATCACTTTAGTATTTGTCTACCGTCGTTGTCTTCTTCCTAGAATTATCTTCTTATTCTGTTGTTTACTAACCAGCCATCTGCTACCAAAGAGGAAGAAGAAGAAGGAAAAATACACAATAAAATAGTAATAAATGGCCAAACAGGCCATGAAAATGGCAAATTTGGTGAGCTAGGGCTCAGACAGTTTGAATACTCTAAATGGCGAGCAATTAAATGAGCGGGATTAAAGTGTGTACGACAGCTGCTGCTGCTTCTGCCGTACAATTTGTGTGTACACACATTTTCAGCTGTGCCTGTGTGCTAGTATGCAAATATTCCCTACGGAGTATTGCACACACACACGCCTAAGTGCACTTTAATTGCTGGCTAGTTGCCTGCCTATTCATATTGCTCAGACTACTCTTTTATTACTACTGTCATCAGAGGAGGAAGAGGAGGAAAAAGAAGAAGAAACAAGAGGAAGAAAAATGAGAGTGAAAACTTTTTGTATGTGTGAACTTGTCTGTGTGTGGGAAGGCCAGCCCGTTTTTCTCGCTAAAAGCTCATGTGTGTGTGCTCATTTGCAACACAGACAGACAGACAGACAAAGTGTACAGCAAAATGTGTTTACTTTGTAGAGTACTCTACACTCTCTGAAATGAAGCAAAAGAGAAGAAAAGAAGAAAAGGAGAAGACAAAAGACCTCAGACTGCAACTGAACTAGTTTTCTAAGAAGCCCTGAAAATGAAAATGAAGACAAACTAGTGTTTTCGTGTGTAAGTGATGGTCCTCTTTTTCCTTTGCACCCAAAAGAAGTTCAAGGTAAGTTCTTAAAATTTACATACAAAAGATTCAAGTTCAACTTTTTGTTGTTTAGCAAATCACACTTACCTCGATAGTAGGCATCATCAACTGTGGCTTGTACGGGTGACCGCTTCTGAAAGAGCACCGCCGAGTGAAACTTGGGAAAGAACTGATTGGTGTACATCTTTCTTTATGTTCAGGTTTGTTGATTTTCTTTTGTTGATGTTTTTTGTTGATGCTGCTGTTGAAGCTGTTGATGTGTAAATGGCAAATCAGCCAGTAATGTTTTGATTTAGATCTGCATGTTTGCAGTTTGCTGTTCACAGTGGAATATCACTGAATCAGCATTTTGAATATTCTTTTTGCAGTCTGTTGGTGGTGATCTAGCCAGTTGGCATTTCAAGTATTGATTTGATGGTTTGTTTTCTCTTCTCTTTTCAGTCTCAGGTTTCAAAAAGCGGTTTCGAGCTGAGTTGGCCTTTCAGGTTTTGCTTTGCAAAAGAAGTGTACTCACAGAAAAAGAGAGAGACTCGGTCAATACCAGTGAACAGAATCAGAAGCTGAATCAGCTAATGTACTCTTAATTATCGCTCAGAATGGTGGAACGAAGCGGCCAGAATGGAGAGAATTCGAGAATGAATGAATGCATGAATGATTGAGTGAACTGAATAGCAGATGAAATGAAATGAAAGCAAAAGCAGAAACAGCAGTTGTCGATTCTGGAAAGAAAATTCTTGATGAAAGAATATTCTTTTGCTCTCTCTTTCTCTTTCGTTCACTTCTCGTTACGCTGATTGATTTGCCAATATTGACTGTGCAGTGTGCAGTGTGCAGTACAGTGTTGTGAGTTCTTTGGGGCAAAAGAAACTGAAACTGAAGCTGAAACTGTGAAGCGGACGGACGGGCTGAGGCCGACCAGGCGAATGAGAAGAGGAGAATGAGAAAGTGGAAGAGAAGATTGAGATCAAATTGTGAGGAGGTGGAAGATGGAAACGGCAGACACAGCAAAAGGAAGTGGTACACAGCATTGAGGAGTAGGAGAAGATAAGCTCGGTTTTGTCGCCGTTGCCGTCATTGTGAGCTTCCTAGAGTGGGCGAAAACAGAGAGAACACAGCAGCAGTGTTAACGTCAGCAGCTGCAGCTGTCGACCTGTTTCAAGAGCTGTGCTATAGAGAACTCGATTCTCGATTCTCTATTGCAGTGGCTGCCATAGACTGCTAGGGAGATAGAATGCAATGCAGTGAAGCAATTCTCAATGGAAGTGGTGGTGGTAGTGGGAAGCTACACAGCATTTCGGCACAGTGTGCTAAAGAGCGAGAAAGATTCCCCGCTGGAAGCTTTTTTTTTTCTTTTTTCTCCCTTCTGCCACTGCTGACGCCAGAATCAGAGATACTGCCAATTTGCCGCCGCCGTCGAACTATCTGGTTGCCCTTTGACGTAAAAGTTGGCGACGGCGACGGCGACGGCGGCAAATGAAAGTAAAAGAAATAAGAGAGAGCGGAGACAAAATGAATGAGAACGTAGAAAAGCCGCACACTTTCTTTCTCTCTTTGCTATCTATTTTATTATTTTTTACTACTACTGTTGCCGACTGTGTTACTCAGTAGAAAATTCAGTGCATCTTTGCTTTCATTGACAATTAAATGCTGCGTCGAGTGCAAATAAACAAACAAAGTGATTGAGAGCGATTGAGAGATGGGAAAGCAGTCCAATCCCCTTTGCAATTAACCGAGTTTTTGGCAGACAGAAAAAGAGCTAAAGAAATTGCCTATATCGTCTTTCCGTTTATTTTTGTGCCTTCTCTAATCGATCTCCAATTTCGCTGTTGATAATGAAAAGTTGGCCCCTTTTCTTTAAAACTGCACTTTTTATCGATTAACCAATTCAATAGAAACTTACAGAACTGTGTGACAGTCCATAAATTTATCTCACGTCACTCGAAACGCGCGGTTAGAACAAAGTGGAAAAAGGAGCAAAATGGTGGTCGTCTTCTTTTTTGTTTTAAAGTATAGAGAGGGAGGAAAGGAAAAATCCATCGAATTAAAAGTTCTTTCCGCCCCGTTAAACTCAATCACTCTTTTTGACAGCAAATAAACACGCTCAGTGTGTTGGCGCTATTTTTTCTTTCCTTTGCCTTTCCAAAACTGTTTGGAGGAAAAACCATAGTGGCAATGGCAGATAAGAAAAAACGAGAAAAGATGAGCCAAAAACAGAATATGAGAAAATCGTTATATTTGAAATGCACACACATAAAACTTAACTCAACTCGACAAAACAGAATAGGACGTGAACAATACAAAACAGAACACACCAATTGAATGTCCTGTTCCACTTTAATGGCAACAAAGAAAGAAAAGATGACCAAAGGACGTGAGTGTGTGTGTGTGTTTGCACCCAAACACCAACAGCACCCAACAAAACGGAAGGAAGTTGAGGACAAGTTTTCGGTGCGTTTGTGTGTTTGTCGGCCGGTCTATATAATAAAAGACAAAAAAAATGGGCAAAAAATAGAAACAGCAGCAGCAGCAGGCGTGTTATCATCACGTCGCCAATTACCACCATATTGCGATTTATTCTCCAAAGATGAGTTTGCTAGCTGGCAAACAAAATAAAAAGAAGAAAGAGGCGGCAATGTACATTTTTCATTTGCACATTTCGTACATTCAATATCTCGATTGCGTGCCTGAGCCTACCTGAACTTTATTCTGATGTGTTTTTGTACAGTGTAGATAAGAAAGTTCTGCTGTACGCTGTACAGTTATTTTATAACATCATTTGATGTTCGTGTTTCCTACACTTTTTTCTGCCGTTAACTCTATACTTCTTTTTCACTTTTTGCAGTACTTCTATATTCTTGAATAAAAATGGAAAAATGTAAATTAGTTACGAGCAAAAAAGCTCACTGAAGCATCGAATAATTTTGGAGCACGCACTACTCAGCTCAACTTAGCTCAACTCACAAAGTAAAAAACAGCGCAATTTTGGTTATTTTATTTCCCTTTCCTTTCTTCCTTTTCTTTTGAATCGCTTTTCCGTTCACTCCAGCCTTCTTCAAACTAATGACGTTCCAGCACACACACACACACTTCTTTTTTTGCTTTGGATGTCAGAGCAGTTCCTTTCAGCTTACCAGAACGAACTCCTACGCAAAAGTTGTCAAGCTGCATAGGCTGCTGGTACTGGTACTTCGTTAACTCTCCCAGCAGAAGCAGCAGCATTTGTTGGGCTTTGAAATAAAAAGAAGAGAGGCGACGAGAGTTTGCGTTAGCGTAAGCTTAAAGTAAATATCAAAGGCAATGTCAAACTATTGAACGAGAAAGCGAGCGAAAAAGAAAGTACAAAAAGAGGCCTCAAAACGGAGTTTCCGATCATCGCCGTTTTCCAATAATTTTTTCACTCCTGTTGTTGCTGCGGCCTACGTGGAAGTGTTTTTCTGTTGCCGCCACTTTTTTTCCTGCTAACTAGTCAGTTTCAATGAAGCACAAACAAGCAGGTGGTGCCATTGATATTGCTGCTGCTGCTTTTTCACCGACGTCAGCTTATCTAATTCTAATTAAAAGTACAATGCTGTTTTAATTAGAGAAACTAGATCTAGGTAGCTGGTTTTTTGCCGCCGCTGTTATTTATTACACCAGTGAAAAAGTCTGATCTGAACAGTTTTGCATTAATTATAAGTGTACCACCGCTTGTTTTTATTTTTGCTCAAATAGAAGAGGACTAATTAGGTTTTTTAATTACACAGCGGCTCTCTGTTTTATATTGAATGGATAAAAATCATGATCCCAACCAACTAACTAACTAAACACACACATACACACACGTGTTTGATCTAAAACTTTTAGCTAATTGGCAAAAAAACTGCAGTTATTCAAACACAAAAAAATGTCGTAATAAAAGGCAGAAATAAAAACCACTGTGTGCTGGCAGTATTTCATCTGCCGGTGGTTTATGGCACCTGCTGCCAAAGTGCCGTTTTTTGTACAAGAGCTAAAAATTTACGAGCGCAATCAAGAGAAGAGGACTTTTGCTTGAATCCACAATTGAGTTAGCCACTAAATGAGCTGACCTTTTGATGAATTCTCTCTCTCTCTCTCTCTCTCTCTCTCTCTCTCTCTCTCTCTCTCTCTC
>JAALOO010001233.1_pt2 | contig 16936 bp, 12 predicted proteins | sample 7257641 | NCBI WGS metagenome assembly JAALOO01 (sample SAMN14085613, study PRJNA598686) | mite metagenome | biome: ENVO:01001000; feature: ENVO:01001002; material: ENVO:01001226; isolation source: single female mite from University of Michigan culture on fish food culture... ...
TGAGTTTTTTCTTCCATCTATCTATCCCTCCATCCTGGCTGCTGTCATTGTTCTCACTTTCAGTGTTTCCTCTTCTGTTCTGAATGTTTCAGTGTCAATTAATTGCCTGAATTAATCCCTGCCCATTGTCTCACTTTGGTGTGCTCTGTTTTTGCTTCCAACCGCTGCTTTCTCCCAAATGCCTGTCGCCTCAATGTTTGCACACACTCTGCAGCGACACTTCAATCAACGAAAAGTGTCACCTCGTGCAGCTGTCTCGGTGTCGTTGGACCACCACCGCCACCAGAACTGACGAGAGTCTTGCCAACTGTTCAAAAGTGGAGCTCCCTAGAATCTCGAACCTATAGAAACTTTGCCACCATTTGCTAGATTTTCCTATTCTCCTCTCTGCCCTCAGCTCAGCAATAGCTAAGTGCTGATGCATTCTGGGCGCTCATTCTACGGGTGCTGATGCTGCTGATGCCTTGATCAATTCCTCTCTTTTCTGCTTCCTAGTCCCTGGCAGTGCCCGTGACCAAAGTTTGAGTTTGGCGACCAAACCTGACAGATGTGCTTGTGTGTGTGTGTGTGAGTGTTTGTCTAGTCTAGTGCTGCTGATGCTGTTTCGGGTAGTAGTCAGTGGGAGCTCAACTGGACTACATTTCCAGTGAAGCTTTTTCCGACGACTGACAATGTTGACGAGGCTGAACACAGCACAACACGACGCAGGCTGCACAGTGGTGTCGCTCGAGTACCTCTTGAGCGGTGGTGAAATTAAATTAAACTGGGAGAAGGAGAGAGAGCTGAGCTGTGTGTCAGTGCAAAGCCTATTGTGACAATTGGAATTAGTGCAGTGAGCAGTGTGTGTAGTGGAGACGATTGATTTAATTTGATGCGATGCATGGCGGCAGCAGCAGCATGGACGAGTTGCATGGCGCACCGGTTCAGGGAACTCTCTCTGCTTGATGACAACGATCCCAGCCACCACTGACATTGACACTCGCAGCTCTCGCACCCATTGGTGCCCAGTGAAAGAGCTAATTGAGGGAGAAAAAAGAATTGCTTTGCAGGAATTTAGAGGGCTGTTTTAATTTAATTAAAAAGTCGCCTGAGCGAGTGAACTGCGAGTGGAATAGTGAAGAGAAAGAGAGGAGAGTTTGATTTACCCAGTGAGCATCATTGAGCGAGAGTGATTCCATTTGGCACGCACACTAGAATCGCATTCAAATCGCTCACATTCGATGATTCATGATGTTCTGCAAACCTTGAACGCAACCGCTTCAATCGCAGCCCCATTTCGTTCATTCTCTGACCGCAGGCTATCTCTGCTTCTGCTGCTGCCTCTTTACAATTGCTCCAAATTGAGCTGCTCGTGCTCACGCAGTTTTCCCTTTGTTTGCCTCACGTGATGGATCGATTTGATTCGATTGCAGCAGACTTGAGCACTGGGGGCTGTCCCCGTTTGAGCTTTCCTATTTGCCAAATTATCATTCACTCTGTGGTGCACTGTACTGCAACTATCATTTCTCTGTCACCGGGTCCGCCCACTACTACTGCTGCTGTTGCTGCTGCTAATTCAGACCGTTGATTCAGTTGATGCATCCTACTGATGAATCATCATTGGCATATGCATGCGCTTCAATGAGTTTAGAGGGAGAGAGAGATGAGCCTGAGGCTAATTGAAGGCAGTGGATGGAGGAGATGGGGGGTCGACTTGTGCTGCACTTTCACTGGATACATTGAATTGAGCCTAATTGAATGAGAGAATAAATGGCGACTTGAATCGGGTGCTAACTTAATTTGCCAGTGCAACTCTCCTGTCTATGAATCTCTCTCCCTGCTGCCTATTATTGCTGTTGGCCATTTTGGATGCTATGGATACTTTTGCTTACTAAAAACTGTGCAGGGACGAGATGAATGAGGGATGGGAAGAGTGGGGCTAGTTAGTGTGTGCGGCAATGTGTGAGGTCGAAGGACTGAATTGGTAACGAAACGAACCCCTGAATGCTCACTACCGATATTGATATGTGGATATTGCTTCATTTGCTGATTCGCTCAGCTAGTGGATTGATTTGCTTAATGAAGCACACTCTGTGTGTGTGTGTTGCTGATGATGACTTGATGATGGAACGCACTGGCCAAACGAGGGTTTCGGCTCAGTTTAGTTTGATGTTTCGCTGCGCCATTTGTCACCGTCTGCTCCCACACAGTGAGTAGTGCTTCAGCAGCCACCGCCGATCTTCCCGTCTTCCAATTAGCGATTTCTGACCGCCAATTGCTGTGGCTGTGTTCTCGCTTGTCGTTCTGTTACTGAACTGCCTTCATTCTGCTTCATTCTTGTCCATTGTCTGTGCAGTTTGCAGCTTCGATCACTTTCTCTCTCTCTCCTAAATTGATTTTGTCGTGGTGCACTGCTATTCACTGCAGCATCAGCATCAGCCATTGTTTGTTGGCTGAGAGATTGACGCTGCACGTGTCGTCATTTTGTTGGATCGTTGCTGCGCAGCAGAGCACAGACCAAACCAGACCAGAGCAGAGAGCCATCACAGCCATCACAGCCAGCACCAGTCAGTGCGGGTGGATTCAATTCAATTTAGCTGGTTGCAGGGAAAGGAATTTCAGCATACTGAAAATTGACAATGAGCTCTACTTTTGGATGCACCTCAAACTTTTTCTTTTTAGAAGATGGCAGCTGACCGTCAATGGCCGTTGTCAGCGAGGACGAAAGCAAACTTTGTTCACCCTTATCTCTTCACTGACTCCTCTCTTTCTCTCTTTTTCAGTGCTGCTGCACCGAGGTGGTGCCTGGTATTGTTTGCCTAGCCATGATGCACGTCATCTCCTCATCCTCTCCTCGTCCTCACAACATGCTCGGGATGCTATGAAAACATTCTCAGGCTGTGTGACAGGCACTCTCGTTGTGCTGCCAGTCACTCTGCCGTTCTCATTGCTCGCACTCTCTCTCAATGGAGAACACTTCCGTTGGGCATGTGGTTTCCGTTGCTTTCTCTCTCTATGCCTGTTTGAGTGAGTTAGTTGAGTGTTGTGTTTAGTTAGTTGGTGATGTGCTTCACTACTTCTATTTGGTAATGGAGAGAACCACACCGGAACCTGCAGCACCAGGGGAACCTAGGCCAGATGTGTCTTGTTCTCGAGCAGCTTATAGTTAGTTGGCACATTTGGCTCTGAAGATTACTGCTTTCTACAACAGCAACCTCAACCCGCAGCCTGTCATGCAAATGCTGTGGATAGTGTTCTCCAGTTTCAGCGTTTGTGCTAAGACGCGTCGTTCCCCCTCTTCTGTCTCTGTTAATTATTTTTGCGGTTAATTAGATGTGCTGCGCACTGTCTCCCACCATTGCCATTGTGGCGTCGTGGCCTTTTTCATTAATTAGACAATTGCCTAATTTTCCAGTTAAATCATCCACCAAAGGTTTGGTGGTGGTGGTGATGGTGATGGTGGGGGTTTTCCATGTCTGAACACTGTCTCGTCGGTGTCTGGCCTATGTCTGCTTTGCTGTGTGTTTGTTTTAGCTCATCACCGTTGCTGCTGCTGTGGCCCCGCTGATTCTGAGAATGCTAATTTGCTAATTTCAATGTTTTGGTTAGATAATAATTAGGCAATTTTTTTTGTTGGCAAAGCGGCTTATCAGTGTGCTTGTCAATTCGACTACTGCTGTTGCTGCTACGCTGTTTCATTGTGTGTCACCCGGGACAGTTCTGACGTTCGTTGATTGGGACATTGTTTTTCCATTTTTGGCATCCATGATGTGGTGGTGATGGTGTTTTTCGCTCTTATTCAAAATGTGTTTGTTTATGCAAATTAGCCCCCTCTTCATTGGAAAAGGAGAGTGCGGTATTTTCTTGATGTGAATGTTATTCTTTCACAACACTTTCGCTGTTGCACCCTGATGACATAAAGGGGATATTTTCGATTTGGCAATTGCCGATATGATTGTTATTGTAAGGGGGTTGACGAGCGCTCAGATGGAGATAGAGCATGGACTCCGAAAGTGTGTGCGCACAGACCCAGACCTCTTGATTGGCAGTCTCGGTGCACCAATTTGCTGGCACTCTCTTGCTGTTGTTCCCGCTTTCCCCTTTTCTCATTTCATTTAAATCCTTTGCCTATGTCTCTCAGTTTGGATCTTGTTTGAACTCAATTTGATTAAGGGTCGTGGGGGCCGATTGGTAGGGTTGACCTTTACCGACTGACTCTACCTTGTGGTGGTGGTGGTCTTACTCTGGGGTTTAATTTAGCAGCAGTTCTATTAGAGGGCAGCCAGTGAGTGAGTGATTGCTCCGTGCATGCAACTTGCAAACATCCATTGAACACTGCTCTTTGGTTTTCGTCGTGGACTGTCATGAAAGTTTAATTGCAGCAGCAGCAGCTTGAACATGCATGCTCAAACACTGGTAATTGCTGATGGCCGAAGAAGGGGGTTAGGCTGCCTGAGCACTAGGCACTGCTTTGATTGCATTACACGCCATACTGAATTGATGATGCTGTGTGAGCAGTGCTCTATTTGTCCCTTTCAGACAAATTGGATTGAATTTGCTTGCACACACACTCACAGCCATTGGGTCTGACTTTGGACAAGCCGCTGGACAGCCGTCCAACATTTGTCCACTGTGCAAACGAATAGGATATGTGTATGTTTACCTCAAGACAGAATGCCAATTTTGTCCTGGTTCTCTCTTCTAAGCCCTCCTTTCCTATTTTGGATCACCGCTATTGCGTTTGTTCATTCGAGAACGGTGTGCGCTTATATCGGGTTCTTATTCTTATTCTCTCGATTCTGCCACACAGCCAAATGTGTGTGTGTGCCTGTGACTGTCAATATTGACATTACACAGTGGAAGCTGCTTTTCATGCTTTGCATTCGCCCTGGTCCCGCTCTCATTCCCTTTCACAGTTAACCGTATTTTCAGATTTGTGACTGTGTGTGTGTTGGCAATCTTTTATTGCTGCTTCACTGAGTGATTGCATGCGGTCTAGTGGCAGTGACGGCGGCGGTGATGGTGTCATGCTTGTGCAGATGTCTGCGACGGTTCGGGACCCTCGTCGGCGTTTTCCCTAACAGTAACCGAGAACAACAACCGTTTTTGGTATTCGGGTTTTTCAGCAGCATGCCATATTTGCTGGCATCATTTTTGAGCGCGCACACACACTCACATTCTTTCCATGAAAGGATTGAAACATTCCTCGAAAGGATTCTTTTGTATCAGTGACGATGGCGCACAGGGTGACGATGATGCCATGCCATGTTCGCTTCTCTGCCATTGAGTGAGTGTGTTGCATTCCTTCTGTCTAGTCAGTTGAATCACCCCTTTCCTAGTGTGACTGTCCTCCTTTCTGCAGGCCAATCTATTACACACACTCTCCCTCTCTCTTCCTTTCTTTCCTTCCCTCTCTTAGCATTCATTTACTCTTTCACCTCTTTCACCTACTACTGAGTCACTGGGCAGTCTGTGTGTGTTTGTCTTTGGTGTGTCTTAGCGTACTACCTTAGCCAGGCTTGCTACAACCAGCACCGTATGTCGATTGGTGTGTGCTGCCGATTGCAGCAGACCAGCCATTGACTCCTTTCCTTCACTGCAGTTTGTGTGTGCCTCATTCTTTCATTGAGAAAAATTGCCACCGTCGTCGTCGTCCGAGTATTGCCCTCACTCGTGCATTCCTTGTGGACTGAGTCAACTGAGTCTTCTCAGTCGGTCTTTCATCGTAGTTGTCGTTGTCCTCGGACGACCGCCTGACGAACAGCACAACACTCTAGCAGCAGCAGCAGCACTTCCTCGGAAACGATGTCCAACCGATGGTTGCACTGGCTTAGCATTAGGTGCTAATGACTAATTGTGCGTAACTGTGTGAGAACAGAAGGAGGAGAAGAAGGGGAAAGAGGAGAGGAAGCAGATTAGTGATGAAGTGCTGCTGCTGAAGAAAGACAATGACAATGACTTGACTGTCATCGCTTGCTTGCTCGCTTGGTCGTGGTGATGATGGTAGGTGGTGGCAATCCCTTTCCTCCCCCAATTACTGCTAACACAGTTGTCGCATGTGACAGTGCTACTGAAATCTGCTGTACCTCCATATGCCACTGCTGGACGTGCTTTACACGTTTCATGTTTCAGTGCTGGTGGTGGTGGTGTTTACGTTGAAACTGACTTCGCCAACAGTTCTAGAGTAACCAGACATAACCAGTGCCTCCTTGGGCTGCTGCTGCTGCTGTTGCTGGTGATCAGCCAGCACCACCACTGGTCTGTTGCTATCTGAGTCACAACTTTCTTTCTCTCTCTCACTGATTTTTCTGTGCCACCACCACTCTTTCTCACTCTGCCACTTGTTTCTTCCTCTTATTACTTCTTCTTTCCCTTTCAGTTTCACTGGAGGAAGGAGGAACTACGACTGCTGCTCCAGCCACTCACTGTTATCCTCATCGGCTTTTTCAGCAGCTCCATGTTTCACCATTGTATCAGCAACTGCATGCTCGCGCGCGGGCACTACATGCAAATGAGCTAAAGAAGCTGCGCCGGCAGCAGTTATCACAATTATCCAATTTTTCTGGTTCATGACCATCTGCTTTGCTGATTTGCTAGAGCTTATTTGCAAAAGCTTTCCTTCTTTCCCCTCCTCTTCTTCTTCACCTCGGACATTGTTGGTTGGCTATAAATAGACCACCACCACCACCACCACCACCACCTCCTCATCATCACATCATTCTTTGAAGAGGCACATCTGCGCACTGCTCACAGCATCGCAGTGCAATGAAATCAGCAGTGTGTGAATATTCTCTCGCCTCTGTTGGTGAAGACTGCAAACTGTGCATGTGTATGTGAATGCTGACTGTAAATAGCATCCCCACTGACTCCTCTGCACTCCTCTCAATGCCCTCTCCTCCTCAAGAATCTGTCCTTGGTGAGTCACATGCAGTGCACGTCTTGGGCAAATTCCACGAAGGCTTGTGTCGTCCATTTAGTGCTCTTTTCCAGTGACACTTTTCTTCTTCTTCTTCTGCTTCGGTATTTGTGTTTGTTTCCTCATTTGTTGCTCTTGATTCCCGCTGTGTGACACACACTCAGTGTCTCTACTTTCTTCTCGCCAGCCATTGACTTCACTGAAGCACTTTTCTCTCTACCTTCCGACTGAGCCACTGTCTGCCCGGTGTCTGCCGGTGCCTGCGTTGTTGTTGATCATCATTTGTTGATATCTCTTTGCCGTATTACCACCTCCCTTCATCATCAACATCGAGAATGTACGACACTGTTCCGCCGATGCTGCTGCGGCTTTCATCAACTGCCCAAGTGCTTGCACAAGTCAAAGTCGACGGAGAAATGTTGCCCTGATAAGAGGTATGGTGTATTTTTTGTGGTGTTTTAATGATGATACCGAGCTGCTGAGCTTTGATCTCCCCATTGAAGTGTCGCCTTTTGCTGCGATGCTCTCTTGCTATCAGAGCGGCACTGAGCTTTATCAGAACAGTGTGCAGTATGTGTGTGTGTATGTGTGTGCTCCATTGCATCAACTGCACCACTTGTCAGGCGTGCCAGTGACATCAGGGGATATCTACTGCTGGCGGGGGTGATGGTGGGCCTTTGTAGATATTTGCTATGACTACAGGGACTAAATTGCTATTGCAGCACTACTGCATCAGCAGTTATGATGGTGGTGGTGGTGGTCAATTCTAGATCACACTGGACTCGGATTAGCTGGCAAAAACTCATCATCATTTGTTGCATTTGTTGAAGGAGTTGTGATGATGACACTGACGCTGATCATTTGACCTGTGTGAATTCTCACTGAATGAGCCACAGCAGGACAGTGTGCCTCCTTCTCTCTCCTTAGCACCTGGCCAGACAACAACAACAGCAGCAGACAACAGACACCGGTGACTAGCACCACCACTGTCGTCGGCGCAGACTGCTGCTCTGTTCTGCAGCCTTCTTCTTCACTGCTCATGGCCGTACTGCTGCCGTAGGTGACTCATCGAGTACTTGTAGTCGTCGTCGTCCAGGCAACTCGTCTGCCATCAAAGCGACAGCAGCAGCAGCCTCTCACACACTCCCGTCCGCGGCTGTATGTGTGTCAGGTGTACTGCTGCTGCCACTGCTACTGAGCACACAGGTAATGAGCATTTCTTTACTCACTTTGAGCACTGTCAGTGGCACTGCCTCCTCAGTGACGTCCACCACCACAGCAGCTGTGCAAGATTGGTGGCACTGAGAGTGCTGTTCTGTGCTGCTGTCGATGCTGCTCTTGGTAGTGCTGTGTTGGTGTTCGTGGTCGTGTTGGTGGTGGCGGTGGTGGTGGTGCGCACGAGGATATCGCTCCCAGAGACACTCACTGACTGGCTGCACTGTGCTGTGCTCACTCCAATCATCATCATCATCATCCTCGTCATTGGTGGTGGTCTGTTTGGCTGTTTGGTCTCCTCTTCTCATCACTCCACATCCACCACCGTACCCCAAACACAGACATCATTTTCACATCTTCTCCATAGTGCTCAACATACTCCATCCATCCATTCAACCATACTCTCTGGTCTATACCTTCTATACCTAATAGCTATACATTCATTACCTGCCGAAGATCACCTGTGTATGTGTAAATTATTATTGCTGCTGTTGTTGTTGTCATCCAACTGCTGATCACCTAGTTCAGCGGTTGGCGACACGTATTGCTGCTATTCATTATTTGATGATGATCACGATCATAATTACCGATCATTTTTATTGCCGCCTCATTGATCATGCTGATGATGATTGTTGACCGTACATCTCACTTATCTATGGTTCTCTCCTTCTCCCCCTTTCCCTCTTCTTCTTTCAGAATTCTCACAAGTAAATTCTCTACTACTTCTACTGCACAAGCACCTCTCAACTTGATCTAAATTGGGCATCCATTCCATCCTTCCCCGTCTGCCTCTGCCTGCATCATCCCCTTAATAGCATCCTACTATTTTCTGCCATCGTCACCACTACCATCAGCACTTTAACAGTCAGCGAGACCCTCTCGTCACCTCGCTCGCTCGCACTCTTCACATCTCCTCAAAATGGCACCCAGTTTATGGTAAGTGCATCTCTGCCAGTCATATTTCACACTGCTTGTGCCTATTTTTTCCAGTCCTATTCTGGAGCTCTTTTTGGTTTATTATTTTGGGAACACACAACACTATTCTGTTTGCCTGTTTGGAGTGAGGCAATTTGTCGCAGCTCCTGCTTCGGCGGTTTGTGTGTTTGCCTTTCTGCTTCAAGCGCCACTTGTTCTCCCTGCTTTGTGCGCGCGCGGCTTTTCTTCTTTTTTGTCGTCTTTTGCCGATTTAGTGTGCAATAAGCAATAAGCAATGGCAGCAGCAATCTTGCTTGCGGTGGAAAGTAGCGGTGGTGGTGGTGGTGGATAGTGAGCACCACGAGCACCTTCAGCACCAGCAACACTCGCGTGACGTTCGATTGCACTTGACAGTACGGCGAGATTTCCTTCTCGATCGTGTGACGTAGGGTAGGAGGAGAAGAAGAAGAGGTAATGCCGTCATTGCCGGCCGATGAGACTGCCTCGGACCGGTGCTTTCTGGGTTCTGATGGTGATTAGTGTCTTCGGTAATGTGATAGCACCGCAGGAGAAGAAGCGCAGTGTTGCGGCGGCTGTTGCAGCAGCTTGCACACAGCAGATGCTGGTGGTGATTTATGGCAGCACTGTCACCTGATCCACCTGATTGGTCCTTAGAAAAGTGATCTGTGAAATGGGAGATCCAGAGGAGTGTAGTTCTATGTTTAGGCTAGGGCCCAGGCAGATCTCACTGTGGTGGTGTGCATCATCCTCATCATCCTCTGCTTATTCACTACTTCTTTTGGACTGTTAATTGATATAAATGACTGACTGAGTGAGTGTCTGTTATCCCACCACCACCACTACTTCTCTGGATCGAGGCTGCTACATCTGCCGTTGGCTCTCTTATCTCGCTTAGCATAGCTCTCTCTCTCAGTGATAGGCCTGTGCGACTTTTAATGGGCAACCTTTGCGTTAATGAGTGCCTGTTCTGTTTCTCTCTGAGATTCGATTAGTGAGAATGCCGCCGCTGCCGGTGGGGCTGCTACAAAATAACAGACTCAGAAGAGCAGCAAATCAGAGCAGCATTGTTACGTGTCCAAGAGACTGTGTACGCCGCACTGCAATCTAAAAGAAAGAAAGCGAGGCGTCACTACAAGAGTTTTGCTTTTCTGCTGCGACTGCTTCTGTTCGTTTGCAGGCCACTTAATTGACTTAGTGATTCAGAAGATGGAAGGGATGTGAGTGACCGATGCTCCTCAGACACAGGCAGACTTAGCAGAACAGAACAGAGGAGCAGGCAATGTAGATCAGTACAAGAGCAGCAGCAGACGATGTGGAGGATGAAATGAAGGAAGGAATAAGTGAATGAGTGTGAGTAGCAGTAAAGTGTAGTGGTGACTGGTGGCTCCTACGACTACGACTACGACTACTAGCCTTATCGCGCCCGTCACCACCACCACCACTTTACTAGTAGTCTCTCGTTCAGTGTCGCTGGGCGCTCTCAGAGTGTCAGTGTGAGTCATCCTCTCTAGTTGTTAGTCAGTCAGTCATCAGTGTAACGGTGCGCCTCGCTAGGGGAAGGCAGAGGAAGGGAAGAGAGGGAAGATAACCGGGGATAAACGATGCTCGGGCGTCACACGGGCAGCAGCAGGAGAGGGAGGAAGGGGCGCATGATGATTGCCCCCTCTTATGTTTGCCTCCCTGTATTGTCCTACTCTCGGTCGTACACAGAGGGATTGAGAAAGATTGGCGGAAAATGGATGTAGGGGAAAGTAGGGGAGGTAATGGACAGTGATACTGCCGATGGACTATGCTCACTGCCAGAGCCAGCGGACATTGCCACCCGAGGGAGCCATTTGAGGGCGTCCGATGGTGAGTAAGGAAGCAAGGGCAGAGGAGAGCTCTTTCAGGGCGCTCGAACGTGCCCGGGCGGCATTATGGGAGCGCAGGCGCCTCTCTCTAGTGCCGGGCACATTCCTCCACGCTCACTGCCCCGGCACCTACCGTTCCAACAGCGGCAAGGTGCTAGCACTAGGAAGTGGTGGTCGCTGAGGCTGCGGCTGCTCTTCCTGGCTCCCCATTCTCTTCACCAGCTATATGGCAGCAGCAGCGGCAGCCCTCTGCCTGAACTCCCGACAGCGAAGGCTCTGCTCCTGCCTGACTGCCTCAAACTGCCGCTCGGTGACTGTGTGTGTGTTTAGTCAGTATTTACCCTGATTAATCATCATCTTTTTCGGTGTTTGCTGGACTGGTGGTGAGTGTACACTACTGCTGCTGTACAGTCAGCATCACCCTTTGCTTCGGCATTTTTATCATCATTTTCTGTGGTGATTCTTAGCCTTGACTGGACCTCGTTTGCCAGTAGTACTCTCTCGCTTTCGGTGACTAGTCACCGTGTCACATGTTCCACCGTCTGCTGCACTCCTCTTTCTCCTTCTCCTCCTCCGCCTCTTCTACTGGTCCCTTCGTTCATTCGCTCATTCGCTCATTCGCTCTCATATAAAGCACTCGACAGGGTGCCAATGTTGGCTCAGTTGCCTGCATCATCGCCAGCGACGGGTCACAAACCACGACGACGTGCAGTTGTGTAGTCAGTTGTTGCCACTGGCTCACTGACTGCCTCAGCTTTTTCCCTTTTCTAACGGCACTTCTCTCTGTTTTGTCGGTGTCGGTCGGACTGTTTGTACATCATCTTCACTTACGTCAGCGCAGAGAATTGCCTCTTTTTTATTGTCTCTTTCTTGAAAGAAGAGATTGCACTGAACTTGTCACACAGACACATTCTTCTTCTTCCTTTTGTCGTCGGCGTCTCGCTTCACTGTATGTGATGTAATTCTTGTTCTAGCTTGTACAAGTGCTTGTTTGTCGTCAGCTTCCAGCTGTCAACTTCCTCTGTCATCATTTGTAGTAGTAGTGCTGATGATGATCGTCTACATCTATATATGCTCATCCTTTTTCTAATTTCTATTTTTTCCTCTCCAGAGAAAAGCTTAACAGCTACTCGCTGCAAACAGTAAAAGTTCATTCCACCTTTGGTTCTCTGGTCTCCAGTTTCTGATCAAGAATCTTCATCTCCTTCTTCAGCATCATGAGCGCCGTCTCGGTTGTGTCGATGGTCACTGAATCCAGCTACAGTAGCAGTGCCAGCTGCAGCGGCAGCACCACACTTGCCATTGACCACATCGTCGGAGCACACGCCTCCTCATTCGGAGGGCTCACCCTGTCACCCTCACCTTCCTCATCATCATCCCCGGGCAACCACAGCACCACTACCTCTCCCACCCTTTCCTTCTCCTCTGCAGACTCTTCGCCTACACTAGTCAACAGCACCATCACCTCCGGTGATCAATTAGGCGGTGGTGGTAGTGGTAGTCACCACAATTTGAGCATCGGTCAGCGGCGCCAAGGTCGCCGGAAAAACCTCAAACTGGACATTGAGACTGCCCGACAGTATCGAAGCATTGGCAAGCTGTCATTTCACTTTGGCGGCAGTCAAAGCTCCTCAGTAGTGGGGCCCGTTGACGCTAGCGCTGACAGAAGAGGAGGCCTTTTCTCGCCGACAAGTCACACTGCAAATCACGAGCTTTCCTGTTCCGGTCACACCTTGGGCAGCGGCCTGCGGCCCATTGAGAATCACATTGGCAATCCGCACTTTATGCGGTCTCGCAAGGCGGTAAGCGGGCTTTTCTCCATTGCTCTTGCGTAATGCTGAAGATGACTAATGAGCTGTTTTCTTTTCTCTTCCTCCCTCCAGCAATCCTCACCTCTCTCACCCGGCAGCAAGTCCTGTCAGATTCAGTCAAACGACATGCACCTCTTTCCGACGCTGCTCGGCACCGGCGGCAGTCCTAGCTGTCCGAACTCCGCCTCGGTCCTTCCAGATCGGCAGATGTTCTCGCTGAAGATCACCCCCTTCTCATCACTGGGCACTCCTCGGTCAGCCGCCAAACTTGCCCACCACCAGTCATTCTCGAATAGACAGTCGACTACTTCGAGCACCACTAGTCCATTTTTCCCCTCTGCCCCGCTCTCCTGCTGTCCTTCCTGTTCCTCGGGCAGCACCGATTCGGCGGCCATCAGTCCTCCCATCAGCGGCTCATCCTCCTCCTCATCCTCTTCCTCCTCCTCTTCATCTTCCTCTTCCGCCTTTTCCGATCACCACTGCCCACTTCACGGTGGAGCAGTCCAGCTGGAGGCAATGGACGACACTCCGAATGACGACGAGGACGACCGGAAGGTGCGCGAGGCGAACGCCACGCCCATCCTGCCCTTTCTCTTTCTAGGCAACGAGCGGGACGCCACTGATGAGCAGCGCCTGCATGATCTCTCCATTTCGTACGTGTTGAATGTGACCGCCAAGCCGTCGGGAAACGTTCAGCCTGATTCCACCACTACCACCACCAGCACCGGCAAGCTTAGCTGTGATGGCAGCAATAGCAGCTCACCCTCCTCTAGTCCGATGGTAGTGGAGTTGGAGCCAGAATGTAATCCACTGGACAGCAGTATCATCAGAGAGCAGCAGCAGCACAAACCGGATCAAGTCAACTCGAATGAGGGCGATGATGAGCAGCAGGAGTCCACCTCATGTGATAGTGGTGATAAGGGCGCCGCCACCAGCAATACCTCCTCCTCCTCTTCCTCGAGTCGTCGGTACAAGTGGCTGCCCGCATCCGACAACTACCAGCAGAATTTGAAGCAGTATTTTGAAGAGGCCTACCAGTTTATCGGTGAGTAATCGTTTTCTTTTTCTCATTTTCTTTGTTTTTGTTCGCTATGTTCGACTGCGTGCATATCTATCTGCATGACTAATTGACTCTGTCTTCTGTGACACAACTCACAACACAGTTATTGCCATTGTTGATTGGCCGATGCTGCTGTTGCTGCTGATCCAATTGTTCAGTTGATGGACAGTTCATGGTCAGCTGTGTGTGTTGAGCAAGCGAGCTCTGAGCTGTCAGTCTGACGTCATTCTCTTTCTCTCTCTTTGACTCTTACACAATGGCCATGCTTGCTGATGCTGTCCTCATGTGGCTGCTGAACTCTCTCTCTCTTGTGTTGTGACAGTAGACAGTGGTAGCCGAAGCAGACAGTCATCCACTCGGTGACACACTTTGCTTTCCCCTCTCTTTCTCTCTTCCCGGTCTGTGTCACTCTCTGTGTTCCCTAATACTGAGGCGATTGGCGGCGATTCGTCATCGGGCTCTACTACAGAGTTCAGTGCTTTCCCCTCACTTAGTCAGACACTGCTGTTTCAGCTTTGGCTGCTGTTTGTCCCCCTCTCGGTTCCAAATGGAGCATTCTTAGTTAGAGAGCACGCACTCACTTACTCACTCACACTTATTCAGAGCAGCAGCAGCAGCGATCCCTGACCGCATTCATTTCCTTGCATCGCTTCCGCTTTGTGAATCAACTCTGTGATTCTCTCTTCTCTGGCGTGCTTTGCCCCCGAACTGTCTGATTGTCTGACTGCCTGTGGGGCAATCTGTCGTCGGGACACTGTTGTCGGTTACTGTTGCACAAATGACTCATGCTGCCGCACGCTAGGCCTGCACACACTTTTCTCCCTGCTTCAGCCGGCTTTGCATTTTTCGCTCTCTCTCACACGTGTTCCATCTGCTTGGCATCTGCTCGTTGCCGCAGCAGCAGTGGACCCAGTGTGCGCAGCAGCAGCGGCAACCGTTTGTCCTTGGTCCGCAGACAGTGACACGCACGCTTCAGTAGGCTAGGACCCGGCCTCACTAGCTGTGATTACACACATTGCTAATGTCGGTGATGTATTGTCATAGTGGCCAATGCTTCGATCATTGTACTGCATTGTATTGTGGGCCACTGTTGATGAGTCACTGCGACTCCTGTATACACAGGCTGCTGCTGTTGCTGATGGGAACGCAGGACACTACTGATCAGAACAGCTTTTCGGGGTGATGTCCAACTTTCTAAACTCTCGCTGTACATTTCCACTAATTACTCATTCCATGACAGTCTGCTGTTCATGTTACCTGAACTTAGCATACAAGCACTAGTTGTGCTCGCTTTCGCTCACTCTTTGACTCATTCATTCGCTCACTCGCTCACCTGAGCACTACTTCATCAGTGGACTCACCTGGGCGAAGTGCAGTCAGTGTTGTGAGAGTGAGTGATTCATGATTGCCTCAACTACAACTACAACTACTAGGGTCAAAGGTCGATGATGTGTGTTTGCAGCAAGGTGACTCACTACTAGCACAGTATGGAGTGCTGAACAACGCTGTCCTCGATATCTGTCGAAAAGTCACGGCTGCTGGAGGGCAGTTTACACTGCCGTTCTACGGTAATCATAGGCGTCTGTCAGTGAAAAAGTGAAGAAGTTGGCAATGCTCAATAACTGTTCAATAAAAGTGGCATTAGCCAAAGGATTTTACACAGGCGGTGGACAGCCAAGTGCTCTGACTGCTGCTGCTGACTTTTATTTCCCAATATCAGCAGCAGCAGCAGTGGTAAATGAGTGCTGCTGCTGACCCCAGATGCATTTTAGTGCGTAATGAAATGGTAGTCTTCTTTTGGTATTAGAGCATCAGCCAGCCACTTGAATGGCGAACCAAGTGGAACGGATGATGGCGCACACTAGTAATAATACTGGTGCCTGCCAAATAAACTGCAGAGTTATGGAGGGTCATTTGTTTGTCCCGGTGCTCGAGCTTCATCTCGAGCTGGTGCCACTTCAGCCAGCAGTTTCCACGCTGGCAGTTTGAGGACGACAGCTTGTGCAGTTGAGGATGGATGACAGTTTTAGTTTACTGATTGTGTGCTCTCCCAGTGCTCTCCAGCATCCCCAGCAGCTCCCTTGTTCCTTTTCCTCGGTCAGTCGCTCATTATTTTAAAACACAGTGCTTAATGCTCTTTCTCCTATGCTTTTTCGTCAGCTAATTTGCATAGTGCACCAATGTGTTGCCTCCACTGGGACAATAAACAGGCTACTTTTGCTAATTAGCTCTCTGGTCTAGCGCTAGTCCCCCAATGGGACAATCTGCAGGCTTTCTCTCGCACTCATGCAAATGAGAAATAGTTTTGTTCGTTGTCTAACTCGTACTTTGTTCTTTTCTTTTGTCTTCTTCAGAGGAAGCCCGTCACCGTGGTCAGCGGGTGCTGGTGCACTGTCAGGCGGGCATCAGTCGGTCGGCGACCATCACCATCGCCTACCTGATGCGCCACCGGGCCTGGAACCTCAACGAGGCGTACAACTTTGTCAAGTCGAAGCGGCCCATCATCTCGCCCAACCTCAACTTTATGGGCCAGTTGAACGAGCTGGAGAAGAGCCTCTTTCAGAAGGTGGCTCTTCTCTCTACATCACTATCATCATCATCAAGCTCTCCGTCTGCAGCCGCAACTGTGGAATTGACCAGCAGCAAATCGGAGAGCAGCAGCACTACTAGTCATCCCCAGAACCCCCACCCAAACCCCAGTCACCCCTTTGCCGTCACCTTCCAGGCGGGCAGCTGTACATCACCCGAGTCAGTGCAGCTGCCCCTGCTCACTGATCGCAACAATAACAGCAGCAGCAGTGATGAGCAAGCTGGTCACCAGCAGAACATGGTCATCAATTGATTAAAGGGGGGATTTGTTGGTTACCTATTGTTTATTGATCATTATTACTTTTGATTATTGATATAAAAATCCTGTTGTTTTTGTAACTTTGATTTCTATGTCATCTTTTTCTCTCAGCTATAACTGTGAATTGTACCTATGGCTGACCTGTATTGTCAACCTCATTGTGCAAGTAGAAGAAGAATGAATGAATAAGATTTGAGTTTTGATAAAGAAGTGATTATTTCTTTCCTATTTGTGTCTTGTTTTTTTGTTTGGGGTTCTAAAAAGAATCGGAAAATTTCTCTGAAATGCAAATACCATTGCATATTATCATTGAGTCAATAA
>JAALOO010001100.1_pt1 | contig 16930 bp, 18 predicted proteins | sample 7257641 | NCBI WGS metagenome assembly JAALOO01 (sample SAMN14085613, study PRJNA598686) | mite metagenome | biome: ENVO:01001000; feature: ENVO:01001002; material: ENVO:01001226; isolation source: single female mite from University of Michigan culture on fish food culture... ...
AATGAAGTTGAAGAATATTCCGCCTAAATACTGAGTGAACCGAGTTTTTATTGAACCGACTGGCCATATCAGTGTACGATCAACTCGATTGCCATCATCATCATCACTTCACTCATTTTCCCTCTCTGATCCGGTTCATCCGCTCGACAGTCATGAAACGCGGCATCAGCTTTCTCGCCACTGCCGGGAGGTACTGGTTGAAGTAGTGCAGCGTCAGCACCGGCTGAATGGTGATCCACGCCTCGTCTAGGCGGTTAATCGTGGCCACGGCCATCAGGTAGGCCGCCCGACTGGTGTCCATGCGGTGGGCGTTTGCGGCATGCGTCACCGGCGACTTCTCCTCAATCTTGCCGGTGAAGGCATTGGCGGCGACGTTCGAGAAGACCGGGCCCAGGCAGAGCATGGTGATGCCGATGTTCTTTGAGCCCAGCTCCATTCGCAGGCACTCAAAGTAGCCGTGCAGGGCGTGCTTCGAGCCGGTGTACGAGGCAGAGTAGGGGACGCCCATCAGGCCAGCGGTGCTTGAAGTGACGGCGATCTGCCCGTCCGGATTTGACTCAAAGTAATACTTCAGGACGACGCGCGTCAGGTTGATCAGGCTGAAAACGTTCACCTCAAAAAGTGCCTTATCCACATCAAGGTCAATTTCGTGAAAGAAGGCCCGCTGAGAGCGGCCGGCGTTGTTCACGAGGACGTCAAGCTGTGAAGTAAGAGAATTAGATATCAGAAAAGCCCAGCAAGAAAGTAGTACCTTTTTGAAGTGTTTCAGCACTTGGTCTAGCTTTTCCTGGTGACAGCTCGAGTCGGTCATGTCAAACTGCAGCGTCAACACGTCATTTTTGTCGCTTTTGGAGATGTCTATCAAATAAATCCCTCAATATCTTGATCTCACAAATTAGGAAGTTCCCACTTACTGAGGCACTGCTGTTTGACTTTGTCCAGTCGCTCTTGGTTGGTTCCAGACAGCACCAGCTTTGCGCCCGTTGAAGCGAGTACGTAGGCCAGGCCCTCGCCGACACCGCTCGAAGCGCCGGTTATCCAAACGACCTTGCCTTTGAATTTATCTGAAAAAGAAAATATTGTCTTGAAAAAACTGTCGAGTTAAAAAAGAACTTCACTTACCGATTGATCGGCCGAACTTGGTGAGCACTAGCGTCTCAAGATCACAGTCAAGGTAAACAAATTGCCAAAGGGCCCATATCATCGCTGCGGCAACTGCCAACACCACTAGAAGACAGAGAAGCATTTTCTGAATATTGTCAATCACTGTTTAGGTGTCAAATGTCCAGAAAGAAATGAGCCAATATCGTCAAAAGGAAATCCTTTAAAAATTAAATGTTTGGTAAGAGATGATGATTTTCAGATGAGAAAATTTGTACGGTTGTACACTTGCAGAGAACGAGGAAAAAGATTTGTACAGTAGCGACAATCCATCATATCACCTTCAGGTACATAGCAGACGCCAGTCGCTTTAGGTTTTTAGAGAAGACAAAAATAGAGTCCAAAAAAGACACTTTTTGATGCAGCAAAGTTATCAACTGAAGGAGATAACAAATATTTAGACGATTTGCTTTCACAACAACTTGTTGACTTCAGTAATGTTGCTGATAAGCAGATTTGAAGTAACCAGAGCAAAAAACTAGGTAAATTCAAAGTTCAAGATTACTTTTATTAAAAAATTCAGTTCGCCGGTTCTTCGACTTTGTTTTGAAAGTTCTGGCAAAAATCAAAACAAAGGCGCATCCGCAGAGAATGTGTTCATTGGTAAACCCGATTCAGCGCCGATGAGTGCTTTTGAGTGCGTGTTGATCTTTCCAAATACTTTCCAGCTGCTGGCCGGCCACGATTCCTCGCTGGAAACCGGTTTTTGTTTGTCCTCACCTCACTAAACACGCAAAAGAACATCACTCCATTTTCCTAACTCGGTGATTATCAGTGACGGTAGCTACTGTGCCTGTGAATTGTAAAATTGACCAACACGAGGAAACTGATGTCCTTCCTTCAACGGTGAGTACCCCGATTTTCATCACATTTTCCTCTGTTTTACCTCGTTTGTGCGATCAGGCTTGTGTGATTCGGCAATCTCATTTACCTTGTTGTGCCATCTTGCTCCCACGCCACTAAAATACCACCACCACGACCACCCATATTAAGCAAATACATTTCTTAGACGAAAGAGCAACTAGGCAAGTATGTCAAAGGTGGTGACTACCTCATTCAGCACCTCAGTCTCCCGGTCACCTAGTTCACCTGCTCCTTACAGGTGGAATGACCGACAGACCGCTTTCTCTGCTCCCCTTACTCTCTGCCACATTGTCTTTATTGGGTGAGTGAACGGAGTGCGTGTGCTACTGAAAAGTGGCATCACTAAATCTGGCAAATCGGCCACGTATTTATAGCCATTCTCTCTCACTAAACTGAGCGACCATTGTGCTCTTGAAGCGCAATGGCACCACCACCACCAACAACAACAGCCCACAGTTGGCCACACAGTTAGCTTGTTGCCGATAATCCTCGCCAGTGAGTGTGGTAGACACATTTACTCACACTCACAGAACACAGACACAGAAATACAGAAAGATATTGGCCACCGGGAAAAAGTAGAGCGATGTAGGCCAGAGAGGCTTCTTTTGGTGTCAGCGTAGTCGCCTTCTAGGACAGTCGAGCACGGCAAAGTCGGCAATCAGATCAGCGGCGAGGAAGTGTGCGAGTGCTGCACGGCTGCTGCTGCTGCCGCTGACCTAGGCAGAGAGGAGAGAGCCATGGACAAGCAGGTCAAAGTCAAACAGTGGAAATCGAGCACACGCCCCACTTTGAGAGCGAGAAAGAGAGAGGAGGACTACTACCAATGAACGATCAATGGTGGCCATCGGCGGTAGTGTTGTACTGTGGTGATGCGGCGGCATCAGCAGGAAGGCCTTTTACAGAGACAGCATCACTAGTGTGCACTACTGGTTCTACAGTGGCAAGAGCAACAGCCTGATCTGTTGAGCGGCATATTAGACACACTGAATAGTGTAGAGCATCCCGATAGGGGTGTTTTAGCAGTTCTATTCTTTTTAGAAAATAGAATCCACAAGGTCAGTAAAATGATTTGAAGTGTTCAAGTTATTGACTTTGACTGTGAGAAAGTGAAAAGTAATAGAAGGGATTTTCTTTCCTCTACACTCGATCTCCTAACAACCAATACCAGAAATCTGGAGACCACGTGAGAGGAAATTAGAGCCGTACAAAGTCTTTTACTGTGTCTGTGTGTAAAATGTGGCCCACGTTGGCAAACACTGACACTAGCTCGCTCACTGCTTTATCTTTAGCGCTGCTAATCGGTAATTTGCTGGATCTCAGCCATCCACCACCGCCACCGCTAATTACCTGTGTGAGTCGTCAAAACACTTGCTATGCATGGGTAAACTGCTGCTGATGCTTCTGCAGCAGGACATTCTACCACGGCATGACAGTCATTGCCTGCATTGCTGCATGACGACAGCTGCTGCTGCTTCTGCGATGGTTGTCATGTCGTCTCGACGGTGACGTAACCATAAAGGAGCCATTGCCTAGCGGAATGCTGCAACAGCAACTGCTGCTGCTGCTCTCTTCTGCAAAGTACCGAAAAGAAGAAGCAGCCTCAACAGAAGAAGAAGTGGTGGTCGTCGTGGTAGTGTTCAACTCTTGTCTCTCCGTCTGCTTCTGCTGCTTTCACTGGTCTCAGCAGCATCAGTAGTACTAGTGATGACGGTGATGGTCACCGACAGACTGACTGACTGAAAGTGTATGCGAGAGAGAGACAGTAGTTCTGCTGTACGACTGCCCCCTTTTTCATTTTTCTTCCTTTTCAGCCTGGGCGTCCCTAACTGTTGTGTGTGTGTCAGTGAGTGCTCTGTGCTCAACTCTTTTGTGTTTCGGCCTGGCCAGCTCTGATCTGACACTGCCGGCGACTCTGATGGTGGTGGTGGTGGTGACTCATCATCGTCGTCAGCTTTCACCTCTGCCCAGCCGTAATCATCGTTGCGATTTGTGATCGACGTCAATCGCTGCACGTTGCATCCCCGGCCAGTGAGTGTGTTTGTGTTTATGTGTAATCTGCAGCAGCAACAGTGAAAGACCGATCCGTAGTTAGGTGATACCTCTGAGTGTTTCTCTCTGAGAGTCTCCATTGCCGTGCTGACAGTGCATCCTCACCTGTCGCGCCTGTGTTCCAACACTTTTTTGGCTCCTATTCCTCGTGTTCCACCACTCATCCAAAACATCTTTTTACCTCCTCTTCAACCACAACCACGCACACATCAGATGATCTGAGCAGTCTGAGCTTTGCCACCAAATAGAACACCTCCGTCATCAGAAGATGTACATCACAAATCCGGTAAGTGATGAAATGTACCACCTATTTGAAAGCTAAAACTTACTCAAACTTTTTCCCCAGACCCTGCCGTACTGCGGCCCCATCGGCACGCCGCTGGCGCCCGGTGCGATGATTCGCATCAGCGGCAACGTCTTGCCCTATGCTACCACGTAAGCTTGTGAACTTACTCATGTAAACTGTTCCTCTGACCACAATTTTCTCTCTCCCCAGCTTTGCCATAAACCTGCAGTGTGGCCCCAGTGTCAATCCGCGCGACGACGTCGCCCTGCACCTCTCTCCGGTCTTCAGCCCACCGCCACGCATCGTCCGCAACTCCATCAGCGGCAACCGGTGGGGCGCCGAGGAGAGCTTCGGCGGCTTTCCCCTCTCCGCCGGTAGCTCCTTCGAGTTTCTCATTCTCGTCGAGCCGTCCGAGTTTCGTATTGCTCTTAACGGAGCCCATTTTACCGAGTTCCGCCACCGACTGCCCTTTGAGCGGATCACCCACCTCGCACTGGACGGCGACGCCACCATCACCACCGTCGTCATTGAGCCCAGTCCCTACTCATCGGCCTCTGCCCCGCCCATGGATATGGGCATGCCAATGCCCGGTGCGCCGCCCTATCCGCCGGGAGGTTCCGGAGGAGGCATGCCACCGCCCTACCCTCCTGGCGGCTCCGGAATGGGCGCTCCACCCGGTCTCTATCCGACCCTGGGCGGGGCGGCAATGGGAGCTGCAGCTGGAGCTGCCTCAGCCATGCCCTATCCCCCCGGTCCTCCCGGTGGTCCCTATCCACCACCTGCCTCTGGTCCTCATGGCTATGTGCCGCAGTCGATGCCCCCAGGTGGGGCGTACCCTGGGGCGCCCGGTGGTGGCGCCTATCCCGGCGGACAGTATCCCGGAGCCTATGGCGGCGGTCAGCAGTACCCGCCCCCACCGCCCGGATATCCAGTACGTGTCTTTTACCCAGCCCCGGTCATCGGGTCAGCTCCCCGAGTAGTTAGATACAGCGGAGCTCCTCCCTACAATGGATCTCCCTTCTTTTCCTATCGCTAGTCAACAACGGTAGCAGCAGCACACTAACATTCACCAGCTAACCAGCCTGGTAGTCAAACAAACTTCAGTCCGAGCTTTCAATTCCAGCCAATCTTCTAATCTGTTTTTCTCTTATCTTTTCCTTGACTACCATTTTGTTTGCATGCCTCTTTTCCCTTTTCCAGTTTGATATCAAATACAAAGTTCTTCCTCTACTCATTCCCCTCACTTTCAATGCCATTATATTCTATAACTTCTCTTTTTTCTTTCCATTACCTCTCAGCAAGGAGCAAGCGGCAGCAGCGGAAGTGGCGGCATTGGCGGCAAAATCGGCGCTGGCTTGGGCGCCCTGGGGCTGGGCGCCGCTGCCGGCTCCATTGGTTCTGCGCTCGGTTTCGGCAACAAGTCTCCTAAGCACCACGGGCAGTACCCGGGAGGAAGTGGCGTAGGCGGGGCGCTGGGAGGCATTCTCGGCGGTGGCGGCTCTCACGGCAAATCACACGGCTCCAATCCCATTCCCATTGGCAAGATTGCCGTCGGCGCTGGGGCAGCCGCCCTGGGCGCCGCCGTGCTCACCGGTCACCACCCGGTAAGTGTTGTTTGAGCATTTTACGACAATCTTCTAACACCTTTTTCTTCACTACCCTTCCTCACCACAGTTCAAGAAGGCGAAGAAGCTCTTCAAGCACAAAGGTTTCAAGCACAAGGGTTTCAAGCACAAAGGCTGGGGCCACAAGGGCTGGAGCCACAAAGGCTGGGGCAGCAGCAGCAGTAGCTCCAGTGAAGAGGAGGAGTGAGGATCCTGCACACTCTGATCTCCCTCCCTTCAACACACACACACACATTGCATCCAATGCAATCGATCCCCCACTTTCAGATCTAATTTTCGCATTTTCCTGTTGGCATTTCGGCATATTCTTTCTCTACGATCTATCTACCCTTCCTCTCACTTCAGCACAATCAACGGAATACTGTTCAAACAAGTAACAATAATAATTCCCCGGTGCTACTTTTTCGCAGTTCGAAATGTTGTCATTTAATTTATATACCGTCAGTTGGAAAATAATTGCAATTTTATTTTCTTCGACAACATGCTGTAATTGCTGCTGGTGGTTGTGGTGCCTCTCTCACAGAGGCTAATTTGTTAACAAGGTGTTTAGTGTACAGCTCTTCACAGTGTGTAAATTAATTGATTGGTGCTGGTATGATTTACAAATAATAAAACTTCAACGTGTGTATGTACATTGAACTGTAATTACAAAACTTAAGTTAAGCGGTGTAGGTCGGGAAGAGAAGGGGCGAGGGCCTATTTGCGCCTGTCATCACTCTGTCTTAGGCGTGCTCCCATTGGTCCAGAGGCGTTCGAGAGCATCAGGCATCGACGGCATCGGCAGCTGCGGTTGCTGTCGGCTGGTGGACGGAGTGTTGTTGGTGATGTCGCTGGAGGTGGATGGAGGAGCAGGTCTCGGAACAGGGACGATCTTTTCAAAGACAATCTCAATGTCATCATCAGAGTCATCCTCATTGTTGTCGGCTGGAAAAGGGGGTATTCAGAAGGTGAAAAAATAATGAACTTCATGCAAATTATGGCGGTAACCTACAGATAGAACTTAAAGTGCTACTGCTCGTGCTGCGCCCGCTCTCTCCCTCGTCGTCAGAGTCATCAATGGTAATGCACTCCACCTCTTTGGCAGGCTTTTTCACAGGTGAAACTGGCGTGTCTTTATCGTCTTCCTCAGACTTTCGCTTAGCCGAGCCTGAAGCTAGGGGGAATGAAAATGTCAATTGGTTGAAAACCCCTAGTAATAACTAAAACATACAGCTGGGAGTCAGATTACCAAAATTAGGAGCAGAGTTGCCTGGAACACTTGCGTTGTCCTGAATGTACTTGTACTGGCCGTCAGGATAGATTTCCGCTTCTTCGCAATTCGGCGGTGATGACTGAAGGATTTCCATGAAGTAACTACAAACAGGCAAGAGACGTTTAGCTAAAAATGCACATAAAATGATTTTGCAAATCACTTACCCATCAACAATCAGATCATCAAACTTGATGAAAATCTTGCAATGTGGACACTTCCACCGAGGAGTAATCTCATTCATTTCGATGAAGGTCTTGGCTTCAAAACAGTGCACGTGATCACACGCAATTGATCTCGCAGGCAGGCTGATTCGAGTTGAAGTGATCTGCAAATAAAAAGGTACAGTGTCAAAAACAGATTCAAATTACTCTGTAAAAAGAAAACAAACCGGACAAAGGAGCGAGACTTTAATCAGATTTTCATTTTCGACGATGGCAATCTCATCTTCATTATCACCAGGGTTAAGCTTCCTTTTGACTTGATGATGAAAGTTTCAGTTAGACAACTGTCAATGTTCTAGAGAGTGTATCAACTTACCAAGATCAATGGAAACCTGGCGATCGATTGGCTTCTTGAACTTGTTTCTGAAAGTTTCAAATAACATTTTATGGTCCATCTTCTTCACAAGAAAGAGTCCATAATAAAACTCGTCCTGGCTTTCGTTAGCATTCAGGTCAATAGAGATTCGAAGATGGACAGTGTCATTGGTTCGTTCGTAGCAGATTCTTGACGTAATATCATAAGGGGCAAAAGTGTACTTATTCTTGACCTAATGAACAGCAAATTGATAAGTAAAACAATGGGTTTTGTCAGAATGCACTTGAAAACGTTACCTGAAAAGCTGCCTGATTAATCATCAGATTGAATGACTTTGGCAAGCAATCGAGCTGATGAGTTTGTCCCCGCACGGGCTTACAGAAGCGTAGAAACACCTTGTATTCATCATTAAGAGGGTACAGAACGTTCGAAATATCGCTAATTCTAAATGAGTTTCCCAGAGTGTTGCTTTGGTCTAAATGGAAAAAGATAACAGCAGTTAGAAGGAGTAAACACAACGCCTTTCACATGACTTACAGATAGTACGCGGCGGAATTAGCGTCTTTATGTCGTCATAGGAATTGAGCTTCAGAAACTGAACTGAACTTCGAGCACACATCTCATTGTTTCGAGGCATGCTGTAGTTGTAGGTGTTGTTGTTTTGCACGTGATTAGAGGCCATAGCAGGTTGATGTTGTTGTTGTTGCTGCTGCTGTTGTTGGTGGTGGTGGGACTGATGGTACGTCGACACTGAGCCATTCTGGTTGGCCATGTTTGGCATCACTTGAGGAGGAATGCCCATGTTATGAGGCACATGAGAGAGAAGCGAGGAGTTGTGATGTCCCATAACTTGTCCATGGTTGTGCTGAGGCTGCATTCGATTCTGGCCGTAGTGCAAGGTAGTGTTGTTGGAGTATGAGAGGAGGGGCTGGTGCGATTGAGCTAGCACTTGTTGGTGGGGCTGACCTCGATGGTACTGCTGATTATGGCTATAGTTCAGCTGCTGTTGTGGGTGCTGTTGTGGATGATCAGTGGGAAAACGGCGGTGCCCCTGCACTGAAGATGAATGATGGTGGGAGTTTGGGATGTGGGCATTCGGCGGATTGAGGGGCGGCTGAACTCGAGCGTGTTGGTGGTACTGAACCCCCTGATGGTTCCCATAAGCCATCATCGGGTTCTGCACCGACTGCTGGTGGTGCTGATGCCCTTGCTGGTGCATTTTGGACGGTGAAAGCTGAACACGGACCGAAGAGTTCTGAGATCGAGTTGAACGGTCGGGTCGCCTCGCCGACCTGTAGACTTTGCTTCCGCCGGCTCCGCCGCTGCTACTGCTGCTGCTGGAGCTGCTGCTGGAGCTGGTGGGCGACGCGTTGGAGCTGGTCGGGCTGCAACTCTCGCCGGTGTAATTCGGAGCTTTATTGACTGTTGATCTAGTTGGGTAGCGGCTAGTTCGGCGCTGCATTGCGTACGAAATATGTAAACAACAACAACAGCGCTGCTGTTCTACGGCGAGAACCAGATAAGGCCTTCGAAGAAGAAGTTTGTTGAGGGGCGCACACGATACATTTACTGAAGGACTAGCAGGAAAGAATGAAGTTGATATACAGCAACAAAAAAGCGATTCTAAAACGAGGGAAAAGGCAGTCCTTGCAGCGGGAGAAGCAGCAGCAGCCAAACAACAGAGATCGCCAGTGCGCGAGTAGCAAAAAAGGCGGTATCGGTCATGCGCAGCAGTGGCTAGCGACAGACGCCAGGTGTCGCCCTCACTGTGCCTCCTTTACACGATGCAGCTTCTCAAGCGGATGTTCGTTTGCACCGTGAGTTCCAAAAGCGTTCCAAAAGTCTAATTTGCGTAAAAAGGTAATTTCTCATTTGATAAGCTTCCATTTAACATTGCTGTCCATGTTCGATTTTACTGCTGTCTCTTTTTTCCCGATGGTGATAAACCAGATCACGTTACACGTGGTTCCGGTCCCAGCTTAAGGTCATCGTGTAACTGTCAGTTGATGACGTGGCGTGAATAGGCATTTTTCCGTTTCCTAGGCGACGCCAAGCGGCATTGGCGAGCAAGAGCAAGAGCAGCACCGTCCACAGAAGAGGTGCACTGTTTTAAAAAATTTGAGCGGGAGTTTTTTATTTCAAAAAAAGTTGCTTATCAACAGCTGTTCCAGAGAAGGTCATTTGCCGGAGGCACTTGCAACTCTGGTCGGCGTGAAGGCTGGTGAAGCTTCCGCAGTCGGCGCAATCGGCTTAAGCAGCTCCGCCTCCTGGTGCACGATGGGAAACCAGACGTGCGAGCATACGTCCTTGATGGAGGGTCGCTTCGGCGCCTCCGGTTCCAGCAGAAAGTCAATGAGGTGCCTCACCTCGGCGCTGGTCCGTTCCTCTACCTCCGTTCGCAAGCGGTACTGCCGTCTCATCTGGTGCTCCACCATCTTGCTCTTGTCCCGTCGGTCAAAGGGATAGACGTGGTTGAGGAGGATGAAGAGCATCACCCCTGAAAAAAACTTTGGAGCTATTGTTTACTGATTTCGATGAGAGAGCAATCTTTCAAACCTAGGCACCAAATGTCCGCCTTGAAGGCATCATAGGGGATCTGCTTGAGAATCTCCGGTGGATTGTAGCTCATGGTACCGCAGTAGGTGTAGCTGAGCTGTACGGTGCCCTTCTCGGTGAAGGAGACGAAGCGGCTAATGGTGGTGGAAAGAAGGTTCTGGTGGTGATTTTATCAATTGGTAAAGTTGTGCAGTAAAAGTACCTGTAGCCGTAGTCGGTGACAATTGCGTTCAGGTACCGATCCAGCAGAATGTTGTCTTGAAAGGTGCCGTGGTTTAGATTTTTAGAAAGTTGACTTTTTAGCTGCGTTTAACTTACCTAGTTTCAGATCTCTGTGGTAAAACTCAGTGATCAGTAAGTTAGTTAGCATAGCATTGTAATTGATGTTACCGATGGGCAATGTTGTGACTGTGGAGGTAGCGAATGGCCAGCGCAATGGGACAGAACCAAAGCTTGGCGTTCCACTCGCAGAGTCCACTGGGGTGCTTGCGCACCAGCGAGCCAATGGTACCGTTGGGCATGAACTCCATGATAATGTAGATCTTGGAACGAGTCCGAAAAAGCTCCTCAATCTTGATGCAATTCGGGTGTTTCAGATTCCGTACAATGGTCAGCTCTCGCTGTTAAGTACGGTAAAAGATGGTAAAAAAAGTGTTCTCGGGTTGCAGGCACATTTTGCACTACCTTCAAGTCATCATCCAGCTTAGGACAGAGCGGGTTCTCCACGCGGACCACTTTGATTGCGTAGACGACGCCATTCTTCACCGTTCGGTAGACATTGGCCTGGCCGCCGGCGTCAATCTTGACGAACTGCTCGTAGCCGCGCTTGAGAAGTTCGTCCATTTACTACAAGATGACTGTTGAAATCCTGTTAACTTTTGTTTTATTAGAGTTTTCATTGTTCCTTTTGAAATGAAACATTCGAGAACAGTAATGCACAGTTATTCGAACAGTACTTTCAATTCCAAATGTTTTTTTTTCGAACAAAATCACGTTCAGAAGCAATCTTTGCATTGATCAGCTGCCGATCAGCATTGCCCACACTGAATGACACACTCGCTGGCTGGCTGTTTGGCACGTTGCCAGCAAACCAGTTTCTTGCGCGGCCGCCGATCTAATCACTTGTCACTTTTTTCCAAACACACACACACTCTTCGCGCAATCATTTGCAACAAGAGAAGAGCAAACTAATTATAAATAGACAGCCAGCAAATTGTTTTCTCTCCTCACTGGACTCTCGAAGAAGAGCGTATCACCAGCACTTTCTTGAGTATCACTTTTGTCCACATACACCAACAAACAACAACAACAGCCGAAATGCTTCGACAGATGCTTCTTCTTTTTAGCGTCGCAGTGCTCTTTACCTCCTTCCTCGTGGTTCACCAAGTGGACGGTCAGGAGCAGGATCCCTGGAGCCAGACGCCCAATTGCACGACGTACCGCTGTAACCCGGCGGAGGAGGAGGGCTTCACCCTGGAGGAGTGCACCAAGAAGCACGGCGCCGATCGAGCCAAGTTCCACCCGAATGGAAGCTACTGCAACTGCTCCGTCTGCATGAAGATTCTCAGTAAGTTCTGAATAGTTTATATAACATTGCTAAAATACTCACACACCTTTGTCCCTCCACTTCTTGAAACAGGAAAGGGCGAGGACTGCACCCCGCTGACGATCATGGACAGCGCCGCCTACGTCCTCTGCGACACCAATCTCACCTGTAGCTTCAGCAGTCGCACTTGTGAATAAGCAACATCAACTTTGTTTTTTTTGCTGGCACTAAATAAAAAGGTTGACACGCATTTCTTGTTTTGACAACGAAGACTTTGTACCTTCTTTTGTTGTTGGTGTTGTGTTGCCTACCACTTTCACTTGTTACTGTTCTGATATCGGTGCAGAGAATCTCTGCTGATGCACTAGCATCATCATCAATGAGGATATAATCATCATTCGGCGCCACCATGTGATCCAATGGCAGCCTTCAGCAAACCAGTTTTGTCCCTTCCTTATCATCGCATCATTCATTCATTCCGCCTTCCTATCACTCCCCTCCTTGATAAGTGGCTTCAATAAATAGCCACCCTTTTCTCTCGACACTAACTCTCTCAAGTGACTTTCAATTAAATAAAAACCCGTAGCCGAAATGCATCGCCGAGTGTTTCTAATGTTCAGCGTGGCAGTTCTCTTCTCGGTGTTCCTCGCTGAGGACAACATTCCGGAAAATCATCCCTGGTACGGCCCTAAAAACTGTACGACCTATCAGTGTAATTCAACCGCTGAAAACGGCCTGACACTGGAGGAGTGTACGAAGAAGCACGGCGCCGATCGAGTGCTCTTCTTCCCCACTGGAAGCTACTGCAACTGTTCAGTGTGCATGAAGAACCTTGGTAAGTAACCAAAGTGAAACGAAGGCTGTTTTGGGTACTCACATTTGAAACCTTTTTGTACAGTAAAAGGCGAAGACTGCTCAGATCTGCTGATCGCCGACCGTCCTGCCTACGTTCGCTGTGGCGCCAATCTCACCTGCAGCATCGCCAGTCAAAAGTGCGAATGAAAAATCAGACACCGCAGAAACGGTAAAAGTTGAGTTTGTTTTGGGTACTTTTTACTGACATATAGTGAAATGTGGTAACTCCATTTTAAAATGAACGATTCGATTTTTGAAAGTACAGATAATAAACTTCGACGTTGAAAACCATTGAACTGTAATCAAATTTAGTTTAAGGTATTAAGGCATCGGTTGCTGTCGGCTGGTGGACGAAGTGTTGTTGTTGTTGTTGAAGGTTATAATCGGAGCAGAGCTTGGAACTGTCACGATCTTTTCATAGACTATCTCAATGTCATCGTCAGAGTCATCCTCATTGTTGATGGCTGGAAAAGGAAGTTTAGAAGGTGAGAAATAATGAACTCCATGCGAATTATGGCGGTAACCTACAGATAGAACTTAAAGTGCTACTGCTCGTGTTGCGCCCGCTCTCTTCCTCGTCGTCAGAGTCATAAATGGTAATGCACTCCACTTCTTTGGTCTGCTTTTTCATGTGTGAAGATGCCGAGTTTTCCGCAAGCTTTCGCTTGGCTGAACATGAAGCTAGAGGAATGAAAATGTCAATTGGTAAAAGGGATAAAAACAAGCTGAAACAATGAAACATACAGCTTGGGGCAAGATCACTAGGAGATACAGCAGGATAGCCAGAAACATCTCCCAGGACGTACTTGTACTGCCCGTCAGGATAGATTTCCGCTTCTTCGCAATTAGGCGGCGATGACTTGAGGATTTCCATGAAGTAACTACAGACAAGAGACACTTAGCATGCGAGAAAGAACAATGTAATTTTGCAAATCACTTACCCGTCGAGAACCAGATCAGTGAACTTAATAAAAATCTTGCAGTGTGGGCACTTCCAACGATTAGTAATCTCATTCATTTCGATAAAGGTCTTGGCTTCAAAGCAATGCACGTGATCACACGCAATTGATCTCGCAGGCAGGCTGATTCGAGTTGAAGTGATCTGCAAATAAAAAGGTACAGTGTCAAAAACAGATTCAAATTACTCTGTAAAAAGAAAACAAACCGGACAAAGGAGCGAGACTTTAATCAGATTTTCATTTTCGACGATGGCAATCTCATCTTCATTATCACCAGGGTTAAGCTTCCTTTTGACTTGATGATGAAAGTTTCAGTTAGACAACTGTCAATGTTCTAGAGCGTGTATCAACTTACCAAGATCAATGGAAACCTGGCGATCGATCGGCTTCTTGAACTTGTTTCGGAAAGTTTCGAGCAACATTTTATGGTCCATCTTCTTCACAAGGAAGAGTCCATAGCAAAACTCGTCCTGGCTTTCGTTTGTAGTTTCGTCAGAGGGGTTAATATAGATTCCAAACTTAAAATTATTGCCCGACCCCGAGTTGAATTTTGAAGTTAAGTCCATAGGGACATCCGTGTTCTTAATCTTGACCTAATGAACAGCAAATTGATAAGTAAAACAATGGGTTTTGTCAGAATGCACTTGAAAACGTTACCTGAAAAGCTGCCTGATTAATCATCAGATTGAATGACTTTGGCAAGCAATCGAGCTGATGAGTTTGTCCCCGCACGGGCTTACAGAAGCGTAGAAACACCTTGTATTCATCATTAAGAGGGCCAAGAAAGGGCGCAATATCGCTAATTTGAAAGGTGTCTTCCAGACTGTTGCTTTGGCCTAATAGGGAAAAAAGATAGCAGTAGTTAGAAAGAGTAAACACATTGCCTTTCAAATGACTTACAGATAGTACGCGGAGGAACTAGCGTCTTTATGTCGTCATAGGAATTGAGCTTCAGAAACCTAACTGAATTTCTGTTAGGGACCAGAGCTGGTCGCTGTGGCGGCCGCTGCGACATTGTATTTCTCGGGTAGACAAAATGTTCGGCAGAACTTGAGGAGCACGAGAGAACAGTGCGTTGTGCAATGTTCCATTTCATGCCCTTTTATGTGCCTCGGCTGAATCATTTGTCATGCGCAGTGACAGGCCGCCAGGGGTCGCCCTCACAATGCCTCCTTTGTACAGTGCAGTTTTTCAAGCGGAAGTGCAACTGAACGGTGTGTTCCAAAAGCGTTTCAGCAGCCTAATTTGTGTGAAAACGGGTTTTTTACCTATTAAAGCTACCTTCTTTCTCTGCTGTTTTTGTTCGATGGCTTTAAAGGCATGAATAACCTAGTTAAAATTCAAGGTCACTCAACACGTGGTTCCGGTCTGAGTGACTAGTTCTGTGTAAATGTAATTTAGCTTTCAGCGTGGCATGACTCGGCACTTTTTAGTTGCTAAGGCGACAACAGACTTCTAGCGGCAGTAGAGAGAAGTAAACCGCCGTCCGCAGAAGGTAGTACACTGTTTCAAATTTTCGAGCGGGAGTTTTTATTATTCCCAAACGTTCAGGATTAACAACATTTTATTAAAAGATTTAGAAAACTATCACACTTTTCGCTACAGTTACAGGTAAACGTACTTGCAAACAAGAGACGGGGTTTTTGTGGTGCTCGAGTTGAGCAGCGATTCAGGCGCTTTGGGCGTCGGGTAGATGACGGTGCTGTTGAGGATAGGTTGCCAATGGTGAGGTGGTAGTGGTGGCAGTGATGATGGTGGGAATGGATGAGCTACTGTTGTCGGGAACCAGTAGCTGCTACTGTTGCTTTCATGTTGCTCAGGCCTTATTGAACTGCTTGAAACGGGCGACACTGTGGTGGTTGTCGAAGAAGAAGAAGGCACTGAAGACGAGGAATAAGAACTGGAAATGTGCTGTTCGGTAGTAGGCACACTTTTGGCCGTTGTGGTAGAGGTTTTATTGTAGGAAGAAGAAGTCGTATCAGGAGCGATTGTTGTAGTTGAAGTTCTGGGACGCCTCGAAGTACTACTTTTACTGCCGCTGCTGCTGCTGCTGGTCGTCATCCACACTGGCCTCCCTGAAAAACTTCCTCGAGTGGTCATTGAAAAGGTAGTGCTTCGATTGCTGATTAAGGAAGAGGAGCTCGTCCACGGAAAGCCGGGTCGCAATGTGGAGGGCACTCCCTCTCCTTCTTCTCCTTCCTCCTCACACTGCGCCTCCATCCAGGGAAGACACCGCTTGGCGACCACATCAAACTTGTAGCCGATGGGACAGTACCGGAGGTAGGGGCGCCAGCGGCTGCACAGCCAAAAACGGTCACACTGCCGATTTCGAAGAACCACACTTTCTGCCGGACAGACAAAGTTTGCCAAATCTGCCTCCTGGTGACAGGCTGCCTCTTTCTCGTAGACGCACATCTGCCGACGGACGTCAAAAAGCGTTCCCAGCGGACAGTCGCGAATGGTGTGCAGAGGATGAGCCTGGGAAGGGCTCCACTTCCAGCAGAGGTAGTAGCGGCGACAGTTGCCCGGAAAAGGGTACTTGCCCGAGCTGTGTCCGGTCGTCTCTGTTTCGGGACACTGGAAAGGAGGCCGTTTGAGTAGACGATTTGCTCGCAAACGGATCAGCGAATTAGGATTAGCGGCGAAGGTAGTGCTGATGATCATCATCATCATCAGAAGGAAAAAGTTTGCAATTAAAAAGTGCATTTTGTCTAGCAGTGTTTGACAGTGTTGCTTAGATGAAGTGAAAGTATTTGCGGGTGACCGTGCTTTTATAGTCCGCAAAAAACACCGGCACTTGCAGACAATGCTCTACTTCTTTTCTCATTTCTTTAATGCGGTGCGAAGGTCTGCTGCTGCTCTGCTGCTGCTGCTGCAGTCCAGAAAGCAAACTCAGTGTGTTGGTCAACAGTGTGAGCAATAAAAATCAGGTGCAAGTAGAAGATCAGGCAAAAGTAGTAGAAGTGGTGTTGGTCTACTTTTTCATCACTTTCTTCTCTTTAGGTTGCATCTTAGTGTGTCAAGATTGTGCCAAAAGTGTTTTGACACAAAAATACACACAACTGTTTTTCTGCGTTTATATGGTTTAATGTAAGCACATTAGAAAAGCGGTCACACTGCAACTTCTTCATCTCCTTCTCGACTTTTCCACACACTTTCCACACTTTCCCTACTCAAAGATTGTAAACAAAACAGGGGTAAAAAAGTCGTCATCTAAAGACCGGCCAACTTCACACAGTT
>JAALOO010001362.1_pt1 | contig 16927 bp, 10 predicted proteins | sample 7257641 | NCBI WGS metagenome assembly JAALOO01 (sample SAMN14085613, study PRJNA598686) | mite metagenome | biome: ENVO:01001000; feature: ENVO:01001002; material: ENVO:01001226; isolation source: single female mite from University of Michigan culture on fish food culture... ...
AGAGAGAGAGAGAGAGAGAGAGAGAGAGAGAGAGAGAAGATCTAAATTGTGTGTATGTTCACAATGCCCTAGTGAGTCACGGGGAAAAGTAGAAGTAAGGCAAGCAGGAGCTCATCTTTTAGACAAGTTTTTAGTCTGTCTGGTGCTGCTTTTTAATTCGCTGCTCCGAGTTTCAGTGCTTTTCTGCCGCCGCCGCCGCCGCCGAAGCCGAAGCCGAAACCGAAACTTTTTGCGAGACGCTGCTATTGCTTTACCACACTTGGCGCCTATTATTATTGTTATTGCTTTCACAGTGCTAAGCACACAGTGACACTTTCTGGTGTTGTGTTTGATCAGTGGGGAAATGAGGAGAAGACGAGGAGGGAAAGATACTTGCAAATTGGTGCGACATCGAACAGCAGCAACAGAAGCATCGATTTCCCGCTTCCGTTTGCAGTTGGTGGTGTGAGTCTCTCTGTCCACTTTGCACCACCATCACCACCACTCTGATACACTTCTTGCGCTTCTGATTTCTGTTCCAGTCCAAAGACATGCCTCTGTTCTTGGTGGCAAACAAATTGCTAGGAGAGAGCGTAGGATCATTGCAGTTGCAGTCAGTGGTGGTAGTGGTGGTGGTGGTGGTGTGTGCCCAGTGGGAACCCACCAGGGCCACCAGTGCACGTCCAACAATTTGGTGGCTGTTGTTGTTGTTGGCAGCCAGTGCGCACAGTTTGCTGAATCGATATTAAAATGCCATCAGCAGAGAGAAGGAGAAGAGCCCAAATCGCAGCAGTAGCAGCAACCGCAGTGTCGATTCCAGTGGCTATGCATTCGCCAAAGTACTGCGTATGATTCTCTGCCGAAATATGATCGGAGCGAAAAGGAAGAGAGAACACAGTGGTTTGTTTGTCTTTTTGTTTCTCTCTCTATCTCAGTTCAGTTCAGTTTAGTGCGACGTCTGGTCTCGATCAGCGACTGGAAAGGAATACTGCTGCGACAAGCACTGCCGCCGCCACCACTGATATCACAAAGTGGGCAATTGAACGGCTGCTGCTGCTGAATCGTACCCAGTGGGATACTTTCTCTCCCTCGCAGAAAATGAGACATCTTAGGATTCCGTTTGCCGCACATTGCTTTCAACTCTGTCGCATCCAATCAGTGGAAAAAAACTTTGTTGTTTTCTTTTTCCCCTCCTCCTCAAATGGCCAAAACTTTGTTTTTCCCCGCTGGGCTCAGCATCAGCAGTAGCAGCAGTTGTAGTTACTGATGACATTTTTTGAGCTAACATCTTTGCTATTTCGTAATTTTTCCCTCACCAGGACGAAGTGGTGGCCATCCTGGGGAAGGGCGACGTCTTCGGGGACGCCTTCTGGAAGGAGCCCACCATCGGCCAGTCCTGTGCCAACGTTCGAGCTTTGACCTACTGTGACCTGCATGCAATCAAGCGCGACAAGCTGATTGAGGTGCTCAACTTCTACCAGGCCTTTGCCAACTCCTTTGCCCGCAATCTGGTGCTCACCTACAACCTCCGCCACCGGGTAAGAGCATTTGAGGGAATGTCATTTTTGAAGGTGTTCAACTAACTAACTTCTTCTCCTCTTTCCCTAGCTCATCTTTCGCAAGGTGGCCGACGTGAAACGGGAACAGGAGCTGGCGGAGAAGCGGAAAAATGATCCGCAGCTAGACCTCGCTCAGGACCACCTGGTGCGCAAGATTTTCAGCAAGTTTCGCAAACCATCAGACGGGGTGCCCTCGTTGGGTGGGGCCAGCGGCGTTCTCGGTGGCGCCTTTAGCCGTCCGGGCACGGCCAGCGCCCCTAACACGGCCGCCTCCGCCTCTGCCGCCGTCGACATTGAAAAGGGCCTCGGCGGAGGAGGCGGTGGTGGTGATTTGAAGGGAAAAACTTCCGCCTCTGAGCCGGAGTCCCGGGTCGCCTCGGCGATGGCTGTCAAGACGAGCAAGTGGGCGGCGGCGCTGGCGTCCAGAGGAGCTGGAGCCCCCTCGACGCCTTCTTCGGCTGGAGGAGGTGGAGGCGGGGGCGATCAGCAAGGAGGCGGTGGTCAGCAGCAAGCTCAACAGACGACGACCACCTCGGCCGCGGACAGAAGTGGAGGTGGTGGTCGAAACGTGGACGATGACCGTCAGCAGCAATCCCAACAAGGACAGGGCCAGCAAGGGCAGTCCTTTATTGACAAGCAGTCGAGCGACCGCGATGACGCCAACATGGGCGCCGTCCGGCGGACGGAGCTGGTCTGCCGCAAGTCGGACCACATTCAGGTGGTGAAGGACATCAGGCCGCCGACGCAGAGCAACAAATGGCCGAGGGTTGCTTCCAGCAGCGGCAGCGTCCGCCACGAGACGATTGAAGAGTCGGCGGAGGACGCAGAGGTGGCTGCCAAGAAAGGAAGTGATGGCGGAAGAGGCGGTGGAGGATTTTTGGCCGGAGTACTCGCCTCAGCTGCTGCTGCCTCATCTGGTGGAGGTGGAAAAGGAGGAGGAGGTGGTGGTGGTGCTGGTGCACCTCGCTCTGACACTGCTGACTCCAATAAGATGGTGATTGCCCCGGCGAGCATCAACAGCGTCGACTACCAGCAGATAGTCGCCTCGCTGGTGGACATGCGCATCGACCTGAAGCTGGAGATTCAGAAGCTGACGACGAAGATGGTGCGAATTGATGATCACATCACCGGGATCACACGAAAGCTGGCCACGCTTAATCTGCAGCAGCCGAGCATTGAGGAGGCGGTGCAGCAGTCAACGGCCATGGCCACAACCACCACATTGGCTGCTGCTTCAACCACGGCTGCAGTTACTTCCGGTTCAGTGGCGGGAGTTTCTGCAGCGGCAGCAGCAGGGGCAGCTCGAAAGGCGCCTCCGCCGGCCCTCTCCGGACAACAACAAGTGCTCAGCAAGTCGAGCACCATTGAGGAGGTGGACGAGGAGGCACTGGCGACGCCCACCTCGACGGTGCCACCGAAGAGTCGGCTGTCTGCTGAGCCGAGCGTGCCCCCTCCTCCTCCTGTAACTGGTGGCGGTCACCACCGAAGCTCAACCAGTGGCAGTGGTCACCACCACCATCGATCTTCTTCAGGGGCAGCTGGCCCTTCAGTGCCTCCAGGCTCCTCTACTGGAGGAGTGCACAGTCGCTCGTCGAACCTCTACAACACGCGAAAGCACGCAAAGGCGAAAGACGCGGGAGATAAAAGGTCGACGACGACCACCACCACGGCCACTGCCTCTGCCTCTGCCTCTGCTGCTGATGATGAAATGAGAGCGATTCTGGAGAATGAAATTGCCGAGCAGAGGGGCGGAGGCGGCGTCGGTGGTGGTAGTGGGACGCTCGGTGAGAACAGCGACGAGGACCAAGATCTGACGAGTAAGCTCTGACGCTCTCTCTCTCCCTCTTCTGTGGTCACCACTATCTTCCCAACTCACAACTCTTATCATCACCTCAGTTCTGGAACGAGTTCTGCCTTGCCTTTTCATTCGTTCACTCACTCACCCACTCACTGCTTTTTCACTGTCATTTTCATGGCCAACAGGTACACTACCACATTATTTCTTCGTACCAGCAGGTCATCACCCCTCTTCACCCCTCACCCCACCCCAACCCTCATCAAATCCCTTTCCCCACCTCTTCATCATTTTTTTCAAATTGTCACCGCTTTTAGTTACCACCACTTATTTTCTTTCTTTCACCTCTATATTCTTTTCCGATCCTCTGATCTCTTCTCTTTTCTCTCTTTCTCTCTGTCTTTTTGTGATCTACCACCACCACCACTGACACAACTCACTCTTTCTCACTCTTTCCTTTGTTATATTCTCTCTCCCTCACTTTCCTCTTATCTGCTGAATATATCTATACTTTTTTGCAACTAACAATCATTTCAATACTTTTCTTTATACTAACGCTCTTCTCGTTTGCGTCTCCTTATTCTTGATGCTCTTTTGGCAAATTTGGCGGCAGCGAGCATGTGACGCAGCTGGAATTCGTCAGGCAGTGCTGCTGCTGCTGCTGCTAAAAGGAAGGTAGAAAAGACTGCATGTTTGTTGCCTTTGCAATTAGCACTTGGACGTCAAGTGAAAGGAGTCACTACTGCAGCTACTCTTTCACTCGCTGTCACAAGAATGTCACACGTCGGAGTGATGCCACCTGTGTGCACTGCCGCCACCGCTCTACCAGCATCGTAGTGTGCCCACTTTTGTTCATCAATAGCTGTGACATCAGCTGAAGCGCAAAAGCAGCTGCTGCTGGTGCTATAAGAGATAGTGATGCGGCTGCAGAGTCATTGATTTTCAGACAAACGCCGCTGCTGCAAAGTAGACAACAAAACAACTTTGACTTTGAGTTTGTGATTTCTCCACACCTTAACAGTCCAAAACATGAAGCATTACGCTTTTACTCTTCTTCTCATCCTCTCTTCAACACTTCTGCACTTCTCTCTTGCTGATGATCTCTCCACAGTGGACTCCTCTTCAACATCAGCCCCTCTGATCGGCGGTCTGAAGGCCATCGCCGTGAACAACTCGCTTCTGCTGGAGGCGATCACCGCCGTTCGGCCGCAGATGGCCGTCCACCTCTCCGCCCTGTCGCCCTACGCCCACCGCCTGGGCCCGGTCACTGAGGCTTACTCACAAGTGGTCGCCGGGCTCAAGTTTTACGCCGGTCTGCAGCTGGCGCAGACGGACTGTTTGAGGGCCAATGTGAGCAGTACTGGTTCAACAACGCCTACGGGAGCACTGCTCGAGGAGACTTCTCTGGTGATGGTGGGGGATCAGCCAAACAACAGCAACAACAGCAGCAGCAACTGTACGACCACGCACAGTCGTACCTGTCAGGCGGAGATTTGGGTGCAGAGCTGGCTTAACTCTAATGAACTGCTCGCCTTTACCTGCTCAGAACCAAGTGCTCTTTCTTCGACTTCAAGTTCGCCTGTACCTTCTCAGTGATGATGAGGATGATGATGACGACCAAGTATGAGTGACTGAATCGATAAAACACTGACACTAAAAATAAAGAGACTGGCAACTGCAAGGAAAGACCAAACGGGTGTACACTGTTGTCAACTGCAGAGAAGCAGGTGCCCTCTGAGGCTGACCAACTAAACCAGAATGTGTAAATGTACAGAATAAACCATTGAAAATAGACAGATTCCAATGTTGTCCGGTAAGAACGCCATCAGCGTCGCCATCTTGTAAATGGCGTCAAAAATCGTTCATGAATTTTATTTTTCTCGTGTTCAGAAAAAAGTAAAAATATAATTTTTTGTAAAACCCCTGCTGCCATCTAATGTCAGTTGAATGAACTAAAAAAATTCAATTTGATTCAATGTAAATACTCCTGAAAAATCGGTTTAAGGCACCAAAACTACTTTTTATCGATTCGCTTTACGTAATTGTAATGAGTAATAATAACAAAACAGATTTATTTGTATCATTTTAACGGGATATAGAGGTTGAGGAGTTTGTACAGGAAACAAAAACAAAGAATGGAAACTAAAAACTACTGCATTGCACCTTCAGAAGAGAAGATTGTACAGCTCTAGATGCCTGAAGTCGACCTTTTTGCTGTCTGCCGCCCAGTCCGCCTGACCTTTCTCCAGCTCTTTGAGCAGGCCATCCATGGTCTCAAGCTGCCGCCTGAGCAGGTCGGGCAAGTTTGAGTTGGAGGAAGTGGCGGAGGATGAGGATGGTGAGGATGATGAAGCATTCGCTGAAGAGTTTGCCGAGGAGGACATGGTCAGCGAGAGCAGTTTACTGTGAATCGAGGAGGTGGCCTTGGAGAGGCTTCCCCCACCGCCGCCGCTGCCACCACCACTGGCTGCTGAATTTGCTGCCCCTTGAGAAGATGTGCCACTGTTGTTGCGATAGCACCTGGCCAGCTGAGCCCACGACTCGGCGTGCAGCTCTCCCGTGGTGAGTGTCCATTTGTCAATATATGCCTGCAGCTGTTCACCCTCCCGCGTCAAAGCCTCCACCTCCTTGATGAAGGTGGTGAAGGAGCGGAGAATGGTGAACATGCCCTTCATCAGCGTCTCCACCTGCTGGAAGAGGTCACAGAGCAGAGCGACCATTTGGTTGTTGGGCGTCGCCTGACGGCGTTCCTCTTTCTTCTTCTTGCGCAGCGAATCGTACGCGGCTAGGATGTCATTGTAGCGGCGCATCAGCGTCGAGTCGACGCCCGAATCGGCGGACTTGAGGAAGTTCTCAAAGAGAAAATTGCCCGGTGGGTTTGCCGATGAGGTGGTGGTGGTGGTGGTGGAGGTTTTATTTGCACTGGAGCCAGTGCCTTCCTTGCTGAAGGAGGGCACCGCAGAGGCGGTCCGCTCAAAGAGCGAGCGCACCTTCTCGCGGCGAAACATGTGAATGGACTTGAGAATGGTAGCCACCTTCAGACAGAGGTCGACGGTCGCCTTCAGGGTGCTCTCACTGTTTTGGCTGTGATGATTATTATTCAGATGGTGGTGGTGGTGGTTATTCGTCGGAGATGATGACGAGGATGATGATAACTTTGAAGATGAGGATGACTTTCCGAGAGTGACTGGTTGCTCGAGCAGTGGCTTTGTGGAAGCGGCTGCACTGCTCTCACTCATCAACATCGACCTGACCTGGCCGACGCTGAAGCGCAGATAGCCGATGAGCACTTGAGCCGAGGTGAAGAGCGCGGTCAGCGATGCGGCCAGCTGGTGATGCCTCGTCTGCAGGCGATTGTAGACGTTGATGCAGGTGAGGAGGGCACTCTTCAGCGCCGAGTGCAGAATGTGGTACTTCTTCACCGACTGGCGGGCCACCCAGACGCAGTGCCGCCAGGTGAGCTTGATCTCGTCGTAGTCCATTGCCCGGCTCGGCTCGAGCAGCATCCGCTCAACGGTGGAGGGCAGCGTCAGCGACTTGTAGAACTCCAGGTACTCCAGGCCGCCCGGCTTGCTGACGTCAAAGACGTACAGGACGACGGGGTTGTACTGCTCGAACCAGCTGGCAGGTCGGTACCAAGTGCGGATGATCTGCGCGCCGATTGCCTCCTGGGCGGCCTCGCCGTTTGGCAGCACCAGATAGTGAGAGGTGGGCGGCGTGGCCGTGTTCACCGAGAGTTGTCGTTTGAGACTGTCCAGCGTCGTGCCCTCCTCGATCTCATAGGAGAAGGTCTCGTAGGTGTCCAGGCTGAAGATCTGCACGACGTACTTGTGCATCAGGTCGCTGATGCTCTTGAAGGCCTGCTGGCCGCCGCGTTTGTTGTGGTCGTACTCGAGGACAATCTGACGTGGTTAGATAGAACCAAAAGGAGATGTTTACGTTAGAATAAAAATGCCAAAACTTCCAATCTTTCGTGTGTATGTTATTTCACCCTCCCCCACAGTTTATCACCCCACTCACCCTCAGCCAGGCCTCCAGGTCGACCTTCAGTCGACTGCAGATGTGATTGAACTGCGAGATCTCGCTGCTGAAGTAGAAGTTGCCCTGTTCGTCGATCTCCGTGCAGATGTGCTGACTCGACTTGCGCTTCTTCAGCACCTCCAGTATCTCGCCCATGGAGTGGTTGGGCAGGAAGGGCCGCCGCCCGGTGGTCACCTCGTAGGCGAGCAGGCCGAAGCTCCAGTTGTCCACTGCGGAGGAGTACTTGACGCGCAGAAACAGCTCCGGAGCGAGGTACTCGAGCGTGCCGACGAAGGAGTTGGCGAGCAGTGAGCAGTCAGAGAGTTGCTTGGCGTAGCCCAGGTCAGTCAGCTTGTAGAGCGTCTTGCCCTTGGCCAGCGGCTGCAGAACAATGTTCTCCGGCTTCAGGTCGCGGTGGATGATCTTCAGACTGTGTAGGTACTCCATGGCGCCGCCAATCTGCTTCAGTATCTGCCGCACCTCCTTCTCCTCGAGGCCGCAGCAGTTGTACTGGTTTGGTGAAGTAGACGATGATAAAGATAAACAAGGTAAACAAACAGTTTGATAAAAAAAGTGTTTTTCTATTTCTAAAATCTAATCCCCTTACCGGCTTGTTGAGCACCTTGCGCAGGTCGCCGCCGCTGCAGAACTCCATCGCCAGGATGGGCGTGTCGACCTTGAGCGAGGCGAAAGCCTCTGGGAGGTCGAGGGCCTTGACCACGCTGTCGCACTTCAGGCGCTTCATCATCTCGATTTCCTGTTTCCACTGGTCATTGTAATAGGCGCTAGCAATAAAAGTAGTAGTCGTAGTAGGCAATCGTTTGTGTTTGTGTTTACATCACGGGAAAGGCCCACGACAGGTAAGTAAGAAAAAAAGAAAGAGAAAGAGAAGAAATGAGAGGAGAAAAGAGAGCGGTGAGAAATACGATGACGCAATCGCAAGCAACAAACAACGACGACGACCACACGACCAGCATCAGCAGCAGCACTTACCTCTGCTCATTGACGAAGCTCGCCTGATTGCGAAATTGCTTGAGGGCGATGCGCTCGCTGCTGGCCGTGTTCAGCCAGAGGGTGATGATGGCGAAGGACCCGGAGCCCAGCGTCTGCTCGCGCTTCCAGTTCGACAGCACCGAGAGCTCGTTCAGGAAGATGACCGACTTTTGCTGCTGCTGCGGTGATTGCTGAGGCTTCTGCGGCTGCTGTGATGCCTGTCCGAGGATTGATGGCTTCTGAAGGAGGGAAGGTTGCTGAGTGGTGGAAGCGTGGAGAGGTAGTACGGAGGTGGACAGTTTGGTGCTCAGCTTCGCCTTAATACTAGGACTGCCCGTGGGCGTGTTGCCGCCGCCGCTGCCGGTGTTGCTAATCTCCATAATGGTCGGTGGGGTGTAAATAGGGGAGATGGGAGTTGAATGAGTGGGAGGATCACTGATGTGGTGGTGGTGGTCTTCGGTGGGGGATGATGGGCTAACCAAATCAGTGATGTTGCTTTCCAATGAGATGATTATGTCTGACGGAAGTTGCCTCTGCTGCTACTGCTGCGACTGAGATTTAATTGCGACGCTTTCTACGCTGCTGAGCGGTCACACAGCAAATTCCGTTCGACAGACACACCGACCTAGACAGGCAGCGCAGACACAGCTCCAATGTCTGGCGGTAGTGGTGGTGGTGGTGGATAAATAAACCTCACACAAAAAGGCAGATTTTGGTGATAGGCTGCTGATGCTGCTGCTGCTGTCGCTGTTGGCCGTGGTTAGTGCTGGACTGCGGCAGTGATTAGAATGATGCAGCATCAGCGACGGCGATGGTGGTGGTGGTGGTGGTGGTGGAAACAAGCGGAGACTGCTTGCGACTACGAGGATGACTCTCAAACAACAACTACCGCCGCCGTCGCCGACATCAGCAGACACATACAACAAAAAAGAGAAAACACACAACTCACAGTTAGTTTCACAGTTATACCAGCAACAACTGCTGCTGCTGCTGCTGCAGGAACAGTCTCCTACTGACTGATCGTCAGTACAGAAATGAAAAGAAAGAGAAAAGAGAAGAGGAGAGGAAAAGACGAGGAGGTGGTGGAGGATAGCAACAATATATACACGGGGGGCTTGAGCTTTGTCTGACTCGGTGTGTGTGTGTGTTTGTCGACACTTGATACGGCTACTCGATCCTACTTGATAGCAAGACGACGGTGATAGAGAGAGTGATGAAGGAGAAAACAACAGAGAGGCTCACATGGCACCGGTGGCGGTGATATACCACCGCCAGCACTACCTCAAAGAGGAGAGAATGCACTGACTGCTGGAACGTGGTGGTAGTAGTGGTGGTGATAGGTGGTGATCCACACTAACCTCGAGGCAAGGTGCTGTGGTAAATCTGCCAAGAACGACGACAGCAGTAATAAAGCTGACAGCGGACAAACTGAGACTGAAGATGATGATGATGATGATGATCTGATTGGCAAAACCTCGTCGTCGTCGTCGTCGGCAGTAGCGTGCGGCTGTCGACAGCTCCTCAGCTCTTCTGCACTCAACACACACACACACATGCACATGCACACTGCAAGACAACCTTCAAATCAGGTTGAGTTGTTGCTGTCTGAGCTGACTGATGAGTAGTGGTAGGAAGGAAAGAAAGAAAGAGGCACTGAGACAGTCCTCGGACGGCAGACTAGCACACTGAAGAACACACTAACTCTAACTAGATAACCGAAGACGACGACGACGACAACAGGTGAGACGGCTGAACTGGTGCTACTGTCAGCTGAACTCACCTGAACTGAACGCGAGAAGTAGCTAGAAAACGGGAGAAATATTGCCAAGACAATAATTGGTGGTGGTGGTTTTCCAGAAATCACCACCACCACCATCACCCCTGGCGGGGACACTTTTGTTGGCCATCATCTCACTACAGCTCGGTACTTTTGTTTCGCACCGCAATTACTTGTTTGCTTATTTATTTTTGTTTTTTGTTGACAACAAAAGTAAAAGAAAGAGAGACAATTCAGACAATCAGGGAAAAAGAGAGTATTGCTGGAGTTGTGGAGAAGTGATGGATGTGCTGCTGCTTTGATGAACTATGACAAGAGAGAAGGAGGAGAAGGAGAAGGAGAAGGAGACGGAGAAAGTGAGCGGGGATGCAATGATGGTGGTAGTGGTGGTGGTGGTGAGGACGTCAGGCAGGCAATTACAGCGAGAATATATGGCCACATTAGCTGCCGCTGCTGACTCTGTCCCCTGGCAACACACAGCCAGTCAGTCAGTGGTCGTCGCTTTCTGGTTAACTTAATTATGTCATGGGCTGTGCAGATGCTGCCGATGACTGTGTATGTGATTGAGTGCCGCCTGTTGTTCAGTGAGTTGAGTGTTGCCGGAGAGACCAAGTGCTGCCGCCGCGGCCGCGACAACAAAGACCACTGCTGACGACAAAAAGAGATGGAGAGAGTGCAAACAAACGTGCACGATGGTGGTGATGAGGATGGGGATGGGGACGAGGATGGAGAGAGGATGAGAATGAGGATGAGGATGAAGTCAGCTATGGTACAGAAAAAGGAAGAAAAGATTGTACAAAGAGAAGGAGACAACTGATAGAGAAAAAGAAGGGGATGACTGAGTCTGAGAAAAAAGGGTACAAAAAATAATAAAAAGTAATAACAAATGAAAGGGAGAGGATACACTGCTACTGCGGGAAGATCACTATCAGGTAGGTAGGTAGGTAATCATTAAGAAGAATAATTGTAAAGAAAGAAAAAAGAAGTAGCTGTTTTGCTGCTAAAGCGGCGCCGCTGCCACTTCCGGTTTGATTGTACGACTGCTGCTGCTGCTGATGCTGCTGTTGTGGGTTGTTTGAGTGTGCTTGACAGTGCTTGATTGCCTGATTGTGTTTGGTGGTGGCTGTGCTTAGAAAGTGACAACACCGACGTCATCGTCGTCATCATCATCATCATCGGAGTGTATACACTGGTGTAATCATGCGATGTGATAATCATCATTAGCAGCAGCACCTCTACACCACCAGCACATTCATCATCTTCAGTCGATTAGTGGTGTGGTGTGGTTACTTTCGAGAATCACCACCACCACCACCGCCATCGGCGAGCACTGACTTGCACTTGCCCTTCAGCTGTCGCTTTTGGAAGCGACGAATGCGCTGGTGCCACTCGTCGCCCCAGTCAATGACGATGCTGGTGCGGTCGGCGATCAGTCGATACGAGTGGGAGGCGCCCAGGGAGGCGTCCTTCTGGTACGTGCCTAGAAAGAGAGAAAGAAAAAGGTGATGAGATTTCAGTGTACAATGGTTAATCAAACAAATGAGAGGAAAAGCCTACCGAGAATGAGGTAGCTGTGCTTTATTTTCAGCTTGGGGCACTTGCAGGCCAGATCATCGATGGGCACCCACAGCGACTCGATGCTCTTCTTCAGTCGGGCGGAGCTGTGCTTGAAGACGTGCACCACCTGCAGCGTGAATTTGACCCAGTCCTCGATCGTCTCACGAGAGAGAACGGTCGCCTGGATGGCTGTTTAAGAGGAAAGGGAAAGAAAAAAACATTTTTGGAATTTAAAAGGGATAAAGAAGAAGCTCGGATTGGAATGCGTTTTTCTCCGCCTGTCCTGTCCCGTTCCGTCTAGTCTAGACTGCTCGTGAGTTGTTGATCAGTGAGAAAGAAAAAGAGAGTAATTCCCCACTCATCCTTTTATGTCAATGGAATTTTTGGCTGCTGCTGCTGTTGTAGTAGTAAAAGCAAACTTTGCTTTTATGGCGCACACAAAGGAGAAAGGAGAGGCAGACTCTATCATCAAATAAGTGAAAGTGAAAGAAAGGCAGCCAAGAACATATACACACACTACCGAAACTTGTATTCAAAATTTGGTCTGGCCAACAAAGAAACAATAACAACAACAAAAAGGTCCGCTAGTCATCATCATCAGCAGGCAGTTCACGTTGTTGGCCGGAAGAGAAAGAATGAGCGAAAAAGTGAACAGAAAAGGCAGTGAAGTGAAGTGCGCTAGGAGCCGATCAAACTTTTACAGCAGCTAGCCAGTCAGCAGTTCAGCAGTAAATTGAATTACTGTTTGCCCAATAAATTGAAGAAATTGGCAAAAAGTAGAAAAATAAAGAGAAAAAGCGGCTGATTGACCGAGTTCAACTTTTGGCGAAGGTACTGGTGGTGTCCTGTCTGTTTAGTGCAACTTTTTCTCCGAAACAACAAACATACAGAGTTTTAGTTTTGTTGCAAAGTAGCAAAAGAGCACCTTTCCAAAAGGTAAAGGGGTGAAACAGATAAAAGTTTGCTGTTGCCGCAGCTCAAACTACTGTCCACTACTGTGCTGTGGGCGAATGTGTGCGTGGGCACAGACTAGGCTAGCCACCACATACTTGCCCTCCATTTGAAGCACCACCACCAGTCTGTCTGTGAGCAAATACAAGCAAAGTAAAAGCTCGAGTAAGTGCAATAATACCGCTAGGTCATCAGCGGAGACTTTTGTCAGCTCCCCACATCCAAACTCCAAACACTGAGAGAGAGGGCACACGTGCCGCTCTTCTGTTCAATTCAGTGCCGATCCGAGTCAGTTTGCCTTCTGCTGTTTCTGTTTTGTCCTGCTCCTGCAGTTTAGTTAAAATTGATCACCACCGCTCAAAGTGAGAAGAGGGAGAGGGTGTCGGTGGTGGTGGTGGTGGTATTTGTGTTGCACTCCTGGTGCTCTTAGCTGTGACACCGTGGCCGCCACAAAGGCTGCTCAATTCGGCAAAGTGTCAATGCCTGTCTCTATTTGCCCACGCTCTCTCGTTCCACTCGAGACAGGCAACGGCAGCATCATCATCATCATCAGAAGGCCCCAGTATTATAATGGCTATCCGCCCTCTTTATATCCAAGTCGGTTTCGGTCTTTCACTCTGTTCTCTCTTCTGTTCAGTTCCATTCCTTCACCTAAAGTGCGATGAGCACAATCTGGCCCACCGACCGACCCGTTAGTTAGTTAGTGTGACTCATTGACGGGGATTAGAGTGTTGGGTGCTGCTGCCGCTGTTTGCCGCCAACACTGCCGCAGCATTCTCTCGCCTGACAGAGAATGAGGAATTTAGCAGGAGAAAATCGCTTCGATTTATCGAAAGTCAGTGCCAGCAGCAGCACCAGAAGTGTCTAGATTTTTTCCTTCCTGTCAACCCGGAATTTTTTTCTTCTCCATTCCTCCGGTACTCACCAAAGTCCTTGCTGCAGTACTTGTGCAGGTTGATCTGCTGCGTCGATATTCGACACTCAATGCAGCTGTTTTCGGCTGGTAGGTAAAGGAAGAGAAAGGGAATAGAAAGATAAATTAGATTAGCATCAATAATTGCAACCAATAAAATCATAAAAATAGAGCATCATCACATCAGATACACTCTCAATACTGCTGAAGCAGTAGTGCAATGCTTAGGCATGCAAGTTGTGCACAGTGTAATGCACGGTGTGATGCAATACACCACTATTACTACAACTACTACTACTTACTCGACTCGGCGCTCGTCTCCGCAGAGGAGAAGTTGATTTCATTGCTCTGAGGTATTTCTGTCATCATCATCCGAGGATAGAGGAAAAGAAGAGACAGGTGAGGGAAACAGGTGAAAAGGAGAGAGAAAAAGAGGTGATGATTGAGCGTGTCTTATGCAAGAGCAACTCTCTCCGGTGCAGCAGACACAATAGACTACACCATACTTACTGATACAGGGCTGCACGGTGGACCTCGACTGCTGATAACCCTGCGCACGAGACAGAAGAGAGGAATACAAAAGAGAGAGAGAGAGAGAGAGAGAAAGTTGACTTTAGTAGGTGCAATGGGAGAGATGACGGGAGGGGAAATGATGGTATATGATCGGCAAAAGTAGAGAGACGAATAGCAGACAGCTCTGCTATTGAATTTGCCTGTCTAGCCAACTACTACCATCGTAACTGCTGCTGCTCTTACCTTGGCGCATCGATTGCATGTGAGTCCGGTAACGCCTGGCTTGCACTGGCACTGGCCGCTGGTGATGTTGCACGTCCGCCCGGAGGAGCCCACCGGGTGGCAGTCGCAGGCTAAAGGGAAAAGAGAAAAGAGGGCACAGACAGTTTAGCTCTAGGTGTGAAAGGTCAACTCTCCTTACTGCTGACTCTTACCTCGACAGGCCTTGCGATGTGAGATGGGCTTGCTCGAGTCGCGAAAGTACCCTACGGTGACAGTAAAGTGAAGTGAAGTGTCAATGAAGTGAGCTCTGAAATGAAATCTGTCCGCCTGCTCTGTTTGCCTTTCTCCGCTTCCATCTGACCACCATCTGACCACCATCTGACCACCACTGACACACAGCAGTGCAAACAGCAGCAGTGGCCAGTGGCCACACCGACACACAAATAAATCATCGGCTCGTGGACAGTGGACAGTTGTGGTGGTGGTGGTGGTCTTTGGGCAACGGTCACCCGAAATGTGGTCCAGCAATTGAATCCCGCAAGCGAATCCTCACTTACCCTCTTTGCAGTAGTGACAGTGCCTGCCGGCGGTGTTGTGTCGACAGTTCAAGCAGACGCCGCCGCTCTTGCCGCCCGACAGTTTGTACAGCTCATTGTTGAAGCGACACTTGCGAGCGTGCAAATTGCAATTGCAGGCTGGAGAAAAAAAGGAAAAGAAAGAAGAAAGAGGTTAATGTCTCATTAGTAGTCGCACTCGATGCAATGCTCCTGCTGCTGATGATGATAATGATGAGCCCAGTGATTAGCACACGGGAGGAGAGAGACGGTGATGATAATTGCGGCTGCTGTCACAAGTTGTTGCTCTTTAGGCTCTTCATCTTTTCTTGTTGTTTGCTTGGTGTACTTTTTGTTATTTACTGCTGCTGCTATTGCACTCTGTCTCTGTCTATGTTTGTCTGTGTTTATCTGTCGAGTTTGTTTTTGCCTTTCTTTCTTTTTTCCCCTTTTGATCAGGCAGACAGAAAAGCTGCCGCCACCTCAATTAATTGGTGCTGTAATTAATTGAGGTGGCGGCGACAGAGTGCAAGCAAACGGAGAGCTAATAAACGGTAGTAATCACAGAGAGAAAAGCAAACTGAGGGGAGGAAACTGCAACTCGAGAACTGTCTACTCTCTTTCTTTTTCCCTCTTCCTCAACAAATTCTGAACAGAATTTTTTACTGAACACAAAACCAGCAAACACAGAAGCAGTGTGTTTAGTGCAAACAGCTTTTTCACTTCGCTTCACTTCATTTGCTGTTGCTGCTGCTGCTGTTCCCTTCCGTCCTGAATAGGAGCTCATTTTTCAAAATAGTTTTCCTAGCGTTTCCCCTCGCTAATTCTTACGTGATTACTGCTCACACATTTTTGTTGTGAAAAGAAGCGCAAGCCTGCTGTTGCTGCTGCTCCAAAATCATCATCATCAACCAGCAGTAGTAGCAAAAATTGAGCAAAAATCGTTTGCCTGGCGGAATGTAACAGCAGCAGCAGCAGCATCACTCGAATCACTCGAATCATCGCCGCGTAAACGTTTGAGCTACCAAATTGCCCTTTTCTTCTTCTTTCCTTTTTCTCTGGTACACCGACCATTCAAGCAGACCAATATCGAGTGTGTGTATGTGTGAATTAGCAGCAGCAGCAGCAGTGGAAAGTGTCCAAATATTTATATTTAATAATAAATGGCAAGCTAAATTACAAATTGCTGGTGAACAGTAGCGCTGCCTCCTTTTTGCGCCTCATTTGGCGCCAAACGTTACCACGGCAGCAGCACCAAGATGCTTTTTGCTGCTGTTGCTGCTGTGTGGCCCAGCTTAATTATCAGTTTGTAATATAGAAAAAATGGCGTGCCAATCGAAACGAAACGAACGAGCTAACGAAAAGGAAGGAGCAAATGAACAACTTTGGAAACTCGGGAGACGGGCAAAAAACTGGTCAAGAGAGTGGGCCACCACTTTTCTCTTCATCTTCTTCGGGCTTGCCAACTGTATATTAGCTAATTGAGTAAAGAATTCGCAGAAAGTGGCAATCGAAAGAGGAGAAGAAAAAGGTCGCTGGGCCTCGGTGGCCTTTTAAACTGTGCCCAGCATTCAGCACTCCCAGAGTCCCTCTCCACTTTCTCCACTTCTCGAGAGTTCCACAAAAGGAAATAAAATCGGGAGAAAAATGGTGCCTCGATTTATCAATCGCCAGTGTGAAAGGAGAGGGCACGTCTGCCTGTTTGGAATCGGTGGTGGTGGTGCTCTGAAAGCTAGGCAACCATTGTCTAGGTGTGAAGAGAGAAAGAGAGTCCAAAACTGCCAATAACAGAGCAGGGAAACAGACAGACACTCTCTGGGGATCAATTGCCTTGGAAGAAGAAAAAGAAGAAGAAGAAGGTGCAGCAGTGAAACAGTGGGCAGAAAGCTGGCTAGATAAACAACAGCAAAGACTGCTGAAAGTGGCAACAACTTGGACTGTTTAGTAAAAGAAGGAAGAGGAATCTTGGAGACTGGGATTCCTTTTTTTCTTCTTCTTTGCCACCATCATCATCATCATCACTTTCGCCTCAGCATCAGTATCCTCCTATCCCTAAAAAAATGATTTTTCTCCCTCTCTCTCTCTCTCTGCACT
>JAALOO010001363.1_pt1 | contig 16919 bp, 16 predicted proteins | sample 7257641 | NCBI WGS metagenome assembly JAALOO01 (sample SAMN14085613, study PRJNA598686) | mite metagenome | biome: ENVO:01001000; feature: ENVO:01001002; material: ENVO:01001226; isolation source: single female mite from University of Michigan culture on fish food culture... ...
AGAGAGAGAGAGAGAGAGAGAGAGAGAGAGAGAGAGAGAGAGAGAGAGAGAAGCAGTACACTGACACGAAACTGGTAGCCAGGGGAAAGACAGGGGGAAAAGAAAGTTGAACAGGGGAAGGGAATAAAATGCAGAAGAGAAGAGAAGAGAAGAGAGCACTTTCCACACAACAGCAGACACTGACACTGAATTTGGAGGAGTAAAAATCATCATCATCATCATCAGACGAAAATGCAAAAAATGAATAGAGAATGGGAGAGAGAATTCTCGCCACCGCCACTACCTCACTCGGCTCACTTTTGAAGGTTTAGTTTAAAGTTTTTTCTACTTTTTTTTACTTTTGTTTAAAATCGTGACGCACTGAATTCGTGATATTACACTACACTGAAAATGAGGAAGGCCTTCCTTCCTTTTTCAAAATTAAAATTAAAAAGGTACAACAGCAGCAGGAGGGAAAAAAGTTAAATGTCCCAGCTGCAGAAGCAGCAGCAGCAGCAGCAGCAGCCACTGACATTTAAAACTTTAAAAGTGGGGAGGAGAAAAAATGCAGTGCTTTTTAAAAATTTTAAATCCCTCCAAAAAGTATAAGCCTGCTTTTGAGCCGATTCAGGTAGAGACACATTAAAATTCACTACCTCCACCACCTCATCAAACTCTAGAACTCACCTAAAAGAGAAAAGAAAAAGCACTTTGAAACAAAACAGACGTAAGCAGCAACAACAAAACAAAACAAAACAAACAGCAGCAGCAGCAGCAGCAAAGTGTACAACAGCAGCCGTACAAGACAAGACAAAAGTAGTAGTAGTAGTAGTAGTAGTAGTAGTAGTAGTAGGGAAAAGAATCGAGTAGGGTAGCAAATGGAACGGGGGCATCCATCGTGAAAAGAGGGAAAGGAAAAAGAAAAGAGGAAAGGAAAAACAAAACATCGCAGTGCTGCTAATGTCTCTGTTTGTCTGCTTCAGTTTCTTTCTGTCTTTCTGTGTAATCAAGTGCAAATGTCATCGGTTACATTAAGAAGAGAGAGAGGGAAGGGGAAAAGAAGTAGATGAGCAGCACTTCAGCTGCTGATTCTACAACCCTGCCGTACAGGAATGTTCCCCTCTTTCGTACCAAAAACACAGAATAACAAAACACATAAATAAAAGCCCGTGGTAGTATGGTGAACTACACAGGAAATGGCAGCTCTTTTTGGGAGTACTCCAGTACTCCAGTAAGGTGGCTGGCTGGCAAGAAAATTAACGACAGAAGACAGAAGAAGGAGAAGACTGTCTGTCTGTCTTGAAATGGACTAGGAAAAGAAAACAATGGCAGCCATATACCACACCAGCCAGAAACCTAACAACAAGGCAATTAAGTGTAACGAGGGAGGAAAAGGAGAGAGAGATGAGGGAAAACTTTTTGCAGCCATCAAAACGAGTCGAGTTGGGGCCTGAGCATCAGCAAAACCACGTTTTCGCCAAAAAAGAAAACATCTTTCTCTCTCTTTCTGACCTGAGGTGATATTCGCTTGATGCTGTTCAATATTCTCCGAGCAGACAAAGAAAGAGGGTGAAAGTGAAAGGAAAAGCTAAAGAAAAGAAAAAGTCAGCCTAAATAGAGAGCGAAAGAGAGTTCCAAGAACTTTGGTGGATCGGGGTGTAAGGCTGACCGGGAAAAACGACGGCGATGATGATTATGATGGTTAGAGAAAAAAGAGGAAAAAAGTTTCATCAAAAATAATAAAAGCTGCCACTTTCTCTTTTGTAGTAGACTACTGCTACTACTTTTTTATTTACTAAAAGCCGCTTTTCTTCTCCTTCTCTCTCTCTCTCTCTCTCTCTCTCTCTGAAAGTCTGGCCAGCAATTTATTATTGTTAGCATTTTCTCTCTCCCTCTCTCTCTCTCTCTCTCTCCATCACATTCCCCTCATCCTGAAATCGATGCCCAGAGAAAAAAAGCCGAAAAAAGTGAAAGTAGAAAAGTAGAAAAGTAGGAAAGAGAAGCTGATAAGAGGGAAAAAGTGAACAATTCTCCTTGCAGGCAGCAAACTTTGAGTGCCTTTTTTGCTAGCAATGCCTCTAATTTTTTGTTTTTCAAACACTCAAATAACACTAAAAGGTAGGTAAAAGTTTTATCTTCTTTTCCCTTTCCCTTTCCCTTTCCTTCCTACCTGAGCATTACTGCTCTTACTGACAACTTTGAAAGGTAAAGATAGGGGGAAACCACAACAAGAACTACAACAAGAAGAAAAGAAAAGAATACTCAAAAAAACTTTAAAACTAAAAACAGGCAAAATAAATTCAAACAACAGTCCCCACCCAAAATGGGAAAATTCTAGCAAAAAAAGACAGCAGCAAAAGTACGGGCAGTTCCAAACGAACAGTCAGCCGCTTCCGTTGGCCGCCGTACACAACACTGTACAGGAGAGCAAATGAAGTTTTATAATTGCCATCACTGCTGCAGCTGCAGCTGCAGTTGCCAAATTGAAAAGTTTTGAGTAGGTTTTGAGCGAGAGGGGGGGGGTAAAAGTTTGCACTAAAGTATTGCAAAAGAAGAGACAACCAAACAAGAAAAAAAGAGGAAAAAGTTGTCTCCAAAAGAGGACACACAGCACACAGCAGACAAACAGACAGACACTACTACTTTTCATCATCATCATCATTTTTTCATAGGCTAATTACCACAGGCATAGAGCAAAGGCAGTCAAAGTGGTGGTAGTAGCAGAAAACAGACCACCACCACCACAACGGGCAACAGCAAATCGAAAAGATAACATTCCCACTTCGGCAGCAGCAGCAGCAGCAGAAATGGCAAACTTTTCCCTAGCTCTTTTTTCTTTCTGTCAAACTGGTCAAAACTGGTAACGACGACCACAATTGACACCCAGCAAAAAAAGAAGGGAACGACGGGAAAAAAACATTCACTCACTTTCGCTTGCTATATTTACTTTACTTTAAACATCAGGCAGGAAAAAAGGACAGAGGAAAGTGAGCATCTCATTTCATCTGCCCATCTTCAGCAGCAGCTGCAGCTGCAACGATGAAAATGTCGCCTCAATTTCCTTTCTCTACCACAAAAAAAGTAAATTGAAAAAGAGAGAGAGAGACACTTGACAGTTGGCAAACTGTTTGCGGTCTTTGATGGAAGCCTGATCAACTATGGGGAGAAAATTGGAGGAAAAAGTATAACAATAGACAGAAGGTGTCAGGGCCCAGACACACAGACCCAAAACTGTTGTCAATGTTTGTCACCGAAGTAAATGAAAGTGAAAAGGGATGCAATGCAATGGAAGAAGAAGCGCCTCTCTAAATAATAATAATTAGGGAAACTACCCGAATTAAAGAGAGAGAGAGAGAGAGAGAGGAAAGGAAAGGAAAGTAGTGCAAAAAGTGGTGGTGGTGGTAGTAATAGAGAGAGAGTTCAAGTACAAGGTAATTAATAATTGAGCAGGTGACGACCAAGTTTGCTTACTTTCTCTCTCACTTTCTTTGAATTAAGTTCTCTGATGATCACCTCAGAATAAAAAAGGAAACTCTCTCGCTCTCTTTCTTTAGTTGACCTTCAAACACAGGAGCAAATTATCGATTCCCTTCCCTTCCCTTCTTCTTCCCTATTAATAGAAGCAAAGTAAGCAGGCAAGCTTTGAAAAAGAAAATGTCTTTTAGAGTACAGAAGAAAAGAAAAGAAAAGAAGAAGACGTCATTTGAATACAACAAAAAAACACTAAAACCAATAAAACGTCTCCTCTTCAAACGATAATGATCATGATGATCAGCGCGTGCTGCTGTTTTTAAACCATCAGGCAAGTAAAAACGGTAGTAAACCACTGAACCAAACTAACAAAACTAGAGCCAACTAGTTCCACAGTGAAAATCTTTAAAGCTTTAGAGCCAACTGAGGAGATTCAGACAACTGCTCCTGAGCAGGAGAAGGAGGAGGAAAAGTTGGATTACACCAAAAGACACCTAAAAACACCGAAATGAAGATCGATGAGAGAGAGAGAGAGAGAGAGAGAGAGAGAAAATGAGCCTAAAATGAAAAACCGAAATAAAAAAAAGACAAAACGTCAGCAGAAAAAGCAAACAGTAGTCAGAGCTTCAGTGCACGTCAATTCTCTCCCTTCGGAGAATCGTCAAACAATTTCCTCCTTCTATCTAACGCTATCAATCTTTCAATCACTACTGAACAGAACAGCACAAACACATTCGTGTTTTGCACCAACTGTCTCTGATTCTCTCATTGATTTTCTTCTGCTTCCTTCCTCTTTTTTAGGCAGACAATTCCTTTTCCCTCACTCAAAGGTCGTCGGTTTCGATAGCAAGCTGAGATTCTAAGCAGCTTTAGAGCTTGACCAGGAAGCAAAAATGAAGAGGAGGAGGAAAAGAAGAAGTTCCGGTCAACAGCAGAAGTGAAAAAAAGTGATGGTCATTGCCACCGTCGAAAAAAGCCAGAGACAGTCTGCTGACAGCAAAAAAACAAAAAGCACCGAAGATGTTGTTGGAAATGGCTGTGCTCCTCAACAAGACAAAAAAATGAAAGGAAAGAGGAAAAAAATTGAGAGAAATTGAGAGAGGAAGGAAAGGACGGGCAGATGTGCCGACCGACTCAACACACAACTCAATCAAAGTGTCATCTTCCGCCGCCGCCGCCGCCGCCGCCGCCAACAACGAAAAAAAGAAGAATATTTTTCTGTGGCATTTTTTCTCCTCTCTCTCTCTGGCAAAATGATTTCTCCTCTCTTCTAGAACAAACAACGAAAAAGTGAAAAGGGGGAAAAAGCACCAAAAGAACCAACTGACTGAGCCATCAATCGTCAGAGAGAGGCAAAATAACGTAAAACTGAAATGAGGGGAAATGAAAATGGGAAAATGGGCGACACCATCCTTTCCAACAACTTAAAAGCTGCTGCTGCTGCTGCCGTACAACAAAACAACAAAATGTGCTGACAGATGACGGGAGTGGAAAAACGACAAAGAATTTTATAACCAAAAAAATTGTTCAGCACGCAGACTCCTCCACATTGCAAAGAAAAAAAAAATGTGCCAAACACATTAAAAGTGCAAAAGAGGGGAACAACGTGAGCTTTATTCCCAATCATCACCTCTTCTAAATGGAAAAAGGGGGCAAAGCAAAGAAAATGCCCCCAAAAACTGCTAATGAGCGAGAAAAGAGAACTAACTTCTTTTCCTTCTTTCAAAACACCTTTACGTGCACGGAATATTTCAACTAAAACTCAACTTGGACAAAACACATCAACACTGTTTCACTGATCAAAACTAAATAGAGAAATCAAAAGGCAACGAATATTATTGAAGTCAAAAGAGAATCGCCCGAATAAATCCACCCTGAATCAATCCTAGTTTTCTAGTAGAGAACGATGTTCCATAAAAATGTTGGGGCAAAAGCCAGCCACCATCGATAATATACTACCAGCAAACGGAGAAAAGAAAGAAAGCAGTGCCCTGAAAGGCCATCATCAATACCAGTCAGCCAGTTGATGGCAATCATTCACGGAAGTACTAAAGCAACCAACCAAAATACTAAAGCAAAATGGTGCAACGTATAAATAATATTAAGTAAATACGGTATAAATAATAAAAACTGCCCCCAAATGACCTCCACAGAAAACACTGCCACTTTTTTCTGCCTTCAAACGAGGCATGTGATCAGAAAGTAGAAGGAGGGGAAAAGACAGTCATTGGTCATTAGAAAAATGAGCCAAAAGCAATTTCGCAACAATAGCCAGAAAGAAGAGAAAAATGAGACAAAATAAATGGAACTACTGCTGCTGCTGCTGCTTCTAAAAAGCTAATAAAATTATACCTCTCTTCACTTCTCTCTCAGTTGATCAACAACAACAAAACAGAGAATAGAAAAGTGATCCAAAAGTCCAGTGTGCAAATCAAATTACAACAGCAAACAGCAGACAGACAGAAGCAGAAACAGAACTTTCTGTCTTGAGTGTCCGTACTTTGCACTTTTGTACAGCGGCAAAAAAAGCGTAAACGAGAATGGATAAAAAAGCGGATTCCTGAATCTGCTGAAAAAAAGCTCAATTCATGATTCTGCTGATCACGAGGCACAGAAAAAAAATAAAAGTGAAGGTGGCGAAAAATGCAATGTTGATTGACAAAAACAGCAGCGACAAAAAAAATCTCAATTTAGCGCACGAGCAAAAAAGGGGATAATATTAATTAACACAAACACACCACCACCACCGCCATCATCATCACTTTAGCTTAATTAATGACATTAAAAGTTGATCAACCGAGCTAGCAGCTAAACTGGATCATGGAAAGAGAACTAAAAACCAAAACCAAAGTCAGCCAAACAAAAGCATAATCAGACTAGTCAATAAAGTCCTAACACCTTGGAAAGTGATAAAAACAAAAAACTGAAAGCTTCTCCCTAACCCAAATTAATTATCCTGAAGCCCAGTAAATCGACACCAAACCCAAACCAGACCAGACAAGCCAGACAAAAAGTATTCAATCAAAAAAAAAGATGAAAAAGAAGACTTGCTACGCATCTTTTTTGCATCACGCCAACAAAAAAAATTACAATTTAGTTAGCCAGGAAAAAGGCAAAAAAGGAGGAAAAAATTACAATAATAATCACATTATTCCATCTAGCGCTCAGCTATTCAAAGTGGAAAGGCAAGGCAGTGTGCAGGAGATAGAATATACCTCGTACACAAACTGTACAGCACACAGTACACAGCAAATGAAAAAAATCCAAATACCAAAGAGGAGGAGGCAAGTGTACGATACCCGCACGACAATAAACGCTCTCACTGTTCACTCTATGCACTGAACAGCCTATTCAAGACCTTGGAACGACCACGGCCACGACCAAGATCACATTTTCCGAGCATAATTAAATCGAGAACACACACACTCACACACACACACACCAGTAACCAGATAGCCTGAAAAGAACACAATGGAGAGAAGATGGAGAAGAAGGAGGAAAGCGATCTCCATAATAATAATAAATAATAATAATAAAAAGTAAAAAGTGAAGAGAAGAGAAAATGAAAAATTCGCAAACACATTTAAACGATATTTTTAGCATCAGCTGCATCTGCATCAGCCATTGTCACTGCTGCTGCTGCTGCTGCTGGTTCTCATTCTTTACAGCCTACTTGAAAATCGATTTGGTGCCATCCCTGCCTATCTCTTATGCAGCAGTACAAAAGCATTCCAGGCATTTTAATAAACTAGCTCACTAGAGTCGAAAAAATAAAAATGAGGCAAATATGAAGTAAACAGTAGCATAAATCACTTCTTCTTCTTCCTTAGGAAGATGAAGATGATGATTAAATTACCCTGCGACTTTTTGCCTTCTTTTTGCCTTCTTCTTCTTCCGCTGCTGATACTCTACATAATATCATATCCTAACTCCTTCTAATGTAGTGTGCAAAGGCAAAGGCAATTGCCACAAATCATCCCCCAAAAGGAAAAGCTTCTCCGTTTTCAGACATTTTTTTCTAATCTGAAAAAAGAGGAAGCAAAATGCCATCTTGGCCAATTAATTCCCACACACACACGGAAAAAACACAGTCGTACATTTGCTGTTATTTTACTTATTTGCACTAAAACAAGGGGCGAAAATTCAGTAGTAAAAAAATCCAACAAGGAAAGAGAGAAAGAAAGACAAATGCAACGGTCGGGTAATGAAAATTAATTGCCTATTCCTCCTCCTCCTCCTCTACTTCCTCAAGAATAGGAAAATTGCCCAAGAAGAGCAAAAAGAAGAAAAGTGCAAAGCCGTAAAAAAGGACAGGCAGAGCAAAAGAACAACAACAACCAGAAAGGAATCAGCAGTTAAACCAAGACCAATTGTGCAACCGAAAAAAGCTGGAACGACCAGAACTGGAGCACAACAACCGAAAAACCAATAAAAATCAAACCCCAAAAAAATCCAAAACTTCACCTGCCAAGTGAATAAAAACAGAAAAATCTAGGTCCAATCTCTCCCAAGCCACATGACATTCAAACAAGCAAAAAAAACTCTGCTCATTCTTCAAGATAAATTGCTGAGCCAAAATTGTTGAATCATTGACGTCAGGAGAGGAAAACAACTTCAAGCTTCAAGCCTCAAGTCTCAACTTCAAACTAAATTCAAAATGCCAAATGAAGAAGAAGAAGAAGAAGAAGATGCAAGCGAAAACGCAATTAAAAGTTTCATTCCACTCTCCACTTCTTCTTCTTCTTCTTCTTGGATCAGACCAACTTTCAAGCCCATCTCTCTCCCAATTTTCCTCCTAGGCAAATCTCGGCATTAATATTAAAGGGCACATACAGTAACCGAAAACAGACAGGCCAGGCATTAACCCCCAAACACACATTTATACTACGGACTTTTAATCCCCCTCACTTCCCAAAACTGCTGCCGCTGCTGCTGCCCTGGACGACCAGAAAGTCCCTTCTAAAAATAGAGAGAGAGAGAGAGAGAGAGAGAGAGAGAGAGAGAGAGAGAAAAAGCGAACAGGGCAAAAGCAAATTAAAATTTAATTTCCAGCCAATCAACCACCGGCAGAGTCGGTAGTCAAATTCAGGCTTCTCAGTAAGTTAGGCGAAAACGGTGGTAGAGCTGGTGGTAAACAAGCGAGCAAACAACTGAACAGTGAACTGAACAGAACAGTGTGAGCAAGCAAGAAGAAAATGAGCGAAAAAAGTATAATTAACAGAGAGAGAGAATATTCACACATTGCCGTCAAACACTCTCTCTCTCTCTCTCTCTCTCTCGCAAATTAAACTTTTCTTCTTTTTGCCAACGCCTAAATTAATTTTTCGGCGGCAGATTACGCCGAGACAGACAACGACAGAGACAGGCAAACACAAAATTCTGCCGTGCACTGAAAAACTGCAAAATTAATTAAATTTAATTACAGAGGATTGCTCTCTTTTTTTGCTTCTAGCCCCCAAGGAAAAGGGGCGTGAAAAAAGAAGAGGAAAAAAGCAGAGTGCATAAAATCGGCTGATTCTCATCTCAGCAACTGTCTACAAAAAGTTGAAAATTAAAACTCAATTTCAAACAGCTTTCGAAACTGTAAAAAAAATAAAAAGAGAGTAACGGAAGTGCAAAAATGTTCTAAAATTTTTCTTTTCTGTCGTTGGTTTTTACGCTACAGCTCAAACAAGCAAAAAACTTAAGGCGGGACACCGCGCACTTTTTTACTGTTTTTTCGAATTTTGATTTTGGGGTGGCTAGGATGTTCATGAAAAATGTACTCAATACAAATTGTTAAGAATTTCATGTAGGACAGTTTTGTGTTAATATTTTGACCCTCCGGTGAACGGATCGCAGTCATGAAGGATTTAAATGTTCCGAACCTATTGGTACACTTTCCGGAACCATGGAGGCTGGCATGAAATAATCAGATAAGCCAAATGAAAGGGGACGTCTAAAACTAAAAAATGTTGGAGCTAAATTATTTTTATGTGGTCTCAGACTTTCTAGGATAATTTTTGATTCAAGATTTAGTATAAAAAATGCAAGAAAATTTGGAAAGTTTACTTTTAAAATATTCTCAAAAAACAATAAGAGCTGCATTAAAAGATCTAAGACCAACAAACTTTAGATTTTTTTGTTACCTCTCATTTGGCATCTCTGATCATGCAATGCCAACTTCCATTTTGCCGGAAAGTGTACCGTTCGGTGTAAAGATCTTAGTAAAAAATGCCGTTGACTAGTAAAGAAAACCAAAAATTCGAAAAAAGTTGCTATGTGCGCGTTGTCCCCCCTTAAGAAAAAGAAGAAGAATCCGTGTCAATATTTACCTTTGAAAAAAGGCAGAAAAACCAAAAAATTATGTAAAACGATAATTCGCGCCAAAGCAGCGAGGTCCCTGCCTGTTAGTTTATTATTCAACAGCAGTACTGTACTACTACCTACAAACGGTGTCTGATTTTTCCTACGCTACAAACTATCTCCTCCTGTACAAACACACACAACAGAAAAAAAAGAAAGCTAAGCTTGGGAAAGAGAAGAGAAGGAGAAATACATGCAGCGAAAATTATGACTCTGATTATTACCAGGCAGGCAGGCACTTCCAGTGAATCGGATCGACGGGAGAATATTCTCTGAGCTGTGAGCAAAAAAAGAAGAAAGAGAAGAGAAAGAAAAAGAGAGAAAACAGAAGTCTTCTGACGTCAACGAAGTGCAATGGCAAAGGAAAAGGCAAAGGAAAAAGCATAGGTCCTGCTCAAACAGCTGCAATACACACAAAAAGGAAAGGAAGGAGAAGAAGAAGAAGTTTTGCACCAAAGTTACCCTGAAAAGCGACGACGACGATGAAAAGAGAGGCCAAAAAGGAGGGCTTTGATTTTTTAGCAGCTCTTGAGATGAAAGGAAGGAAAGGAAAGGAAAAGAAAGACAGGAAAGGAAAAAATCTTTCAGAGAGCTTTTCAAAGCCCTCAATTGAAACCATATCAAGAGAGAGTCTTTGGAAAGACTGGACTGGACTGGACTGGACAAAGAAGAGAAAGAGAAAGCTCCTTCAGAAAGTCGTCAAAAAATTCTGACGTGATTTGGCCACATTAGCATTATGGAAAACTCCTCGCAGTTCTTTTTTTAGTTTGAACTACCTATCTAATCACCAAGTAGTATGTGTGTGTGTTTACCTTTCCTCCTCCAAACATTTGCAGAGAAAACACACAGTGTGCTGAAACACATAGGCCCGAGAATTCATTAGCCAAACAGCAGCAGCAGCAGCAGCAATTGGCAAATTGATTCGAGAGAGATTTTAGTTCCTAGCTAGCCTAGTTGAAACACTAGCAACTGGCGGTGGTAATGGCCGAGAAAACGAGAGAGAAAAGTCAAGTTCATCGACAAATTCTGGAGAATAGCTAGGAGAGAGGACACAAACTATTTATACAAAGTAATATCAGTATCTCTTCATTTTCAGCTACCATGGCCATTACCTGTGTCGTCGTACAAGGAAAAGTAAAAATAAAAAAGAGAAAACACGAGCGCTTCCTACGCTCTCTCTCTCTCTCTCTCTCTCTTTCTCTCTCTCTCTCTCTCTCTCTCTCGACTCTAAATAATTCATCAACTTCCCCTGAACTTGAACTCTTAGTCTGAATCAGAGTGAGAGAGAGAGAGAGAGTCCGAGTGAAAGTAAATGAATGAATGATTTGGCGAATCGCAGGAAGAGGAAAGTGAAGAGGAAGAGGCGGGCAGCAAACATAGAAGAGGAAAGGCAATTAGAAGTGGAAAACGTAACGGAAAAAAAGAAGAGGCAAAAGTACTTTGCGAAAATGATGACGATGATTACTGTTCATTAGAAAGCAGTTCCTAAATTCAGAAACCAGTGCTCCAGTGTCAACGTCTCTCTCAGAGTTTCCGACCAGCAAAAAGCATCCGGCAAGATCTCAGAACAATTTTTTCAGTCGATTTTCCGTCCAGCGTTCAGGCTACTAAACAGCAAAAAATTGACGTCGAAGAAAAATCGAACAAAAAAAATTTAAAAAAGAATAAGGAAATCGCCGAAAACCTTTGTAGAATAAAAGTAATCATTCAGTTCAGTGCTAAAATGTCACTCAACGTGACACTTTGGGGAAGAGGGGGGGGGCGCTGGTGTGTTTCAACATTCACTCTCTCTATATTTTCTATCTACCGAAATTCAGTTGCGATTCGCCTCTACTCTTCAATTCTCGCCGTTGCCGCCGCCGCCGCCGCCGCCTTAAGCCATCTTTTTCCAGGGCACTGAACCGGAAAGCAGCGGCAGCAGAAGAAGAAGAAAAAGACACACACAATATTCACATTTGACGGTGGCGGCGGCGGCAGAAATGCAAACAGCAATCTCTTTCTGCATTGCTGTCGCTGCTGCTGCTGAATCAAAAGAGGAACAGAGGAGGATACCAAATACAAAAAAATCTAGAATGTACTCGCCTATTTTGTATACGCTTTTGGTACAGTACAGCAGACAAAAAAAGTCGAGGCTGATTCTGCTGCTGATGATGATGCTGTTCAAGTGCAGCAGTCCAATTTGGTCGCACCGAGAGTTTGTAGCCATCAGAGTGCAAACACACACACACACACACATCCAGTGCAACACTTTAGTCACCGCACCATTAGTGCGTGTGGGACAAAAAAGTAGTATAAAATCACCGTAAGGGTACGAGTAAATAGTATGGTAGTCAAATTGGGTCCCTTTAAACGAGGAGGAAGAGAAGGAAAAGCCTAAAAGAAGCCTTTAAAGTTAGAGGATTTGAAAAGGAGGGGAAAAGCTGCTGTTGCTGTTGCTGAATACAAAAAGCCTACAAAGAATCGATAACGATCAGAACACTTTTTCTTTTTTCTGTTCCTCTCTTTCCTCAATTTCGCCCTACAGACTCTGTTCTAGAAGTGTCGGTGTGTGTCAGTGTCAGTCAGATGACGGCGGCGGCGGCGACGGGCAATTATCTGATCAGATTACCACCACCACCGCCACTGACGCCGACAAGAAAGTGCCTGATGAAGATGCGTGCCTGATGACGTAAATGGAAAAAAGAAGATGATCAAAGTAGAAAAGGAGAAAAAGAAGAATGAAAACTTATCGCCAAAAGAAGAAGAAGAAGAGGCGATGATAATTAACGACCGCCAGATTTAGCAGCAGACCCTCTTACAAACTTGGACAGCTAACTAACATTAACAGTTAAGTTGAGTTGATGATGAAAAACGAGAGCTGGGGTAACGAGAAACAAAAGAAGATAGCCTTAAGTGCAATAAAAACACACACACAGACAGCAAACAGACTCAAGACAGTAAAGACAAAACGCACAGCAGCAGCAGCCGAACATGACTAATGAGCTGCTGCTGCTGCTGCTAATGGTGGCTGAGAAAAGTAAACGTAGTTCTCTGCCGGTACAAAGTACACAAGGACTTTGGAAGATAAAAGGAAAAGGAGAAGTAGAAAAAGCTAGAATGAAAAGAAAACATGAGCCACAAAGCTAAACTGCAGCAGATCCTACCTAAAAATAATACCCCGACAGCTTTTAAACCGTTTACGATTGTTTGAAGAAGCTCATAGCCGGTGGACGAGAGATCATCAAACAAAAGGCCTCAAGATCATAAAAAATCACACCACTAAAGCTAAGCTAAATTTTTCAGAGTTGGAGGCCCTCATCTATGAAACCTTATCAATTATCTCATCTCATGTTCCTCAGGTGTTCCATCAAGTGATGGTGGTGGTGGTGAAATGGTATGCGGTATATCAAAGTTTACGACCACCGAGCTTCTAAACCTAAAATCATCATCATCTCAAGCACTAAAACACTAACATAAACATCATCATCACCATCATCATCATCATCCTTACCCTCAAGTTAAGGATAAGAACGTTTTACAACGGCGGTTTTCAGTGCATGCACACACACACACACACACACTGTCTTACTTAATCACCTAAACTCTCTCAAATCTAATTCTCAAATCTAAACTAGCAAAATAAAATAAAAAAAGTTGTCACCTACCTCGGATGAAGGTGATGATCGTTGATGATTTTGTTGTTCGCTTTGTTGGTTCACATTTCAATCAGTGATGAGCAATTTCTTTCCTTCTCTTCCTTTTTGAAGAGGACGTACAGCTCTCGCTGGTAGAAGGAGGCAAAGGTGACCACCGAGAGGTCCTCGGTGGCGGCGATGCCGTAGATGAGCGCTGAAGAGGAAGTTGAGGTATTTTCATTGGGGCTCTTCTCGGTACTGGGCACCTCCAGCGTGGCCACCTCCTCACAGCAGTCCTTTGGCCACTTTTGTTCATTTTCCGCCTCAATTTCCGCCCAACTATGCTCAAAGGTGAGCAGACGGACGCCGGCGTACATGGCCGCAATGAGCACTTGGCAATCAGAACTTTTTGGAAAGGTTCTAATTCGCCAAACGCCGCCGCCGGTGATGGGAATGCGGTAGAGGAGGTTCACCGAGTCTATGGAAGTTTTAGAAGTGCTGCTGTTGCTGCTGCTGAACCTCATTCGGTACAGCCTCAGGTGCTCATCATAGGAACCGACGAGAACCTTGAGCTCTCCTGAAGTTTCAGATGAAGAAGGTGATGAGGGTGAAGAAGAAGAAGAAGAAGAAGAAGAAAAGGGAAGAAGGAACTCAAAGGCCGTGACGCCCGCCTCGGCGTCGGCGTTGACGTACAGCGGCTTTGTTGTGCTTCTGAAAAAGGAGAGAAAGAATTAGTAAAATGATTAGGAAAAACTCAGAAAGTACAAACCCTGGTTCATTTGTGCTGTCGTCGTTGACCACCACCCGCCACTTTGAGTCCTCGGAGCCGATGAAGAGCAGATGAGTTTCACCAGTGGAAACTGAGATTTCAACAGCTCTCAGGTACCAAATGGGATGACCATAGTCGGTGAGCTTGCCCAGTGAGGTCACCTCTTTTTCCTCATCTTCTTCCTCATCATCTTTTTCCTCTTCCTTTTCATCACCGGCCGACGACCAGTTCACCCTGAGCAGCTCTCCGCTCTCGGCGCCGGCGTAAAAGCAGAAGGCAGCTTTTCCACCTTTGATTATCTCCACAGTGGTGAGCATCTTTGCAAAGGTGCTCCAGCTCTTCAGCGGCTCGATTCGAGCTGAATTGCCACAATAGATGAGGTAGAGGGCGACTACGCCGTTGGCGTGGGCGGTCACTACGAAGTTAGGGTCTTCCTCTTCTTCGATTTGAAGATGATGATGAGTAGCATCGTGGTCATCGAGGACACGCAGGTCAAAAACGCCCCCATAGGGTGACTCATAGGAGAGTACAATTTTTCCGTTTTCTCCTTTAATCTTCAGCAGCTCCAGCGTTCCGAGGCGGCGATTGCGGGCGGCCAACTCCGCCGCCGAGTACTGATTCGACAGCTCGGAGCCCTCCTCCACAAGCTCGTAGGTGCCGATGATAAAGTGGTGGTGGTGATGAGGGTGATGGACTTCAGAAGAAGGCGAGTTTTCCAAATCAGCTTTCTTTGGCCTCCTCCTCCTCAGCAGCCGCTCAATGACGCACGGATTGAAGCGGGTCTGCAAGGTGGTCGCCGTCGTCCACCGGTGATCTCCACCACCCGAATTTAATTCTTCCTCGACAGCCATAGTGGTGATCTGATTTTGAAGAGTGGGTTATCTAAAGAAGATAAAGAGGTGGTTAGATTGGGAAGTAGAAAAACAGGGAGATCTTACAAACTTCCAAACTCCCAGAAAAAAAATCAGAAAACAGAAAACCGCGAAGCGAAAAAAAAATGTAAACAAAAACAGACGACTGCCGCCGCCGCTGTGGGTGCCCGTTCACCGAGGACGTTCTCCGGCGGAACTGTTTTGTTCCACATTTTCCCCTTTCACTTTCCATTTTCCCCCTCTCCTTTTCTATTCCCATTCCATTCCATTTCAAAAGCCCAAAAGCTCTTTTTTCAGAAATGGAAACACCCAAACATCACCACAACAAAGCACAAAGCAATGACGAACTGAGTGAAACAGACGACACACAATCAGGCGCTAAATTGCACAATCCTCTCCCTTTCTCTCTCTCCTCGTTTCAAGCGCCCAAGTTGAAGATCACCACCACCAGACGACAAAACAACAACAAAACAAAACAAGAGAACAGAGTTGCGAAATGCCTAAATAGAACAGCAGCAACCACAATGACTTCAAAGAAGACTTTCGAATGTAGGTTTACGAGAGAGAGTTCAAGTGAGACCATCACCGAAATGAAAGTGAAATTACCTAAACAAATGCTCAAACAAAGCTCGGACAATGGCCGTGGTCGTGGTCATCCGGACTGGAGCAATGTGTAATCCATTACCAGACAGACAGACCACTGTCATTGTCTCATTTCATTTTGCCTGACCACAACTGCCACCAGACATTGACATCCAAAAGTGCAAAACTCTGCAGAACGCGTGCAGACACATTTCACGCTCCAGTGATCACCACCGTTTCAAAGTACTTTGATGAGCAGCTGCTGCTGCTGCAAAGGTGTCAACCAGCAAGCAAGCAAAAACAGTGGCCAAAGTTCCGCAAGGTGGTCAGCCAGTCTAAATTAAGGTCAAAAAGTGGTGATCCAGGATCAGAGGCTGCTGCTGCTGCTGCTGCTGCTGTTCCAGCCTGGTGAGCACACTTTTTTCAGCCTGCTTAAATTAGTACCCAAAAGACCTCTTCAATCAATTGCAAAAAAGTTTGTCATCTGCTTCGATTGCAGACCGCAAATTTTCGAAACCCCAAACCTAAACCTTTCATCTTCAGCCTGAAATATGTTCCGGCGGTGGTGGTGGTGGTGGTGAAAGGCAAATCGAATCGTCTCGCAACGACCAACTGAAGCCCAAGCAAGCAGGCAACAACCGAGGAGCAATCGATAAGTCTGTTGCCTTGGAGAGAAAGTCTGTTCCTCTCTCCTGACTCAGACTTTCCGGGCACAAAACACAAAAAAATGTTAGCTGACCTAAATCTAAGATTTTTTCTCCCTACCGGTGCTTTCCCTACGGCAACCAACTAAAATCGCTAGGGTAGCCAAAATTGTCATTAGCATATCAGGGACAAGAGAGACAAGAAAAAAACTTTCACATAAAAAACTCGTCGTCGATTGCTCACCACAAATGTCAATGGCACTGCATTCATCATCATCATCATCATCGCCACCACAATCGAGCAATCTAATCATTACCACCACTTTTTCACCGGTATTGCGCTACCTTCTCCAGAAAAGAACGACCACGAAAAGCATATGATTCATTAGGTTTCAGGTGAAAGTCTTCACTCGCATCGAAAGTTGTCTGCAATGGAAGCTCTCTCCTCTCTTCTCTACCTAATTGGCCATTGTCCTCCTCCTCCACTTTGAATAATAATAATAGTGATTACATAAAGTTGTCAGCTGCTGCTGCTGTCAACACTAGGCAACACAGTGTGCACACAGTGCACAGGTTGCACCGACAACGGAAAGAGAGAGAGAGAGAGAGAGAGAGAGAGAGAGAGAGAGAGAGAGAGAGAGAG
>JAALOO010000832.1_pt2 | contig 16911 bp, 18 predicted proteins | sample 7257641 | NCBI WGS metagenome assembly JAALOO01 (sample SAMN14085613, study PRJNA598686) | mite metagenome | biome: ENVO:01001000; feature: ENVO:01001002; material: ENVO:01001226; isolation source: single female mite from University of Michigan culture on fish food culture... ...
TTTCTTGAAAACAGTCCTATTGTACAGTGGCCAGTGCCTCTCGTACAGGTGCTCGTGAGTAAAAAGCATCAGATCTACGCCATTCTAAACAAAAAGTTCACTTTTTACATTCATTTTAATGACATTAATAGTTAAGTTTCCTGGTACCTTGTAGAACAGCTTTTCATAGCCCTGACCAAACTCATTGCCCACTCTGATGATCTCATTGACGTAGAACTGGGTGTACATTGGTCTGTGCCCTGTGACTACAATCCACGGTCCAAGTGCTCTATTTTCCGGCTTGTTTGCCTCCTTCAAATCAGCCTTCAGAAAACGAAGCTGATTGTCAATTTGGTGAGTACCAAATTGAGTGTAGTAGAGAAACTCAGTGGTGAATGCAATCAGATGAATGGGACCAATGTTGTACGACCAGAAAAAGTTTGACATTGCTCTACCATCGTCACCCTCAGAGTACATTGAAAATCGATTTTTGTAGTGGGAAAAGTTGCTGCAAATAAAGTGATCACTACTGTACACAATAAATAAACTGTAAAATCACTCACTATTCACGTTCATGATTTCCCGGAATGGTTTGGTACGGCACATAGGCTGCCATTGGCTCAATCTGTCGCATGAACTGATCACCAACTCGACCGTTGTCAAACTCCAAATCATAGGCCATGTCTCCAATCTTTTGTGGGGTGACTGATTATTAAATTGCCAGTGATCACACCTGCCACACTTACATGTAGAATCAAGTCATGCTGACCCCGCTGAACTTCATCTTGCAACCGAGCTAGTGTACGGCCATTGACATTGCCCAGGTCACCAAAAGCGACCAGTCTTGGCGTCCAGTCGCTTGAGTTTGGAAAGATGGTAAAGGTGAACACCTCACTCCAGCCATCCGTAGAGCCGACGTGATACTCTTATTTTGATACATTGAAAGATAAAACTAATGATAATGTCAGTGTAATGTAGATGATCAACTCACTGTACGATGCCCCAGACTGCAGATTGCTCAACTTCACTCGATGAATGCGAATTTCTCGTTTTTCTGCCCCATCGTCAGTGAACTTTGTTTGCCATCCATAGGCAACCTGGTCCATCTTGTCAATGCCATACCAAACAGTGGAGTTTGTCGTCGCATTAAAGGTTGTCCAAGTGATTACCAGTTCAGTTGGTTGGACTGAAAAAAGGAGTAGACAATGAAAAATATTTTGAGTTGTTTACGAAAATCATTTACCACCAAGTGATAGATGAACTTGTTCTGGTTGAACGTAAACTGGGCCATAATTTTCTGCACTGATTTTACTTACAAACCAACTAAGAATCAACAGAAGAATTGGAAAAAGTGTTTTTGTTTGCATGTTTTTCCTTTTGATGCTGCTGTTTCTTGATACACATTGATTTTCATTTTGGCACACAAACTGCGTGTTCACTTTTGCCTTATCAGTAGTGCTATACGGTTTGACAGTGATGCAGGAAGTCACTACTAGAAGGAGATTTAGTCCATTTACTCTACTGGCCCAGACGATGGTAATGATGGTGATTGAAGAAGAAGAAGAAGAAAACGCGTTCATTAGCAGTACTGCCAGTAGTCGTACGACATCAGCGCCGTTGTTGTCGCATCACTTATCGCACTGTCTAATCTGATCTCACAAGCAAAGAATCAACAATCTGTTTGAACAATGGACACACACACAGACACACTTTCACTTTGGGGGTGATCGTGTGTGCACACAACGTTTACTGATTGGCATCACAGCAAAGCAAAGCAAAGCACAAAGCTGTCAATTGTCATTTGGAGAAGAGATTCCCACTGTTTATTCACATGTCAGCATCATCAGCATCATCGCTGTCATCATCATCATCATCATCATCGTCATTGTCGTCATCACGTCATCAACAGCAGCAGCACATGATTCTGTCACATTCAATTACTTTTTTATTTGCTCAAATCATAATCATTTGCAAATTATTTTTAGTAAGTTTGTAAATGCCAGTGTTGTTTTGTACTTTGTTTTGCCATCAAACACAGTCAGACTTGAAAACAGTTTATGAACTGAAAATAGGACTGCAAAAAGAAGTAATAGCTGTGAGTGCTTTCAGTGGTAGGGGCCGTGCTTCTCTTTGGTGATGTACATGTCGTGCACCACCTCAAAAAACGCCTGAAAATGAGAGATAAAATTAACTTTGAAAACAAAACCAATAGAACCGATCAAACCTGTTCATGGTTAATTTGCTGAAAGTGAATGGTCGTGGCGTTGATGACGGTCATGCTGCTGAAACCGTACTCACCACTCACTTTGGCCGTGTACGGCGGTGGCCAGGCACTGAATTCGGAGATATTGGCGATACAGCCCGCCGAACCGCTGATAATGTAAATGGTCGCCGCTGGATTGGCGAACGATTTGCCCTTCACATGTTCCCTGTACACCGGGTAGCTCAGATCGAAAATGTGCTCATGGCCAGCCATGTAAATATCAACTCCAGTTCTCCAGAAAAGCTCCTCAAAGGCCGTTTGCAACTTCCTGTCAATGTAGGTGTTAACGTAGAATGGCCGGTGGCCGCCGACGATGATCCACGGCTGTCGGGCTCTGTTTTCAGGTCGATTTGCCTTCTCCAAGTCTGCCTCAAGCCATCGAAATTGGTTGTCTAGTTGTAAGGCGCCATACCATTTTGGAAAGTAGTAAAACTCGGTGCTGATAGAAATCAGGTGAACAGGGCCGATGTTTTGGCTCCAGAAAAAGTTAGAGATTGCTTCGTTACCAGTGTTAGAGTGCATTGTGAAACGATTGTCGTAGTTGGAGAAGTTACTATACGGAAAAGTAGAAAAAGTATATTTTAGTAAAGTTGAGTTTTACTAATCCATTGACTACTAACTATGCTTCTTCGTGATTTCCTGGCGTCACCAGGTAGGGAACATAAGCGGCAATAGGCTCAATCTGGCGCATAAATTCATCGCCCACTTTGGCATTGTCGTCCTCTAAATTGTAGGCAAAATCTCCCACTAGAAAAAACAACAACAAAATCAGTAAAATTGTAATCTGATAAGTGATCAGTGTATATCAGACAGACAGTGCCACACGAAATCGTACTGTCCATTCTGCGCCTCCATCTGCAGCCGTCCCATCGCTTGTGCATTGTCATTGCCTAGATCGCCGTACACTGCGAACCGTGGCGACCACTGGTAGCCGTCAGGAAAAGTCCGAAAGAGGAATAGCTCACTCCAGCCTAGTTCAGAGCCAACGTGGTACTCTATATAGAATAGAATAGTTTGCCTTTAAAAAACATTTTAAACAAAATAAAATTAAAAAATTCATTTACTGTACGTGGTGTTGGGCTCCAGATCATTGAGGTACACTCGGTGAATGTACATTGACCTTTTCTCGGGGCCGCCATCGGTGAAGAGAGTGCCATGGTCGCCGTAGGCAACTTTGTTCAGCCTCTCTGTGCCATACCAAACAGTGGACCTAGAGGTCCGGTTAAAGGTAGTCCAGGTGAGTACCCTCTGATGAGGATTGCCTAAAAAGCATTCAAGTTAAAAAATAAAAATACATTTAACTCATGTTTTTCTGTTGGCACTGACCACCAAGTGAAAGATGAATTTGTTCTGGCTGTACGTAGACTGCCCTGTACAGTGGCTCTTCTTCACACACATGATCATTAATGAAAATGGTAGTTGTCAGGAGAATTAACAACAGTCCACAGTGAATTAACATTGTCAACCGTAATGCCTGTTTCAAAACATGTAATGCCTGTTCAGACTGACGCAGACAATAGTTTTTAAGCAGGTGACAATGATATTGGCACTGACAGCTACCATCAACTGATTGCTAATTTCAGCTGTTAAACACAGCCACTCATCATTGTCTTCATTTACGGACAACGATCACTTGATTTAATTTGCCACAGCAAATGATCATCTGAATTGATTTGCATCTCTGCCATCTGTTTGGCACATCTGTCTACTGTTCACCAGTTTACTAATTGCTAATTAGGCCAATCATCGTTTGCTAGTTTGAAGTGCTGAACTACTACTGTGTTGCTGCTGCTGCTGCTAATGTTAATGCTAATGCTATGGTTTTAGTGACAGAAACAAAAAACATCAAAACTGCACTTTTGACACGAACAGCTTTCGAATGCAAGCAACTCACACACACACCCCAACTCAAACACATTTCCTGGCAACTACTGCGTTATCAAGAAATGAAATAAAAAGTACATTTTAGTGCACAAGTCATGATTATTAAAATTTCATTACCTAGAAAAATGCTGTTCAATGTTGTTATTTATAAAACGCGCAAATGAGAGAAATTTTTTTTTGTTTGATCACTGAAACATATCCTAGTTCAAGTCAAGAGCGTTTACATACATAGACACTCTCAGTTGTGTGACATAGACAAACTTGGCAATTTTTCAATGTATTAAAATGTAATTAAACTTTCAATGACTCTACTCTAATGTCATTAGCACTTCGAAAACTGCTGTTCAATGTTCTTTATACTTTTTGCTAGTGGCTATTAATTATTCATATAAACAGGCTAATTTTTGAAACTGAATTTATTTAAACTTTAAATAAATTTGATGGCAAGGGTATTTGAGAAAAATTAATCACTGATTTTGAATATTCTAAGCAAATGCTAAAGTTTTTGTTGTTGTTTAAATTGATTTTTTCCTTTACTTATTGTAGCTGATTTATCAAAAACTAAAAATTCCCTTAACACAAGAGAATAATGATGGGCTTTGCCATATCAAACACATTTAAGAAAACTTGTGTTTGGTGCTGCAAAAAAAGTCTCCTTCTTCTTCTTTTTCTTCCCTCATGCAAGCAGGCTAATTCATAATCAATAAACAGCACTTGAGGCGCCTTCCTAATGAGCCCACCACAGACATGGCATTGCTACTTGCTGGCTGGTGGTAGCTGATTAGGCTCATCTCTGCTTCAAATGGCAGCTACTGTTGTTGAAAAAGAAAGGGAGAAATAAATCGAAAAGTCCGCATGGGTTTACGAGTGGGAAGAACCAGTGTGCTAGGTGCTTGTTTCTCCATTGCATCATTGGCTTTACTTTGTAGAGACTTGTGCAATGCAAAATGACGATCAGAACAAGTAAACACAAGCCAGTGGATAGTAACAGGACCACGGCAAAGCAATAACAATAATAAAATATCACAAATATAATAACTTCAAATCACTACAAATCACATAAGTAAGTGACATCACTCAATGTAGCTCAATTTATCCAACTTCCCAGAGTTCGAAGTTTGTCCTTCGTCATTTAGAATCTCATTGTTCAACACAAAACAACAGTTGAATTAGTTTCACATTTTTGTGGGCAATGGTGCCGCCCTGGTATGTTTGCTGTGCACTGGTGTCAAAACTGGTGCAAACCCTTTTGTGGCGGGTCTGCTCAGCAGCGTGGAAGTGCAATAAATCGATGTGTCGGTGATAGCCTCCCTCAACCTTAGGTACAATCGATCAGTGCACTGAGCAGACAGTGCCAGCAACAACCTCTTTTACAACACTCTCTACACTTTCCCCCGCCATTTTCCCTTCAAAAGTGAGTACAGAATGAACACAAGTGCTGTGTTGCATCTTTGTACGGTGTTGCCGATCTGTAATCAATTGGGACGTCCACACACACACACACAGTAGTTTAACTACATCCAAATACAGCAAAAGCTATGTTCAAGGGTCGATTTCGATGATGGCTAATTGAATTTACAAACTCGTTATCATAATGCGGCAATCACTTGCTGGAGGGTGAGTACTTTCACTTACCATTCACAGTAGCAGAGAAAAAAGACAAGAGTCCGTCTGTTTCCCCCTCTGTTGTGGCTGCTGATGCGCCTCGAGCACCACCAGCCGACGAGTGAAATACAGAAGCAGAGGATGACGGAGGTCCATCTTCTTTGATTCCCTTCAAAAGTGCTCAAGTGATTGCTCACTTGAGCTCACTTGAAGTTTGAAGACGAAGTTTGCAGTGCGCGCACACACTACTACTTTGTGTCAAAATTTTGTTTATTCACGAATACACACTTTAAACTTGTGAAAAGATGAAGTCCGTTTCACTGTGTTTAGCGGCGTTTCTTCTGCTGACCTCAATGGGCAGCACCCCACCGGCGGCGGAAGCACTTCTGCAGGACCTCTTCCCTAATGTCTCCTCAGGCCTGCAGCGTGGCATGAGCACCATCAGCAATGGGTTCTCTCGAATGATCTCCTCCTCGCCGCTCTCTAATCTGATGCCTTCTTCCCTTGGCAGAAGTGGCGGCGGTAGTCTGCTCAGTGGCCTCGGCTCTGGCGCCAGCTCCGGCGCCGGCAGCCTCCTCAACAGCTTCCCACTGGTGGGCAACTGTGACCGCATTGCCTACCGAGGCGTCGCCGAGTGTCTCACCAACTTCCGTCCGAGCACCATCGGCTCCAAGGGACAGTGCTGGTAAGTGTTTGAGTGCAGTTTAGCATCACCCTATCAACATCAACATCAACATCGGCAAAACTCATTTCATGATCAATCACCTCAAGTAATCAACACACTCCCGCCACTACTTAGAAAGAGCGTTTAATTGCTAAAGTGCAAAGTGCCAAAGTCCACTTATTACTACCGCCGCCACATTTCTAGCTGTTGCGATTCTATAGAACAATAATCAACCAGCAGCAGCAGTAGCAGCAGAAAAACGTTGCCCACACCAATACGGTGCTTTGTTGTTGATTGATGAAGGCAATTACCATAACTAAATACACATCTAAATAAAGCAATTACCGATAGAAGAAAGAGAAAGAAAGAGAGAGAAAGAGAGCAAAAACTGTTAGATTGCTTTCAGTAAAGTAGATGGCCAAATGAGCTCCAGCCAACTAGCAAGCTAGCCAGCAAGTAGCATCAGCATCATCAGCTATCAGTCTTCTCTCTGGGTGGGAAGAGATGGCGAGTAAGTGATGATTCAATTACCCAGCGAACCCAATTTCTCCCGTGGCTGCAGCTGCAGCTGCAGAGTGGACACTGGTCAGAGTGGGCACTTTAGTGCCACCGGCGGACTGAATCAAATTACGTGTCGCCTTCTGCTCCCTTTACTGATGACGGCGCCTGCTGCTGCTGCTGTTCTAAGCTGTTTACCTAATTGGCTGCCAGTGAGTTCTCAACTTTGCACTTTCTCCAGACACTCGTTTTACACTCTCTGCCATTGATGTTCAGCTACTGTTCATAGCGGCACTTTGGTTTTGTTTTTTTTGTCAAATTTCATCATCATCATTTGACAAAGACAGTCTGCACAGAAGGGCACACATACAACTTCTAAGCACTGACACTTCTTTTTTCTTTTACCCCCAGTTCCTGGCGTAAGTACCGCGCCTGTATAAATGGCATTCGAACGGGGCAATCACTGGCGTCGAAAGCGGATCGCTGTCCATCACGCAGCTTCTCTCGCAGTGCCATCAACGCAATCAGCGATCGCCTCGCTGGCTGGCCCGTCTCGCAGTGCGCCAGCAACTCCTGCAAGAAGAGTGGTTGATGAGCAAACGACACACACACATCACATCACACATCGCATCCGATTGGACTGACCAACCGATCGGACTGTGTCAACAACTGAGCAGAGTGGTCTAATTGCACGGCAAACGTGCTGATTGACACATTCCGCCGCTTACACTCCCTCTTTTTCCTTGTCCAGCAAAAGTCACAAAAAATACCAAATAGCACATAATCAGCACACTAAATTGAACACACACACACACACACAGCTTTCCCCTCCCTTCCACATGCTCTCCACTTGCTTTTCTTTTTGAAGTTTTATTGTAAGAAACGCATCTTTTCACCGACACTTACGGTACAGCGCCTAAATTGAACTACTAATTTCTGTGTCCTGCTTTGTTATCTGTAATATCTCTCTAGTGTGTATTTGCAGTGTACAGAAATCTTTTTGTCGCAATAAAAAAGAGTGAACTGTGCACTATTTGCAATATCATTACGTGTTCATAAAACGGAAGAGTGAATGATATTCACGTAGCTCAAGCTCAATGTTGTTTGTGAGCAAACTACAAAAACTCCAAACACAAGCAATAAATACACAGCCAAAGTGTCACGTACGGCGACACTGGAGAACGGTACGAAATCGACAACTAGATCATCAGGAATATAAAAGTCACTGTCAGTTCTGGCAAATGGCATTGCGGGAAACACTTTTTTCTTCATATAACATCACTTTATTTTACAGTGTTCATTTTTCTATCTGTTTTGTGCTCATCCTCTCACCATGAAATCCCTACTCCTCTGCGCCTTCCTCCTTGTGGCCTTTGCCAGCGACGTTCTCAGTAAGTTAAGAAAAACCTTAGCATTCAACATCATTAAGAAATCTGCACTCTGTTGTTGACTCCCCCCTCTCCCTGCTCACTCACCCGCTAGCTAACATCAACCCGTACATTCCAGTGCTGGTCGTCCCAAAGAGTCCCATCATCAAGTGCCCGGTCAGCTGCTCCAGCGCCCGCGACTGCTTCTTCGTGCACCCGCTCAGCGACCAGCACTTCTACAGCTGCTTCCACGGCAAGGCCATGGTCCACCAGTGCCCCACCGGAAAGAGCTTCAGCGACGACAAGCACCAGTGCGTGATGAAGGGCAGCGGGGGCGAGGGGGCGGCCGACCTGACCGGCCTGAGCAGCGCCAAGATCGACGAGTTGACAGAGAAGATCACCGCCTTCGAGCAGCTGGTGGACAAGTTCCAACTGAAGATGGAGAAGGTGCAGAAGGTGATCATCGAGTCGGACAACAAGATCGGCCTGCTGGGCAAGTTCCTCCTGAAGGCGCTGAAGAGCAACCGAGAGACGTACTGTGCGAAGGGCGCCACTGCCTCAGCTGATGGCAAGCTGGGCGCCAATGGTCAACAAAGCAACGCCGCCTCCTCTGAAATAAAGCCTCAAGAGCAGATGATCGATGATTCAATGTTGAACGGCGGCGGAGGACGGGGAGACGAGGAGTACGGCATCTCCATCGGCGGCATGCAGACGCCCAAGTCGTCGTCACAGGTGGGCGCCAGCGGTTTGCACCAGCAGCTTCACCAGCAGGCGCAGCACGACCACTCTCTCGTCGATGAAGGCGCCGCTGGAAGCGAAGTCGGCGGTGCTGTCTTTGGCCCCAAGACCGGTGCTGATGATGACGAAGTGGAGATGCCGGCGGTGGTTAGCGGGCAGAAGCAGCCACAACAGCAGCAGGATCAGCAGCAATCAGCAGAGGCGGCTATCGAGGAGGCGAAGAAGGAAAATGGTGATGAGCAAAAGTCAGGAGGAGCTGCTGAAGAGCAGCAGGCAAAGACAACTTAAAGAGTGTCTAGTTGTCTAATTCTTGATGTGAGTGAGTTTGCGTCTTTTTCCTAATTGATTTCTCCTGTCTTCTACTTTTCGTTTTCTAAATAAATGTACACCATTCACTTTTTGTTTTGTTTTGTCGCCTTTGTGATTTTCCCTAACATGCGACAATGAATTGATTTAATTAAATGTCTACTATTAAAAGTCTTCAAAGAAAAAAGAGAAATTAATTTGATCAAATTGGCCGGTGTCGCAAGACTGTGTAAATGTGTTAAAAGTCCATCTTCCCCTTTTAATGAATTCAGTGTAAGCATTCAATTACTTTCAACATCATTTGTGCCACATTTTTCCGCCAATGCGTTTAATTTAGTAAAAGCATCCGTGTTTGTGTCTGCTGTTTGTGGCTTGGTAAGCATTGATGATTCAGAAACGGACAATCCGGAAATGAAAATAGAAAATAAAACATTTTATTTATATTAATTTCATTTCAAATTGGAGGAGCATTCAGCGATGGGCAATACGTTACAATACGAACAACAGCAGCAAAAGGTTTGAGTTTGTGTATGTTTGGATGTTTGAATGGGCAATGAAATCAATTCAATGAAATACACAAAAAGAAGGAGAGAGAGAGGGTGATAGTTATTGCTATACGAAGGAGTCAGCTCAGTCATCTTCAGCACTGTAATAATTAAAGCGTTTGTGTGTTCCGCTAGTTAATTGAGTATTTTTGTTTTGGATATAAACGCCCGAGCTGTACTTTTGTGTGAAAACAACCACAGCTCTAAGAAATGGGTACAGTTTAGAAAGTACTGACTGAAGACTGGCTTGAGAAGGAGAAAAAGTTGGGTCGATGGTTTGTATGTACTGTAAACTGAACTGCTCGCTCGCTGATGAGGTGAATTGAAGGGTGTGAGGGTGTGTGTCTGCAGACTGCGTAACAGTAACACATAATCTGACTGTAACAACGACAACTGAACGATATTTTTACCTCGCAAACACTGTAGACTGTAATAGACTGGCAACAAGAACAACTGGCACTCAAAGCAATCGTCGAAATCAAGAGCAAAGAGGAGTCAGGAGTGATCCACTTTGCTTCCGTCTGCCTGCGGTGGTGGTAGTGTACAAGGACACAATTAGTTTTAACAAGAAAGAAAAGAAAAAGAAGCTAGAAGAGACTTCACATTTCAACTTAAGGAAACAGTGAGGAAAGTCATGATAGGTATAAAGTGAAATAAAAAAAAGATAGAGCGAGCGAGAGAGCATTTGGTAACATAGAATAGAGTAGTAATAGTAGCAGTAGTAGTTGAATAATATCACACGACTTGAAAAAACGTTGAAAATTGCCTAAGAGTGGATGATGATTGAGATCGACGAGATGGGTCTGATTTGCTTTAAGAAAAGCACACCATAAGGGAAAGAATCGCCCGAATCGACCATCAGGGACACATTTCACAGAAAGTACAGAATACAGAATAGTGATAGTAGAAGTGGTGATGGTGGTGGTGGTGGTGATATTATGTACAGCAGCAGAAGAAGAAGAGGGAGAGGAAAGTTATATCGCAAAGTGGAAACAAAAACATAACGATTTTTGCTTTGTCGGTGTTTGACTGTGTGTCTGTCTCTGTGTGCCTCTGTTTGCTCATCATCAGCAGTAGTTAGTGTCGATATGAAAGTAGCTGGGGGAAAAGGGAAAAGGGGAAAAACTGAAGAATTGGAAAAGAAAGAAAAAAGCAGCATAACTTGAAGACGATCTTTACACAGTGTGCAAGTGGCAGTTTTAGTACGATGGATGGGCAGGAGAAAAAGAAGAAGAATTAAATTTAACTTTTTTTCAGGAGAGGGAAAAATAAATAAACACATCAAAGGCCAACTGCTGCTGATGTTGATGCTGTTACCGCTGAAAAGCGAATCAATCACTTTACACTTTGATTAGATTTCAGACTGTATTTTCTTTCACTAGCGTTTGTCTGTCTGTCTGTCTGCTGCTGCCGTTTTGTCGCTCACTTTAGGTTTCTGAATCTCCCCAAAGTCTTCACGCTTTCATTTGTTCAGATAAAAGATAAAAAAGAAGAAAAAGAGAAGGAAAAGTGGCATTATTGCTTTGCATTGGGCGGCTGAGTCTTGATTGAGCTCAGTTTTAGGGTGAACAGAGAAAAAGACAGCTGCAAAAAAGAAACGAGCGAGAGAATGTAATCAAGTGACTGTGTGTGAGTGAGTGTGAGTGTGTGCTTGCTGTGTGAAAAATTGATTGAGGAAGGAATTTTTCGGTGCAGCCTTCAGAGTGCTGTAATGCGATTGCAGCAGTTAGGCCTGGCTGGGCCCTGGTGCTAAATGGAATTGCTGCTGATGTCAGAAGTCCCCCGAGAGACCGTAGTGCTTTTTTCTAGTTCAGAGGAATCCATCGAGCACTGCACACTCTTTCACACACACTGACGCTTGGCTCATTCTCTGCTGTTGATTGTCAAAAATCACTTTGAAGAAGTCGAAGAAGTAGGAAAACAAAGAAAGAAAGAGAGGATGGGAAGAAAAACTTTTTTCTAGCTTCATTATCATGGTAGTAGTAGTGGAGTGATTGTTCTTTATCGTATTTCTCGCCTTTATCCTACAGAGTGATGCTTGCAGGAGCAGCAGAGAAGCAGATCAGATCAGAAGAATGAAATTTCAAGGGCTTTTTAGCTGGTCAGTGGTTTAGGTTTTTGTGGTAATGTGATTGTTTTGTGAAATAGTGGATAGTCAGTAGAGTGAAAGTATTGTTTGCTGATTGAGACAGTGGCCAGCTGACAGTGATGATTGACTTCAAGTTTAAAAAAGAGTGTCTTTTCGTAGCTCTCTTTTCCTTCTTCACATTTAAAACAGTTAGACGCATGAAGTTTTTGCAGCTGCATGAAGAACTAAAAACTGGCTACAGCGTGGGAGTTTGTGTGTGTGGAATGGTAGTCATAAAATACAAAAAATAAATTCATGAGAATAGAACATAGAACCTAGAACGTAGAAACAATTGGGCCTATTGAGGAGATTGAAAACAGAGATTATTGTGGCTGAGAGCGCCTGACGGAGACCAAAAGAAAGAAATCAAAGTTGAACAGCGGTCTCATACGAACGAACTCTTGTTCGGCTCATTGTGTGCTCAGTGAGAGTGGCTTGGAAATGGTTGAAAATTGGTTGGGTTTGGTAGATAAGGGTGATTCGATCCAGTGGTGCTGATGTTGTAGGTGTGTGTTTGTGGGTGGGGTGTGTGAATGAGTTGGTTTGTGATTGAGAAACAGAGCTTTGGGTTATAGGTTACTCATGGGCTATTTTAGGTCTGAAGACCAAAGATGATGCTGATGATGATGTGTGTGATGATAGTAAGTGTGACCAGACTATGATGGCAATGATGCAAGTTGAGTCAACGAAAGATAAGGGTTCAAGGAAAGTGGATGATGATGACGATGATGAGATGCAAAATAAAGTGACTAGAAGATGCGCGGAAGAGTGTTTTTTGAACAAAGAATGAAGAAAACACAGGCGGTTTGGTCAACAAAAAAGGGAGAAGGGAAAGAAAACAGAGGAATGTTGTCTCGGTACAAAAGGCAAATAATGAAGGTCAAGGTGTGTGTGTGTCTGTGTAGAGAAAAAAAAGAGGGAGGATTGTCTGTTGGTGAACGCGCAGAAAGGAAAATAAAATGATGAGATGATGATGATAATGGTGACTGCCCAGGTGATGTGCACCTCTTGCTGGGCGAGACTAGTCAAACACTGCACAAGAAAAGAAGATAGTTCTGTGGTCGAAAATGCATTGGCACAACAGCAGCAAAAGCAAACACAAACGAAGTAGAGTGAAGATTGAAAGAAGACTAGAGAAAGGGTGTTGGTCAGAAAGGAAAGGATGCAAAAGATGATGGTGGTGGGGTGATCATCTTCTTGCCCATTTTAGTCAGTCCGACTACCAGGTTCACTGGTACTGACTGGACGGCTGCACGTACTGCGCCCGAGTCTCGTAGAAGGAGGCGCCAGCGGTGTTGTTGTTGTCCACTGCACCATAGCCGCCCGCAGTGCCATTGCTGCCCCAGGCGGCGTTCGGGTCGCTATAGCCGCCGCCATAACCGCCGACTCCTCCTCCGGGAACACCGCCTGCCGGTGCGAATGGATTTGTCGCAGTGGCCCCCGCCCCGGTCTGGTCGTCCCAGGTGCCGTACTGCTGCTGTTGTTGCTGCAGACCACCAGTGCCGTCGCCCCAGGCCGAGGTGGGCTGCGTCAGCTGTGCCCCGGTGGCCCCATAGTATCCCCCGCCGGCATTGCCATCCGCCCCAGGAGGCGGCAACGCCCCCGCCGCCGCCGTCATCTGCTGCTGTTCCATCTGCAGCTCGGTGAAGTCCTTTGGTGGCTCTGCCCAGTCCTGCAGCTCACCCGAGGCGAAGATGGCGTAGAAGATGACGCCGCAGATGTGAATGACGCCCGCCAGAATGAACACGTCCTGCCACTCTTTGTGACTCTGTTCAAAACAAAAAACAATGGTTGTTAGTTTACAGTTTTTTTGGCACTGCGCATGTTTTTGTGGTCTTTTGTTTGTCACCTGTTCTTTGGTCATCTTATTGACGACAATGGGACAGAGCATGCCGGCCAGTGTGCCGAAGCCATTGGAAATGCCCATTAGGATACTGGCGTACCGAGGGGCAATGTCCAGGTGGTTTACGTTGAAGCCTAGAAATCGAAAAGTAAAGTTAGTCATTTTGTTTTTCCTTTGCTCATTTTCATTTTTATTTTTGTAGAACAAACCAAACCAAGGTGAAAACATACTTATCCGCTGAGGTCGGCGTCAAGGGTCATTGGTCATGGTCAGCCAACAGTGGCGTAGGCGACACAACTCAATGACCAGGGCTGCAGTGCAAGTGCTGGAGCTGGTAAGTAAGCTTTCAGCGACCAGCACTGCCGGGCAGCCCTAGTACACAAGACACTGACACTCTGAAAGAATGGAAGCCTCTCTAAGTAAGTAGCACTACTACTGATTAGCCAAGTGGTAGTGCCAACTTTGGCAATTGCTGTAAAGTATTTGTAGAAAAAATAGTGTTTGATGAAGCACAGTGGAAAGCAGAAAAAATGGTAAAATACAGTATTAGTAGTGTTTCCAGTATATTCAAATGTCGTGAATTAGCATAGAAAATTAACTAAAGTTAACTGACGTTTTAATTTTATTTTTGTTTTTGCCTTTTTCTTTTGGATAAACATTTTTCATCTGCCTAAAACTTTGCCCCCAAAAGTTGCACCTCAACTATAGTTTTGCAACTTTTTGCCTAATAATAATAGTGCAAAAGAAGATTATTATCCTGAGTGAAGAGTACCCAGCACATTTAGGGCACAAAACGGCATTACACCAGCAGCAACACTCTTCAACCAGGTTGCCTCGAGTTTCGAGTTTTGGGGTAGTAGGGCAACTATACCAGCAGCAGCAGGCTATCAGCACGATATCCCAGGTGCCTAAGCACTAATTATGTGTGTGGTGGTATAAATATAATATAATTAGGGCAAGATATGGACATGAACGGAGACGGAGTAGAAGGGTCCTGGCCTGCTTGGCGATTAGTGCAAAACCAGCACAACCTGAAACAGCACAGCAGCAGCAGCATTCGCCACTTTGCCATGACAACAGGCCAGACAGCTGCAGACTGGCTACTCGTAGGATCGAAAGGTCATATACACACACACTTGGTTGCGTGTACGATCGATGGCGGTAGTTCGACTGTTGGCGGTGCTGGTGGTGGTGGTTGTCCAGCACTCGGTTGGTGGGCAGGCAAATAACAAGCAGACAACAAATACACAACAACAACAACAACGACAATAACAGCAACAACAACGACAGAAGAGGGTAATCTTACCGGAGATGGCAAAGCCGCTGAAGCCGACGGCAAAGATGAGCGCAATGATGGCGAAGGTGGTGTTGTCGGTGCTGCCGACCAGAATGAGGAAGAAGGCCTCCATGCCGAAGCCGCCGCAGTTGAAGACCTTCCGCACGTTGGTCGTCGTCAGGCGACCCGAAGTGCGCAGGTAGTCGGCCAGGTGACCGCCAATCGGCACCACAATGGCCATGCACAGGTGAGGCAGTGCACCAAGGACGCCAGACTGAAAGGGGAAAGGGAAAAGGAAAAATGATGGTTGACCAGTGCGAACAAACTACTGTACAGTTCACTACCTTTCCGACGTCAAAATTGAAGACTTCCTTGAAATACATTGGTTGTGAGATCAGCAAAAGGTAGAAAGTCCATGAGCGGCAGAAGTTGGCGATGATGATTGCGTAGACTGGACTCGAGTGAAAGATCTGGGACCAGGGTGTGGTTTTAAGCTGTGTATTTGTGTTGGGGGATGGACAAAAAATGAATGAGATTGGTGACAATGGAACTCTACTACTACTGAAGCTAATTAATTTTTCATAGCGACGGTTGTGCTACGATAGACAATAGCATTCAAAAAGGAACAAAATTTGAGTGAGGGTGCTAATTAAAAATTAAAACTTTTACATTGCCCCACATCTGTGGTAATTGCTTTTTAGCTTAATTAGATTATACCCCAAACACTGGGAATGACTGACTGCTAAAACTATTTATTGGCAGCAGCAGCAGCTGGGCACAATTGCAATCGAACAAAACAGCTATTTACGATCGGGCAATTTATTAGGCGCTAGGCACACACACTCGGCGAGGGCTACTACTCATTACTACTCCGCTATTGATCGGTCAAACGGTTTTTTACAGCACCACTAGTCTATAGCTAGTTAATAGCAACAGTAGTAGTAGTAGTTGCACTTACGGTTGGTGGTTTAAACGCCACTACACCGATACTGGACTCGATGTAGGCAAGCTCTTCACGACTAATGGTCGGGTGTTTGGAGGGCTTCTCGAAGGATAACCACAGCCAGCTGGCGTACCACCCCAGACCGAGCAGTCCTGCAGAAAAAGATTTTTGTGAGGATTGCCAGTTAAGGATTTGAAAAAAGTATCCCAATCTTTTACCATAGAAGTAGAAGCAGGTCTCCCAGCCGATCCACTTGGTGAGAAAGCCGGACATTGGCAAGCCGACGACGGCACCGGCGTAGGAGCCGCAGAAGGCCAACGTCGCCAGTCGACTGCGCTCCATCGGCGGTGCCCAGTGGCGCCAGATGCCGTGACAGGCGGGGTACGTCACGCCCTGCAAGAAGAAGAGATGTGACAAATAGGTCAATTAAACATTAGTGGTAATAGCTCAAAAACTAACCTCGACCAGGCCCTGGAGAATGCGCACAAACATCACATAGCCTAGATGCATCTTTGCCGCACCAGGCAGCAGCATGTTGAGGAACGCTGAGATGGCGATCGCTGTGCCAAAAACCCTGTGCAAGAAAAGGATTAATGTCAATCAGAAAAAAATAAAATAACACTTACATGTTTGCTGGATAACGAGAAGCCAAAAAGCCGCCAGGTATTTGCGTCACCAGGTAACCCCAGAAGAAGGAGGAGTCTACGACGCCGATGGTTTCCGGTGTCCAGTCAAACTCAGGTTTCTGTTTAGAAAAAAAAGTAGGTCAATAATTAGTACCAAGAGATGTACTATTGAAAATGGCCCACTAACACAAACACAGAATTGGAAACCGATATTTAGCAGTAAAGTCAATCACATAAAACTAAAAG
>JAALOO010001364.1_pt1 | contig 16899 bp, 16 predicted proteins | sample 7257641 | NCBI WGS metagenome assembly JAALOO01 (sample SAMN14085613, study PRJNA598686) | mite metagenome | biome: ENVO:01001000; feature: ENVO:01001002; material: ENVO:01001226; isolation source: single female mite from University of Michigan culture on fish food culture... ...
GAAACTGACAAACTTTCTGCTTTACTGATGTACTTCTGATGCACTTCTGATGTTGTTCACACACTGTCGCAACGATCATTTTTCTTTTTTCCACTTTTGCTGCTGTTGTTGTTACTGCTGTTGTTGCTGAGTTTTGTTGGGGGCATCGACCATTACGTAAATTGAGTGAGAAAAAAAGTTTGCTGCTAAAGATGTTTAGCAGAGGTAATCGATTTGTTTGTTGGCTACTATTTGTCTATTTTTAAAAGTAGTGATCGGCGTTTGGGCTAAGGCTGCTGCTGGATTAGGTAATAATAAACGGTGAAATTATTATAATCGAAGCGTTTGATTTGATCATCTAATCGTTCGTGAGTGTGTGTGATGAGATGCAACAATTTTTCTTTGTAATGAAAAAGCTCTTTTGAGGGATTTTCTACATTTTGCAACACGTTTTGCTGCTGCTGTTGTACATCAGCGCTAAATAATGCAATTTTTCTTTTGTATTTGACACTGTTTGACACAACAATGACTTGTCAAGTGTGTGTGCTGCGATGTGCCCTTAAAATGTTGCCAATTTAATAGTGCTTCTTTTGTTAAACTGTAAAATTGTAAAAAAAGTGTACGAACTTGGCGTTTTTGCTATTACAATTTATCCAAGTTGTAAATTGTTGTGTTTTCATATGTGTCAATGTTTATATTTGTTTTGAGCAAGTAGAAAAGATTTGTTCTCTGTGGCAAAGAAACAGAAAGAAGGAATTTTGACGCCTATTAAATTACAAGTTGCAGTGCATTTGGACAATTGAAGCTTAAGTTTTTGTTGTCTTTTGCTTACTAGAGCAGCGAAAGATGTGCCCTCAAGGCAGGGATAGATGGAATAATCTTTTGAATGATAGTAGTAACAATAACACATCAAATCAAATAACGTTAAATCTTGAAGGAAACAAAAGTAATAAAAAAGTTTTGTTTTCAGTGCTTTCAAGCAAGTTTTTTATCTTTGCCTGGCAATGGCCAACTTTTGTTATTACTTTTCCTTGCCGTTTTAACATTGGATCAGTGAATCAGTGATCAGCTCAAGATCATTTAATTGTAGTCAATCAAAAAAAAGACAAAAAGAGAGAGAGAGAGAGAGAGAAGGGACAAAAACAATAACAAAAGTTAAACATCAGTCAGCATCATCTGATCAGCAATGTAACGATTAGCAAAAAGAAAGAAAGAAAAAACTAAATTTTAATTGCTTTGTTTTGTCAGTAAAAAAAAAGAAGAAAAACCAAGAAAATTAATTTGCAAAACTGAACACGATAAGAAAACAGCACTATTTTTTGTTAATGATCTATTCAAAAAAAATTTAAAAGTTTTTGCAACAACAGTACAGCACAAAACAGCACACACACACATTGAGTGAGAAAAGGTTAAACTGAAAAATTTTAGTGTCGGAAAGAAAGGTTTAAATAACAGAAAGGTTTGAAAAATTTAAAAACTGTAGTCTGAGTTTGAGTTTGAGCTAACAGAGAGAGAGAGAAAGAGAGAGAGAGAATAAAATATTAGACAAGTTCTGATCTGATCTAATCTAAAATTCTTCTTCTCTTCTCTAAAATCTTCTTCATTATCATCATCTTAAACCTCGGCCTGGTTCACCGCCGCCGCCAGCCGCTTGCCCATCGCCTCCCTCGTCTCGTAGTTGTTGTCCTTGTTTGCCAGGCCAATCACCCCACAGGCAATGACCTTACCGGAAGTTCCGTGGGCCAGCGACTCATAGGATCCGCCCAGCCCATAGTCGTCCTTTGCATCACTCAGCCCAAGTGATCTTCCCAGCACGGAAAAGCTGTACCCACTTCGGTCGCACATGATGGCCAGAGAGTCTCGTTTGAGCTTGTTCACAAAAGCCACGCCCTTGGGGTCGGTTTTGATATTGCCCAGGTCGCCAATGTGCGAAGCGGGGCCGTTCATATAGCCGTGGGTGCTGTTCTTTGGGTTGTAGTGGCCGCCGATGCTGTCGCAGCCGCTGGTGACGTCGCCGTACTCGTAGATGTGCAGGGCGTAGTACTTGTCGGCTTGGAGACCTAGAAAAAAGTTTAAAAAAAAGGGGTTAAAAATAAAAATTTTTAGTGGTTTTTGGATAGTTTTTAAATACCGGAACAGACGCCGCTGATGAGCATGTTGCTGGGGTTGATCTCCGTCATGTAGAGCGTGCAGCTGCACTGCGCCTTTGGATTGGCGCAGTAGAGGTTGACCACGCCCACGGGCATTGCCGCCGCCCCTCCTCCGTAGGCTCCGTAGGGCGCTGGGAGGGGAGGAGGTCGGGCGTAGACACCTGCTGGGACTGGAGGAGCGGCATAGGGCGCTGGGGGAGGTGGGGGAGGGGCAGAATAAGACGCTGGGGGAGGGGGAGGAGGAGGAGCAGAATAGCTCGGAGCAGGGGGAGGAGAAGCTGAGTAGCTCGGAGCAGGAGCAGGAGCAGAGTAGTTTGGAGAAGGAGCTGAGTAGCCCGAAGGAGCTCCTCCAGAATAGGCTCCAGAATCGCCTGCAGAATAACCTGCCGATGGAGGAGGAGCAGAGTACGCTGGAGCGGGAGCAGCATAAGCTGGTGGGGCATCATAGGAGGAACCGCCCTGAGGTAAAAAAAGGTAAAAGTTAGAATATTCTAAAAAATTTTGATAAAAGAGCTTACGCTGTAGGGAACGACGTTGAACTTCTGCGGAGGCGGGGCATAGTTTGGTGGGGGCGGTGGCGCCCCGTAACCGGCAGGCGCTGGTGCTCCATAGCCGGCGGGCGCTGGCGCCCCATAACCTCCTCCAGCTGCTCCATAAGGATTATCCTGAATGACAATCTCCGGCGCCGTCTGCTGGAACTTGATGGGAAAGACCTTCATCTTGGCTCGATCGTAGTCATCCGAGCTGATGGCATAGCTATCATCATAGCTGGCCGCCGGGGCTGAGGCATAGCTAGGCTGCTGGGGTTGATAAGATTGGGCCTGAGCGCTGTACACAACCTGATTTTCTTTTGCTGGAGCGTAAGGAGATCCTCCTGAAGAATAACCGGAAGGAGCCTCACTTTCGTACGAGGGTGAGGAGTAATCATAGGAGGTGGGAGCAGAGTATTGAGGAGGGGGAGGAGGAGGAGGAGGAGGGGAATAAGCTTTGGGTTGGGCATTGTACGACGCCGGAACTGCTGAGTAGTTTGGCTGAGGAGCAGCAGCAGCATAACTTCCGGGCTGAGGAGCTGGGGCGTACTGTTTAGGAGGAGGAGGAGCTCCATAGTTTGCCGGGACCTGCTGATAGGTCTTCTGCTGAGCTGATCCTCGACGATCTGGTTGAGGTTGTGGCTGGGCCTGGGGCTGAGGCTGGGCCTGGGGCTGAGGCTGGGCCTGGGGCTGGGGCTGTCCTGGGGCCACCGCCGGAAACTGAGGAGGAGGAGGTGGCTGCTGACCTTGTGGTGGGGGCATTTGCATGGCCGGCACAGCCGTCCCGTTGACGTTTCGGTAGTTGGGAACTGATAAAAGGAGAGAGAAAGGAAAAAGTTGATAAGTTTTTTTTTCGGTAAAAAAAATGTACTTAAGGAAAATGTTCACTTACTGTACTTTCCCTTCGGCTCCGCATCCACGCCGTAGTGGCCCGGGTAGTTGTGGCCGTACTGCGGTCCTTTCGGTGGTTTGCCCTTGCCGCCCTTCATCTTCTTCGGCTCATCGTATTCGTCCTCATAACCTCCTTTGGGCGGAGCTCCGTAGGCGGGCTCCTTTTCATAGGCTCCCTTTGGTGGGGGCGGGGGCCCATAGGCTGGTTCCTTTTCGTAGCCGCCTTTGGGCGGAGCTCCGTAGCCGTCATCAGCGTAACCTCCTTTAGGAGGTTTTCCGCCCTTCTTCGGCTTTGCTTCATAGGCGTCTTCCTCTTCGTAGTACTCGTCCTCAGCGTAGGGATCTTTGCCCTTCCCTCCTTTTCCCTTCATTGGCTTCGACTTTTCGTACGGCTCGTACTCGGGCTCGTATTCTATTGAAAAAATTAATTAGATTTTGGTAATTAAAAAACAGAAATAGAATGCTACCCTTTTCATAGCCATCCTTTCCGCCCTTTCCTTTGGCTGCTTTGGTCTCATAGCCGTCGCCGTACTCTTTCTCCTTTCCATAGCCACCTCCTTTAGGAGGTTTTCCGCCCTTCTTCGGCTTTTCATAGCCACCTTCATCATATTCGTCTTCATAGCCGCCCTTGCCTTTGCCTTTTGGCGCCTTGGACTTTTCGTACTCGTCGTAGCCTGCAAAAAATGCACAAAATTTTTTAGCATTTTAAAATTTTAATCACATTTTAACGTAATCTTACCTCCTTTTCCGCCCTTTCCCTTCTTCGGCTTTTCGTATCCGCCACCACCCTTTCCACCCTTCCCGTACTCATCATCGCCGTACTCGTCCTTTCCGCCGCCCTTGTGACCCTTCTCGAACTTCTTCAGCTCGCCCTTGAACTTCTCGTGAAGGTCGTGACCTTTGCCCTTTCCGCCCTTTTCATCGTACTCTCCTTCGCCGTCGTCACCCTCGAGGTGCGATTCGATCTTTGCCTTTCCGCTGCTGAAGAAGTCCATGCCGAAGTTGCTGAAGAGGGAGCGGCCGGTGACGGGGTCAATGGCGATGGGCGGCATCTTCATCACTAGTGGAAAAGATTTGGGAATTTAGTGATTTGATAATTTAATAATCAAAGTTAAAAAAGTGTTTACCTTGAGGATGAGGAGGAGGAGGTGGCTGTTGCCCCGGTGGAATGAATCCCGGTGGAGGAGGCATCGGCGGAGGACCTTGTTGACCATGTTGAGGAGGTGGTGGTGGTGGTGGACCTTGCTGGGGAGGAGGACCTTGTTGCTGCTGTCTCATCATCAGTTGATGCTGCTGCTGCAGCACCGATTGCTGCTGCTGCTGCCTGACCGGCTGCATCATCGGCGGCCCACTGCCGGGCATGGGCATCTGGCTGATGCCTGGCTCGGGTCCCGCCAGCAGGAGCAGCAGGGCGGCCAAGGTGAGCAGCTTGAGCAGGGCGCCACAGTTCGTTGGGCGGCCCATCTTTGTTGGTGACCAGCTGTGTGTGTGTGTGTGCTTGTTGTTGCTGTGCTGGGCTGCTGGTGCTGTTCTGTGTTGAGTACTGATTAGATCTCTTATCAGCAGGTGAGTGGTGATAAAAAGTCACACAATAAAAGTGAAAGGGGTAACCAAAGACAGAATGGGTGATGATGCTAATGATGAACCAGAATAAATGGCCTGTCCACTGGCTTGCAGCTCTCTGAGCCTCTGATGATCACACTGTCTGGCTGGCTGCTACCGCACCAAACGCTGACTGCCGAAGACTTCTGGTGACACTGTCCTTAGGTTGCTACGCTACGCATTAGCTTTCTGCATTGCCCATCTGTTACTGCTTCTACTGCTGCTGCTGCTGCCAAGGACTTGCCAAGATGCCAGGCAACCACTTTTTGACGGCACCGAAACGACATTCAGTCCGCTTTCGGACTGTCAGCAGAAATAGCTTCTGCTGCTTGCGAATGGTATCAACTTGAGCTGGTGCACACGCACACACTGCAGAGTTGCCGGCCTCATCACTTTGCCTCGTAGCTCATTTGGCTGTTTTCTTTTATCAACTTTTCTGCTCTGGTGATAGTGATCATCACCAATGTGGGCTCTTCTACCTTATCAAATTGCTGACCAATAGTGTTCACCACCACCAGAGTGCTTACCACTTTGATCATGATCATCGGTGGTGGTGATTGAGTCACAGTTGAAGACAGCCAAAAATTACCGACAAAGAAGAAAAGTTGCCGTTGCGTTTTGTCATATTTTGGCCCTTCAGGAAAGTCGGCAAAGAATAGACACACACACACACACACACACACAATCGCTACACTTTGCATTCGCAGCAGCAGCAGCAGCCATCCAGTCACTCATCGGCAAGTTGTGCACTCGTTCAGGCAGTCATCAATCACGGTCACGGCCGCCAAAAGTAGAGTGATAATAAATCAATCGGCGCTGCTCTTTTCCTCATCAAGCGTCTTTTTCTCTCTGACTGACTGGGCAGCTGACCTCAGCAGAAACAGTGCAGTGTGCAGTGTGACAGTTTTGCTGTTGCTGTCTTCTTTTCCATTTCTCAGCTGAAGCAACGTTTTTTGCATGCAAAGCCAAGCTCACTGTCGCTATCACTCAGAAATCTCATCAAAGAAGAAGAGGAAAAGAAAGGAAGGGAAAAGGAGGAAAATCGAGCATGAAAGTACGTGTGAGCGGATCAAAGTTCAAATCATAGAGAAATCAGTTTGCCCAGGCAAAAGTTTTATTTATGGACACACACACTTTTGTTACCTCACACACACACTGATCATCAGCTTCATTTTTTCAATCTTTTCAATAAGCAGCAGCCGGGCTGGTGGCATTCTGCGACACCTTCTCCACCGTCTTCACGTACTGTACGGTCATCTGGTTGCCGTTGTACGGCTGGCCGCTGTTGTACGACTGCTGCTGCTGAGGCTGCGGCTTAGGCTCACTGTACGACGGCTGTGGTTTGGGCGTATTGTACGACGGCTGTGGCTTGGGAGTACTGTACGACGACTGTTGTACTTTATACTCCTGCTGTTTAGGAAGTGGTGGTGGAGGTGGTGGTGGTGGGGGTGAATAGGAAACAGCAGCAGCAGGTTTTGGAGGTGGTGGTGGTGGTGGTGGAGGATAATTTGGAGCAGGAGCAGGACTGTAGTAGGTACTCGGCACCTGAGGCTCAAGATAGCTAGGACCGACTGAGCTGTAACTGAAGGTTGGCATGGGCGGCACGTAGATCTGCGGTATGACGATGGGCGTGTAGGCGGCCTGCTGAACTTCCGACTGAACCTGGGCCACGTATCGCTGCAGCTGCTCCAGCTCGGCCATTCGCCGGTGAATTTCCCCGTAGACGGAGGCGAGGGCCGCCTGGCTGTCCTGGGCACTTCCGGCCGCCTCGCTAGTCGTCGAGGCGAGGTCGAGGTTCAGCGGCTCGCCGGAGTTTGGGTACTGCGAGGCTAAATTGGTGGCAACTTCGACGTACGGATTCGGCTTTTGCTGGCCCTGCTGGTTTGGGTACTGTGGCTTGGGCTGAGACTGGTGCTGTTTGTACGACGGCTGAGGAGGAGGAGGAGGAGGAGGAGATTGAGGCTGAAGTTTCTCATAAGAGCTAGGATTGCAAACTTCGACGTCTAGGAGAGATTAAAAGATAGATTGGAAAAAGTGTTAGTTTTGTGCAAAAAAAGGTTTTTGAAACTTACATTTGTAGATGATCTTCACGTTTTCCTCCTTGGGCGGCGGCGGCGGCGGCGAAGTGTACGACTGCTGTTTCTTGTGCTGCTGATGATGAGGAGGAGGGGCAGAATAGGATTCCTTTGGTGGCTGTTGTTGATAAGCCTCAGTTTTCGGTTTTTGATAATCGGCGGTTTTTGGTGGCGGTGGTGGTGGCTGATACTGCTGCTGAGGCTTTGCATATGATTCAGGAGCCTTTTGATAAGCTGCTGGTGGTGGCGGAGGTGCCTGCTGATAAGCAGAATCCTGCTGATAAGCAGAATCCTGCTGATAAGCAGGCTGCTGCTGCTGCTGCTGCTGTGGCTTACTACTGTACGACACTTCCGGTTTGCTGTACGACGGCTGAGGCTGGGGCTGTGGCTGTGGCTGATAGTAGTTCGTCTGATAACTGGACTCCGAGGGCACCTGGTAGCTGTACTGCTGCTCCGAGTAGCTCTTCTGATAGTCATTTCCGGCGCTGGCCATGTACGGCGGCACTGCTGACCGTGAAGAATCGTACACTGCCGCGGGATTGTACGACAGCGAATTTATGGGCGCCACCTTATCATAGGAGACGTAGGTCTTTGAGGGGTGACCATCGTAACCGGAAGTTGTGGTGACCTTGTACGAGGCACTGACCGGCTTCTTCTGCTGCTGATAAGCCATCATCCTGGTACTTTTCTGATCCTCCTGCTGGACCTTCTGCTCCTCGACGACCGTCTCCTGGACGGTGGTGATCTGCGTTTTGTTGACCAGCACATTGGGCAGCGTGGTGGTGAACTGAATCAGGCGGTCATTGAGCTCGCCCAGGGTGACCGGCCCATTTCCCAGCTGAAGGCGAAGTTTGTTGATGATCTCGCTGCTGACGGCGTCGGGGACATCCGGTGCGGTCCACTGAATATTGGCCGGGTTGATGATGATCGTCGAGGGGTCTGCTGCACCAGCGGAGAAAGGGAGGACTTCCGGTGGAGTGTACGCCGCCTTGATGATTGGAAGTGGTGGAGTGCTGGAGTTTTGAAAAAGTCGTCCTCCAGGAGTCATTTGTTGCTGAGGTTCAGGGCTGAAGGTAAACTGCAGCGTTTGCCGCCGCTTCTGCCCGCTGCCATTCTCTTGCGGGTAATGGGGCACCATGCCCGGGTAGACCTTAGCCCGACCGAAGGGATCATGTGCCGGGAACGGATTTGATCGGGAGTTTCCCGCAGCTGAAGAGGCGTGGGCTTGGGAGTGGGCGGCTGAAGAAGCTTGGGAGAGGGGCTGATTGGTGAGTGGAATTACCGTCGACTGGCTAGGGCCTAAGAACAAAGTTAAAGAATAAACTGAAAAGCAACAGTTGAGGTAAACAAAAAAACGTACCGATGAGGCTACCTAGAATCGTCGCCCCCACCACCACCACAAATGACCAGGTAGGTGACATGATTTCTCTTTTGAAAATCTTTTGATAAGAGAAAAAGATAATCAGATTACCAAGTTTGATAAAGTTTAATAAGGGAATTTTCCCGCACCTTCTTCTTTACCAGAAACCGATTTTCCTGCTGCTGCTGCTCTTCCTCACCGACAGAAGAGAGCATGTGACTGGAGTGTACGGTTTTGCCTGCCTGCCTGCCTGACTGTTGTACAGTTTTCTTTCTTGGGCCAAACTTTCTCTCTGTACGATAGTTGTCGCTATTTCTTTCTTTCTTTCTATCCAGTCTCCTGATCAGCTGAGTCAGCGGCTTTTTTTTGACGAATGCTTTTTGTGTTTGAGAGGTTTTATCTGCGGCAATTTTTGCCGCCGCCGCTGCTGCTGCTGCTGCTGCTGCTGATAAAGAAGAGAGGTTCTTCTTTGTGATCGATTTATTTTCTTCCTTATTTTTTTTGCTCATTAAGTGTTGGCTAAGCAGAAATAATATGGGAATGAGAAAAATGATTTTTGAACAAAGGGAATGACGCAATATAAATAGTTGCAATAAAATTAAAAAATTGAAAATAAAATAGGTAAAACTAACTAAAAGGTTTTAAGGATTAGCTAATTGCAAAATGGCAATTAAATGAAAGACACTTTTTATTTTTAGAGCAACATTTAATTAGGATTTAAAAACAACTTTTAAATCAAATTTTGCTAATGAAATACAAAAAAACATTATTTTATTCTAGAAAAAACTAAAAAAACAATAAAATTTTTTAAAATAAAGTTTTTAATTCGAACAACAATAGCGAAAAGTTCTTTTTTACAATTCTTTTTTATAATTATGCTTTTGACAACAATGCTCCTAAACCGTTATATCTAAAAACCAACTTCATTGTTTTCCAGTCACCCTTTGACACTCGATCATCACTGTCAAGTGAAACTGTTATCAAGTCAATCAATTTCTTTCTCTCATCTACTTTGTGCGACTCTCAACTCAAGAAAAAATGTCTCTGCTGCCCAACATCGCAGCCATTCGCGAAGTCCTTCAGGCAAAGCCCACTCGCACCCTCTACCTGCGCCCGGAGACCTCGAGCACCTTTCCGAAGATTCCTCTCCTTACCAAAAAAGGAGAGGTCCTCTTTGTCGGCCGCCAAGAGCACAGTACCTCTCGCTGCTGCCTCAAAAAGTCTTCCCCACCGGAAGTGGACACCTTCCTGGTGAAGGTCTCACCGCTGGGCTACTTTGCCTTTGCCGTCTTCCCAGCAGAAAAGATGGCGCTGCTGCTGCACAGCTCAAAGGAGGCGCTGTACTCTATGAACAGCCTCCTCTCGGTTAAGTGGCACAGCCTTCCGGTGGAGGCGGTGCGCTCAATCAAATTCTACTACCGCAGGGAGCGACAAGTTTGCTTCCACTTCCGCGGGGAGAGCCTCGAGGCGCGCAACCTGGCGCGCAACTTCTCCACGACTGGCCAAGGTCGCTCGCTGGCCAGCTTTTTCAAGCTCAAAATGAAGCTTCTGGAAGAGGAGGGCGACCGAATTCGCCTTTTGGAAGTTCTCAGGGACTTCGGTTTCTGGGACTTCGGTCTCTCCAGTGGCAGCCTTTTCACCTCTGGAAAAGGTTGTAAAGTACACCTGCGGGAGTACTTCTTTCAGGAGCGGGAGCAGGCCAAGCTCGAAGCGGCAACAGCAGAAGCCAAAGCCGAAGCCAAAGCCAAAGCCGAAGCCAAAGTCGAAGAAGAAAAAGCCAAAGAAGAAGTGGCCTCTTCTTCAGGACTGAACAGCAGCAACACTTCGGCGGCCTGGTCATCAACAGGCTTCGAGGCGGACGTGGAGGATTCTACGACCTCAGCAGAGGTCCTCTCGCTGCCGCTGCAGCTTCCTTCCTCTTCTTCCTCTTTAGAACACGAGGAGGGAGGGCTGCCACTGTTGATTAAGCCAACAGTGCCCCCCAGATTCTCTGATCTCTGGGACTGCCAGTGGGAGCTTCCTTCCACTGTTTCAGAGCAGTAATTTTTTTCTAATCTTTTTTTTTCTAAATCGTCACTAGCTACTGTTTAGCTTACGTTGACGTCAGCACTTTTTGCTGCTGTTGTTTATTTATCTAATTTGTTGTCTAAAATCAGTTCCTTTTTGAATAAAACTGTTATTTGAGTAATGATTTTTTCCGCTTTGTTTTGGACTTGGTTTGTGTTTTGAACCTTTTTTACCACACAAAAATCTATGCCAATCACCAGCTTGTGTGAGGCACAGGTACCAATTTCGTAGCGAATAGCATATCACCACTATAAATGGTAATCACCCTCACCCTCACCCCTGATGACCTCTCTTATCAACACCAGCATCTCTATCACCCTCATCTACCACCAGGACCATCATCACTATAAAAGCAAAAATAAATCTCAAAATAAAACTTTAAAAACCTCAGCATTTTTTTTGCTGCTGTTTGGCCATCAAAATCACAATTTTTTTTCAATCATGGCCGTCCCCTCCTCCCTCACCGTCCTCCTCCTCACCGTCAGCAGCATCAGCCTCCGGCGGCAGATGGCGCACAACGCCTTCGTCAACGGGCCGCCACGCCCCACGAATGGCTCCACCTACGACTACATCATCGTCGGCGGCGGGACGGCGGGCTGCGTTCTGGCTGGGCGGCTGGCCAATTCTACTAATACCACAGTGCTTCTTTTAGAAGCAGGTGGCCCTCAGTCGGTGATTACCGACATGCCGGGAAATACCCTCTTCCTGGCGGGCGGGGAATTCGACTGGAACTACCGGGTGGTGCGTCAGCGGAATGCCGGCCAGGCCTATCCTGAATTTGCCATTCAGAGAGGTAAGTTATAAACAAAATTTTGTGTTCTTTATAAACTTCAAAAAGACAATCATTTTACCAAAAAAGAAAGTTCAAAAAAAGTTCCTGTTTACCATTTTTTTTTCAAAAATCTAACCCCGTCATATAGTACGTACCAAAAGTGACCAGAAAAAATCTTCCGCTGTTGTTTTTGTTTTCTAAAACTTCAAAACTAAAATGATCACCTCTTTTTTAATCTCCAGGCAAAGTCCTCGGCGGCTCCTCCGTCGTCACCTGGGACATCTACAACCGCGGCAGCCCGCAGGACTACAACAACTGGGCCGCCCAGTACGGCCTCACCAACTACAGCTGGCCCAACATGCTGGAGTACTTTCTGCTCTTCGAAAACAACACCGACGTCTCGATTCGCGCCAACGGCCTCCACAACAACGCCGGCCCGGTGGCGGTGAGCACCGAAACCCAGCCCGATCCAATCCTGCTAAATCTCCGCCAAACGATGGTCGCCGCCGGCCACCCGATCTTCGACCTAAATGGGCCCACGCCGCTCGGCACCGCCATCGCGCAGATGTTCTGGAACAACGAGACTGCCATTAAATCCTCCACGGCCAACGCCTACATCGAAGCTTCTGGCAATCCGAATCGAACCAACCTGATTATCAGCACGAGGTCCACCGTCAACGCCATTCTCACCTCGATGGGCGGAACTCGCGCTTCAGGAGTTAGGTATCAAGTTCGAAATGGCGACACCATGGTCGCCTTTGCCCGCCAGGAGGTGATCATCTCCGCGGGGGCCATCAACACGCCTCAAGTGCTGATGCTCAGCGGCATTGGCCCTCAGGATCACCTGAACCAGCTGGGCATCAGTGTGGTTCGAAATCTGCCCGTCGGCAACAATCTCCACGACATGGTCTTCGCGCCGCTCTACTACAAGATCACCTCCGATCAGCTGATAGACGGGCTGCCTCTCTTTGACGTCAACAACCTCTACCGGTACTACGTGAACGCCGACGGGCCACTGGCCCACCACACCGACTCGGTGACCACCCACGTGACCACCAACAACCCCAACGGCACCTGGCCCGACGCGATGATCATCGGCATTGTGGAGTTCTTCAACGACCTCAATGGCACGGTGGCGCAGTACGCCGCTAACACGTAAGTGAAGCTCTTCTTTTTGGGTGGGTTCTATCTTTCCCCGGTCCGGTCTGGTGCTTCGATTTGGCACGTACTCTACGACCAGGCCGAAACCGAAAGTAGAAATCTTTGTAAACAAAAGCCTTGAGGCTCATTTTTCTTAAACACTCCTAACCCAAACTTCAAACTTCCCCTTTTTTTACCTTCCAGGGCCGAATGGCGCGACTTCTGGGCGCCCTTCGAGAAGATCGGCTACTACCTCGCCCTGGACCCGGTCCTTGCGCGGCCTCGCTCTCGCGGCACAATCCGCCTGAACCCAGCAAACCCGACCGGCCCGCCGCTGATCGACCCCAACTACCTCGCCGTCCAGGCCGATTTTGACGCCCTCCTCGACGTGACCAACTTCACCGTGGCGATGATCAACCGCTACGGCCTGCCGGGGGCAATTCAGTTTCCGCCCATTCCCGGCTGCCGTCGGTGCCCCGCCTACTGCCCTGACTATCTTCGCTGTCACGTCCGCCAGATGGCCCGCAGCTACTACAACTTTGTGGGCAGCGCCCGGATGGGCGTCGGCTCGAGCGACCCGGGCGCGGTGGTGGACCCGACGTTTCGGGTAATAGGCTTCGACAATCTGCGCGTCGTCGACGCGTCGGTCATTCCGGAGGTGCCCAATGCCCACACGCAGGCGGTGGTGATAGCGCTGGCGGAGAAGGCGGCGAGGTTGATAATGCGCGGAGAGTAGAAAGAAAAAAACTTCCAATCAAGAGTCAAACTCCAAACCACAGCAAACAAAACAGCAAAGACATAACCTTTAAACTCTTCACAAAGTACATAAAAAATAACAAAAAACCTTCTCACCACTTTACCCTAACCTAACTCCTAACCTAAACTCCTAACCCCTAACCGAAAACACTTCCGAGCCCCCAGCCACCACCTCCACCACTTGAACCTAGCGCCTCTGTAGAGCCATTGGCCGCTTCGGTGGTGAGGACCACAAACTCCCCACCGGTGCTATTACCGTCCACCACCCAGCGGGAGCTGTTGCCCGGCTTGTAGGGCCCCAGTTCGCCATTCTCCAGGAAGTACATCAGCGGGTCGTAGACGAGGGGGCCGGCGTCCTCGCCGAAGACAAAGTCCAGGTGATTCCACGTCTCATTCTGCACCTCGAAGGTGGTGATCTGGTGGGGCAGGGCGAGGTGGAGGCGCCCAATTAGGCGGTGGGCGTCCCGCGGGTCGACGAAGGCGTCCGTGGCGCCGGTCATTATTAGAATTCTCATCTTGGGGTGAATCTGCTCCAGCGGGTACTCCATGCCTGCCTTCGGGTCGCTGCTGCCGCCAAAGGAGAACGTTTTCTTGTAGTGCCTGAACTCGTTGTTCAGGTAAATTTGCGCCAGGTGGGCAATGGCGTCCGCCGAGGTGGAGGTGGGCCAAAATTGGGTGATGGTCGCGAAGCGGGTGGCATTGAAGTGCCCAGTTTCGCCGTAGAGGTTCTCGATGGCGCTGTGGCAGCCTGAGGAGAGGAGAGAAGCCTAAAAAAGGAAGAAAAAGGGAGATCAGTTTTGAGCTTTGCTGCAAACGTCCGAAAAGTAACGCCCTATTTGAACGCCCTTCTCTCTGGTTCAAGCACAAAAAGAAGAAGATAAGCTTGGAAGTTCTGGCTCAAAACAAGCCAACGTGCGACAAGTAACGCCCTATACGAGCGGCTCGCGCGCACTTTTGCGCGCAAACATTTTGTTTTCTCCGTTTTCGCTGAACCAAAACAAACCAAAATCTTCTTTTTTGTTGGAACAATCTAACCAATCTCTGGTTCTAAAACCTCCTCAAATTCACTTCAACTTACCTCTCCCTTACAGGCACTAAGTCCTAGAAGGCTGAGCAACTTCTGCAGCTGAAACTCATGCGGAAAGGCGGCCAAGGCGACGGCTCCATACGGCTGAAGAAAGTGGAGCAGCGACTTTGCATTGGCCAGGTACACCGAAGGGGCCATCAGCACCACCGGATCGACCGTTTCCGGCGTGAACTCCGTGTGCTCCGACAGCAGGCCCAACATGGCGGCTGCGGAGATCTCGTGCCCCACGAAGGCGACCTTTTTCTGGCCGGTAATGTCCTGGATGTACTTGATGTTGGCCGGGATGTCGTAGGCGGCGAACTGGTCCTGCGAGAAGGCCCAGAAGGAGGGATTCCAGGTGCTGAAGTTTTTGCTTCGCCTTGAGTAGGCGTTTCCGCGAAAGTTCAGCGCCCAGACGTCCCACTTTCCGGAGAGGATCAGGCAGAAGCCGAGATTATCACCACAGATTGGGGCCATCGTTCCATTGCCTCCTCCACCACCTCCACCTCCATCACCTCCCGTCGAAGTCGCTTGAGTCGTCGCAGAATCAGTTCCATTCGAACCACTAGTTCCATTTTCACCCCCTCCCGCTCCCTTTGGCAGAAGATCGGGCGAGTTTACGAACCAGTTGGCACTGCTGCCGATGATATCATGCGCCAGGAGGATCGGCTTTCGACCGCTGGTGTAGTTCGATTCGCTGTAGCCTTCGATGGGGACGACTCGATGGAGGGCCAGCTGGTAGCCGTCTTCCGTTTCGACGCTGTACTCGATCAGGCGGAAGCCTCGTTTGGTGATCAGCGAGTGGAAGTTCAGGCCACTGTCCTGGTCGCCCTTGAAGCTCCACCAGCTGCGGCCCCCGAGCTGGGCTGAGCTGTCCTCGTTTTGGTTTTGGCGGTTTTCGAAGTCACTTCCGCTTTCGATATTTTCCCGTGGCTTCTCTTGTTCAGCTTCAGCCTCTTCTTTTACGTCACTTGATCTAGGCTTCTGCGGGTCTAGATCTAGAACTGCGGTGGCTGGGCCTTCAACATTATCACCCTCGACGTCCTCTTCGAAGATGTCCAGAACGTCACCGGACTGAACTAGTAGTATTCCTGACTGGCTGAGCAGGAGGAAGAGAAAGAGGGAAAAGGAGGTGGTGGTGATCAGTTGAAATAGTAAGTGGGGAGAAGATGTGGTGCTTGTTTTGCTGAGGAGCTTCATCCTCAAAGAAGTGGTAAGTAATTGAGGTTGATGAGAAGTTAGGTGATGACTTTGAAAAGATGGGAAAAGAGGCGATCAAAAGCGTTTTTTCAATGAGATTTTTGCAAAAAAATGTAAAAATAAAATTCCAGACAGTTTGCTGAAGTGAGGCCAATTTATAGCCTTTTTGCAGCAAAAGGTTGCGCTGGAAAAAAGTTGCAGCAGTAAAAAGTTAGTCCGCTGTTTGCAGTACTGAAAAAGTGAAGTGAAACGAGACGGAGCGAAAAATATGATGAACGGCAAAAGATGTATCACTTTTCGCTGCTGCTGCAACAACTTCTGCTGCAATACCGCCAAAAAGGTCAACACATTTTTTTAAAAGTGAAAAAAGTACCGCCTGACTTGCAACGTTTTACACACACACACACAGTATCTCACAATGCAAAAAATGTAAATTGATGCAACACTCTCAATTCTCGAGTAAAAATTTGAAACACCTCAGTCAGTCAAGGCAACACTAAAAATGATAAAGCTCAGGTAAAGGCAAAAGATGTGAGTGTGAATATTTACAGCGAAAAAATGTCACATGAAAGCCAAAAAATGCAATTTCCAAAAAGTACTTCCTAGAACTAAAACAAAAAACAAGTTACACAGCAGTCGCCGCCAGCACCACCGTCACCTTCGAGCTATCCGACCCGGTGGAGCTTTCCAGTGACTCCACCGCCGAAGTATCACCCCCTCTTCCATTATTATTCTCATCATCCCCTGATTCACCCTCATCACCCCTCATAATCATCATCATCACCCTCTCCTGCGCCACGGCCACGTAGACGGCCAGTGCCAGTGGAATCAACAACAACGCACAGCTCAATTGAAAAACGAAGCCGGGGAGCCACGATAACGTCGCATTAAAAACCGCCGAATAGACCGTGATGCCCAGCAGCGGCGCCGTCGTCTCCAGCATCGTCAGCACGCCAAAGAGGCGATTCTGCTCTTCGGGGGGCGCCAGGCGGGAGAGCTTCGTCCTCACGGCCACGGCTATGATCGAAGTGATCGATCCAAAGCCGTAGGAGGCGGCAAAGGCGGCCACTTCAATCACAGTTCCCCGGAGAAAGTTCTGCCCAAAAAGGCTGATCAGCCCCAGGATGAGCAGGCTCGAGTCGCCCACCTTGACCAACCGGGTCAAAATAGGCGTCACCAGGAGGAGGCCAAAGAGGTGCGAGGCAATGTACAGCGTAGAGTTGACGGTGCTGTAGGTGCCCGCATCCCAGGCGTACATGTCGTGGCACGACCACGCTGTGGTGATCGGTGCAGCACGACCGCCGGTTCTTC
>JAALOO010001139.1_pt2 | contig 16894 bp, 16 predicted proteins | sample 7257641 | NCBI WGS metagenome assembly JAALOO01 (sample SAMN14085613, study PRJNA598686) | mite metagenome | biome: ENVO:01001000; feature: ENVO:01001002; material: ENVO:01001226; isolation source: single female mite from University of Michigan culture on fish food culture... ...
TTAATGTTTGTTAAAAATATTTTATTTCATTTTTTGACAATTAGGGCCAAGTAATTCTTGAAGATGACATATCAGTAGCCAATCTAAGCAACTACTACCAAATTTTTATCAAATCACAAATGCCTGTCATTGATTGCATAGCAACAGATAACAATGTAAACCTTTTTGAATATGAGGAAACATTCAAAAAAGAAAATATTTCTGAGTCAATTCAACGAAAAATTTCAATTAGAAATGTAGACTTTGATCAAGATTTACTAAAAACCTACCGTGGCGACATGAATTTCTTTTTCAATACAAACAATAATATCAACAATCCGCAGCTTTTTGGTTCAATTTTGACTGTCGATTCAGAAGTAAAAACCGAAAACATTAATTGTTTAAATGAAATTAGAGAAAACAAGTTTAAAGATTTAGAGAAAGAAGCTAGAAATAAAGCAAACAAACAAGGCACAAATGAAGAAACTCAACCAAAAGAGAAATGATGTAATTGTAAACAAAACATTATATAAAATTTTTTTATTTTTAATTTGAAAATTTTTTTATAAACTGAACCCAAGTTATTTCTATAAAATAAATCAATAAAGCTCCAACTAATCCAAAAAATCCAATTATAAAAATAGATCTCATTTCATGTAATTTCAACTGATGGTAGTCTTGGGTGTCGTAGTTGACAATGTTCAAACTTTCGTCGTTTTTCCTGGCTAGATACTGTCGGAGAACTATGCCCGATTTGGTGCGATAAACCGGGTACTTACGTTCAACTGTACGACAAAGCCAGTAGTTGAAGATGCCCCCTTCTCTTAAAGCGAGAATGCTGAAATAAGTTAGGAAAAGGTTAGTCAAGTTTCAAACTTGTCAATAAAATGTCTTACATTGGATCAAACCATTTTTTGAGAAAACATTCTTTTCTTAACAAGATTGACAGATAGTCAGCGGCAATTCTATCCTGAGCAATGTGCATTACCACATTCTTTGCAGTGAGAAAACGTGTACTTATCATAGGCGTGGTAATGTAAACTGCTACTCTTTCAAACAAATGCACATTCTGCATAATCGTTTCAATTCTACTTTTCGTTCGGTTGATGTGCTGTCCTATTGCGTAAAAAAGGCAATCATCTTTGTTTGAGGTCATTATTTGCTGATGTAAAAGGGAATTCTTGGTTAAGATCACCTGAAAACTGTCACTGTTTGCCACTTCTATGAGATCTTCAATGCTGTCAATTGGTTTGGTTGTCTGCGGAACGGTCAAGATTGAGAAGTAGATGCTCGTGTAAAAAGTGCTGAGAATCAAGGTGGAAACAATCCACAACCCAACTAAAAATTGGACTCCAACTTGAGATTTAGTCGAGGAGGTGAAAGTAAGGCTCTGTTTTAGTGTGATTTTGAGGAAAACGACCACCAAATCAAGCGTATTTGAGCCAGTAAAAGTGAGTAGTGCAATGATCAGCACAGTGGAGAGAACAATGAGTGCCCAAATTAGCACTGAAAAAGGTGCCAAAATAAGCGACAGTCGGGTGCCCTTTTCATTAGGTGGCGGCGAGACAAAGGTGATCTCATTGAAAAAGAGAATTTCAGTAAATGCAAAGGACTGCGCTCGAGCGAAACTTTGCGAGATGACGCAGAGTGCAAATGTTGAACTGCCGTTTTCTACCATACCAAACATTCCTGACCATGATGATTCGTTGATGAGCTTTGTGCCCCAGACCTGGTGGGCGTACAGAAGATTGGCACGAAAGTTGAAACGGTTTTCCAGCAGTTGCAGTAAGTTCAGTTCCACTGAGTATGAGGGCAGATAACTGGTCGGGCTACCGTCTGAAGTAGGGAATAAATCACAAAATGGCGGTACCTAAAAGTAAAAACAGTTACAGCATATTTTAACAACGCCATTGCTTAAGCTTACTGAATTGACAGACACATTAATAACTTGGCTCATCAAGTTTAACCTTTTAAGCATCTTGAAGCTTTTTAATGTTTTTCTTGAGAAAAAAAATGTTTTCAACTTTCACACATAAATTATGATATCACTTTGCTAATTAGACAACAGAAGTCCTCACTTTGAGAACGGTGTATCTGCTAATGTGCAAAACAAAACAAAAAAAAGTTTCCCTAAACAGATAAGTGGCAGCCAATTTGTAGCCAATCTTTCTCTCCACCACTGAACTGCTATTCAATTTACTAAATTGACATCAATTAAGGGCGTGATTCAGGGCAAAGGGAGAGACATTGATTGTTCAAATTGTTCTCTTTGCTTTTTTGTTGCAGCTTTCTTTTTTGTTTCAGAGTGTATAAATAGAGGTGAACGGTTCAAGTGCACACTTTCCTGTGAATACTATGCTATCTTGCTGCTCTAAACTGTTGTTAGAGAAGGAACATGTTCTCAATTGCACCACTATCGCTAGGCATTCTATGTCTGTTTTTTCCGCTAATCAACGGGCAGTACGCCAACTTAACGATTCGTTTTGAGCCCGAAGTGCTACGACCGGAAAACCTAGTCGAGGGATTCCTCGTCAAGTGCACCGAGAGTGTGAATCCGACGCCCAAGGAGTACATGGTCACCTTCTACCTCAACGGCACCGTAATCACCGTCTTCTCCATTAACCCCGCAAGAGGTAAGGGAGCACTATTTTTAGTGCCAACAAACACACTATATTAAATTAATTAACCCCAAATCAGATCGATTCATGGTGGACGTCCACTCGCATCCAGCACTGAACGTCTACCCCACCAGAGAGTCACTCTACGAGATTCGCGTTCGGCCGAATGAGCCAATTGAGCAGCTGGGCACCTTTCAGTGCTCCTTCACCTGCACTAGCATCAACTTTCCCCACTCACTGACCTTCTATTCAAACACCATCGACACGCAAAGTACCCTGGTTCGGGCGGCGGCCATCATTCCAAAAGCGAACCTTCGCCTAGACGTCAGCAAGGTGGACTCGGGCGGTCTGGTGACCTGTCACGTTCACGTAGAGCCCCCGTACCTGAATCAGCGGGTGATCTTCCTGATGGACAACACTGCGCAGGCAGAGTATTCAATCACGTGTAAGTGTAATCTTGCTTTGTATAAAAGTAGATTTCACCGTGTCTTTTTCTCCGTTAAACTAGACTCGAAAAAGAGGCCTCTCGTTTACTGGAAGCGTCTCGTCGACCTGGACTCGTACAACGTTTTCCGTGGCAATAGTACGCTCTTCTCAACCACCGATTTCCAGCTGTCGATGCTCTTTCTCAGCACACTTTCGCCATCGTCAGCTCAAGTCGGCAGCAGCGTGCCACGAACGTGGTGGAAGTGTCAGCTGGTAGTGATGCCCTCGTCTGATGCGCAAGAGACAGCAAAGTTCTTCTCCAATGGAGTTGACTTTAAGCACTAGGCAATGACGTTCATGTTGACGACAGTGCCATTTCGGTGGGCGTACTCGTGCTCTCGCAGCTCGGCTAAGTTGCTGAAACGATCAGGTAGATCAGGATATGTTGATTGTTTTGGCCTTAAATAAGCCATCAAAGTTAGGAGATTGTACAGTGGAGTTTGCACAAGAATAAGGTAAATAAAGGACAAAATTAGAGACTGGCTGTAAACCAAAGTGAACAGTTGCATCTGAAAAAAAAGATTGAATGGGTAATAAACGAAATGCAAGAAAAAGTCATGATTAGCTTACATTGATGAAACGACTTTTCTGCAGAGGAGTTAAAGCTCGAAGGTTAAAATCAAGTAGAAGCAAGTTTACTCCTAGAGCACAGTAAGACAGGCGGTCAAAAACGTGAAAAAAATGCTGCGATAAAAAAGTCTTGAAGTGTGAATTTCTCTTGAAAGTGAAGCCAAATTTACTCTTCATTGACATTGCAAATAAAACTCCCAGCAAGTAGGATACTGTGCTGAAGGTTGCAGTCACTGGAAGGTCAACCAGTGCAGTTAGCGTACAGAAGCCTATTACAGTGGCAATTGAGATAAGGCAAGAAATGGCCGTTTTGCCTTTCAAGAACAAAAAGCAAATTAGGTAGTTGAGAAGATGCAGTTGAAGAAGTGATGGTAAAAACGATGATCTACAGGAATACTAATTTTAAAAAAATTATGTTGTGCTTTAAAAGTGTTTGAAAACTATCACTTACATTGTAGAAGAAGTTGTCAATTAGCAGCAATTGCAGTGGCCACTCTGAAAGGAAACAGTTGTCTTCAGTAAACCGAAAACTGATCTGCAAATTTGGTAGAAGAATGGTGCACAAAAACACAAAACAAACTAAAAGTTGAAATTTTAACCAGGTAAAAAATAAGTAAACAGTCAAATTGGGCAACTTTTGTTTGGCAGTTAAATTCTGCAGTTTCACTAGACCACAAATGAAGAAAAATGCTGCAAATAGTACTTTTTGTAAAACTGATGTACCTTCCGAAGCAGTTCGACAGTTTTCCACTGAATCAAACACAATCAACCCAACAAGTACAGCTTTGCAGCCGTGAAAGTGATTGGAAGAGTGCACATTTGCTTTGGCTGAAACTTGTTCAAACTGCTTTCTCACGTTTCCACCCAAATGGAAACAGCAGGTCACTCTAAAGAAGACATTCTTCCAGTAGGAGTTTGATGGGAGAGACTTCTTTACCAGGTAATATCCACATGTGGCAAAAAGATTCAGAATAATGGTAGAGAAAGCAGTGCACATGGCTACAATGAGCAACCAACTGGAGCCGTCCTCGCTTTCCATACTCTGACTGTGACAGTGGACAATCTCCAGTTTAATGTGCCCTAAAAAGTTTTCTAAATCTGCAAACAAAAATGTTGTTTCAAAAAGTAATCAAAATTAATCAAGGGCTAGAGTACATTTCACCATGAGCATCTCCAATTCTTCAACTTTGCAAATTGAGGGCACACAGATGCCAATGAGCAGCTGACTCTTCTGTCCTCCTCTGTTCAGCAGCCACCGTTGGGCGACTCGTTCAAAGTAGCTTAGCGTTGGTTCGTTCTTCAGCTGCAACGACTGCGTTTCATTAAAGTCCGCCAGACTGAACCGTGTCAAGCAGAACTGCCCCTCAAAGGTGAGATTTTGTCCGCCCAACAGACCCGACTGTTCGGGCACTTTGATGTTGAGCACTGATAGGCACCGATTGGCGGCAGAGCTGTCTATGAATGAGGACCGAGTTTCAAACAGCTCAGGGTCGGCGATTCGTGAGATGAGCACATTTTCCGAGAGAAAGCCGTTGGCGTGAATCATCCGAGCGGTCCACTCTTCGTGGAGGCCATTTCGAAGGACGTACTCCACCAGTTGGTAGCACCTGGAGCTGCCTCGATCAAGGTAAAAGGCAATCTCCTCAACACTGTTTGCCAGGCCGCCCAGGCTGTCAGCCGACTTTTCCGCCAGAAAATTGACTGAGCGCCAAAAATGAGCCAGCTTTTCGTCGTTTTCATTTGCAACTTCAGAGACATTATGAGCGTGGCCGAAAGGGCTGTTCGCCAAAAGGAAGAATATAGTGCAAAGAAGAAAGGGAATGAAAAATGAAAGAGGCATTTTGTTGTAGTGAAAACACTTGACAAACAAAGAGGACGGGCATTTTTACTGTGACTGCTCAAAAAAGTGTTCAGCTCAAAACAATGAAGAAAACGAATGAAAAAGTAAGCTTTATCAATCAGAAAGTATCTGTTTATGCTGATCAAGCAGTTTTTTGTCTTTTACTTCTTCGCTTTTATCAACATCAAATAGTCGCCTGATTGCTGAAATAACGCGAATAATGCATGACGATGAACTGACACCAATAGTTGAAAACTCATAACATCTTCAGGACAACTTTGCCGTCGACAGACTTTACCTGTTGATCGGCAACAGTATACGCGTCCAGAGCCTGATCAAAGGGCAACACAAGTCCTGTCTGTGGTTTGATGTCGCCGGCTTCGACTAGCTCTGTTAGGCACTTGAGCGCCTTCTGGTTAGGCATGTAGTACGCCCACCTGACTGAAGTTCGATCCAGCAAACCTGAGGCAGTGTCAGTGAGAGCTTGGAAGGCGGTGGCCATTGAACCCCCAAAAATGCCCTTGCTGTCGAGGTTGCGAAGAAGCGGCGAAGTGAGAGTCAAATAGACGGGGAGGCTTTTCTGCAGTGGTTGTTGTCTGCTGGACAGCTGTTTCTGCCGCCACGAGGAAATCAGCTGAAGATTGGCGCTGGATGCCTCTGGTGGTGACGCGTCAAGGATGAGGTCAAATGACTCCTGGTGGCACTCCTGAAGGTACTCTGCCAGCTGTCGGTAATCGACCACTTTATCCACCGCCACTAGTGACTGCAGCCACTGAGCGGATCGAGCTGAACAGGTGACCACAACATGGGCATTCCAGTGTTTGAGCAGTTGAGCGGCTGCAGCACCGACGCCGCCTCCGCCGCCAAGAACTAGGCATCGCTTTGTGGCAACCGTTTGAGGGGTAAGTTGACCAAAGTTGACCAGCGCTGACCAAGCTGTCAGTCCGACGTAAGGAAGAGAGGCCGCATTCACAGATGAAACGCCAACCGGCGCCCTCCAAATGGAGCTCTCGTCAACGACGATGTGATCAGCATGAGAGCCACCATCGGCAAAGGGCGACACTGTGCCCCACACCATTTGGCCTGGTTTGAAGTTTGTCACCGTCTGTCCAGTGGTAAGTACTTCGCCGACAAAATCGCGCCCAAGGGTGAGCGGAAGACGATCGTAAGTGATTCGGTCGATGCCCGTCGATGAGACGACGTTCATCAGACTCAAGAGCACCTGGCCGTAGCCGCGAGACATCGACAGGTCAAGCGGATTAATGCTGGCAGCGTGAACACGAACCAACACCTCTGATGGACGGTAGATGGTCGGCACTGCTGGGCGGTTGATGAGCTGAAGAGAGTGCTTCAAGTCGGCGTGATACCGAGTCACCGACCAAGAACGACTGGTCGCTGTTGATGAAGAACATCGGCACAAGGGACCAATTTTTGAAGTACTGCTTCTTGAAGTAACGCGGATAATGTTTGTCGAAAACATGATAACGGAAGGTGGAGAACTGGAAAGGTTCAAAGAAAACTCCACCAAAATCCGCTTGAAAATCTGAAGTTTGCAGAAGCAGCGTGAAAAAAAATTTGTAAACATTGGCGTCAATTTCTACCACAATGGCTCGCTTGCGTTGGCCATTTTTCAAACTTTTACGAGCGAAAAACTGTTTTATTTCAAACAATGCTTCTTTTAGTTTTACAGCACCTTGCTCTGCTAAGTGCAATGCCAAGAAAGTAGAAAGCAATACACATTGAGTGACAAACAAGAATAAAAACAATCCGTTGAAGCCATGAAAGTACGGCAAAGACTGGGTAAGGCCACACATTGTAGACTAAGCCGTTGGAAAACACTGTCATTGCGTAAGCTGCCATGAAAACAGTAAGTACACTTAAACTTGACTTCCTTGAAGGTATTTTTAAGGTAGTGAACCAAAGTTCAATCATTGAAAAAGCAAAAGGTAGTGTGTGCTGAAACAGAAAAGAATTTTAATAGCAAGTTTTTAACATTTTGAAGATATTACCGTTGTATGTTGAAACCACAGTGGATACATTGAGAATGTGCCGGATTTAAATAACATGTCAGGTTGAAACAATTTCAGGTACCAAAATGACAAGATCACAAACTAAAGTATTTTACATTAATACAACTTGTTAGTAAAAATAAGCATTTTACCGAGCCGACGGGAATCAATAATGAGTACAAAACAGCTGAGATGCATTTGTCAAAATTCTTTGATTTAAGCCAATGTTTTATGAACAGCACTCCAGTAAAGAAGATCAAATGAAGAACCTAAGAATTTTTTTAGTTATTCAAATATAAACAATCTCACACTGATAATTACCAAATTCCAGTAAGTGAGGTAGAGCAGCGATCCCAAAGGAAGCTTGTGTATCGGATTCGGTATTACATGCTGGCAGTACAATGAATGGCTAAAAATGACAAATGCACCAAAACGACTTAATAAAATAAAGTTGCTCATTTTCCCCAAAAACAATAGACACCTTTTGAGTAATTTGTTTTAAACAAAAATATTGCGAGTGGTTAAGATTTGAACACCTCATTAAATGTGTTACAGTTAGGAAAAATAAAATTAACCGCAATGACTATGCAAGTTTTAATTTCTTATACCTTTTTTGTAGCATTTTGAAAAATCTTTTGCAAAGAAAAAGTTACTTTTAAATTCAAATATACAAACATTTCTTAATTGGCAATTTTGTGCATTAATCACGTTTTGTGTTTATGCTAACTGAATACCTGTCAATCAAACATTTTTTAAAGCCACAAAAAACCTCAGTAAACATTAAAAAGTGTTCATTTTAATTTTTAAATTTTTTTGTTAAACTTTATTTTTAACTTGACAAATAAAATGAATTTGCTATTACTTTTATTGTTGTTATTTTTAACATTAGGTAAATTAATAGTTTTATTTATTTAAGTTTTAACTGAAGAAATTCATTTATGTAGCATCAGCAATGCCGGTCTCAAACATTGAAAACGTCGAGACAATAAGTTCTTCACAAAAGTACTTTCCATTTCCATTCAGGCCACTTTTGCTTTTTCACGATGGTTACGTCTATCAACTGTACAGCATGCCACCGGGTAGCTTTGAAAAACGGCCTCAAATAAGTTCAATGACACAGTTTAATTTTGACAATCAACAGGTAAGCGTAAAAACTTTGACTGTTTTTAAAATTATCAATGAAAAAACTTAGTTAGTTTGTTTAAATTTTATTTTTTAGCAATATCATGACATTCACCAAAATCACATTGTTTATTTGCCAGCGAAGAAATAATTCCAAGAACGTTTTAATGGTTCATTGATTCTGGCGCTTATTTTGCTATTGTAACATGTAACTCTGAACAAAATAATACTGATATCGTTTGCCCAGCTGCTTAAAACTTTTGATTTTTTTGTTTGGTGTTAGACACATTTTATTTTTATTGCTTACAAAATAGCACATTCAAATGCATAAAAATCTGTTTTTGTTTGTTATGCAATAGTAGCATTGCAAGATTCGCCTTGTTGCGCATCTTTGACTTGACCTGACTGAGATTGGTTGGTAGAGCAACACCTAAATGAAAAACCTAGAGACCTCGTTAATGTCAACTGACTAATTAACCTACATGCAATGCGTTTGGTGTTTATTGCCCTTGAGTTTTCTCCATTCTAACGATGCTCTACTAATTGAAATATCAGCCATGCATTTATTCACAGTGCACATCTGGCTGCCGTTTCATCCAAAGCAACATATGTCATTCCGGTTTACTGCCCGTTTTCTGCTTACAGTGGCTATCATGCATTCATTGCCGACAACCATGTAGGAGTTTCAACATAGCCATCTTTGCTATCACCATCATTATCATTATCATTTCACTGTCACCATTATCAATTTTAAACTTCCATTTTCATAACTTACGCAGACATTTCCGCAATGTTCACGTCATTAACTGTAGTTTACGTCACATGGTTCTATGCTGTTTTTGGTAAACACTAAACAAACGTTCCAGCAAATTAAGCGTTACTAGTGATGATCACTGATCATTTGTCGTCATTTTCGTTTTTTTCTTTTGCCAGTGTCACAGCTTTCTGTTCACGTTCACTGTCAGGGGTGGAGCTACGACAACCAGGCAGACTGGCCGTCTAAGTACCCGGCTTGTGGTGGTTTCCGCCAATCACCCATCAACATTATCAGCCGAAAAGTGGTTTTCAATGGCAGTCTGGAGCTGCTCTTTAACGGCTACTACCGCAGAATGACCTCATACAGTGTGGTCAACACCGGTCGAACGGTGAAGTTTGACTTTAAGGGCGATCTACAGAGTTCACCCAGCATTGCCGGCAGCGCCCTTCCTGACAGCGAGCAACAGTACTACCTTAAACAGTTTCACTTTCACTGGAACCGCCGTCACAGTTTGGAAGAGGGCTCAGGAGGCTCAGAACACCAGCTGGATGGGTTTCAGTTTGATATGGAGCTGCATCTAGTTCACTCGCTGCCTGCTTCCTCATCAGATTCATCATCTTATTCTAAGGACAAAAGTGGTACGACAGTTGTCCTGGCAGTGCTCTTTCAAATCAATCAACAGAATGAGGTCTCATTGAGGGCAATAATGCGTAGTCTGAAAGAGGTCAAGAGCAAACCAATCAATGAAACGGTTCCCATTCAGTATGGGATTCGTCTGTCTGATCTTCTGCCTGAAATTAAAGATGGAGTAGGTTTCTTCACGTACACCGGCTCGCTGACCACTCCGCCCTGTACAGAGGGTATCACCTGGTTTGTGCTTACATATCCCAAGTTTATCGGCTTCAAACAGGTAAGTTAGCTAGTTTTTAAATTTACATTGCTTAATTACTGCTTATATGTTTTAGATTAATGAGTTTCACACTCTTCCTGGTTTTGAAAATAAAAACACTTTTCGAGCTATTCAAAAATTAAACGGCCGTATTGTGCAAATGACAAAATAAATATAACTTTTTATTAACTAAAAGTTTTAAGTAGAAAACAACAGCAGTCTTTCTTACTGTTTGAGCACCTGGCCAACAACTTGGTGGCGAGCAAAAAGAATAAAAATCTGTAACAGAAAACAAAAAATAAATAACTTTTCAAAAATGACATTTTAACTGCATCTCACCTGCTCCAGTGTTGTGTCTGAAACTACGTAATCTTCAAAATCAAAACGCTCGTTCAACGCCGACATTTGTCTGAAAATGTTTGACCACTTTTCATTTGGGTCAGGAATGTGGTAGTGCAGTAAACATTGGTGGTAGTCTTTCATCAGGGCAGAAGGCAGTAAACTGGTAACACCTTGTTGCACTGAATTGAGATACTCTTGGTTTGCTTCAAACTGCTTTTTCAAACTAATTGTTACACTGTAACCTTGACCATACTTGCTTCGTAGATGCTGTGTGCTGCCCAGACAACGGAAACGACCATTTACCATGATTCCTATGCGAGCACACAGAGCTTCGCATTCTTCCATTGACTGATGAGTGATTGAATTAATTAAAATGTTTTGTAAATAAAAGGTGTCTATAATTACGTGAGAAGTTAGCACAATCGAACTTTTAAAATGCCTTTTCAGGTAGCCAAGAGTTTGCCAAATTTTTCGTCTGGCAGCAGGGTCAACACCGGCACTCGGTTCGTCAAGAAAGATTAATGGAGGATTTCCCATTAGTGCAATGGCAAGGCACAGTTTTCTGTTTGATAGTATTTGTAAATAAGTAAAAACATATCGTTAACAAGTCGGTCACTTATACCTTTGATTTCCGCCAGAATAAGTGTCAGTGCGTTTACTTGCATGTGCTTCAAGACCAACCATTTTAACTAGATTGCTAACATCGCGACGAATGTACGCTTGAGGAACGCCGCGAAGTCGGGCAAAAAGATAGAGCGTTTCCTCTCCTGTCAATCTATAAAAATTAATTGTAATCGATAATCAATTAATACAGGTAATTAATTAAAATTAATGTTGCACCTGTCCAATAGGCAATTAAATTGAGGGCAATAGCCAGTTGCACACTGGAATTCTTTTAAATTTTCAATCAATCCAAATTGTCCACCTTGAACGTAAGCATTGCCACTGCTCGGCAACAAATCGCCCTGTAAAATTAATTTTTGTAAATTATATTTGACTAGCACTCAATTAACATACAGTTAGCATTCCAAATGTAGTAGTTTTGCCCTAAAAATTAATTGGCTTATAGTAATTAACAAGGTAATCAACTTTGTAAGCAAATTCATACCGCTCCGTTCACTCCAAGCAAGCCAAAACACTAAAAAAGTAAAAAAAAAGTTAGTAAAATTGTTTTTTTTCACAATCATTTTACCTCATTGTAGTGAACACCAAAGGTCAGTTGATCTACTGCTGTAAAGTTTCCAAACTTTTTGCCTAGCTTATTTACCACAAGCAAATCAGAAAGCGCAAAGCGATCTCGACTGACTTCTTCTTCAATCCGAACACGCTCCTTATCGACGTCCGAGTCCTCTGAAAGAAGCTCCAGACGTGGACTGTTCAGTTCTACAAAACCATCGTTATTTCGTTTTCTAAAAAGATTTATTAGTCCAGAAAAGGAAAGGTATTTGCCAAACTGCTGTTTGAAAGCTGCAAAAAAGATGATTAGATATGAAAAGATAAGTTAGAAAATTGTCTGAAGCATACTTTCAGCAAGGACAATCATGGTAAAGCAGAAAATGCCAGTGCAGAACATGTAGATCATCTCTTGTCCAGCGCCATATTTGGTTACTGCAAATGGATTACCAGTCAGGTAGCACTTGTCACCACACTTTCGTGCAAAAACAAAAAAAAAATAATGTTTGTTGGCAAATAACTAATAAAACTTTCAACTTACGACATTCGAACAGCAGCCCTTGTAGGGACTGGAATCGTCTGGTTTCATGTTATCACAAGTTCCATTTTGCATGTTCTTACAGAAACTGCCAAAGGCGGCCAGCATGTGCACTTTCTGATAGCCAAAAAGCATCGAGAAGATGGGAATGAAACGGAGGAAAAAGAGAATAAAAGGCATCCAAAAGTTTTGTACTGCTGGCAGATCCGCATCAAAGTAATTGAACATCACATCGAGTATACTAAAGATGATGTTGCCGATGAAGCCGACCAGGAAGAAGACAATGATGAGAAAGACAAAACCACTGGAAGGCTTCTGAAAGCGATAAGAGAGGAAATAAGATACAGGAACAGTGCTAATTCCAAAAGTAAAGAGTAGCACAAAAAGGGCAACGCCAGAGCCATTTGAGGTGACGATGTTATTGGAATCAAAGAGGAATATAACGATAATCATGATGGTGATGGCGAGAAGGTGATTGAGAAGGTCAAAGACAAAACTGGCCGTCCAAAAGGTGACCGGTGACAGCTTGGTCATCAACTGAATCAACTTTGCCTTTGAGGCGTTCTCCTTGATCGGATAGAGAATGTAGGAGGCGGCGAGGAAAGGAAAGGCGATGGGCAGAAAGATGAGACAAGTGAGTACCCAGGAGAGGAGGATGGCCACTTGAGACAGGTCCTGTTGCCGGCTGGCCACCAGCATGGGCACGTTCTGCACAAGAATAGAGACCTGTTTCTGCAGTGACTCGGGCAGCACCAGGCGGAGAAGCGACTCGAAGAGGGCGGTGATGGAAAGTGGCAGCGAGTGGGTCTGCTCGGAGTTGGCCCAGCTCTCAAAGAAAGACTGGTTGGCCGATGTGGACTCACCGGCGCCGTAGAGGTGGTGCTGAATGTAGCTCTGCAGACTGACGCCTGACGCCTGGTCGAGAATGCGCTGACTGACGTTCTTGTCATGGGAGTTGGGGCCACCCAGAGAGGTGAAGCCGGCGCTGTAGGCGTCCTCATTTACGGCTTTGTAAGCAGCGCTCAGCTGCTCGCCACCGTAGAAGAAAGTCTCCGTGCCCGGCCCGTAGATGTCCTTCACATTGAGAGTTATCGATGCGGTGCTAACTTGATTGATGGTGCTGATGGCCTTCTCGGTGAACATTGCCAGGACAATGATGAGCAGGGGAATAATGATCTGCAAGATCATCATCGGCCAGTAGCGCCGGGCAAAGTGGAAGCGCTTGAGGAGGAGGCCGAGAAACTGGTGCAGCACCAGGTGGACGCCGAAGTTCATCTCTTCCTGACCGCACAGCTGAATGGGACCGGCTGCAGCAGCAGCATTTCCGTTTTCGGCTGTCCCATAAGTGCCGGCGTCCTTGCCTTCCAGCGCCGACTGTCGCAGGTTGATGTCCGAGCCGACGCTGAGGAAGACGTCCTCCAGTGTGGTGTAGGAGAGGCCGCATGAGTCTACGCCGTACACTGCCTTGTTCTTCTCAATGTCGTCAAAAAGCGTGGGCAGCAGTGCGAGCAGCGTCTTCTTGTCCATGTTTGCGTCATCTAGCGTGTAGACTACCTCGGTCTCTATTTCAGTGCTCAGCGCCGCTGAGCTGATGTACCGACGGAGGACTTTTTCAAATTCAATTGAGTTAAAGTTGGAATGCTTGGCGACTCGCAAGCGGTATCCGGTTCCAAAAGCGTTCTGAAAAAATGCTTTTAATTTCGTTTTTACCAACTTTTGCTTGTGATAAATACCTTCAAGAAAAAGGGCGCTCCCGAGCAGCACAGTCGACCTTCATTCATGATGGCAATGCGGTCACCAAGCACATCAGCCTCCTCCATGTAGTGTGTAGTGAGGAGGATAGTTCTATTCCGTCTGATTGACAGCAAAATGTCCCAGATAGCTCTTCGTGCGTCAGGGTCCATTCCCGATGTCTAGGAAAAACAGTTAATCAGTTTTTAAATCATTTTTTTATATAAAAAAATCTTACCGGTTCGTCGAGGATCAGCGTTTCCGTTTCGCCGATGAGTGCAATTCCAAGAGCAAGTTTGCGCTTCATTCCGCCACTAAGCTTTGTTGCCAGAACGTTCTTTTTGTCTTGCAAATGGAGTTGCTGGAGAATGTTGTCAATTTCTCCTTCAATCAGATTTCTAGGATAATCTTTCAGCGTAGCAAAAAGCCGCAGGTGTTGTGCTACTGTTAGCTCGTTGAAAATAATGTTTTCCTAAAAACTTGGTTAGGATTTTTATAACTTTCAAAAAGTCTTTTTTACCTGTGGACATAAACCAATACTTCTGCGAGCCTTCTTTGTTTGGGTAAAAACATTGTAGCCATTGACAAAAATGGAGCCGGAACTGGCGCCGTACCTAAATAAAACCCACTTTTTAGTAAAGCACACTCAAATTAACATTTAGATTAACTTACATGCCACACAACATGGACATTGTTGTCGTCTTTCCTCTAAACATAAACACGCTTAGCACATTAAGTTTTCTTGAAAAAAAATAAACTTACGCTCCATTGTGACCTAATAAAACGGTCAGCTGGTTCTGGTAAATGTTCAGCCAAAGCTCATTGACTGCCACCTTCTTTCCCATGGTGGCGCTGTTGAAAACCTTACTGACGTTCTCAATGCGAATGGAGGCATTCAAGTCATTAGGCTCGCTCTCAAAGATGCGAGCGTCAGTGTTGGGCGATTGAGCGGAAGCCCCATCCTCATCAACGGTCTCCTTGGGGCACCAGTAGGAGGGGTAGAAGAGGTAGAAGGGCGACTTGGGCACACCCGGCTGGAAGGGCCACACGTTATCCAGATACCAGATGGCGATAAAGTAGAGCACGTAGGAGGCGAGGGTCATCAGCCAGACTTGCAGGGCGGTGAAGCCCAGGTAGACGGTGGTGTGCTGGTTCAGGTTGGTAAAGTGCAGTCCATTTCCGGTGTTCTCAAGCGCGCCCATGATCGAGAGGAACCAGATGAGCGAGCCGGAGGGCAGAAGGCATGTCATCAGCCGACTGGTGTTGCCGTCCTCTATGGCCATGTTTGGGTTGACGCTGGGAACGAGCGACCGAAAGATGAGGGTCACCGAAACGACCCAGAGGATGGTCATCACAATGGTGGCAATCACCGGGCTGAGGATAAAATTGAAAAAGTTAAAAGTTGAAATTATATAGTTGAATTGATCTTACCGGTTGAAGATGGTGGTGACAAAGTGCGAGAAGAGAATCAGCTGCGCGCCCCAAATCAAGTAGCCGAGAAAAAAGACTAGAGGAGAGGATGCAGAGTAGAGGGCCGCTGGAAAGGCAAAGACGATGATGGTGGCAAGGATGGCGTGCACCAACAGCAGTGCCATGTAGTTGAGAAAGTGGGCGTAGTAGAAGACAAAGTCGGACATGCCAATCAGTCGCAGCAGCTCTTTTGCCTTGGTCGCCTTCTCGTCGGTGATGCGCTTGACGATGAGCGGGCAAACTAGAACGTAGCTGATGGGGATGCACATGGCTACAATGTCCAGCAGGTTGAAGAGATTTTGATTGGGCTTTTTGTGCTTCGGATAGGGCATTCGATTGACGTTGATGGTCTTCTTGTCGTTCTCAAAGATGGCCGAGCAGCTGATTGAAGATGAAGGGTTGGCAGCGCAGGTCTCCTTTACCAGCTCACGATTGATGTACGCCTGAACTGTGGAGAAAGATCTGTAGAGGGAGAGGCTTCTAGTGCCCGTTGGACTTTGGTCAATTTTGAGGGGAAATTTGCTCGTTAAAGTTGAAAGGACAAACTCATCGCCGGGCATGCGAATTTTGTATCGCAACCGGCCGTTCTTCAGCACGTTTTCCTCTTCCGAGTTTTGAAAGTACACCGCCATCACGTACTCATAGGGGTTGTATGTATAATGAGGTAGCTTTAGCGTCTCTTTTCGAAGCGCTTCATCCAGTTCCGCTTCGGTGTTGAAGGCCTTTACGTCAGCGTAGTGCGAGCCATTGTCGGTCTTACTGAATGCTCTCACTAGTTTTTGAGTGACGGTATTGTTTGGAGCGTAGAGGAAGATGAATGGAGCACGTGGATATATTTCGTCAAAGTCCTGTTTAGGATCAAACAAAATTCTCGCATAGGGGTTATCGTAAATGACTTGGTTGTTATTGGGGTCGCTTCCGTTGTTGCCGTCGTTTGGAGCGGCAGTGCTGAAACTGTCGCTATTGTGACTTTTTGAGGGAGCACTGTAGTTCATGTTGTAGAGGTACGCAAAAACAAAAATCAGCAGCAATGGACTAACAAGCTCGAAGAAAGTGGAGATAAAGTGCACCTTGCGGATGATCAGCGACTTCCACAGGAGGGCACCGAGCTGCTTTGCGTACAGCATCGGCGTCGAAGATCGAGGGTGCGGGGCCATTCTGGCGGCTCACGGTTACTCTTTCTTGTTTGTTATTGTTATTGTCGACTATTTACAAAACCTCTTCAGCTGATTAGCTGCATTGTTCAGAGGAATGGATCACAGACTGAAATGGCGTTGGGAAGAGTTTTAACACGAGTAGCTAGAAAGAGTGTTTTAAGTAGCAAAAGTCTGTGTGAGTAGCAGACACATTAGTCATGCGAGGCTACTAAA